>Ga0181518_10006191_pt1 | contig 10067 bp, 7 predicted proteins | sample PEATcosm2014_Bin_28_FD_119751 | JGI IMG/M metagenome (GOLD analysis project Ga0181518, IMG submission 119751) | Peatland microbial communities from MTU Mesocosm Facility, Houghton, MI, USA - PEATcosm2014_Bin01_60_metaG | ecosystem: Environmental > Terrestrial > Soil > Wetlands > Peat | place... | reverse complement strand
GTCAGGCACATCACCCAAGCTCGGCGCTTCGGCCAGCGACTAGCTCAGCTCGGTTGTGCGCTGGCCCTGGATGACTTCGGCGCCGGGTTCGGCAGCTTCTACTACCTCAAGCACCTCCCGTTTGACTACATCAAGATCGACGGCGAATTCGTCCGCGACTGCGTCAACGACACTACCGACCAAGCCGTCATCCAGGCTGTCGTCGGCATCGCTCGCGGACTGGGCAAACAGACCATCGCCGAGTTCGTCGAAGACGAGCCCACCGCTCGCCTGCTGACTCGCCTCGGCGTCGACTACGGACAGGGCTACCACCACGGCCGCCCCGCCCCGATCACGTCAACGTCGACCACGGCCTGACCGGCACCAAGCGGATTGACGTCGTGCCAAGCGAATCGTCCTCAAAGCGGATTGACGTCGTGCCAAGCGAATCGTCCTCAATAACCGGGTAGGCATGCCGATTACGGCGGGCAGGCGCGGCGAGCGGCCGGCTCCGTCTCGGCGTCGCGATCGTAGGTCATCGATAGCCGCTGCGAACGCGGATTCAACGAGAGCGAAGGTGGCTCACTTGCGGTTCTTCAGGGATTTGTCGGTCCGGGGCAAGCTGTTCGGCGGTTTTGGGGTGGTGCTTGCGTTGACGATCACGCTCGGGATCGTGCTGATCGTCCAGATCGGCAGCGTCAACGCCGGCGGCGTGTATATCGGCACGAACTCGATGCCCAGCGTGCGCGCTACAAAACAGATCGGACTCGATATCACCGACTACCGGCGCGCCCAACTGCAAGCTCTGATGGAGCGCTCGCCGAGTCTGATCACCGCTGATCTGGCGCAAGCACGAACCGACGCCACAGACATCGCGACGCTGCTCAAGAACTACGGATCGATGATCAGCAACGCCACCGACCAGCACCTGCTGCGCGATGTCGCGCAACAGTGGTCCGCTTATCAGTCGAACACGAGTCAGCTGAACACGATGGCTCACGATCCGAACCTATCCGTGAGCATGATGGCCGCGGCGACGGATCGCACCCAGCAGACGTTCCTGAACCTCCAGCAAGAGACCAATACATGGGCCAACGACAATATCCAGTGGGGTGACCAGCAGGTTGAGAGCAACGCGTCGACTTACAGCACGGCGCGAACCCTGGGCATCGGTCTGCTCCTGCTGGTGGTCGCGGTCGGGCTCGGGATCGCGTTCCTGGTGTCACGCTCGATCAAGCGCGCAGTCGACGTTATTCTGAACCGGCTCGCGTCGCTGTGCGAGAACGGCATGACGTGGCTGGCCGACGGTCTGCAGGCGTTCGCTCGGGGCGACCTGACCCTCAGTTTCACCCCCTTCACGCCACCGATCGAGAACCCGTCCAAGGACGAGCTCGGGCAGATCGCCACCGGAGTCAACGTCGTACGAGAGAAGATGAGAACCGCGGTGTTCGCCTACAACGAAACCGCAGAACGCCTACGCGAGACGATCGGGAGCGTCGCGCAGACGGCCGGGAGCGTGAGCTCTTCCTCACATGAGATGGCGGCGACCTCGGAGGAGTCGGGCAAGGCGACGGGTGAGATCGCCAACGCGGTGGGCGGGATCGCGCACGGCGCTGAGCGCCAGGTGCAGATGGTGGAGGCGGCGCGGCGGTCGGCCGAGGAGGTAGCGCGAGCGGTCGGTGAGTCCGCTGCGAACGCGGCGCAGACCGCCGAGATGGCTCACGGGGCTCGGGACATGGCGCAGGCGGGGGTCGATGCGGCCGAGAAGGCCACCGCGGCGATGAGCTCGGTGCGGGATTCCTCACAGGCGGCGTCGGACGCGATCCGTGAGCTGGCGTCTAAGTCTGAACAGATCGGTCAGATCGTGCAGACGATCACCGGGATCGCGGAGCAGACCAACCTGCTGGCGCTCAATGCAGCGATTGAGGCCGCGCGTGCCGGTGAGCAGGGCCGCGGGTTCGCGGTCGTGGCCGAGGAGGTCAGAAAGCTCGCCGAAGACTCCCAGCACGCTGCGCACGAGATCTCCGGTCTGATCTCATCGATTCAGGACGACACCAACAATGCGGTCGCGGTCGTCGAGGACGGCGCCAAGCGCACCGAGGACGGCGCCACCGTGGTCGAGCAGACCCGCGAGGCGTTCCAGCAGATCGGCTCCTCGGTGCAGGACATGACGATCCGGATTGAGCAGATCGCCGCGGTCTCTGAGCAGATCGCCGCCAGCGCGCAGAGCATGCAGGACAGCATCGGCGAGGTCGCTGCGGTCGCCGAGCAGTCCTCGGCCTCCACCGAGGAGGTCTCCGCGTCGACCGAGCAGACGTCCGCCTCGGCCGAGCAGATCTCGGCCTCCGCGAAAGAGCTGTCAGGCAACGCCGATACGCTCAACCAGCTCGTCGCCCAGTTCAAGCTCACCACCTGACCCCTCGAGCTAGACCGAGGCGGGGTTCACGTGGTGAGTCTCGACCAGACCAGCGCTCGCTTCATTTCTATTGGGCGTGGCTACTTCGGAACGAGTTGAACGAGTGAGAAGTGCCTGGTAAAGAGTGGTTTTTGGGATCGACTGGCCACACCTCAGTCCGCGCGCGGAGAGCGAGATCATGTCGCCGCCATCCTGGATCCACGTCGGACTGACTGGGGTCGGAGCGGCCATTGGGCCGGGGCACTCCAGCCGGGGTCCGATAGGGTCACGTTCGCCAACCGTTGGCGCAGGAGCATGACGACCGTTCGCACCATCGCAGTCATCGTCGTCCTCGTCACGGCGACGGGTACCGTGGCAGGCTGCGGCGCGCCCAGCGGCACCGCGGCCTCGACCTCGACCTCGACCTCGACCGGAGCCGGCCCCGGCACGGGAGCCGGCGCGACCGGAACCGGAACCGGAACCGGCACCGGAACCGGCACCGGAACCGGCACCGGCGGGACCGGCACCGGCGCGACCGGGACCGGAACCGGTACGACGGGCGCCGGCGCGACCGGCGCCGGCACGACCGGCACCGCTACGACCGGGACCGGCGCCGGGATCGCCGCGACCGGCGCCGGCACGGGTACGGCGCCCTGAATGCCGAAAGCCGTAAGCCCTTGAAGATCGGTTGCGGCGGTTAGAGATCAGGCGGCGCTGTTGTGGAGTTGCCGCCGCTCACCGTCATTGGTCCGTCGATCGCCGGGTCCGCGGGTTTTGGGGGGTTTGACAACCAGAATTAGGCATGGCATAATCACTTTTAGATGACCTCCGAACACTTTCTTTCGGCTTCCGTGCAGGATTACGCGAAGGCGGTGTACGCCCTGGAGACGCGAGGTGGCGCGGCGGTGTCGACCAACGATCTCGCGGCGCGGCTCGGAGTGACACCCGCGTCGGTGTCGGGGATGGTGCGCAAGCTGACCGAGGTCGGGATCGTCGAGCACGAGCCGTATCACGGTGTGCGGCTGACCGACGAAGGACGGCGGGTGGCGCTGGAGGTGCTGCGCCATCATCGCCTGCTGGAGTTGTTTCTCGCCCGAGAGCTCGGGATGTCGTGGGATCGCGTGCACGCCGAAGCCGAGGTGCTCGAACACGTGCTGTCTGAGGAGCTTGAGGAGCTGATCGCCGCGCGGCTCGGTAACCCGGTCGTCGACCCGCACGGCGACCCGATCCCGACCCCGGACCTGGAGATCAACGAGGGCCAGACCTGCAGCCTGGAGAGCCTCGAGTGCGGCCAGCACGGCGTCTTTGTCCGCGTCTCGGATTCCGATCCGGAGATGCTTCGCTATCTGGGCAATGCGGGAATCTCGCCCGGGGACCGGCTGCTCGTGCGTGACCGTCAGCCATTCGGCGGCCCGCTGTTCGTGCTCGTCAACGGACGCGAGCATACGATCGGCGGCCGGCTCGCGGCGGCGATGCGCATCGCCGTGCATCCTGGCGGAGCTGGCGAGACGTGAGCGTGCTAGAGGAGGTCGGTTCGGTGGCGCCGGCCGGCCTGGTTCACGAGGACGTCGTCCGCTCCGAAGACCGCGCGCGGGTGTTTGATGCGCGTCGCCGTGGGCGGCGCTGGAGCCTTGCGTGGTTGCTGGTCGGCCCGGGGATCCTGGCGATGCTCGGCGAGAACGACGGGCCGAGCATGATCTCCTACGCGACGACGGGTGCGACCTATGGTCTTGGGTTCTTCGTGCCGTTCATCGCCGTCACGTTCGGGATGGCGATCGTCTGCCAGGAGATGTGCATGCGCGTCGGGGCGGTCACCCATCGGGGTTACGGCGAGCTCGTTCTGCAGCGCTACGGCAAGGTCTGGGGCTGGTTCAGCGCCGGCGATCTTGCCTTCACCAACCTCGTGACGTTGATCGCCGAGTTCGTCGCAATCCGTGTCGGCATGGCGTATTTTCACCTCGGTGCGCCGGTGGCCGCGGGGCTCGGTGTCGCGCTGGTGCTGTTTACGATGAGCGGCGGGCGCTATTGGCGCTGGGAGCGGATCGTGCTCGGGCTGGCGCTCTTCAACGGCCTGTTCTTGGTCTCGGCGATCCTCACCCAGCCACACTGGGGCGCCGTCGGGCACTCGCTGTCCTTCGCCCCGCTGCCGGGCGGCAGCTTTAACACCGTGCTGCTGCTGCTGGCCTCGACGATCGGGGCAACCGTGACGCCGTGGATGATCTTCTTTCAGCAGGGCGCCTCTGCCGACAAGGGCATGACCGCTGCCGACATCGGGCACGGTCGCTGGGACACGATCGCCGGTGGCGTACTCGCGGCGATCTTCGGGATCGGCGCGCTGATCGCCGGCGCCGCGCTGCTGACCCACGACGGCGCCACCGTCCAAGGCCTGGCGGGAGCGGGATTCCCGGCGGCTCTGCGCGCCGTATCGGGCGGCCCAGCGGCCGCACTGTTCGCGCTCGGCCTGATCGAGGCCGGCGCGGTCGCCGTCTTGACGATCTCGGCGAGCACCGCCTACGCGGCGGGCGAATGCGTCGGCGCGTCGCGCAGCTTCAACAACTCGCCGCGACACGCGCTGATCTTCTACATCGCCAACGTCGGCGTCGCCCTGTTGGCTGCCGCGATCATCCTGATCCCCGGCGCGCCGCTGCTGTCGATCGCGCTCAACGCCAACGTCTTGGCCGCGGTCCTGCTGCCGGTCGCGCTGATCTTCGTCGTGATCCTCGCCAACGACCGCGCGCTGATGGGCCGCTGGGTCAACAAGCGCTCCACCAACGTGATCGCGATCGCGATCATCGCCTTCGTCGCGATCTGCGGCGCCGCCTACGGCATCGACTCCTTCCTCACCACCGTTCACCTCATCTGAGCAGCGTGACCATGAACCTGCCCACCGACCTCCAGACAGCGCCGCAGGGTTGGGCCGACCCCGGCCATCCCGCGGGCGAGGACGAGGAGCGGATCATGTTCCTCGAGCCACACCAGTTCGTCAGCGACCGGTCGATCGCCATGCCGCCAGCACGGCTCAGTCGCCGGGCCCGGGCGGGGCTGTGGCTGCTGCGGATCTTCGCGCTGATCGTCAGCCTCATGGTGATCTACACCTTCATCGCCCAGCTGCACTGAGCGACCGGGCGCTACCTCCGGGCCAGCGCGTCGACCACTGCCTGAGCGCCGGCGTCGTTCGGAAGGGATCGAAGGAGCCCGAGAGCGTCGCCTGGCGCCAGCTCGAGCCAACGGTCCTGGCCCGGGAAACGCAGGCGAGCGATGCCATGCCGCCCGTCGATGTAAAGGCTCACGCCGTCAACGCCGATCCGTCGCAACTCACGGCGAAGTCGTTTGCGCAGCCTGGGCGGCGCCCCGCACCGCCCCACGTGCTGGGGTGAGATCCCCTGCGTAATCGCTGTGACCTGCAGTCATTAGCCGGCTCTCCCTTCGATCTCGCCCAACACCCTTAGGAGATCGTCGCACGCCGTCGGACGGAGGGGCGGCCGGGGTGAGCGCTCAAGTACCGAGCGATGCTCGCCGTGAACCGGCCCACACCCTACCCCAGAATCGACGACGGGGATGCTCGCTGCGCGGGCTCACGAGAGTGGGGCGCCGGCGAGCACGACGATGACGCCCACGAGCGCGGCGGCCAGCAGCGTTTGGACGACGTCGCGGCGGAGCGCCAGCAGGGCGATGGCGGCGGCGGCGAGGATTGCGAACTGCCAGGTCTCGGTGAGGGCTGTGGCCAATGTGATCGCGGCGCCGAGGATCGCGCCGATGGCGGCCGGCCCGGCGCCATCGAGGAACGCGCGGGCGCTCGTGTTGGCGCGCAGACGTTCGAAGCGCCGGCCGCCGAGCAGAATGAACGAGAACGAGGGCGAGAACGCGACGACGGCGGCGAGCAGCCCGCCGGCGAGGCCGTGCGCGGCGTAGCCCACCGCGGCGACGGTCGCGACGACGGGACCGGGGGTGATCTGGCCGAGCGCGACGGCGTTGAGGAATTGCGGGTCGGTCATCCAGTGGTAGGTGTGGACGGCGTCGGCCTGCATGAGGGGGATGATCACGAACCCGCCACCGAACGAGAGCGCGCCGACCTTGAACGCCGTCCAGATCAGGGCACCGACACCGCCGGTAGAGATCGATGCGGGGATGAGCGCGCCCAGCGACCCGTGACGCGTCCCGGGGAGAGGGCGGCGCTGGAGCAGAACCTCGATCAGCCCGCAGGCGAGCAGCGCCAGCACGAGGTAGGGGCCGATCAGCGCCGCCGCGGCCGTGCCGACTGCGAGGTAGCCCAGCCAGCGCGCTGCGCGATCGCGCTGGGCCCGCACACGGGCGTAGCTCGGGCGCCACAGTCCGCGGGCTGCCTGGACTGCGACCGCGGCGACCGCGGCTCCCGCTCCGGCGCCCGCGCCGCGCACCCACAGCGGTGGGGCGCTCCCCAGGAACACGAGCGACAGAGTGAGGATCAGGACGACCGCCGGGACGATGAACCCGAGCCCGCCGACGATCGCGCCGGCTGGGCCTGCGACGCGGTAGGCGCAGAAGATCGCCAGCTGCGTCGAGGCCGGCCCCGGCAGCAGCCCGCACGCGGCGTTGGCGTCCTCGAACTCGCGCGCATCCATCCAGCACATCCGCTGCACGACGAGCTTACGCAGCAACGCGATGTGCGCTGGGGGACCGCCGAACCCGGTGACGCCGATGCGCGTCCACTCCTGCGCGACCGTCGTCAGCGACGCCTGAGCCCCTACGGGCTCCGCTTCGTCAGCGGTCATCGGCGTGGCCTCCGAGGCGTGCGGGCTGCAGCGCCTCGGCGGGGTTGCCGGGACGGGGTCGGGCCGGTCGGGGATGCTCGCACCAGTGGATGAGACCGGGATGGCCGGGAAACTCGAGACAGGCCTCGCGAACCCGGTCACACAGGAGGATAATCCTTCAAACCAGCTTGATTCGATTGTAATCCAGGATCGATCAGACGGGGGCGCCGCAGTGCCCGCCGCGGTATGGCGGTAGGGCGGTGATCGTGGTCAATCGATCTCGAGGTCGAAGTCCCACGCGACGATTGGCCGCGCCCGGTCGGGCGCCCATATCAGGCGGCCGTTGCCGGTCGGCAGCACGCTGTGCACGATCAGTGACACCGTCTGGCCCGGCCGGATCTGCCGGGGTGGTGCGCCTCCGCCCATGGCCCTGACCGCGGGATGGTGGACGTGACCGAGCTCGTCGACGATGGTGAACGCTGCCGGGCGGAGCGCGACGATGCCAGCGGCGGCGGTGAACGTGACGGTGAACGTGCTTGGGCTGGTCCCCGGGACCGGGATGCGGCCTTCTCGCGGCACCTCGGGCCCGACGGTCGTGGCGAGCACTCGCCCGTGCGGGAGAGCGACCGATACGGTGGCGCCCTGAATCGCGAGCACCGGATGGGTGATCGTCGCGCGGACGGTCGCGCCCACCGCGCCTGCGCGCTTGGGCAGCCAGCTCGGGATCCCGCCGTATCTGGCTGATCGGCGGATCTCGCGGCCTTGTGGATGGGTGAACACGTCTGCGCCGAATGGCGCGAGCCCGGGCTGGGCGGCGTAGCCGATGTGACCCACCCCGTCCAGGCCCTTGGAGACGCGGCTGACGTCGAACAGATCCTCCATTGTGCGCAGCCAGCTGTAGTGGTTGTAGTAGGCGGTGCTCACGCTGCCCGGGCGGATGTAGGGGCTGATCAGCACGCTGCCGGTGTCGCCCCCCCCTGGGGTCGGATCGGTGGCGTCATACAGCGGGTCAGTCGCCGGGGTGCGCGCTCCGAGCACGACACCACTGACCGCGCCGGTCGTCGGCAGGGGATCACCGGCGGAGTCCACGAGGGCGAAGGAGCCGACGTCGTCAAAACCGCCGCTTCCGGCCGCGGCGGCCGCGGGGATGAACGTGTCGGTGACCTGCCCGACGAACGCGCCGGGCGGGATGCCGGTGCCGGTGACCGACCGTCCTTTGTCGGTCGCGGCGACCGCGTTGTCGGCGATCGTGGAACTGCCGGGCGCGGCCGTTGCCGCGCTGTCGGTGCGGGCACCCGGGACGTGGCCTCCGCCCAGGAGGATGCAGGTGCCTGCGGGCTGGCGAGGGACCGTCTGCTCGACGCAGTCGTTGGGTCGGTCGATGAAATCGTTGCCGCCCGGGCCGGGGTACAGCTCGTCCCCGGCGGCATTCTTGGCCAGCGGCGTGTTCGGTCCCGTCGGCTCGAAGTGGACGCGACGGCCGAACAGGGTCTCGGCGGCCGAGTCGTCGTGCGCGATGATGCTCGTCGCGTCGGGCGCGACGATCGTGGAGTTGGCGAAGCTGTTGCCGGTGTAGGTAAACGGCGGGAACGCCTCGTCGAACGTGATGTCGATCAGTCCGCCGTCCTTGAATGCCGGTGACGCCTCGATCTCGGGGATCACATGCTCCAGGAACAGATCGGCGGCGTAGAGCCCGCCGGTGTAGCTCACCGGCGCTCTCGGCGTGTTCGGGCCAGAGAAACCGCCCGACAGGTTGTTGCCGTAGCACACCGCGTCGTGGCCGTCGCTGCACATGTTCGGTGAGATCCAGCTCAACGCCGGAGTGGTCGCCTCATGCTGAAGGTCGTGGTAGAGGCCGTCGGTCGAACTGAACAGGTTGGCGATATGCCGGGGGTTGCAGTCGCCCGATTGCAGGATCGATTCAAACCACGGAAACGGGAAGTGCTTGGCGAGATACTGGTCGGTCGCGTTGGCGACACCAGGATTCGGCTCTGTGGTACTGCCGGTCGGACCGGGCGTGGCATACGGAGCACCGCAGTACCGCGCGCCGGCGTCGTGGGTCGGGCCGCTGGCGTCGGGGTTGCCCAGGTCCTGGGCGTAGCCCTTCCAGCTCACATGGGCGGCGTCGAGCTGCTTGAACAGGGTCGGCACGCTCGCTGGGTACACGCAGCCGTTGGAGCCGGGCGCGGCGTTGGGACCTTGCGCCGACGCGAACTGGCCGTAATTGCGGTTGGTGGCGAGCGACCCCGAGCTGTCGATGTGACCCGAGAAATGGTCGTAGTACGGACAATCCACCTGCGCGTCGGGCTGCGTTGCCTGCCCGCTGACCAGCGTCAGATAGTTGTCGAAGCTGCCGTGCCCGGTCCCGTAGTAGTTCTTGAGCAGCACGCCCTGCGCCGGCAGCGTGCGCCATAGGTACGTGTTCTTATTCAGTCCGGTGAACGTCGCGTCATAGGACTTGTTCTCCAGGATGATCAACCACACGTGCTTGATCTTTCCCGGCGCGATGCCCAGCCCGTCCCGGCCGACCTGCTTCGCCCCCTTGTTGCGCGCCAACGAGGCGCCCGGTGAGACGATCGGCACCGCGACGATCGCCAGGGCTCCGAGCACGAGGGCGGCGCCCAGCGCACGAAGCACGCGGCCGGCCGCGCGCGAACCGGGCTTTGGGGATCGTCTACTGATCGACACTCGCACCGTTGGGTCCCGGCGCCGGCGGTGTGCTGTTCGCCCCGAAAACCGATTTCCAGATGATGCCGTCGAGTGTCTGCTGCGGAACCTGGTCGGTCTTCCAGAGCGGCAGCCGGTCTGACAGCTTGGCGTCGGGGCTGGCGGCCGTGTTGCGGGCGAGCAGGTTGACCCGGGCGGGGCTGGTTGTGAACGGCGCGGAGTTGTCCGGCTTGGGCGAGAACGCGTCATACATCGGGATCGCCAGAGCATCGTTGAGCCCCAGTGGCTTTATGCCG
>Ga0181518_10006185_pt1 | contig 10072 bp, 8 predicted proteins | sample PEATcosm2014_Bin_28_FD_119751 | JGI IMG/M metagenome (GOLD analysis project Ga0181518, IMG submission 119751) | Peatland microbial communities from MTU Mesocosm Facility, Houghton, MI, USA - PEATcosm2014_Bin01_60_metaG | ecosystem: Environmental > Terrestrial > Soil > Wetlands > Peat | place... | reverse complement strand
GGGAGGTCGAACAGTCTGGCGAGGGGGCGGATCTTCAGGGGGCTGAAGGGCGAGAGGGGGATCAGCCGCGTCCCGCAGATGCCCGCCACCTCGCTCCAGGGGAGCCTGCCGTCCCCGGCCACGTTGTAGAGACCGGGGATGCTGCCCCGGGTGACATGGACGAGTGCACGCACGACGTCGTCCTCCTCCACGAACTGCAGGAGTGGGTCGAAGCCGAAGATGGCCGGACAGAGGGGCCCCGACAGATTGCGGCTGATCGGCGTGGTCAGGTGCGTGCCGAGGACGTTGGCGAAGCGGAGGACGGTCACCCGGGTGGCGGGGTTGTCCTCCGAGAAGTCCCGTACGAGGCCTTCGGCCTCGACGAGCGCCCGCTCCACGCTGTTCTTGACCGGACTGGTGCGTGGCGTGTCCTCGTGGAAGGTGTTCGGGTCGCTTGCCGCGGAGCCGTAGACCAGCGTCGACGACTTGACCACGATGTGGCGGACCGACGAGCCCGCGGTTCCCGCTGCCGCCAGGAGGTTCATCGTCCCGATCACGTTGATCTCGTGCATGGCCCGCCTCGGCACCGTGGTCGAGTTTGTGATCATGAACGTGTGGAGGATCGTGTCGACCTGGGTCGCCTTCACGATCCGGTTCAGGATGGAGTAAGTCTGGTCCGCCCGGACGAACTCGGCCCGCTCGAACGGCACCGAGGGTGCGTTGGTGCCCATGCCCAGGATCACGTCCATGCTGGGGTCGTTCTCGAGGGCCTGGACCATCCGGCCACCCCAAAAGGTGTCGGCACCCGTGACGAGGACGCGCCGACTCATGCCGGGTTCACCCGAACCATACGCTGCGCCGGTCACGCAGCATGTCGTACACGGCCTCCTGGAGCTGTGAGCGGATCCGCTCCGACTCCTCCATGATCCGGCTCTTCGAGTACCGGTCCTGGTCCGCCGGCACGTCGAAGTGAACGGGATCGAGCACCCGAAGTTTGAACTTGGCGGGGAAGGGGGTCACGATGCCGAGCGGTCCGAAGGCCAGCACGTTCGCGGTGATCGGGAAGTAGGGGACGCCGAGCGCCTTGGCCAGCGTGGGTACGCGCATGATCACGGGCATCGCCTCCTCCGACCCGATGACCGCGATGGGGATGACGGGGACGCCGGCCCGCATGGCGATCTCGACGAAGCCTCCTCGCCCGAAGCGACGCAGCTGGTAGCGGTCCGTGAAGGACTTCGACGGGCCCTTCGTCCCCTCGGGGAAGACGAGTGCAAGCTGGTGTTGCTCCTTCAGAAGGCGATATGCATTGGCGGGCCGGGCCGACACCCCGCCGGCACGGGCCCACAGGGTCCCCACGACCGGGACCGTCCTGAAGAAGTAGTCGGCCAGTCCGTAGACGGGGCGACCGAGCTCCTTCTCAATTCCGTGCATGATCACCGGCGCGTCCGAGGGGATCGCCCCGGCGTGATTGGCCACGAGCAGGGCACCGCCCTCAGTCGGGATCCGCTCCAGCCCCTCCCACTCGGCGCGGAACCATTTCGAGTAGATGGGCTCGTAGATCGCTCGCGTCAGGGCCCGGGTCCGTTCGGATCGACCCCACTCGTCGACGTCGGACAAACGGGCATCTTCCAGTTCGTCGTCGTCCTCAGCGGGCACGCGGATCGGGACGATGGCCGTTGATCGGTTCTTCTCGCCGACAACCGGGCGCCCGCTGACCATCGGGCCATCGTACCGACCGCACGGGTTGGTGGATCCTGGGGTCGCGACCGCCGACGGCGCTTAGGGTCGCGCCGCCCCGATGAGGCCCTCGGTGAAGATGGGTGAGTACGAAACCGTCGAGCCGGTGAACGGGGCCTGAATCACCGTGTCGGTCCCGTAGGGTCCCGAGCCGGTGTACATCACGACGTGGTCCACCTGGTTGTCGCCATCGAGATTGTAATAGAAGAGCAGGTCACCGGGCTCGAGGGCATCGAGCGACACGTGCTGCAGGGCCGGCCACTGAGTCTCGGTGGTCCTCGGAATGGACACACCGGCCTGCCCCCAGGCCCACTGCACCAGACCCGAGCAGTCGAAGCCGGTACCGGGCTGTTCGCCGCCGAAGACGTACGGCACGCCCAGTTGCGAGACCGCAGCCTGCACCGCGGCCATCCCCGACCCGCTCCCGGTATCCGACCCGCCCACCGGCCCCTGCGTACCCGTCGTCCCAGAGGCCTGGTTCGCCGCGTCGGTCGCCGCTGCCCCGCTCGAGGATCCACCGACCGCGCCGGCGACTGTGGCGGCTGCCTCCGCGGCGGCGGCGGCTTGCTGTTGCTGCGCCTGGCTGGCGGCCTTGGCCGCTGCCGCAGCTTCCTGCTGGGCTTCTTCAATCGCGGCCTGTGCGACCTCCTGGGCCAGCTGGCCCTGCACCTGGCCCAGCGTCGCCTTGGTCGTCGCGGCCTCCTGCTCGTTGGCCAGCGCCAAGGACTTGGACTGCGCAGCTTCCTGCTGGGCCTGAGCCGCCTCGGTCTGCTGCTGGGCCTCTTCGGTCTGCAGACGCGCCTCGGAGCTCTCCAGCGCGGCTTCGTCCCTCGTGAGATTGCCGACGATCTGATTGGTGTACTGGTTGCGGGCCTCGTTGTCCGTCGCCGACGACGAGAAGTAGGAGGCGAAGCCCGTCTCGGGCGTCCCGTAGACATAGGCAGCGACGGCGTCGGTCGAGACGAGTCGCTTGTCCACATCGACCGCCGATCTCGCGTGGAGGAGGCCGGTCGCGATCGTCCGGAGCGCACTCTGCGCGTCCTGGAGGTTCTGGACGGCGGTGTTGTACTTGTCGTCGAGGATCGACGTCTGCTGCTCCTCCTGCGTCAGTGTCCCCTCTATCTGGGCGACCTGCGACTGCGTCGCGTTGATCTGCGACTGGTTCGGCGCCGCCCCGGGAAGGGTGGTGGAGGTCGATGTGCCAGTGGCGCCGGCCGTGGTGGCGGTCGAGAACCAGGCGCCAAGGAGCCCGGCGATGACGGCCGCTCGGGCGACACGGGTCCGCCTGCGGACAGTGCCCCGACAATTCACTGCACCCACGTCGTGAAGCGTAACGGCTGCGTGGTTGCAGATTCGCCACCCCGGCGTTTCGGTCGGGTTGCGGCCCGTGTTCGCGTGCCGTTCACCTTCGTCACGATTGACCCTGTGGGCCACCGTACCTAGGGTGCCGTACGTGGAGGGAGTCGTGTCCATCGCTCAGGGGCGGTTGAGGGGTGTGTGGCGCGGCGACCTGTGGTCGTTCTCCGGCATCCCCTATGCGCGGGCACCGGTCGGCGAGTTGCGCTGGCGACCACCCCAACCCCCCGAGGCGTGGGACGAGGTCCGCGATGCATCGACCTTCGGACCGATCGCGCCGCAATCGGCCTCCGTACCGGGCATCACGAGCCCTTCGGACCCCGAGGCGTCCGAGCCGCACAGCGAGGACTGCCTCTCGCTCAACGTCTGGACGCCCGACTTGCCCGAGACGCCCACGTACCCGTCAGGTCAGGGCAGGCCCGTCATGGTGTTCATTCACGGGGGCGGCTTCACGTCGGGCAGCGGGTCCGTGTTCCTCTACCGGGGCGGCAACCTCGTGCGCAACGGCAACGCCGTGGTGGTGACCATCAACTACCGGCTCGGCGCACTCGGCTTTCTCGGGCACCGCGACCTGGCCGACCCGGACGGTCTGGTCGGCAATTGGGGAATCCATGACCAACTGGCCGCGCTGACATGGGTCCGCGACAACATCGCGACCTTCGGCGGCGATGCCGACAACGTCACGATCTTCGGCGAGTCGGCCGGTGGGTTCAGCGTGGCCACGCTGCTCGGCACTCCGGCCGCGTCGGGTCTGTTCCGCCGAGCCGTGGTGCAGAGCGGGGGCGTGCACGCGCACTCCGTGGAGGAGTCGGAGCGATCGGCGGAGCGCCTCACTGCCGTGCTGGGGATCGCGTCCTGCGACAGGGCGTCGCTGGCGCGGATCCCGGCCTCCGAGCTCGTTGCCGCCACGGAGGAGATCGGGAGGCGGCGTCCTGACCCAGGCATGATCCCGCTGCCGTTCCTGCCCGTCGTCGACGGGGTCCTCCTGCCCGACGATCCACTGGTCGCCGTGGCCAACGGCGCGTCGGCCGGGATCGACCTGCTGATCGGCACCAACCGGGACGAGCTGACCCTCTTCGGCCTCGGGAACCCGGCGCTCATGGCGCTGGACGAGGAAGGGGTCCAGCGCTGGGTCGCCAATGCCGTACCCGACATGCCCGCCGGCGAGGTGATCGACGCGTACAGGGCGGCCCGGGCGGCCCGCGAAGAGCCTGTGGGCGCCAGGGACATCTGGGTGGCCGTCGGGACCGACATCGTCTTCCGCTGGCCCAGCCTCCAGCTCGCCGCGACACACGCGGCACGCGGCTCACGGACCTTTGTCTACCTGTTCGACTGGGAGTCCCCTGCGTTCGGCGGGATGCTCGGAGCGTGTCACGCCTTGGAGCTCCCCTTCGTCTTCGGAGCCGTGCACCTCCCGGTGGTGCAGATGTTCTCCGGCGCAGGCCCGGCCGTCCAGTCGCTCTCCGACCAGATGCAGAGGGCGTGGCTCGCGTTCGCCGGGAGTGGGAGCCCCTCGCACGAAGGCATCGGTCAATGGCGTCCCTGGGACCCCGAGGGTCGCGCCACGATGATCTTCGGAGCGCACACCGAGCTGGTCGACGCACCGCGCGACGCCGAATTGGCGGTCCTCGAGCGGCATCGCCCCCTCGTCTCCGCCGTGCCCGGCTGACCGCCCCTGCCTGTGGCCCATGCGTCATAGCGGTGCCCGCGTCGGTCAAGAATGGTGGCGTCCCGGGGGCGTAGCCCAACAGGCAGAGGCAGGGCGCTTAAACCGTCCCCAGTGAGGGTTCGAATCCCTCCGCCCCCACGGCAGGGCACCACCCGACCGTTCCCCGGTGTGCCCCACGAAGGCGTCGAAGTCGCGATCCTCGGCCCGGTCACTGTCCGCGGTACCGCGGAGCCCTTCCGCCGCGCGGCGGCTCTCGAACTCGTGGTGTACCTGGCCTTCCACCGGGGCGGGGTCCGTCACGCGGACTGGGCGCTGGCGATCTGGCCCGACCGGCCCGTCGCCTTGCCCACCGTGCACTCGACAGCGTCGGATGCCCGGCGGGCACTGGGCCGGACCCCAGACGGCACCCCCCACCTTCCCCGTGGGTGTGGCCTTCGTCTCGGCGACTCGGTCATCACCGACGTCGACCGCTTCGCCTCGTTGACTGCCTCGGACCACCCGGACCGGCTCCTCGAGGCCATGCAGTTGATCCGGGGCCCCCTCTTTGGCGGTCTGCACCGTGCCGACTGGGCCGTGTTCGACGGCACCCAGTCGCGCCTCGAATCGCTGGTGGTGCGCACCGCGTTGCGCGGGGCCGATGCGTGCACGAGGCGCGGACTCGGGAGTGATGCCGCATGGATGGTCCGGCAGGCGCTCAGGGTGAGCCCCTACGACGAGCGCCTGTACCGCGCGTTGTTGCGCGCCACCGCAGCCCAGGGCAACCGGGTCGGGCTGCGCTCCACGATGGCCGAGCTGCTCACCCTGGCGGGGGAGGCGGACGGTGGACATGCCGAGTCGCCCCTGGCGGGACGGTCGGACTCCGTACGGCTGGACTGCCTCCATCCCGAGACGACGGCCCTCTACCGTGGCCTGCTGGAAGGGTCGCCTGTCGCCGAAGGGCGCCCCGCCAGGCTGTAGGGTGGCGTCCCGCCATGGCGAGAAGCTCCTCTGGGAAATCGGTCGCCCGCGCCGCCGCAACAGGAGGTGGCGCGACCTATCGCGGGCAGATGCCGGTGAACTGGTACGCCGCGCTCGTGGTCATCGTCCTGGTCGGACTCGGTTCCATCGCCTTCGCCAAGTACCACTACGACCAGACCCCCGCGGTGGTCGAGCCGACGACGACCACGACGTGGCACGCCGCCCTGGCCTTCGAGATCTGCGGGACGATGGAGCCGGCCTTGGCCGCCGCGCCGACCACCGCGACCACGGGCCTGACGAGTTCGGGGAACGGCGTCCTGCAGATCGCGCCCAAGAGCGCCAGCGAGGCCGGCAACAACGCAACCCTGGGCAAGTTCGCCGAGGGGTACACGGGCCTGACCCTGACGAACACCTCCCTGAAGTACCCGTCCGACAAGGTGCCCCTGTACACGAACGGCGAGAAGTGCGGGACGGGTACCCCCGCCGCCGGCAAGGCCGGTGAGGTGGAGGCCCGTTGGTGGGTGCTGACGACCAAGACCGGGAAGAACGGCGAGCTGGAGCAGGCCGGCGGCCTGACGACCGTGAAGCCCGCGGACCTGAAATTCGCCAACCGCCAGCTCATCACCGTCGGCTTCGTGCCGGCCAACACCTCGTTGCCCAAGCCGCCGGCATCGAGCATCACTGCGCTGCTCCAGGTCCTCTCCGGTTCCCAGCCCGTCGCCACGACGACCACAACGCCGGGCGTCACGACGTCGACGGCGCACATGGTGACGTCGACGACGGCTCCAGGGTCGACGGTTCCGCCCGCCGCCCCGGCCTCGACCACGACGACGAAGCCCTCGTCAACAACGACGACGAAGTAATGAAAGCGGTCGTCCTCGTCGGCGGCGAGGGTACGAGGTTGCGTCCCCTGACGCTCTCCTCACCCAAGCAGATGCTCCCCATCGTCGGGGTCCCGATGATCGAGCGCGTGCTCGGCCAGCTCGCCTCGCACGGCGTCGACGAGGCGGTTCTGTCTCTGGGCTACTTGCCCGACGCCTTCATGCAGGCCTATCCCGACGGGCGTGCCTCCGGGGTCCGGCTCATCTACGCCGTCGAGCCCGAACCGCTCGACACGGCCGGGGCCGTCCGCTTCGCCGCGAAGTTCGCCGGCATCGCCGAGACCTTCGTCGTGGTGAACGGCGACGTGCTCACCGACCTGGACCTGACGAGCCTGGTGGCGTTCCACCGCGAGCGGGGGGCCGAGGGCACGATCGCCCTGCACCCCGTCGCCGACCCCTCTGCGTTCGGCGTCGTGCCCACTGATGACGAGGGCAGGGTGATCGCCTTCGTGGAGAAGCCACCCCGCGACGAGGCGCCTACCAACGAGATCAACGCCGGGACCTACGTACTCGAGGCCTCGGTCCTGGACAGGATCCCCGAGGGCGGTCGGGTGTCGATCGAACGGGAAACGTTCCCCGCCATGGTGCGCGACGGGGGGCTCTACGCACGCTCCGACGATGGCTACTGGCTCGACACGGGCACCCCCTCGGCCTATCTGGAGGCCAATTTCGACTACGTCAACGGCAAGCGCGGTCCCGTGGTGGCCCCCGGGCTCGGGGACCGGGGCAAGGGTGTCCTCGCGGAGGGAGAGAGCGACATCGAGGGCGAGGTGGTGGGCCCGGCGGTCGTCTTCGCCGGATGCGTCGTCGAGGCCGGCGCCCGGGTCGAGCGCAGCATCCTCGGACCCGGTTCGGTCGTCTCCGCCGGCGCCCTGGTCGTGGACTCGGTCCTCATGGAGGGCTGCCACGTCGCCGCGGACGCCAAGGTGGCCGGCTCCGTGATGGGCCCCCGGTCCATCGTCGGCCAGCGGGGCGACGTGCGGCCGGTCTCCGTGCTCGGCGCCGACGCGGTGGTCTCTTCGGGAACACTGGTCGACGGCGAGCGGGTCGCGGGCTAAGAAGTCTCATGCGCACGCTCGTGACGGGAGGCGCCGGGTTCATCGGCTCCAACCTGGTCGATCGCCTGCTTGTCGAGGGGCACGAGGTCGATGTCGTCGACGATTTCTCGACGGGCTCCTTGTCGAACCTCGCCGAAGCGCGGGGCAGCGCGGGCCGGGCCCTGACCATCCACCATCTCGACATTACCGCGCCGGGTGTCGTCGAGCTCATGGCCCGCCGGCGCCCGGAGCTCGTGTTCCATCTGGCCGCGCAGGCCGATGTCCGGGTCTCGGTGGCCCGGCCGGCCTTTGATGCCACGGTCAACATCGTCGGCTCGCTCAATATTCTGGAGGGCGCGCGCCAGGCGGAGACCGAGCGCGTCGTCTTCGCCGCCAGCGGCGGCACGCTCTACGGCGAGCCGACCCCCGAGGACCTTCCCGTGCGTGAGGCGCACGCCCATCAGCCGCTGTCGCCCTACGGCGTCTCCAAGAAGGCGGTGATCGACTACCTGGTGGCCTACCGGGAGCTGCACGCGCTCGAATTCTGCGCGCTGGCCCTCAGCAACGTCTACGGGCCCCGCCAGAACCCGCACGGCGAGGCGGGCGTTGTCGCCATCTTCGCCGAGCGCATCCTGCAGGGCGAGCCCGTGACCGTTTTCGGTGACGGCGAGCAGACGAGGGACTTCGTCTTCGTCGACGACGTCGTCGACGCGTTCGTGCGGGCCGCCACCCGCGGGGGAGGCCTCGTCTGCAACGTCGGGACGGGGCGCGAGACGTCAGTCAACGAGGTACTCGACACCATGACTCGGCAGTCCGGTGTCGAGGTGACGCGGGTGACGGCGCCGCCGCGCCCGGGCGAGGTGCAGCGCTCCAGCCTCGACGTCGAGCGGGCCGCCATCCAGCTCGGGTGGCGGCCATGGACCGACCTGCCCGACGGGACGCGCGCCGTGCTCGAGTTCGTGGGCGCGCACCTGGTCTGAGCCGGCTCAGCGGAACAGGTCCTCCTCCGGCGGCCGGATGATCTCGGCCCGGACCGAGGCGGGGCGGAGCCACTCGGTGGGAACGCCGCGCACGATGGCGACCGGGATGCCGCGGTCCTTGCCCATGACGAGCTCGGCGGCGGAGGCCAGTTCGTCGGCGACGCAGATCTCGGTGGCGACGAGCTCGCGGCCGCCTGCATCGCGGGTGCCCTTCAGGTCGAGCACGGCGGCCACCCCGGCGCACCCGATGGCCACGTCGGTGACGCCGCGCCGCCAGGCTCGGCCGAACGTGTCGGAGACGATGACCCCCACGTCGACGCCGAGGGCGTTGCGCAGGCCGGCCCGGACCCCCCGCGCTGAGCGATCGGCGTCGTCGGGGAGGAGCGCAGCCGTCCCATCGGCCACGTTGGACAGGTCGACCCCGGCATTGGCGCAGATGAAGCCGTGCCTGGTCTCGGTGATCACGAGGTCGCCCCGGCGCCGCAGAACGCGCACCGTCTCCCGTTCCACCAGCGCCAATTTCGCACTCGGGTCGGCGTGGTTGACCGGGACCAGCTTTCCCTCGGCCTTCGAGACGATCTTCTGCGTGACCACGACGATGTCGCCGGCGAGCAGCGCCGGCCCCTCCGGCCGCGCCGGCGCCACGGCACCCGCGATGAGGCCCGCCAGGTCGGTGCCGGGCACCACCTCGCCGATGCCGGGCACCGGGAGCACGAGCACGCCATCAGACTGCGGCATCGACCACCACCCGGGCGAGGTCGGCCGCCCGCTCCGGTGAGCTCATCACGGTGGGGGTCACGATGCAGCGGACCCCTTCGGCCTCCACGTCGGCGGCTCGCTCCGCGTCGGCCGTGTCCACGACGAGCGTGCCGGCCCACGGCGCGTACAGGCGGGCCAGGCCCACCACGGACGCCTCGGTACCGAGTTCGGCCATGAGCCGGTCAGCGGGGCCCTTGAGGGCCGCGCCGGCGATGATCGGTGAGACCGCCACGACCCGTGCCCGCCGGGTGGCCAGGATCTCGCGCACACCGGGCACGGCGAGCACGGGCCCGATGGACACGACTGGGTTGGAGGGGCACACGACGATCGTGTCCGCCTGTTCGAGGGACTCCATGACGCCCGAGGAGGGACGGGCGGCGCCGGCTCCCTCGAACCGGACGCTGTTGACCGCCACGTCGTGGTGGAGGCGGACGAAGTAGTCCTGGAAGCCGACCTCGGTCCCGGCCGGTCCCAGGGGGCTCGCCTCGGCCAGGGTGACCCGGGTGCGCAGCGGGTCATCGGTCACGGGCAGCAACCGGACCGCGATGCCGCGCCGGCGGCACAGCTCCGCCGTCACCGAGCTCAGCGTCTCGCCCCCGCGCAGCCGGCCGGTGCGGAACAGATGCGTCGCCAGGTCGCGGTCGCCGAGCCGGAACCAGTCCTCGCCACCGAGTCGGCCCAGCTCGTCCATGACCGCCCAGCTCTCACCGGCCACGC
>Ga0181518_10006184_pt1 | contig 10073 bp, 7 predicted proteins | sample PEATcosm2014_Bin_28_FD_119751 | JGI IMG/M metagenome (GOLD analysis project Ga0181518, IMG submission 119751) | Peatland microbial communities from MTU Mesocosm Facility, Houghton, MI, USA - PEATcosm2014_Bin01_60_metaG | ecosystem: Environmental > Terrestrial > Soil > Wetlands > Peat | place... | reverse complement strand
TTCGAGTTCCTACTTTCGGCCCGGGGGCACCGGATTGCTGATCATCGTTTTCGACGAGAACAACGACGACGGAAGCCCGGATTGCGAGACTACAACCGAAGGACAGGGTTGCGGCGGGCAGGTTGAGCTGGTCGTGGTCAGCCCGTACAGCAGAAGGGGATACCAGTCGCCCGGCGGCGACACCCGGAACTACAACAACAGTTACGATGAAGGGGACATCCTGCGGCTGATAGCGCAGGGACTCGGCCTGCCTACGTCCAATCTGGGCTGGGCTACCAATGGGTTGCCCATGGCTGATTTCTTCTCCAGCGACAACGGGTCAAAGTAAACCCGCCGGCATTTGGGCCGGTGGCCCAGAGCCTGCCCTGAGCTTGCCGAAGAGTCTCGCGGTGTTCGAGACGTGGGAATCCCATCATCCGATACGCGATCTGGCTTGCTTTCAGTCGGGGTCAACGAATGAGCGCCAGAAGGCTGAAGCTATGATGGAAGACCACAACCTTCACGCACTTCCATGTCATCCTCCCGGTTCTCGAACACCGCGAGACCCGGGCCACTAGTCAAAATCAGGGGAAGAGGTGGAACTGTGGGAGGGAATCGCTTCCGAATAAGGCGGGGGCTAGTCTTCTGGAATGCGGGCATCGGATGGCTGTTCCATTTCGGGAACTTCGGTGCTGCGAACGCGAAAAAAGGGCACCTGCACAGGAAATCGGGATTATGCTGACGGTAATCAAGAAGACATAACGAAATTCCCGCTAAGGAGGAGCAGTGCAATGAGGAACGCGCTAGTCGTATTGTTGCTAATGTGCAGTGCCTTGTTTACGGGCTGCATGAAGCGTGTCAGGCTAACCGTGAACAATCCCACACCGGTGGACCTCACCGTCGATGTGACGAAACTCGACGACCATCAAATGCCAGTGGGAGATATTCCGGTGGGCCCCGTAACGAAGTCGAGTACAAAGACGGTTCCAGAATTCAAGGTTAACAAGGACGGTGGGTACACGGTCACCGCGAACCTTAACAGCGGCCCCCAGGAATTCCAGCAATCCAATTCCGTCATTGGACAAAGCGATCCGGTTGTAGCAACGGTGAATTTAGCTGTCAATGGAAACAGCATTCCTGCCGACGGAAGCGAGCTAAAGAAGTTGTTTGACAAGATGGGAGACGATAAGGGATTTGCTCCACGATCAATTGGAGATGCGCTGAATACAGTTCTGGGCAGCTTGATTGTCTATCAGCCTCCAGTGCCGCCGAAGACGGAACCTACGATACTGTTACGGTTGACCCCACAGGAATTTTCATCTGTTATGTCCCTGAACAATTTTAGCTATATGCAACCCGATGACTCGACAGACAGTAAGGTCACGTCGAATACAACTACTGATTTGGCATCAAGCGTTCCTGTTTACGGTTCCTTGGCTGCCAATTTTGCAGCCGGTACTATGTACGAAGTACATGCTGAGTTGAAGGGCTACGGCTGGGTAGGCAAGCAAGAGGAACCCACTTGGGACCTTAGTGCAGCAATAGACAAGCTCACAGACAATCAGAAAAAGAGCATGTGCATGGCAATGAAGGAACCCAATGCTATTCTGATGTACATAGATCAAGTATATGCTTTGGAGTTAGCACAATTCAATGTCCAAGAAATGAAGACTCTCAAAGCCGGAGCGAAAGCGAGTGGTTTGAGCGTAATATCAGGAGATGTCGCCTACGACTTTAGCGATAGTGCTACAAAGAACTTCAGCGTGGAAAACATCGCTCTGAATTTCTCCGGTGTGACTCCGCCATCTTCCGCTGTTCCATGTGATGCATGGGCGCATTCGCAGAGCGCTCATATTCATATTGAGAGTCAATATCCGAAACCTCCTGCATCTGCAAAGCGATTAACGCTGCCCGCCAGTATAATCGATGGCCTAAAGAATGCAGCCAAGTAACAATAAGATGGACGGGTGGGCGGGTTGGCCCACCCTTTCGGCGGTCTGGCCAGTGGCGGGGTGGGCCGGGTGTCCCACTCATTCGCGGGTTTCGAATGAGTGGGCCCGAGAAGGAAAATAACTGATCGTCAGCGGCCACTCCTGAAATTTGGTCGGCATTTATCACTAACACAGCAAAGCTGTGCCGTCCCTACGGGACTCGGTTTCTTTTCTTCTTCTACCCAGCACTCCGCTTCGCTGCGTGCTGGGCTATCCTGTTTCCGCGCCTACGGCGCTCTTCCTTCGCGATTCAGGTTTCGGTCGCCCGAGATTGAGGCGATTGCGTTGGTCATCCGAAGTGCTCCCACCCGGCAGGCTTGAGGATCTCGGTGCTTCCGTCGGGCGTCACCAGCTTCATCTGTCTGCCGCGCGCGATCTCGCCGATCCGCGTGATTGGCACTCCCGCAATCTGCTTCGGCATTCGGCGATCCGGCCGCGCGGTGAATAGCAACTCGTACTCCTCGCCTCCATGCAGAGCGAGTTCGAGCGGATTGTCAGCACCCGAAATGATATCGTCCATCTTTCCGCCTTGTAACAGAGAGCGACTTTCAGTCGTGCCGAATGGCGCCGACTGAAATTCAGGGGCTTTAGCCCCTGGCAAAATAGCTGTTGCCGGGGCTGAAGCCCCACTCATGGTTGACCTGCTTTTGGCACGGCTGAAGCCGTGCCCTGATCCAAAGCGATGGTGCTGAGGGCTTCCGGAGGCGGCTGGTAAAGCATCGGCGTAAACCACGGCGCCAACCTTGCTCTCGTCGCAGATGTGTCCCAGGTCAGTTGACAGCCCATCGCTGATGTCGATCATCGCCGAAACCAGCTTTTTCTCCCGCAGGAATTTACCGACCGCAATCCGCGGCTCGGGATAGAAGTGCTTGGGATGCAATTTTGGCCGCAGCTTCTCTCCATCTCGCAGCCGGTTCAGCGTCGCCACGGACGACCCTAGCGTGCCCGTAACATAAATCAAGTCCCCCGGCCGCGCCCCTGACCGTAAAACGGCCTTCCCGTCTGGCGTCGAGCCCAGCACCACGATGTCCGCCAGAATTCCGTACGGCGATTGCGCCGTGTCCCCGCCGGCCAGTGGCACAGAATACCGCTTCGCCAGCTTCAGCAATCCCGCAATAAACTCGTCGACCCACTTCTGCGGCAGGTCCGGCGGAAGCGCCAGCGAGAGGAAAGCTGCTAGTGGCACTCCGCCCATAGCCGCAATATCGCTGAGGCCTCGGGCTAGGCACCGGTGCCCGACCGAGTCCGCCGGATGCCACTCGCGGCGGAAGTGCACTCCTTCCAGGCTGAAGTCCGTCGTCACCAGCGCTTCGTGCTCGCGAGGCACCCGCAGTACCGCGCAGTCATCGCCGATCCCCGTGCCCACGCTGCGGATTCCGCGCGCGGCGGCGCGGCGAATGCCCGCAATCAGCATTTTTTCCCTCAGCGGCACGCGCAGCCTCCAGCTAACGAACGAGCATTAGTACTTCCTAATGGAACCGGGAATGGGAGCGCGGAAATAAAGCATGAGCGATTACCCGGCATTTACTCCTCTGAAATCCAACGGCCAAATGACTGTTATCAAGTTTGTTTACAGTCCTTTAGTTGTATTCGCTTCCTCCCGTTTTTGTTGACACGGGCGGCCTGCTCTGTTACGGTTTGATGTCATTCATTTATTGCCAGCCCAGTAAGCCCGGCACCGAAGTATCCGCCGGGACATGGAAGGCCGGCAGTCCACGGCGTTCCAGGTAAGCAGAATTCTAGCAGTTCGGATCAGCAAGGCTTAGCGTTCCGGATTTTCATAGATGTTTGCTGTCGGTCCCGGAACGATTTTCGCTTGAGGGTTTAGAGCTTTGCGAAAACGCTTTTATATTCTCTTCGTAGCCCGCGATGCGGAAGGCCAGCTACGAAAAATCCCCATTCCCATTCATTATCTCTACGTGTTCCTTGCCGGCGCGCTGATCGGCATGTTCACCATCACCGGCATGGCCGGCTCCTACACTCGCATGTTGTGGAAGGTGGCCAGCTTCAATCAGTTGCGCTCGGAGAAGAAAGCTCTGCAAACCCGCTACGCGCAACTGGAGCAGGCAACGCACGAGAAGGACATCCAGGTCGCCTCACTGGGCTCACTGGCCAATGAAGTCTCCGTCATTTATGGCTTGAAGCCAAATTCCAAGCTGCTGAAGGCCAGCGGCGGGCCGGTTCAGCCCGAAGAAGTAAAGTATTCCATGGACCAGCTCTATGCCTTGCGCAGCTCAGCCTTGAATGGCTCAGCCACGGCGGGATTGGGGATGGGGCTGACTCAGAATGCCACGCTGGCTGATTGGGCTGGCGCAAGCAGCGCTCCTACGCTATGGCCCGTGGTCGGTCCCATTACCGGCCCGTTCGGCGTGCGCATCGACCCGTTCAACGGTGAAGGCGCCTTCCACTCCGGCGTGGACATCTCCTGCCGCTATGGACAACCAGTGCTGGCTGCCGCCGACGGCGTCGTCACCTACGCTGACTTCTACAGTGGCTACGGCCGCATGTTGCAAATCGACCATGGCAACGACATCTCGACCCGTTACGGACACCTCTCCGGCTTTGCCGTGGCCGACGGGCAGAGCGTCCACAAGGGACAGATCATCGCCTATGTGGGGCTGTCGGGCCGCAGCACCGGGCCGCATTTGCATTACGAAGTCCGCATCCACGACACGCCGGTCAATCCCCACAAATTCCTGCGCTCCACCTTCGCCCAGCTTGGGTCATCGCCGCGAGGCTAGCGCGACGACCCACTCTAATTGAGCAGTTCGCTCCTAGATCAGAAGATCAGACAATCAGACGCAGCCCATCCACGCTGCCGTGTCACTTTGCCTTGGTCTTCGGAGTTTTTCCTTTGGCTGTTGGGCTTTTCGGCGGCTGAGGCGGCGGTTTCTGTGTCTCCGGTCCCAGTTCCACCGGCGGCTCGCTCAGCACTTTCTTGAAGAACGCGTACGGCACCCCGGCTGTCAGCACCGCTTCGCTCTTGTCCTGATGCACCTCCAGGCTGTCGAACGCGGCCTTCACATCCTTGTCGGGGCCACCCGCTTCCACCGATATTTCCAGTGACTTGAACAGCATCAGGTAGGTGCTTACCTGTTCCGCGAATCGCTGTGCCTCATTTTCGCTGTGCGTGATGACGTCCGCGCGCAGGCGAACTTCGTTCAGCGGCCGCGCCGACGCAATCACCACGCTATTGGGCGGCAACAGCCCGCTCCAGCCGCCGGGAAGCAGCAATTCGCCGTGGTCCTGCGCCGTGCTGTTGGCCGGCAGACGCGCAATCGTCCACACGATGCTGCCCAGCGGCACCCGCCGGTAATACTGGCTCACCAGCGACGGGCCGGGAAAAGGAAGAGCCGCCTGTTTGTAGCTGTCGATCATCCCTCGGATCACCTTCGGGCTGTCGACATTCGACGCGGCGGCGGTGTCGATGCCCAGCAGCGCCACGCGCACCGTTCGGTCCTCCACCGCGATGTCGTAAATGTCGTAATCCCGATAGCGCTCGACTTTCGTCGCCAGCTTGTGCAGGTAGTCGCTCACCCGGGCGCTGTCGAAGTGTCCTTGCAGGATTTCGCTATAGCGCGCCTCCGCCGGTTTACCCTGAACGGGGACTCCGTAGTGAATGGCGAACGCAGCCTTGTCCAGGTCGCGCTCAAACTCAAATCCGGTCTGGCGAACGAATTCTTCGTACTGCGGATCGCGTTCCTTGGGAGGGTTCTTGCCGATGTCGGTGAGCAGCCGGATCGGATCGCAGTTAATGTAGAGCACCGCATCCGACTCAGGCAGCAGCCGCACCGCGTCCGGAGCGGCGCGCCGGCGCAGCAGGACCGCGGTCACGATTCCGCCGGCGATGATCAGGATCGCGACGGCAACCCACAACTGGTTCTTGCGGCTTCGCATCGATCAGACTTGATGATACGAGAAAGTGCTGACCGGTCGTCAAATCGAACTTGCGGCGCCGGGAAAGATGGAAATGATTACCGCTATTCCAGCGGCTTCAAGCTCGCTTTATTAACCGGGTGAGGCCGACCAAAATCACCGCTCCGACAAAGGCCACAATAATGGAGCCGATCATCCCGCCGCCTGGCCAGATTCCCAACATCCCGAAGACCCAGCCGCCCACCAGGCCGCCCAGGATGCCAAGGATGATGTCCACGAGTATGCCGTAGCCACCGCCCTTCATAACTACTCCCGCGAGCCAACCCGCGATCAGTCCCACAACGATCCACGCAATGAATCCCATGGCCACCCTCCTGAAGTCATTTCAGACAGCCCGGTTCAAAATGTACACCGCCTCGGGCGGGGACCGCCATCCTATTTATCTAAGATTCACACCAAGACTTCAGCGGCGATCCCTGGTAGAGACCAGCGGGGGCTGCGCCGTGCTAGCCCATCGGCTCTGTTGCCATCGGCCCCACGTCTGCTTATTTTGAAATCTTCTCAATTGGGCCAAGACCTACAGAAAGGCTGAAGACCGTGCCGTCGTTCCCGGACCCGCCAGAAAATGTCGTCCCATAGAACTCCCCATTACTGGCCTGGATCAGCCCCGCGATTGGGTTCGAGCCGTCGAAGCAACCGCTTTGCGGGCAGAAGCTGTAAAGCGTGGTCACCGTCCCGCTGGGGGTCATTTCGAAGATCGTTCCCTTGGAGTAAGCCCCTCCGCCGTATGTGGTCCCGTAAAAGTTCCCATCGCTGGCCTGGACAAGCGCTCCCTCGGGCGCGGTGCCATCCGTCCGGTCGAAGACGTGCAGCAACGTGAACGTGCCGCTCGGAGTGATATTGAAGGCCGTGCCGGCGTTGTAGCCGTTGTGGGCTCCCCCAGCCGACGCTGTCCCATAGAGGTTTCCATCGCTACCCTCAACCAGCGTCGCATAGGGGAAGCAGCCGTCCCCGCCGGTGAAGTTGTGCAGCAACGTGAATGTGCCACCCGGGGTGATCTCGAAGATCGTGCCACACTCGTAAGCCCCGCCTTCGTACGCTGTTCCGTAAAAGTTTCCATTGCCGGCCTGGACCAGACCCGCGATAGGCAGGACGCCGTGGGGACCAAAGCTGTATAGCCCGACTACCTGACCGAATGGGGTGACCTCGTAGACGGAACCTTCGTCTCCCCCGCCCTCGTCGGCTGTGCCATAAAAGCTCCCATTGCTGGCCTGGACCACCCCCGAGTAGGGATTGGCGCCGACGACCGCATAGTTCAGGCTGCCGAGGAGTTTCAGCGTGCCACTCGTGGTGATTCTGTAGACCGTGCCAGAGTTGTGGGCCCCGCCCCCGTATGTTGTCCCGTACAAGTTCCCGTCCCTGGCCTGGATCAGCCCCCCGTAGGGTTCGGAGCCATCCGTAGGATTGAACCGGTTGAAATTGTGTAGCGTCGTCAGCGTGCCGCTGTTAGTGATTTGGAAGACCGTGCCATCGCTGTTGGCCCCGCCGACCGAGGTTGTCCCGTACAAGTTCCCGTTGGCAGCCTGGACCAGTGGCGCCATAGAGTTGCTGCCGTCCGTTCCATCGAAGCTGTGCAACATGGTGTAAGTCTGCGCCGGCAACGTAACCGCAGTTGCCAGCAATAGAAACGCACCGCACGCCCTTAAGCTCCAGTTAGGCTTGCTCATGTCGCCACCTCGTTACTCTCTTACTTACTTTGAAATCTTCCCCACCGGTTCAAGACCAACCGACAGGCTGAAGATGGTGCCATGGCCACCGCCGCCGCCGTTGAACGTTGTGCCGTAGAACACTCCGTCGCTTCCCAGGATCAGGCCGGCATAGGGATTGGCGCCGTCGTTGCAAAAGCTTTGCGGACAGAAGCTGTACAGCGTGGTCACCGTCCCGCTAGGCGTCATTTTGAAGATGGTGCCTTGGTTGTAGGCCCCGCCGTATTGAGTAGTCCCGTAGAAGTTGCCGTCGCTAGCCTGGATAAGCGCTCCTGTGGGGTAAGTACCGTCCGTTCCGTCGAAGGTGTGCAGCAAGGTGAACGTGCCACTCGGAGTGATCTTGAAGGCAGCGCCGTAGTTATGGCCCTGGCCGCCGGCTCCGCCGGCGATCGTCGTCCCATACAGGTTTCCATCACTACCCTGGACCAGGGTCGCCTGTGGGGAGCAACCGTCGTCGCCAGTAAAATCGTGCACCATCGTGTACGCGCCGGATAGCGTCATTTCAAAGAGCGCGCCACAACCGTCGGATCCGCCCGAATCCGCTGCTCCGTACAGGTTTCCGTTGCTAGCCTGCACCAGACCCGCGACCGGGTTGGCGCCGATGAAGCTATTGATAAAGGTGTATATCGGTATAAGCTGCCCGAACGCGGTGGCTATGAAGGCCGTACCGAATTCCCCCCCGCCGTTGGAAGCTGTGCCATAAAGCAGTCCGTTTGTCGCCTGGATGAGCCCTGCGTAGGGAAGCGCCCCGTCAGGCTGATAGTCGAAATCTTGCAATGTCTTCATCATGCCACCGAGGGTAATTTTGTAGACAATGCCGACGTTGTGCGATCCGCCGCGGTATGTCGTCCCGTACAAGTACCCATCCCTGGCCTGGATCAGCCCGGCGTAGGGCTGCGCGCCATCGATAGGACTGAAATGGTTGAAATTGTGTATGGTGGTCAGCGTGCCGCTGGTGGTGAATTGAAAGACGGTGCCATCGCCGTTGGCTCCGCCGGCGGATGTTGTTCCGTACAGGTTCCCGTCATTGGCCTGCATCAGCCCCGCATAGGGGTTGCTGCCGTCCGTTTCGTTGAAGCTGTGCAACGTGGTGTAAGTCTGCGCCGGCGAGGCGACGGCCGCCATTGCCAGCAATAGAAACATACCGCACGCCTTTATGCCCCGGTTAAGTTTGCTCATATTACCTCCTCGCCAGTCTGGCCGTGATGGTGATGCCGCATAGATTTTATCCCTGCGGTTTGCGGCAGGCGCAGAATATAACAAATCGCGTTGCGTGAGTTGTGTCAGAAATGTAAACAAATGTCGACAGATTGAGTCCAGTGCGCACCCGAGATCGGACGCGGCACCAAGTGCGGAATGTGGAGATTGCGGGGGCGCGGATACTTCTCGCCAACCTTCCCGTTAAATACATCGCAGCCGCGCCAACGGCGCATCATTCAAGCGCAGTAACGATTACTGATGGGGAGTGAACCTCACGCTGATCTGAGTGTCAGCTTCCACTGGCTCCCCATTTAGAGAATAGGGCCGGTAGCGCCACTGTTTCACAGCATCGACGGCCGCCTGGGTTAGCAGCGGATTGCCGCGTAACGCGTGCACGTCGTGCACGGTTCCATCCTTCCCAATTACCGCCTGTAGGACCACCGTTCCCTCAATTCCCCACTGCTTGGCCTGCGCGGGATACTGCGGCGCTACTTGGTGCACCAGCAAACCTTGCGCAACCCCGGAGGAAACCGTGACCTTCCGTGGAGCGATATTGGCCTCGGTAACCGGAATGCTCTTGACGACGTCGACCACGCTGTTCGGAAGGGCGTTGGGCAAGCCGCCAGGAACCGAGCCCGGCACAGCCGTCGCGACAGTAGGCGGAGCCTCTTCCTTATTCGCGGCGGGATTCACGCTGGGCGCGGTTTTCGGAATCGTTGCCGGAAGGCGCAACGCCGCATCGTCGAGCTTGCTGGCTTCCTTGGCGGGCTCGGGTGGCTGAACCGGCTTAGCGGCGGCGCTCTGGTCCTTCGGCTTGGGCTGTTGTTCAGTTTGCGGCTTCGAACTCGGAGCTTGTGCCGTTGAACCAGTCAACCCTGCCGGCTGATTGTTACCTTTACTCTCGACACTGCTTGGCGTGAGATTAGTCCCCTCGACGGCAATAACCGGACCTCCGCTGGCATGAACCCGGTGCGACCTCCAATACATAACTCCCGCCACAACCAACAGTAGCACCAGTACCGCAGCAGCCACCGCCGGAAGCCGCCATTTCTCCGGCAAAAGCCCTTCCGCCCTGGTCTTCATGTCGGAAACGCCGGCCTGTGCGGCGCTCATGGCACGCAAGGCGCGGGCGGTGATGGAAGGCCCCACCCGCTGTTTGGTGAAGGCCGGCGCAGCGGGCGTCTCCAGAAAATCCTCCTCGTCAACCACGAAAGGCGCGACCGGTTCTCCAGCCATCGCCGGTGTGGCCGCGGCTGCATGG
>Ga0181518_10006182_pt1 | contig 10076 bp, 7 predicted proteins | sample PEATcosm2014_Bin_28_FD_119751 | JGI IMG/M metagenome (GOLD analysis project Ga0181518, IMG submission 119751) | Peatland microbial communities from MTU Mesocosm Facility, Houghton, MI, USA - PEATcosm2014_Bin01_60_metaG | ecosystem: Environmental > Terrestrial > Soil > Wetlands > Peat | place... | reverse complement strand
TCGAGCTTGCGGTAGAAGCCGCCGCGCAGCGTGCCCGGGGAATAGACCAGCGAGCCGCCATGGGGCGTATAGACGCGGATCGCGTTGGGCGCGCTCGGCGCCAACCGCGCCAGCGCCGCGCCTTTGGCGCCGTGACCGTGCAGTACGTCGGGGGCGAGCAGCCGGATGCGCCGCGAAATCACGCGCAACGCGAAAATATCGGACGGACCGAGTTCGCGGGCGATGGCGACACGCTGCAGACCGAGCGCGAGATGCGGAAGCAGCTGGGCAAGAGCCGCATCGGCGCGTGCGCCGCCGGTCGTTGCATCGACGATGAGGCCGACGCGGTGGCCGCGCGCGGATTGGCCGCCGGCGACGTCAACGACATGGCGAAACAGACCGCCGAGCGGCGCCCGCAAGATGTGCAGGATCCTCAGGCTTGGCGCCGACGCGGTACGCGGCATCTCGGCCGCGGCGGCGGCGGCGGAGAGCGCCGGGGCGGCCGCGGCTTGCATCGACGCCACAGCCCGCATGTCGCCCATGGAGCGAATCCTTAAAAGTCGCGGCAGAGAGTTAAGTCCGATTGAGCCGCGCCGGGGTTAAGAAAGCCTGACCGGACCCTGGATGCAGTCGGTTTCCGCGAACCTTTGTCCGCTGCCGCCGGCGCGGGATTTGCCGGGGCAGCGCGGGGAGGGGGCCCTTAACGGGATGGCAACCATAATCGTTTGTTATCGGAGTCGTTCAGCCAACGGGTTCGCAGGAGCCGCGAGATGAGTGTGGCGTCGCAGTCGTATCGACCTTCGTTGCGGGGGCAATTCATCGACGCGGATTTCGACGTACCGGCGCTCGGCACGGCGCTGTGGCGGAATAAGTGGAAAATCCTGCGCCCCACCCTCCTGATCGCGCTGGCCACGCTCGCCGTGGTCATGGTGATCCCGCCCAAATATCTGTCGGAGTCGCGGGTGCTCGTCGTCGGCCGCGACAATATCTACCTGCGGCCCGACGCCGACAAAGACATCGTCGACCGCAGCGTCGTCGACCCGGAAGCGGTGACCAGCCAGGTCCAGCTCATCCTGTCGCGCGATCTCGCCAGCGAAGTGATCGCCAAGCTCAAGCTCGGCGAGCAGCGCGAGTTCGATCCGGCGCTCGGCGGCGTCTCGCTGGTCAAGCACGTTCTCGGGTTCCTCGGCTTCATCAAGAACCCGATGAGCATGACTGCGGAAGAGCGCACACTCGAAGCCTATTACGACCGGCTCAGCGTCTACGCCGTCGACAAATCGCGCGTCATCGTCATCGATTTTCTGTCGGAGAATCCCGAGCTCGCCGCCCGCGTCGCCAACGCCGTCACCGACGCCTATCTCGAGCGCCAGCAGGCGGCCAAGCAGGAGCAGGCGCGCAGCGCCGGGCAATGGCTGGCCGGCGAGATCGAATCGATGCGCAAGAAGGTGGCGGAGGCCGAAGCCAAGGTCGAGGCGTTCCGCGCCAAATCCAATCTCTTGGTCGGGCCCAACAACACCACGCTGTCGGCGCAGCAGCTCGGCGACCTCAACGCCCAGCTCGCCACCGCGCGCGCGCAAAAGGCCGACGCCGAAGCCAGGGCCAGGCTCATCCGCAGAATGCTGCAGTCCGGCGAGCCGATCGAATCCTCCGACATTCTCAACTCGGAGCTGATCCGCCGGCTTTCCGAGCAGCGCGTGACGTTGCGCGCGCAGCTCGCCGAGCAGTCGTCGTCGCTGCTCGACAACCATCCGCGCATCAAGGAACTGAAGGCGCAGCTCGCCGACCTCGACAAACAGATCAGGAAAGAAGCCGAAACCCTAGCGCGCTCGCTGGAAAACGATTCCAAGCTCGCCGACGCGCGGGTCGAATCGCAACTGGCGACCTTCGACCAGCTCAAGGGCCAGGCGGCGACCACCAACGAGCAGGATATCCAGTTGCGCGCGCTCGAGCGCGATGCCAAGTCGCAGCGCGATCTCTTGGAATCGTATTTGGCCAAATACCGCGAGGCGAGCGCCCGCGACACGGTCAATTCGGCGCCGCCGGATGCGCGGGTGATTTCGCGCGCCACGGTGTCGAACGTGCCGGCCTACCCGAAGAAACTGCCGACGGTGCTGATCGCGAGCCTGGCGACGCTGGTTTTGATGTCCGGCATGGTTTTGACCCGCGAGCTGTTGGCGGGCCCGGCGAGTGTCGCGACGCGAATGCCGGGCCGCGCCGCGGGTAAAGCCGTAGCGGAAAGAGCACCGCTGCGCGCCCCCGAGGCGCCCGAGGCCCCCGCGGCCGCAGCCGCCCCAGCCGCGGCCAGGGCGACGACCGCGGCGCCGCCCGGACGCCGCCGCGCCGGGCGCGGCTCGTTGACCGACCGAATCGCTGCCGTGATCCGGCGGCCGCAACTTCCCGGCATTCCCATCGGCGCGCTCGAGGAATTTGCCGACAATCTGCGGCGGGAAAGCGAGGACGGCACGCAGATCGCCGTGCTCGGCGTCGCCCCCGGCATGGACACGACCGGCGCCGCGATCACGTTCGCCCGCGCGCTTGCCGACGCGGCCCGCGTGGTGCTGGTCGGGCTCGGTGCCGGGGATGCCGAGATCAAGGCGATCTCCGGCGATCCGTCCACCGCCGGACTTGCGGAACTGGCGCACGGCGCGGTGTCGTTCGCCGACATCATCACCAAGGACAGATATTCGGCGCTGCATCTCATCGTATCCGGGCGCGAGCCCATGGATCGCGGGGCGCTGTTGTCGGCACCCGGCCTGGCGAAAGACTTCGGCGCGCTGGCCACCGCCTATGGCCACGTCGTGATCGATGGCGGCGCCATCGGCAGTCCGGACTTTGCACGCGAAATGGCGGCGCTCTCCGCCATCGCCCCGCACGCGCTGCTTCTGGTCGAGACGCTGGCGGGCGCCGCCACGGCGGAGGCGCACGACCGGCTGCTGGAGATGGGCTTCGGCCATGTCACGATCATCGTGGCCGGCCGCGCCAGCACGGCGCCGTTGAAATCAGCCGCGGCCGCGTAGCCGACCTCTTCATCCGCCCCCGCTTCGCGCGGCAGGATGGCTTTCGCGAAACAATTTTCGCCGGTCCGCGTCATGCGCGATAATGCCCTCGCCACGATCGAGGGAGGACCGCACATGACCATTCGCCACGCGTTGCCGCTTGCGGCTACGGCCGAAGACGTTGCCCGTCTGCTGCCGCAGCTGGCCGAGCACGCCGCAACCCGTCGCGGGCTGTTGCTGGCGCCGCTCCTTGCCGCATTACCGCTCGGCCTGACGAGCGGCCCGGCGGCGGCGATCGACCCCGCGCAAACTCAGGTCACGCGGCCCGACCAGTTTCAGTGGAAGCCGGCGCTCCCCGGCGCGCCGGCGCACACGGTCGAGACGGTGCCGGTCTTCGGCGCCACCGACCGGCCCGGGCAATATGTGGTTCTGATCAAATGGTACCCGGGCTACATGAGCGCGCCGCATAGTTACGTCACCGACCGGCTGTGCTTTGTTCTCTCCGGCACCTGGTGGGTGAATTCCGGCGAAGACTTCGAGCCGGACGCGACCGTGGCGGTGCCCGCCGGCGGCTTCGTCCGCCGCGTCGCCCACACCCCGCACTACGACGGGGTCAAGAAGGGCGAAAAGGAACCCGCCGTCATCGGCATTTTCGGTGAGGCTCCCATCAATGTGACCTGGCTCGATCCCGGAAAACCCCTGCTGCGGGCCCTATAGGCGGCCCGGCGGGCCCGGGCTTATGGGCCGCGGGCGCTGCCGCAGTGCGGTATCCGGGTATGAGGCCTTGTGGAACTTTACCTTGCCCACCTTTACCGGTTGCGACAATCGCGCATTGTGCTTTTATAGGGCTGCAATGTAAGGGATTCGACACCATGCTGACTCGCAGTGCTAATGCCGTGGACATTCATGTCGGCCGCCGGGTGCGGACCGCGCGCCTTACCCAGCGCATCTCACAGGAAAAACTCGCCGATGCCGTCGGCGTGAGTTTTCAGCAAATCCAGAAATACGAAAAAGGCGTCAACCGCATCGGCACCGGACGGCTGCACGCCATCGCCAAGTTCTTCGACTTGCCGGTGACCTACTTCTTCGACGGCATCGACAAGCATCCGGGCAAGGCGGCGCGCGATTCCGGCATGAGCGCCATCAACGAAGCCTTGAGCACCAAGGAAGGCACGCGGATTGCGGTGGCGCTCTCCCGCATCCACAGCCCGAAAATGCGCCGGCGCATTGCCGAGCTTCTGGAAGCCATCACCAAGGAGGAACGTGGGCACGCGCGCGCGCTGAACGCCTGAGATTTTTTTGCGCCTGCCACGTCCGACCCCGCGCCAAGCTCGGCACGCTCCCCGAGTGTGATCGCGGCGGGCTCACCGCTTATCTGGCCCGCCACTGTCCGGGCCGCTTGCGCGTGCGCCAATTTCCGACCGGCGCGCTGATCTTCGAAGCCGCGGACGAAACCAGGCTCGATGAGAGCGCGAGGGGGAGGGGGCTGGTTGGGCTCGCCCGACGCGGCGATCTGCGCGTCTAGCCGTCGTGCCGGGCGGCCAAGCGATCTCTGCTCATTCGCGCGTGTGGGTTCAAATCTATCCGTCAGCGCCTACCCAGTTCTGAGCCATCGAGGCGGTTGAGCGAGTTAGCTGGTCGGATGACACCGTGTGGCTGGACGCTTCAGCAACGAAGAAGAGCCTACCAGCTCCATCGGGCACCATCGGCTTCCACGGCGTGCCCGAGTCCGTGTGGAATTTTCACATTGGGGGTTATCAAGTCTGCGAGAAATGGCTCAAGGATCGCAAAGGCCGAATGCTGTCCAAAAACGATATCGCTCACTACCAGAGAATTACCGTCGCGCTCGCTGAAACTATCCGCTTGATGACGGAAATCGATGAGGTCATCGAGGCTCACGGCGGCTGGCCAGGAGCGTTCCAGTCGACGGCGTCCTGCGACACCGTAACAGCGCATGCCGCCGAGTTGACGGCACAGCCAAGCAGTTGAAATCCATGCAGGGGAAGGCCTTGCTTATGCCGCGCGGTTCGCAATGACGAGGGCGCTGATCGCGCCGCCCAGCTACTCCTTGAACTCGCACTCGTCGAGATTGACGAGCTGGCCGTTTTGCTCCTGGTTGATCTTGCCGGTGATTTTCACGGCGTCGCCGACGCGCAGCGTTGCGAGCTTGGCCTTGGCGGCCTCGGCAAAGGCGCATTGAATGTTGCTGTTGTCCTTTTTCAGCAGCAGAACGCCGCCGCCGGCGATGCCGACGACCCGCATGTTCGTGGTCTCGATCCATTTGCCGGTTTCGTCGGCCGCCGGTGGCGTGCCCGGCGCCGCCTCGCCGCCGGCATAAAGCTCGCGCAATTCGGCGACCGATCGTTGCGTATAGACTTTGCCGCCGGCGGCAGGCGCCGGTTGCAGCGGGGAGGGCGCCGGCGCGGGGCGCGGCTGCGCCTCCAATTGCTGGGTGCGCCGCTTCAAGGCCGCGGCCTCGGACAGCGCCGCATCGCGTTGCCGGGTCGCCGCGTCCAATTGCTTCTGCATGGCCGCGGCGGCGTTGGCTTTGTCCTTGGCCTTGTCGGCGGCCGGCGCGGGCGCCGGTTTGTTCAAGGCGTCGAGCTGCTGCTTGAGATTGTCGCGATCGGCGGAGAGCGCCGCGAGCGCGAACCTGGCGGCTTCCAATTCCTTGCGCAGCGGCTCCGTTGCCTTGGCGAGGTCGGCGGCGGTCGGCGGATCGTGAACGACCGTCGGCGCAGCTTGTCGCAGGTAGATGTCGTAGCCGGCCGCGGCCGCCGCCGCCAACAGCGCCGCGATCAAGAGAGATGAGCGAAATGAGCTGCCGGCCATGCGAGCCTTGCGCGAAAATCAGCCGGGATTTGCGATGACTCCCGAAGCGGCGGGAAGTGTGGCGCTTTCCCCGCGGCCCGGCAAGATTCGGGTTTTGCGCGTCACCAACGCCGTAACTTTTCTATTGACCGCGTTATTGGACTTCACGGACCCAAGGGGGTATAAGATGACCCGAATCGCACAAGCGCAGATCGCGGTGTCGGGTTGGGATGCCCCAACTCGCCATCTTGCACGAGATTGGGTCATAGGGACCGTGAGCGACTTTCCTCGTTCGTCTTACAGTATGAAGGATGTGAAACGTGCCGGTGAACTGATAGCTGGCCGACATCCCATGAATCCCGGTACACTGGAAGCATTTAAGATCGCGAATGCTTGGCGCGAGGATCACGCCTACCCGATGCGCAGCATTCGATGCCAGTTGATCTGGTATATGCGCCATCTCGAATTGGAAGGAGTTACCGCGGCGCGATTAAAGCGGATGCAGGCTATCCGCCGAAAGCTGACCCGGATTGGCCTCAACCTCAGTCAGCTACAGGACTTAGGTGGTTGCCGTGCGGTCGTGCCGAAGATCGCCGATGTTAGCGCGCTAGTTGGCGTCCTACGGGACAGATCGCGGCACCATTTGCGGGCAGAAAACGACTACATCAACAATCCGAAACCGGACGGTTATCGAAGCCATCATTTGATGTTCAATTTTCGCGGTCGCGGGCAAGCCAAGTATTACAATGATCGTCGGATTGAGGTTCAAATCCGCACCCGCATGCAACATTCATGGGCGACCGCTGTCGAAGCGGTTGGGTTATTTCGTGGCGAGGACCTAAAGGGCAACAAGGGTAATCCAGATTGGTTACGGCTGTTCAAGCTCATGTCGGCCGAATTTGCGGTGGCTGAAGGTTGTCCGGAACCGTCCGACGTTCCCAACCATCAAAAGCGAGTTGCGGAAATAAAGGCTCTAAATAAGACCCTCCAGGCAACCGCCACGCTGGAGAACTTGAGCAATGCCGTAAGGTGGACCGATATCGCCATCGCGCCAAGCTCGAAACCGTCCTATTATTTGATAAAATACGACAACGCCACCAATCAGGTTTCTGTTGAGCCATTTTTCGCACCCTCTACTGCAATGCAGTCCTACGAGAAAGCGGAATTGGCGGACAATGAAAGCGGGAACGACACAACCAATATAGTTCTCGTGGAAGCTGATAAGCTGGAAAACATGAAAGAGGCATATCCCAATTATTTCGGCGACGTGCAGCTTTTCAGAATGCAACTGGCGAACATCACTACGGGCCTTGGCGCAAGGGAATTTGTGGTGCGCCCGCAAGAGACTGTCAGATCGCGCCCGAAAGAAAATCCGAATTATATGTGGCTGAAGGGCCGCAGGCGGTAAACGTCAGGCTCTCGATTTCCTCAGTGCTGGCGTGAGTTTCTTAAATGCCCGATCTAGCGCGTCGGGGTTCTCGTCAACGTCTAGTTTACGAGCGGTTTCAACAAACCGCTCGTACTGCCGTTTGTCCTTCTCTTTCGGCTTTCTCTTTTGCTTTTCGCCTGCTTTTCCCATAGGGCCGCTCAGTAATGAGGCGTGCGATAGGTTAGGCGCTTGCCGACGACGCCCTGCACAACACGGGCGGTTCGCTCTACGTCATCTACGCCGAGCCGAACGCGATTGCTATAGCGAAAATCGAACTCTGCCAGATAGCGGTGCAAATGCTTCTCGCTGCAATGCTGGTAAATGCCCTTCATGCCGCGCTTGAAGATCGAATAGTAGCCCTCGACCGTATTGGTGCTGATTATCCTGTCTCCTTCATAGCGAACGTACTCATCGTCGCTGTGCTTAACGGTTTCATGGCTGGCAAACCGCTGGCCGATGTCTTTATAGTGCGGGGCCTCATCGGTCATCAGCGCGGTCTCGCGAGCAATGTTGTCGCGCACGATGTTATGAACCTGCCCCGCGCTAGTGTCCTCGACATGGAAACTGCGGGCGCTGCCGCCGCGCTGAACAAGAGTGAGAACTGCGTTTTTGTGCCCCCAACCAGCGCGCCGTTTCTTTTCCCCTTCGATGCGCCCGATGAAGCTTTCATCCGCTTCGACGATCTCGCCGGTGCCGCCCATAGGAGTCATACCGACAACACGCATTGCCTCGCGGATGCGATGCGACATGAACCATGCGGTTTTGATGGTGACGCCCAAAGTTCGCGCAAGCTGATTGCTGGAAATCCCCTTTTTGGACGAGCAAAGAAGGAAGATCGCTTGCAGCCATATCCGCATCGGGACGTGGCTATCTTCAAAGACGGTCCCGACCTTCACGGTGAACTGCTTGCGGCACTGGTAGCACTTATAAACGCCAACGCGGGTGCTTTTGCCGCGCATCTTCGAGAGCCGATCCACACCGCCGCAATGCGGGCAGATCGGGCCATTCGGCCACAATCGGGCTTCAACCCAAGCGTAAGCGGCAGTCTCATTTTGGAGGACTTCCGCGGACAAGATCGACTTAGCCATGACACCGTTTTCCTTTCGATAAATCAATACTGTCACAGGACAATGGGTCTGTCAAGTACAATATCGCCCTATTGACCTAAGTCCCCGTTTCGGTTATAGAGGATGCGAATCTCGCTCAGTGAAGGACGGCAGCCGGTGACGCCGGCTGTCAGGAGCGAGTGCGGTGCCCGCGGGCAAGGGCTCGTCACCTTTGTTCCCGGGCGGCTTGGGCATCATCCTGCCGGCACTATGACCGGCGCGTGAGGTGCTTCACTGGACTGGGACAGGCGCGGCGCGGGTAACGCCCGTGGAGCAGCGTGAGGTCTCCGCCCCCCGGTTGGGGCGGCCGTACAGGACCGAACGCTCCGGCCGCGTCCCAGGAAGCATGGCCTGAGACTGAGCCTTGGGGACGAAAGTCCCCTTGGCGAGAGCCGCGGTGGAACGCCGGCAGGCGAGCGCGCCCCGACTTTTGGCGCGCTTCCGCGCCCCGCGCACAGTCAGGTGGCGACATCTGATTGTGTGGCGCGGACATTGGTTGGATGCGCCTCTCGGCGCTCCGCTCCCTCTTTCTTGCGCATGATCATGCGCGGCGAGGGAAGCGAATCATCTTGGTGGTATGCAAACCTCGGACGCTGATGGCGCCGCGAGAACGAATTCGTTTTCACCTCTCCCCACCGAACTCGGGTGTTCCCGAGTTCGGCAATATTTAGTGGCCGAAGTCGGAAACATCCGACTTCGGGCGGGGAGAGGGGGCAGCCCCCGATTAACCCTTCCGCGCCTTGGCAAAGGAATATCAACGAAGGGATGGAATAGTGCAGCCGGCAAAGCAGGGTGTCATCCGTGGCCGGGCTTCGACAGACCATCATCCGCGGCGCGCTTGAATCGCTGTATTTTTCCGGCGCGCACGCGGCGCTGAAGCCGTTGGTCGGCGGCGTCGGCGTCATTCTGACCCTGCACCACGTCCGCCCGCCGCGGCCCGGCCGCTTCCAGCCCAACCGGATCCTCGAGATCACGCCGCGGTTTCTCACCCGCGTCGTCAAGCTGTTGCGCCGCTCCGGCCTCGACCTCGTCGGCCTCGACGAAATGCACCGCCGCCTGACGGAAGGCGACTTCGCCCGGCGCTTCGTCTGTCTCACCTTCGACGACGGCTACCGCGACACGCTGACTGCCGCCTATCCGATCCTCAAGGCGGCCGGCGTGCCGTTTGCGGTCTACGTCGCCTCGAGCTTCCCCGACCGGCTCGGCGAATTCTGGTGGCTGGCGCTTGAAGCGGTGATCGCGAAGAACGACCAGATCGGGCTCGTCATCGACGGCGAGAACCGCAGCTTCGCCTGTCGCAGCGTCGCGGAAAAACGCGCGCTGTTCGACGAGCTTTATTGGTGGCTGCGGCGGCGGCCGACGGAAAGCGAAACCCGCGCCATCGTCCGCAATCTCGCGGCCTGCTATCAGGTCGACATCGCGGCGTTCTGCAAGGATCTGTGCATGGACTGGCGCGAGCTGGCGCAGCTCGCCGCCGACCCGCTGGTGACCATCGGCGCCCATACCGTCAATCATCCGATGCTGGCGAAGCTGCCGGCGGAGGCGGCGCGCGCGGAAATGGATTTGAGCCGCGCGGTGATCGAGGCGGCGCTGTCGCAACGGCCGCAGCATCTCGCCTATCCGTTCGGCGACGCGACCACGGCCGGGCCGCGCGAGTTCGCCGCCGCCGCCGCGCTCGGTTTCAAAACCGCGGTGACGACGCGGCCGGGCGTCATCTTCGCCGCGCACCGCGACCGCCTCACCGCGCTGCCGCGC
>Ga0181518_10006181_pt1 | contig 10077 bp, 8 predicted proteins | sample PEATcosm2014_Bin_28_FD_119751 | JGI IMG/M metagenome (GOLD analysis project Ga0181518, IMG submission 119751) | Peatland microbial communities from MTU Mesocosm Facility, Houghton, MI, USA - PEATcosm2014_Bin01_60_metaG | ecosystem: Environmental > Terrestrial > Soil > Wetlands > Peat | place... | reverse complement strand
TGCTGGGGTGGCGTGCGCTTCGGACGCTCCTGCCGCTCGCCGGCAGCGAACAGGCTGTCGAGCACGTGCTTGGGTGTTCTGATCACGGGCGCCTGGCTGTGCACGGCAGCGACGGTCGCCATCGTCTCTCCACCGCAGAAAAATGCCAATTAGCAGGCACTCTTCACTCGTCCTGGAGTAGCCACACCCTATCTATATCTATCTATGCAGCGTGGCCGCCGCCGCTGGTTCGGCCGGGGCGCTCGGGTTGGGCGAATCCCATCATCCGCCGCCGGCGATCCCGAGGCGGACCCGGGCGATCGAGATGTAGATGTCAAAAGACGGTTCTTTAGATTTAGATTGAGCGGCCGCGGCCGATGACTGGTGCTGTAGCTCCTGGAAACCTCCTCGCATGGCTCATCCTCTGATCGGCACAGCACCCGCAGGGTCAGCTTCGCCCGTCTCGGGCGTGGGCAGTCCGGATTCAGCTGTGCGCCTGGGCGCCCAGGCGCAGGCCCTTCTTGACGCTGGCGACGTTGAGGGCTACCGGTCGCTCTTCGTGGTCGCCGCGAAGCTGGAGGATCGAAATCGCCGCTACCACGCGCAGGTGGTTTTGCTCGACCTCGGGCTCGCTGTCGGTGGGAGCTGGACGTCTGATCGCTCAACCGGGCTCCGGATGGTGGTTGCCGACGCCGCCGTTGAAGCCCTCGAGATCGAACCGAGTGAGCCGGTCGTGCTCAACGCGGCCGCGCTTGCGCTCTACGAGCTCGGGAGTCTTGACGCGGCAGGCGACCTGTTCGGAGCGGCTCGTCGCCTGGATCCTTCGCTGCCGCATGTGCGCGAGAATCTGGCCGCGGTGGACAGCCGCCGCCGGTACTCGAGTAGGGATGTGGTGCACCCGGCGCTGGCGTGCCTGGCGCGGCGCGTCACGCTCGTCGCCGGGAGGGCGCGTCCCGCTTCCGGGTTGACACTGAGCCTGTGCATGATCGTCCGCGACGAGGAGGACATGCTCGGTCGTTGCCTGACGGCGGCCGCTCCGGCGGTGGACGAGATTGTCGTCGTCGACACTGGTTCGCGTGACGCGACGATCCAGATCGCCCGTTCGTTTGGAGCACGCGTGATCGAGCACGAATGGACGGACTCGTTTTCCGAACCCCGCAATATCTCCTTTGAGGCCGCAACTGGAGATTGGCTGATCTCTCTCGACGCCGACCAAGTCCTGGTCAGCGAGGACGCGGAGGTGCTGCGAGAGCTCACGGGTCACACCTGGCGAGAGGCGTTCTACCTTGTCGAGACCAGTCACGTGGGCGAGGCGGGTGATGGTTACGCCGTGGCCAACCATCGTTTGCGCGTGTTCAGAAACCGGCCTGAGTACAGGTACAAGGGTCGCGTGCACGAGCAGATCAGCCATACCCTGCCACTCTACGCTCCTGGACGCGTCGTACAGACATCGGTCCGCCTCCAGCATTACGGCTACCTGAAGAGCGTCCTTGACGCCAAAGGGAAGGCTCAGCGCAATATCAAATTGCTGCGCGTGGAGGTTGACGAGAACCCGACCGACGCCTCCCTGCGCTTCACCCTGGGTTCGGAGTATCTCGCCGCCGGTGACCACGAGGCGGGACTGCCGGAGTTTGAACGCGCCTGGGCGCTGATGGTCGCCGAGGGTGGCGATGCCAACAACAGGTATGTGCCGCCGCCGCTCATAGACCGAATGGTCAGAGCGATGCGCCTCAGTGGCCGCTTGGAGGATGCCGCGTCGCTGGCGGCCGAGGGGCTGCGTCGGTTCCCGACGTTTACCGACCTCGTGCTCGCGCAGGCCAACATGGCAGCTGTCAGCGGCCGCTACCACGAGGCGCGTGAGTTATACCGCCGGTGCATCGAGCTCGGGGACGCACCGGTGCACTACCGGCCGCTCGTCGGGTGTGGCACCTATTTGCCGCGGATCGGGCTGGCTGGGCTGGAAGTGATGAATGGTGACCACGAGGCGGCCAGGCAGTTGCTGGACTGGTGCATCGAGAACCACCCTGGTTTCTCAGGGGTCATACGGCCGTACGCGGCCCTCCTGCTCACGGTCGGAGTGCGACCCGACGAGGTGGTCGCCGACATCGAGCGCCGGGTCTATCCGCTGACCTCGACCGCGCGTTTCATGCTCGGCTCAGCGCTACAGGGCGGGGGTGCCCTGGAGGCTGCCGAGCGCCAGTATAGGTTGGCGGTCGCGAACCAACCGGGCAGCGCTGAGGCGCGGGTGGCTCTGGCCGAGACACTGCTGTGGCTGGGCGAGAACGCCGACGCAGCCAAGCACGCCGCCGTGGTCGGCGACGACCCGACGTGGGGTGGCGTGGCCCGCCGAATCCAACTCAGCGGGCTCATCTGTGACCGCGACCTACCGGCCGCGCGTCAGGTGCTCACGGGGCCTCCCGGGGGTCTATCAACGGTAGAACGCGATGTGTTCGAGACCTGGATGGCTCTTGCCTCCGGCGCTCCCTCACCAGGAGCGTTACCGGTTGCGGCGGCCGGGACGCTGGGCGGGATCCTGGAGACCTTCCTGAGGAACCGGAGTTTCGACGAGTTCGAGCTGCTGCTGCCGGCGCTTGAGCAATCGGAGCTGCCGACCCAGGGACGGCGTGAGCTCCTCGGCGAGCTCTACCTGCGCCACGGGTTTCTCGTCTCGGCGGCCGAGGAGTGGATGGCCGTGTGCGCGGAGCAGCCAGACGCCAACGCCCTGGTGGGGTTGGCGCGGGTGGCGATGATCGACAATCAGCCGCAGGATGTGATCGTCTTCGCCACTGCCGCGCTTGAGCTGCAGCCAGACAACCTCGTCGCCGCTGAGATCCTGGTCCGCGTCGAGTCCGTGGCGTGCACCGTCGGCGAAGGCGAACAGGCTCCCAGCGGCCCACCCGCGCCACGTTTTAGACTTAGTCGTTAGTACTAACCGCAGGCCGACGACCAACACCCCCCGGCCAGCCCAACCGCTCCCACGCCGCCCGATCCTAGGCGTTGTCGGGCAGGTCGTCGATCAGCTTGTGGAGTTCGGCTCTCGTCACTGTCCCCCCTTCTCGCACCGGCCCCGCCTCGTCCGTGCGGGCGGCGCGGCGTGCGTTGGCGATCGCCGCTTCGGCCACGACGCACCGTCTACGGGACGCTGGTCTTCATCAGATACACGCTGCTGGTCGCGCTGGTCGAGCCACAGGAGTCGTGACGGACCGCACCGAGCCGGGCGGGGGCTCACCCCAGCAGGGCTGTGGCGACGCCCTGGATCGTGTCGATCCCGTAGCCCATGTCAGGGTCGCCGTCGGTCATGACCGCGATCGAGAAGGCGCGGCCGTGGCCCTCGAGGCGGGCGATCTGGTTGACGAGGTAGATGTCGGGTGTCGGCCGCCAACCACCCTTGAAGAACACGGTGTAGCCGAGCGGCCGGGCGATCGCCGGGATCCCCCAGGACTCGTAGCCGGCGATCGTGGACAGGAGGCGGCGGGCGTAGCCGACGAACTCGGGCGGGATCAGCGAGTCCATCTCGAAGAAGAATCGCGCCTGGTCGGCGGGGCTGATCATCGCGCTGCCCCAGTCGGTGGTGACCGAGAACTCGTTCATGCCGGCGGCCGCCGCCACTGAGTAGAGGCCCGAGTTGCCGACGATCGACCAGCACTCGCTCGCCGCGGTGTTGTCTGAGACGTTGATCATGGGATACAGGATCGAGTTGCTCACCGAGTCCACATGGTGCGGGCCGATGGCGTCCAGGCGCCGCAGGTAGGCCACCAGGAGCATCGCCTTGACGACGCTCGCGGTGATGAACGTCGAGTGCACGTGGACGCCGGCCAGCCGGCCCTCGGTGTCGATCACCGCAAACGCGGTGCGGCCCTGGCGGGCGGCCAGGCGGCGCTCGGCGCGGGCGACCGCCGCCGGACCGGGGAACCCGGCGGGAAGGGATCCGGTCCCGTGATATCCACGCCCGGTGCAGCCCGGAGGCCGGTCGGGATTCTGGAGTGCGTCGACGCCTGGAGCGTGGAAGCAGGCGCGCCAGCGGAACGGGCCGGCCGGGAGCGCCACGATCGCCTTCAGCACGACGACGTGCGGGCCGAGCGGGAACGCCCGGGTGGACGGTGCCGGCGCGAAGGCGCCACGACCGCTGGCAAAGGACCAGCTGACCGTCGCGCCGCCCCACTTCAGGTCGCCGGGGTGAAAGACGACGATCGTGACGCGCGCGCGCCCGAGCGTCAGTGCCTTGACGACACGCTGCGCCTCGCCGATCACGTCGACCTGGAGCGTTGGGCTCGTCGCGGTGCCGGCGATGCTCGCGTCGTAGCGGGTGTCGCGATCGGGAAACACGGTGAACGAGAACGAGCCGTCGGCGCCGACCGTGGCCGTCTGAACCGGCGTGGGCTGCCCGTAGGGATAGGGGCTCGCGAACAACCCCACGACCGCACCCGCCGCCGCTCCGGCCGCCTGGCCGGACAGCATCACGCGGCGGCCGCTGACGGCCGGCACCGGCGAGGCGCTGAGCGAGAGCTGGACCTCGTCTGCAGGCAGCGCCCGGGCGCTGGCGCCTCCGCGGGCCGCGCGCGCGCCGGGTGCCCCCGCGAGCAGGACGGCGATCGTGATCGCGAGGCTGATGATCGATCTTCTCGGTAACACGTCGTCAACCTACAGAGCCCGGCGCCACGGGGCAGGCGGGGCGGCCGGTCTTGCGCAGGCGCGCGGCATGCCAGCATCAGGCAGGTGATCTCCGACGCCCCGCCGACAGGCACGGTGACCGACGCTCGCGGCCGCGTCAGCGGTCTCGCCGGCCGGGTCCCTCCGGAGTCCCTGTTTGTCTGTGGCGCGATCTCGCAGTACGTCGGCTCCGCGGTGGCGGTGCTGCTGTTCGCGCACGTCCCACCTGCCGGCGTGGCGTGGCTGCGCGGGCTCAGCGCCTCGTGCGCGCTCGTCGCCTGGCGCAGGCCATGGCACAGCGCGTGGACGGCCCGGCGGCTGCTGCTGGTGGCGGCGTTCGGGTTAGCGCTCGCGCTCATGAACCTCTGCTTCTACCTCGCCATCGACCGGCTCCCGCTCGGCACGACCGTGGCGATTGAGTTCCTCGGGCCGATCACGGTCGTCGCCGTGGGCTCGAGGACCCGGCGGGACGCCGTGGCACTGGTGCTCGCGACAGCCGGAGTGCTCACGCTCGCCGGCATCCACGCCTCGGCGACCCCGGCTGGGGTGGCGCTCGCGCTCGCCGCCGGTGCGTTCTGGTCGGTCTACATCCTGCTCGGGCATCGGGTGGCCTCGGATCCGCGGATCCGCCCCCAGGACGGCCTGGCCGCCGGGATGGCGCTCGGTGTCATCGGCCTGGCTCCGGTGCTGATTGGGCCGGCGTCACCGGCGTTGCGCTCCGCGCCGCTGCTGGCGGCGTGCGTGGCGGTCGGGCTTGCGTCGAGCGTCGTGCCCTACAGCTTGGACCAGGTCGCGATGCGGCGGCTTACCCGGGCCCGGTTCGCGCTCCTGCTGTCGCTGCTGCCGGCGACGGCGGCGATCGTCGGCGCCGTCATCCTCGGACAGGTGCCCGGGCTGCCCGAGGCCGGCGGCATCGCACTCGTCGTCCTGGCGTCCAGCCTCCGCAGCCACCCCGGCTGACCGCGGCTCGGGGTGCCGGCGCGGCCGGGCAGCGGTGGCCGGTCGGCCACTGCGCCGGCGCTCAGCCGGCGGCGCGGGCGGCGGTGTGGGCGATCGTGTCGATGATCTGCGGCCAGAGCCCGCGGGGCAGGTCGTGCCCCATCCCCTCCAGCACGACGAGCTCGGCGTCCGGGATCGCCTCAGCGGTGGCGCGGCCGCCCGAGATGTCGATGAGGGGATCGGCGTCGCCGTGGATGACGGCCGTCGGGATTCGAACGTTGGCCAGGGCTGCGGTCCGGTCGGCCGCCGTCAACACCGCCGCCAGCTGCCGCGCGCTGCCGGCAGGGTAGACCCCGCGTTTGAAGCATCGCTCCGCCCGCTCGCGCTCGCGCTCCTCGTCGAAGTCGAACCCCGGGGAGCCGATCGCGGTCCAGGTATCGAGATGCTCCTGGATATAGCCGTCGTGATCGCGCCTGGCGCGGCGCATCATCCACATCGCCAGCCGGGGTCGGGTCCGTCCCACGTGCCGATTGCCGGTCGACGACATGATCGAGACCAGCGACCGGACCCGATCCGGATGGTTGATCGCCATCAGCTGGGCAATCATCCCGCCCATCGAGACGCCGACGATGTGGGCGGCGGGGACCTCCAACTGGTCGAGCAGACCGACGGCGTCGGTGGCCATCTCGTCCAGCGAGTAGGCCGCTCCCTTGGAGCTGCGTCTGATCAGCTGCAATCGTCGCGGGATGCGCGCTCCGCGCAGCCTCGTGGACCGGCCGACGTCGCGGTTGTCGAAGCGGACCACCCGGAAGTCACGCGCTGCCAGCAGCTCGCAGAACTCCTCATCCCACATGATCATCTGCGACGCCAGGCCCATCACGAGCAGCAGCGGCGGGGCGTCGGATGCGCCGAAGGTCTCATAGCAGAGCTCCAGCTCCCCGACGGTGGCGGTGAGCTCGCCGGAGGTGGTCGATTCGTGCTCGGATGCGGTCACGTCCAGTTCGTCCTCTCGTGTTGCGCGGGTGCCCTGATCCTTCAGCGCGCCGCGGCTTTGGCGCCTGCGGCCGTGACGAGCGTCTGCCCCTGCCGCGCGTGCTCGAGGCGCTCGCCAGCCTGATCTGCCGCCGCCGCTCCGCGGAAGCGCTGCACCAGGTGAAGCGCCAGGTCGAGCCCCGCCGCCGGCCCTCCGCACGTCACGACACTGCCGTCATCGACGACGCGCGCCTCGCCCCGGACGTCGGCGCCGGCCAGGCGCAGGTCGTCGAGGGCGTGGCGATTGGTCACCGCGGGGCGCCCGTCGAGCAGGCCGGCCGCGGCCAGCAGCATTGCTCCGGTGCATACGGAGGCGATCACCGTGCCCCCGGCGTGCAGCGCCGAGAGCTGAGCGGGCAGCCGGGTGGCGCACTGAGCTCGCACGCCACCGGAGCCGTCGAGCCAGCCTCCTCCGGGGACCACGACGAGCTCGGCGAGGGCGTCGAGCTCGGGCGCGACGGAGATCGACAACCCGTGGGCCGAGTCGACGCGATCACGATGGCCGGGCGGACGCACCGCGCGCGCAGGGAAGCCGGCGGCCCGCAGGATCTCCAGCGGCGCCACCGCGTCGAGGTCATCGAAACCGTCGAACAGCAGCACCTGCGTGACCGGCGGGGACTCACTCATGAACGCGATTGTGCGACCTGTGGTCGAAGCGCACAAGTGCTGACCGCACCGCGACCGCTGAGCGACGGTCATACAGGAGGCCGGGCGGCGGGTGCGCAACGGCTCTGAGCGGCAGGCCGCGTGGCGCCGCCCGGTGAGGCTTCGGGTGCGGCGTCTACGCGGCGGCCGTTTTCGCCGCGGGTGCCTCCCGCGCCTCGATGTGCCGCACCAGCGCTCCGGTGTGACGCTCGATGCGCTGCGGCAGACCGGACCTCATCCACCGCGACTTCCAGGCCGGAAGCGTGGAGACGATGATCTCGTCGTACTCGGCCGGGTTCCACTCCTCGATCACGGCGCACATCGGATCGGTGTCGCCGCTGCGGCCGTTGATTTCGAACCCGGCAGCGCGCAGCTGAAGGGCCATCTCCTCGGCCGTGCGCTGGGCCTCGGGCGAGCGGCCGAGCGGCACGAGGAGCGTGAATTCGCATGCACTGCGGCGCACCCTTTCGGTGAGCGCTTCCTCCAAGCCGGCGGACAGCGCCGTCCGATTGGCTACCACCAGGATCTTCGACGTCCGGGTCGACACTTCGTCTCCTCGTGCTTGGGTGGCGTATCTCCACCGCCACCGGGTGGAACTGACTGCTTAGGGCTACCCGCCAGGTTACTGACTCCGGATTGGTACTCGGGACCAAAGCTTCGGCGGGCCGGCACGCCGGCGATATGGCCACCGGGCCAAACATCGAGGAGCGGGGCGCTCCCCGCGGCGGCGTCCGCGAGCCCGGCGGAGGCTTGCGGACGGCACGATCGAAAGTTGGCCGTACCCCCACGCCGTCCGGGGGCTACAGTTTTCGCTGCTCCACCCCCCGAGCAAGGAGAGATCATGCCGCTGGATCCGAAGCACACCGCCGTCGTGCTGATCGAATACCAGAACGACTTCACGTCTGAGAGCGGCGCTCTGCACGGCGCCGTGGCCGGCGTGATGGAGCAGACGGGCATGCTCGACAACACCCGTGAGCTGGTGGCGGCCGCGCGCGCCGCCGGGGCGACGATCGTGCACGCGCCGATCACGTTTGCCGCCGGCTACGGGGAGCTGTCCTCGCATCCGTACGGAATCCTCAAGGGCGTTGTCGACTCGACCGCGTTCGTCAAGGGCGAATGGGGGGGCCGAGATCGTCGACGTGCTCGCTCCCCAGGCCGGCGACGTGGTCGTGGAGGGCAAGCGCGGTCTGGACACGTTTGCCACCACCAACCTCGACTTCATCCTGCGGGCCCGCGGCATCACCACGATCGCCCTCGGCGGCTTCCTAACCAACTGCTGCGTTGAATCGACGATGCGCACCGGCTACGAGAAGGGCTACCACGTCATCACCCTGTCCGATTGCGTCGCCGCGACATCGCCCGAAGAGCACGAGAACGCGATCCGCTTCGACTACCCCATGTTCTCCGACGTGATGACCTCGGACGGGCTGCTGCAGGAGCTCGGCACGGCGCCGGCGCGGGCGACGTGATCCATCTCACGATCGGTTGATCGCGCGGCGGCGCGAGGCGGCCTGGTGCTGACCCCCGATGCCTCGGTCGTCGAGTTGTTCCTGGAGCTGGTGGCGGTGCCCTCGCCGAGTGGGCGAGAGCGGGCGCTGGGCGACCAGATCCGGACCTGGCTGGCCGCGCACGGGATCACCGCCGCGTTCGACGGTACCGGCGAGCTCAACGGCTCGGATGCCGGGAACCTGATCGCGACGGTTCCCGGCGCCGCCGGGGCTCCCGTCTACCTGTTCGTCGCCCACATGGATACGGTCGAGTTCGGGACGCCGGCGGTCTCGCCGCAGCTCGATGCCGACGGCGTGATCCGCTCCGGCGGCGACACGATCCTCGGCGCCGACAACAAGTCGGCGGTCGCCGCGGTCATGTGCCTGTGTCGCGCCGCGCGGCGGCTGCCCGACGACGGCCACCCGACGGTCATAGCCGCGTTCACGTGCCGGGAGGAGAGCGGGCGGATGGGGGCCAGCCTGCTCGATCTGTCGCCCTGGCCGATCGAGTGCGCGTTCAGCGTCGACGGCAGCCGGCCGGTCGGGACCGTCATCACCCGCGCGCTGGGGCAGACGACGTTCATTGGCTCCGTGCACGGACGGGCCGCCCACGCCGCCGCTGACCCGGAAGCGGGCGTCAACGCGATCGCCGTTGCGGCGGAGATCATCGCGGCGCTGCCGATCGGACGCCGCCCCGACGGCGGCAGCATCAACGTCGCGGCGATCGTCGGTGGATCGGTGATCGATCGGCTCGGCGCGGGCGCGCTCGGCCGGCTCGGCGTCGCCGGCGAGGTCGGCGGCCCGGCCGCGGTCTGGCACGCGCTCGGGACCAGCCCCACCAACTCGGTGCCGGATCTGGCCTTTGTACGCGGGGAGGTGCGGGGCTTTTCGCTGGAGGCCATCGAGCGCGACGTGGAGGCGATCGCCGACGTCGTCGCGGATGTCTGCCAGGCGCGCGGAGCGCGGCACGAATGGGTGCGTGACGTCGCCCGGATGGTGCCGCCGATGCCCGGAGCGGCCGGATCGCGTGCGCTGGCGCTGGTGTGCGCGGCGGCCGAGGCCGTCCCCGGCGTGCGATTCGTCGCCGAGGAGGCGAAGGCGACGCTCGAAGCCAACTACCTGGCGGCCCAGACCGATGTGGTCGCCGTGGCCAGCGGCGGCCGCGATCCCCACCAGCTGACCGAGTCGATCAGCGTCACGGAGCTCCAGCAGCTCGAGGCCTTGCTGGTCGCGATCCTGGAGGCGTCCCGCACCTGAACCGCGGGGGCCGGGGGTGCGGGTCGTGGGGGATAGTCCGGACTATGTGCGTGTTATCCCCGGACGTCCCGGGCCGACTTGGCCAGCA
>Ga0181518_10006179_pt1 | contig 10079 bp, 7 predicted proteins | sample PEATcosm2014_Bin_28_FD_119751 | JGI IMG/M metagenome (GOLD analysis project Ga0181518, IMG submission 119751) | Peatland microbial communities from MTU Mesocosm Facility, Houghton, MI, USA - PEATcosm2014_Bin01_60_metaG | ecosystem: Environmental > Terrestrial > Soil > Wetlands > Peat | place... | reverse complement strand
GAGTAGTTGCGGAGCTGCAATTCCTCCAGCATCCGTTTTCGTAATTCGGTCATTCACACCTCCTTTCAGAAGTTGAATAATCCGAATCGTGGTGGAATGCCAGCGGTTACCTGCCGCGCAGCGACTTAGTACAAACGCCCATCTATGATAGTGGAGAACTGCACGATCGCCCTGGGTCACTTGCCCGTGTTGTCGGCATATCGGACAAGTGCAAAGTCGGACCCAATCTGTCCAGGGAGCGCCTAGCGGGGCCGTGGCGCGTCTAGGTCGGGCGAGACCTGCTCGGGAGCCTTAATTTAACCCGAATTCGTAAGTTGAACCAGGTTTCTGGTTTCACGGAATGGAAAAACCCCTCACCCGTCCGTCGGCTGACGGGCACGCTCTCCCCGAGGAGAGGGCTGTCATTTCTGGGCGGCGTTGAAGTTATGAAAACCGCCCTCTCGCTTGGGGAGAGGGTGGCCCGCTGCCGGCGTTTTCACCAGCCCGAGCGGGCCGGGTGAGGGGTTAGTTGGGAGGCCCTCGAAGCCCAGAGTGAAGCAATTCTTAGGCGCACTGTCCTGTTCCTGCGCAGCTTTGGTCGAAGCGAGTTTAGTCTAACGGATTGGAGCGGAACAGCGCCCCTCAACTTGCGAATTCGGGTTTAACGCCTACACGCCCAGCCCCTAGCCCCTCGTCCCCAGCCCCCCGTTCTTGGAATAAAGGGCAGTAGGCAGGTCAATCCAAAATCTAAAATCCAAAATGCCCAGCCCCCAACCCCTGTTTTTCCCTGACACCTAAGACCTGTGGCAGCGCGGTAGTGGCTCAGTTTGACGATGTAGCGGCGAGTTTACCTCGCCAAATGGCGGCGTAAAGCCGCCTCTACATCAAACTGAGACACTGCCGGCAGCGCAATTCGTTTGCCTCTGAACGTGTTTCTTGGTAAATTTCCCAGTTTGCTTTGGAGCCGGTGCTTCGTTCGTGCGCAGGTCGCTTCAGGATGGCGCCGAGACTCCGATACATCTGACCATTCAAGGAGTTGAAGCTCGATATGGCGAATAATTCTAAAGGCACCATCGGGATTCTTACTGGAGGGGGCGATTGTCCCGGACTCAACCCCGTGATCCGGGCGGTGGTCCGCCGCGCTGGGCAGCTCGGATACAAGGTTTTGGGTGTGAAAGACGGCTGGAGGGGAATGCTGAAGGCTGACGCGGAGCCGCTTACTTTGGATTCCGTTTCCGGGATTCTGGTGCGCGGCGGTACAATCCTCGGCACCTCGCGCACCAACCCGCTGAAGAAGGAAGAGGACAAGAAAACTCTGCTCGCCAACCTCAAGACCATGGGAATTGATTACCTCATAGCGGTGGGAGGCGAGGACACTCTGGGCGTCGCCAAGCAACTCGTCAATGACAACGTTAAAATCGTCGGCATTCCCAAGACTATCGACAACGACGTGGACGGCACGGACCAGACTTTCGGGTTCGACACGGCTGTCATGATCGTTACTGAGGCGATAGACCGCCTCCACACCACGGCGGAATCGCATCACCGCGTGATGGTGGTTGAGGTGATGGGGCGCCATGCAGGATGGATTGCGATGATCTCCGGCCTGGCAGGCGGAGCTGATTGCATTCTGATTCCCGAGGAGTCGAAAACGATCGAGGAAATCTGCGAGGTCATCAAACGGCGTCATGCCAGAGGCAAGAAGTTCTCAATCGTGGTCGCTTCGGAGGGATTCCAGCTCAAGGGCCAAGACGCACTCGTGACCAAAGGCCAGCAACTCGACCAGTTCGGTCACGTTTTGCTGGGCGGCATCGGCGAGCGCCTGGCTAAGCTCATCGAGAAGCAGACCGGGTTCGAAACGCGCTCCACGGTGCTCGGCCACATCCAGCGCGGCGGTTCGCCCACAGCTTTTGACCGCGTGCTGGGAACCCGCTACGGACTTAAGGCCGTCGATTTGATCGAGGAAGGCAAGCTTGGCCACATGGTTTGCTTGAAGGGCAATCAGATCACTTCCATACCCCTGTTGGAAGCGATGACCAAACTGAAGCTTGTGGATCAGGAATGGATTCGTATGGCCGAAATCTTCTCCGGATAGTCCCTGAGGCCGGCTGTTGGCCTTGGTGAGCTATTACCTGCACGGGGTGGCCCGCTGAACGCCGGGTAGTGGGTCAATTTGATGCTGTAGCGGGGAGTTTACCTCGCCAAATGGCGGCGTAAAGCCGCCTCTACATCAAATTGACCCAGTACCGAACGCCGCCCCTTCCTTTTTTTCCTTCCATCGTTGTTGGTCCGGGTGGCTTCTCGACTGGCCCTTGTCAAGCTTCATTGCGAGGACACCGCAAGCATACTTGCCGGAGTAAGGGCACGAAGTTTGGCGAGCCGGTAGTGGCGATTTCTTACCACGGAAGGGAAGGGCGGGGCTTTAGCCCCGCCGTTACGTGACCTTCCTGATTATTCCGGCCTCTCGCGCCCCGCGCAGTCCCGCAGGCGCGGGACTGCGCGGGGCGCGAGAAGGACAGAAAACTGGAGCTGGCTTTTTCGGCGGGGCTGAAGCCCCGCCCTTCCGGCGGCTCGAAGAGAATGGTCTAGCCTGGTGAGAAATCCGGGCTAGCGCTCGACAGGGAGCGAACGTGTGCGGACCCTGCCGCGCAGGAGGGCATTGAGTTCGAGGGAGAATTTGGGCAAGAATGAGAGTGGAAGGCAGGCCAGTAAAGCGCGAAAAGCCAGCAAGGCTTCTTTGGCGATGAGGTCAAAGTCGTGGAAGTAAAGATCAATCTGGCTCCAGACTTCCGGAGACCGGTCGTCCGTCCTTTCGGCGTAGCGGTAGGTATGCCGGAATTCTCCCGTCACGATTTCCGCAGCGCGGCGCAGGAGACGAAGTTGAAGCTGATAGCGGCGCCGGGAGCTGAAAACCAATTGGTCCAGAAGTTCATGCATCCGCACATAGTCAACCATGGGCCTAGACTTGAAACGATGGGCGTGGATGCTGCGGGGCGTGACCACTACCCGGGCGTTCGGCAGGTGCTTCGCCAAGGCATCCAAGAGGCCTGCGGCGATCTTCGCCATGCCGTCCCACTCGGCGGCAGAAAGCCGGATCATCCGCCAGGCCATGTCGTGGCGGCCAGCGCCCCGCTCTTCAAACGCGTCGTTGAGCGAAATGCCCAGCATGACTGTCCTTGCCTCAACTTCTGGCGCAAAACCGTCATAGACGGCTTGGCGCTCCGGTCCCAATGGCGCCAGACCTGCCGGCGCGCGCTGAGCCCGCGAATTAACCCATAGCAGACGCCGCAGCAGAAAACCCACACCGGTGAGAACGAGAATCCCCGCCAACCAACGCATACTACCCAGTATAGAAAATTGGCAATCGCTAAAGCAAGGTTTAGCGGAAGAGTTGACGGAGCTGACGGGCAAAAACAAATCCGCAGATTGTGCAGATGACGCAGATGAGTGAAGAAAGACGCGACCAGAGGACCTACGCGTCATCGGGGCGGCAACGGAGGTGCACCGCGAGCCGGGGACGGGGTTTCTAGAGGCGGTATACCAAGAAGCGCTCGCCCGTGAATTCACCTTACGAGGAGTTCCATAGTGAGTGATCCGCAGAATTAACAGATCGCGCAGACCACCAAGGCCCCGACTGCTGATGGTAATCTGCGTCATCTGCGGAATCTGCGGATTAAAACCAATTCCTTCAATTTCTTGACACCCTTTCTGCGGCAACCCTATAATTGCTGCTTTTATCGGTGATGAAATTCTGCCGTTTGCTGGCGGGTCTCTTCCGTGTCCACAACAGAACTTCGCGATCTCATACTGCAAAGGCGAAAAAAGCTCCAGGCCATCGCCGAGTTGGGTTTCGAGCTCTATCCGCGCCGTTACGACCTTACACACACCATCCCGCAGATCCTGACCGCCTATGCTTCTTCTTCGTCGGAGCAGTTGAGTGCCCAGAGGGTCTCGGTCAGGGTGCCGGGGCGAGTGATGACCATCCGCCCCCACGGGAAGGCCGGCTTTGCGCATTTGGCGGCGGGCGGCGAGCGCCTGCAAATCTACGTGCGTGGGGAAGCCGTGGGAGAGCGTGACTTCGAGCTCTTCAAGCTTCTCGACATCGGTGACATCATTGGCGTCACCGGATACCTGTTTCGCACCAGAACCGGTGAACTGACTATTCACGCCGAGCGCCTGCAATTCCTGGCCAAGGCACTCTTGCCCTTACCGGAAAAATGGCACGGCCTCACTGACCTCGAGCTCCGTTACCGACAGCGCTACCTGGATCTCATGGTGAATGAGGAATCCCGGAGGATTTTTGAGCGCCGTGGCCGGCTGATTCGCGCTCTGCGGGAATTTCTTGACGGCGAAGGCTACCTGGAGGTGGAAACCCCCATGATGCAGCCGCTGGCAGGCGGCGCCATGGCACGGCCCTTCATTACCCACCACAACGCTCTGGACCTCAACCTTTACCTTCGCATTGCTCCGGAGCTTTACCTGAAGCGGCTCACCGTGGGAGGCCTCGACCGCGTTTACGAGATCAACCGGAATTTCCGCAACGAGGGGATTTCTACCCAGCACAATCCTGAGTTTACGATGCTGGAGTTCTACCAGGCTTACGCCGACTACGGCGATTTGATGGCCTTGACGGAAAGAATGCTGCGGCACGCTGCGCTGGCCGTCCTCGGAACGGTCGATTTCGACTACGGCGGGCAACATATTTCCTTCGCCGAATTCCAGCGTTTGACGATGAAAGAGGCGGTGGGCAAGTTTTGGCCGGAAGCAGCAGGGAAAGGGCCTTCACAGGAAGATCTGGTGGAACCTAAGGCGATCTTCAAATGGGTCGAGGCTTTCAACCGCTGGGCTGGCGGCGGCTCCTGCCCGGGGTACGAGCCCCTGGCGTTGCCTGAGGGTACGGCCCCGGGTACAGCTCTCGCAGAGCTGTTCGAGCATGTGGCGGAAAGCCACTTGATCCAACCAACCTTCATCATGGATTACCCGCTGGAGGTCTCGCCGCTTGCCAAGCAGAAACCTGAAGATCCCAATTTCGTTGAGCGGTTTGAGCTTTACATCGCCGGAATGGAAGTGGCCAACGCCTTCAGCGAACTCAACGACCCCGCCGAACAACGCGACCGCTTCGAGTATCAACAACTCCTCCGCGAAAAAGGTGACCTGACGGCCCACGCCATTGACGAAGACTATATTCGCGCTCTCAGTTACGGCCTTCCCCCCACCGGCGGGGAAGGCATCGGTATTGATCGCCTCACTATGCTGCTCACCAATTCCCGATCCATACGGGACGTCATCCTGTTCCCCCTGATGCGCCCCGAAAAGCCCGTGGCATAGCCTCGACCAGCGCTCAATTTTCAGAATTCACAATTGTCCCAGCCCGTTTTTTCGGTTGGCAGTAAGCAGTAGGCAGAAGAGCAGGGACTGGGTGCTGGGGACTAGGGGCTGGGGAAAAACAGTAGGCAGTAAGCAGTAGGCAGCACGCAGGGACAATCCAAAATCCAAAATCTAAAATCCAAAATGGTACGCCGGATTCACGTGGCGAGCGCCGCTGGCCATGAGGTTTTCCGCCTCCGCTTGAGTCTTGATTCCCCCTCGTGCGCCCAGCGCCGTGCAGTTGAGTGCGGCCATGGCGTTCGCAAAGTCCAGAATCCTCTCGATTTCCCATCCCGCCAGCAGTCCGTAAATGAAGCCGCCATGGAAGACGTCCCCTGCGCCCGTGGTATCCACGGTTTCGACGACGAATCCCGGTGAATAGTGGAATCGCTGTCCCTGGTAAACCAACGCCCCGTCCCGGCCCAGCGTCATGCCGGAAGCCTTCATCTTGTACTCGGTGGCCATGTACTCGAGGACTCTGAAGGGGTCAGCCTGGCCGGTCAGCGTGGGAAGGAATTTGGTCGAGGCAATCAAGTAATCGATGTAAGGGAAAAGGCTTTCGACCTTCTTGTAAACCGTATCAAGGTCGGCGAGCACGGGGACGTGCGCCCGCCTTGCCCAGCGTGCGGCCTTCAGGCATGCCTCGACGTCGCACCCGTCCAGGTGCAGAACGCGGCCGGTGGTGATCGCGCCCTCCGTCAACTCTTCCGGGGTAACGGTCAAGCGCGCATCGCGGTCCCAGAAAACCGTTCGCTCGCCCGTCGCCTGATCCACCAAGATATGGCCGAATTGATTGGGCGTGTCCGGAACCACGCGCGTGTATCGCACGTCGACTCCCTCACGTTTCAAGCTTGCAAGCTGAATCTTGCCAGCCTCGTCATCCCCGACCTTGCCGATGTAGCGGGTGCGAAGCCCCAGCCGCTGGCAGGTGACCAGCGCGGTGGCCACCTGTCCACCCGCGTGCATGGACGAGGATAGCACCCGCTCCTTTCCTCCCAGGGCAGGGAAGTCACGTACGATTAGAACCGTGTCGGTGGCGTTCAATCCCAGCCCGACAACATCTACCGAGTTTTTGCGCAAAACCATCCTCCTTCAAGCAGGGAAGGGGAAATACTCTACCACTTTTTTGTCGGATGTGGAGGTAGGCTCCCGAAAGAAGCATAGGCGCTAAAATCAGGCCGCGTGCCCCCATTCGGTCGAGGACAAGCGCAAGCGGATGGAGCGGGAGGCGTCGGAGCTTGGTTTCTTACTTCCGAAGGCGAGGGATAAAGTAGCCGGGCAAGGCCCCCGGGAAACGGTCCAGCTTGCCCGGCCCGACCCTGCGTATAACTTGCCGCGCGTTTTTACGGCCCCGTCCGCTATCTTGGGGAGTTACTCGACGGTGAGCGTGAAGGGGGTCGAGAAGGTAATGCTTCCTGAGGTTGCCGTCACGGTGATGGTGTAAGTGCCGGGCGGTGTGCCACCGACCGGTTGGGGCGGCGGGCTCGGGCCGCAGGTCGCCCCGAGTGCCACACACATGAGAAGCGCCACCAGCGGCAGCAGCGCCCAGGCGCGGGTTGGGAGGGACTTTGGCCGAACGCGGACCGCAGCCCCGGCGAACATGACCGCCACCAGAGCCATCCATAGGCCCACCAGCCAGCGGCCATGCGGCGGAAGAGGCGGCTGGTGCGGCAGAGCCAGCGACTGCGTGGGCGCCGTGGTTTGAATGCTCAGCGTGAAAAATGCAGACGCCGCCGCGGCCGACAGATCTGTCGGCGAGGGCGTGACCGAACACGTGGCATTCAGGGGCGCGCCGGAACAAGTGAGCGTCACCGTACCGGTAAAGCCGTTCAGGGAGAAAACCGCCAAGTTATTGAAAGTTGCCGTACCTCCCGGCTGCACGGTGGCTGAGGTGCTGCCCGGCGGGAAGGGGGTTGGAATGGCGCCTGCCGGAGCAATCGTGATGGCCGGGCCGTTGCCTGACAGGGGAGCCTGCAAGAACACGCAAAGCCCGTCAACACCCGTTTGCGCGAAATCGAGCTTGCCGTCGCCATTGAAGTCGCCCGCCACCAAGGACTCCGTCATGGTGGGCATGACTAGGGAGAATTCGCTGGGCGCGAACGTCCCGTCGCCGTTGCCCCGCATCGTGGTAAGGTAGTCTGACGAGATGGCGCCGGGCTCGTAGAACTCGTCCGCCATCGCCAGATCCAGCCCCCCATCGCCGTAGAAGTCTCCGCTCACCATGGCCATTATCCTGGTGTCCGTTGGCTGGGAGGCGCCACAACACTCCGCTACCCGGGTGAAGGTGCCATCTCCGTTGCCCAACAGGACAGCCACAATATCGTTGATAAATCCCCCCACCGCCAAGTCCAGTTTCCCATCGCCGTTGAAATCCCCTACCGCCAAGGTGTACGGCTCATTGAAGTTGGTGAGACCGACCGGCGAGCCCGGGGCGGGAGTGAAGGTCCCATTCCCGTTGCCGAGCAGAATCGTGACGCTGTTATACCAGTTGGCCGCCGCCAAGTCCAGCTTCCCATCCCCGTTGAAGTCTCCCACCGCCAGGGCCATTGGGGTCCTGCCAGTGGCCACTGGCGAGCCCGGGGCGGGCGTGAAAGTTCCATCCCCATTGCCCAGCAGGATGCTGACCGTGTTGTCGTTGCCGTTGGCCACCGCCAAGTCCAGCTTGCCGTCGCCGTTAAAATCCCCCACCGCCACCCCAAACGGGCAGGTGCCGACCGGCACGGGCGAGCCAGGGGCGGGCGTGAAGGTCCCATCCCCGTTGCCCAGCAGAATGGTGACGTTGTTGTAGCCGCCTGGATTAGGGTTTGCAACGGCCGGGCTCGGGCAGGTGCTCACCACCGCCAAGTCCAGATTGCCATCGCCATTGAAGTCCCCAGCGGCAATGGACTGGGGATTTGTCCCCACTGCCGGAGACGAAGGAACGAGCGAGAACGTGCCGTCCCCACGCCCTAGGAACGTGTTGAGGTAAGACGGCTCGCCTGGGACACCGACCGCCAAGTCCAGGTTTCCATCCCCGTTGAAGTCCCCTGCAGCCATGCCTGTAGCAATGTAGGGAGCGGCGGGTTGCGTGGGCTGGATGGGCGAGCCGGGGGCCATGGCAAAGGCCACGGTCGACCTTGCCGTCGCAACCGGAAAATACGCCACGTTCGAGGCCACCGTCGTGGCGGGGTTGAGCACGGTCACCGATGCCGTTCCTGCCGCCGCAATATTCGCGGCGGGAACGGCCGCAGTCAACTTTGAACCCGAGACAAAGGCAGTCGGCAGCGGCGTGCGGTTCCAGTTCACCGTGGCGCCGGAGACAAACCCCGTGCCATTCACGGTCAGGGTAAACCCGGGTCCGCCCGGCACCGCGTCGGGCGGCACGAGCGGCTGATTCACCAGAGGCACGGGGTTCTGCGCAATGGCTGAACCGAGGCCCGCGAGCAAGCATAAGGGGAGAAGCGCGGATCGCCGCATGTTTTCCTCCACTTCATTTGCACCGTAAAGGGCGCGGCAGCGTGAGAGGTGCGGCTCAAGATATCTAAGTTATACCCCAAGAAAATACGAGTCAAGTAGTCATAATGTGCACTAACCCGTCGATAAGGTACAACCAACCCAAGGGTAGCAGGAGCGACGCGCGGTGGCCACCTGCCCACCAGCGTGCATGGAGGAGGAAAGCACCCGCTCCTTTCCTCCCAGGGCAGGGAAGTCACGTACGATTAGAACCGTGTCGGTGGCGTTCAATCCCAGCCCAACAACATCTACTGAGTTTTTGCGCAAACCCATCCTCCTTCAAGCAGGGAAGGGGAGATGCTCTGCGACCGCCTCAGATCGTCAGAACCTTGGACCGATAGATCGCCCCTGAGGCAATTCCGGCGATGCTGGGGACAAGCAGAAACATCCAGACCTGGGAAATTGCTTTCCCGCCAACCCAAATAGCCGGCCCTAGACTGCGAGCCGGGTTGACGGATACCCCGGTGATGTTGATGCCGAAGATGTGGATCACCACGAGCGTAATCCCGATCGCCAAACCCGCCATCTGAGTGGGAGCTCCCGTCTGAGTCGACGCCAAGATGACGATCACGAAGATCAGAGTCGCCACAAACTCGAAGACCACCGCGGAGGAGAGCGCGTATCCTGCTTGATAACCTTCGCCCCACCCGTTCTGCCCCAAACCATTAGCACCGACGTCATATCCTGCCAGGAGGCCATTGGCAATTACCGCGAGCACGCCGGCTGCAGCAATTCCACCGAGCAACTGCGCAACAATATAGCCGCCAAGATCCTTGCTGCTCATGCGTCCGGCGGCGAACACCCCCAGACTGACTGCGGGGTTGACGTGACAACCGGATACAGGACCAATGCCATAGCACATCGCCAACAGGGCGAACCCGAAGGCAAATGCGATTCCCAAGTGGCCCACGGCTTGGTCTGATACAACGGCGGTTCCGCATCCAAAGAGAACCAGGGTGAACGTTCCGATGAATTCAGCCACGTATTTCTTCATAGGGCTCGATTGCTCCTTTCACTCGCGCGGTAAAGTCGCGCCCGCGCTTGGGATTTGGATTGAAGTTCAGGGCCTGTGAAAGCACGCCCCTTTGGCCAATCAGAACAAGACACTGACTTCTTTGGCCGGTCGCGGTAGGGATACCAGTTACCTGATACCCCCCGCACGGATCCGTACAGGCGCTCATTAGCGCATACGGCTCTTATCGTAGATACCGAGCGGCAAAGCGAACCTCGGGATAAGGATG
>Ga0181518_10006177_pt1 | contig 10080 bp, 13 predicted proteins | sample PEATcosm2014_Bin_28_FD_119751 | JGI IMG/M metagenome (GOLD analysis project Ga0181518, IMG submission 119751) | Peatland microbial communities from MTU Mesocosm Facility, Houghton, MI, USA - PEATcosm2014_Bin01_60_metaG | ecosystem: Environmental > Terrestrial > Soil > Wetlands > Peat | place... | reverse complement strand
GCCGAGAAGCTCGGCTTGTACTATGTCCCGAACGGTCTGGAATTTGGACCCGGCGGCCCAGGCGTTGATGGGTTTTTCGAACCGGCGTCCGACCCACCATACCGGGTATTCGCCGGTCAGATGGTATGTCATCTCGCAGGCGCCGGCGCGGGTCTTACCTACCCGGTTGCCGGCCATGAAGCAGCGTTCCGTGTGAACCGCGCCGCCGGCGAAGAATTCCATGTGGCGGGGGTAGAGCCCGCGGTGGAAGGGGCCTTCGTCGGGGAACTGCTCCCGGATCCGGTTGTGCTTCGGTAGGTTTTCGATGAAGGCGCGGTGCCTCTCATCGGCCTGTTCTTTGTCTCGGAGCTTTTCAAGGGCTTTGAGTCTCCCCTCGTTGCTAGGCATGTTGATCGCTCCCTTCGTCTTTGGCAGTCTTCCAGCTCTCCAGTTCCGCGAGGCGGATTTTCACATCATCCAGTTCCAAGCTCTTCCGGGATAGTTCGAGCACGCATTTAGAAGCTTGCACGCGCCCGCTGGCAGTGGCTTCCGGGTCGTTCATAATCCCGATCAGTGTGTCTACCGCCATCCTCGCAGCGTGTTGCAGGCGCCCCATGGCCTGGCCAAAAACTTCGCGGCGGGCCTCCAGTAGCGCTTGTTGAAATTGCGGGTCTTTCTGCCACCGGTACAGGGTGGCGGGATTAATACCTGCCGCCTGAGCGGCCTCTTCCCGGGTGGCATATTGCAGCATAGCCAGGATGGCGGGATCCCACCTGGTTTTGCGTGAGGTCTTTGGTGAACCATTTGTCGAGGTCATAAAACACTCCTTTCCGTAACTGACCAGCGCCGTCTTTTAACGAGGCGCCCGCATTGCAGCGGCATCAAGAGCGGGCCGGACGAACGGCCGTTCCTTGATTTCGCATCCCCCCCCGGTGGGCGCCTGCGGGAAGAGGGGCGGCTGGCCTGCGCGCGCTGGTTTTTGCAGCAGGCAGTCGAGCCCCTCGCAAACCGAGAGGGACCAAAAAGCCTTCCGGTTCCCGGTTTGTCTTAAGGAACGCTCGCGAACTACCGCGAGGGCTGGTCCCTAAGGTACGCCAAACAAAAGAGTTTGGCGGAATCGGGCAGGTAGACACTTCGCCTGAAGCTAAGGCTACCTGATCGCTGTCAAGAAACCGAAATATTCGGGGCCCTTAGGCCGCGCACTGGTTTCGCCAGCGAACGCCGGATGGCGAGGAGAGAAATCTCCCATACACAGGATAACGCTGCCAGAACATTTTTGCAAGCGGATGTTTCGGGACTGTCAAGCGGATGTTTCGGGACGGTATCGGGCTTGTCTGCTATATGCGACATTCGAAACCAAACGGAACGACCTGAAGGCGCTCGTGTCGCTGCTCGTCAAAAACTATTGCAAAGGTAGGCAGAAATGAAGCACCGAACGACAAGCAAGAAGACCGCCGGCAAGCGCAGCGTCGGCCAGGAGATATGATTACCAGTTTGAAATAGCGGTTTGGCCGGGCCAGTTGGGGCGAAACCTTCAGAAGGTTTCTCCCCCACACCCCCTCTTCCAACATCCTCATCTCAGTCCGCGCAGGCCTGGACCGTGCGCCAGGTTTCCGTTCGCCGGCTACGTCTTGTCCGTTTGATTCGTGCCTACGGTTCGCAGGCAAGGAGTGCCGGCGAGGATGACCGGGTACCCAGAGCCCGACTTGAGCGAACAGTCACTACTGGCTGTTATCCTTTACCCAGGAGCTTCACTTGGCTTCCTCGCTATCCAAATGGCGTTCCCTTTGTTGGCACGAAAGGCTCCTGTTCATCGGGGCTTGGATCGTGTTGCTTTCGAGCAAGCTGGTCTGGCGGATGGTTCCGCTCCGATGGGTCTGGAAGCTGGCGGGTTCTAGCCGCTCGCTGCATCCACCGCCATCGGGTGAGGTGGAGAGAATGCGCCAGGCGATTGACCGGGCGAGCGCGCGCGTCCCAGGAACGACCTGCTTGACCAGGGCTTTCGCCGCCGCGATCCTGTTGCGATGCGCCGGGCGGCCGCACCGCCTGCTGATTGGCGTCCGAAAAACTGACGAGGGGGGTTTTTCCGCACACGCCTGGGTGCTGAGCGAAGGGGAGATCGTGACCGGAAATCTACCCGATCTTGGCAGCTACATACCGCTGCCGCTGGGCGCGCCGATTCCTCCCCTGCGCGAAACGTCCCGCTAATTGGCGTAGACGTCAAAGAACAGCTGGAACGTATTGCAACTCGCCAGTTGGATATGGAAGGTGAACGTCACCGACCCACCTGGCGCCACGCTGTTCGAACTGGCCTCCTGCCATAGCAGCGTGTTGCCTCCGGTGAGCGAGTCAATCTCGGCGTACGGATTGGTCAGCGTGGACGAACTGGTATTGGTGAGCAGATCGGTCGCGGTCAACGTGCCCCCCGGGGCGCACGGCGGGTTGTCCGTGGACCCGCTGAACACCAGTTGTTCAAGGTCGGAATCCACCTGCGGCGCTTGTGGGCTGACTGCGATCGTATCGCTGGACGTCCCGTTGATAACAAGGTCGTCGGGCCCGTTGTCGGTCAGCGTGGCCGTATTCGAAATCGACGCGGGGGCCGTCTTCGCGACGGTCACGTTTATGTTGAATGCGGGGTTCGTGCTGCCCGCTGGAATGGTGCACGTCACGGTCTGTGAGCTGATCGCACATCCCGGGGCGCTGTTGATGGTGAAGTTGGGATCGACGGTATCGGAAACCGTTGCCACAGAATTGGTGGGGCCACTGGTGGGGACGTCCAAAATTATGAGGCCCGGCCCGCCTTGGAAGACCGGAGTGGCGTGTTGCGCGACAACCGAGAGCAACACCTCGGGCGAGCCCGGGCCCAGAGACAAGCTGAAGACCGTGCCATCGCCGCTGGCCCCGCCCTCCGCCGTTGTCCCGTAGAAGGCCCCGTTGGTCGCCTGGACCAACCCTGCGTAAGGGTATGCGCCGTAAGCACCCGCGAAAGAGTGTAGCGAGAACATCGGGCCAGTCGGGCTGATTTCGAAGACCGTGCCATAGCCGTTGGCCCCGCCCTCCGCCGTTGTCCCGTATAGGTTCCCGTCCGTGGCCTGGATCAGTCCCGCCGTGGGGACTTTGCCGTCCGTGCAGGAGGTGCCGCCTAGGGAACAGAAGTTGTACAGCGTCGTCAGCGTACCACCGGTCGTGATCCTGAAGACCGTGCCACAACCCTCACTTACTAATCCGCTGATGCAGTGGTTGACACCGCCAGACTCCGTGGTCCCGTAGAAGTTCCCATCGGTGGCCTGGATGAGCCCCCCGACGGGGTATGCGCCGTCCGTGCAGGAGGTGCCTCCTTGGGAACAGAAGCTGTATACCGTGGTCAGGGTGCCGCTTTGGGTGATTCTGAAGACCGAGCCACAGCCACTGCCCAGGCAGTCGGCGTTGGCCCCACCAAAGGACGTTGTGCCGTAGAAGTCCCCGTTGGCGGCCTGGACCAGCCCGGCAGAGGGCCCCTCGCCCTCCGTGAAGCTGTTGTATAGGGTCGTCATCGCGCCACTCGGGGTGATTTTGAAGACCGTGCCGCCGTGGTTGGCCCCGCCGCCGCCCGTTGTCCCGTAGAAGTTCCCATCGGTGGCCTGGATAAGCTGTTTGGGGTTTTGGCCGTCCGAACACCCGCTTTGAGGGCAGAAGCTGTAGAGCGTCGTCAGCGTGCCACCCGTGGTGATCTTGAAGACCGTGCCATAGGCGTTAGCCCCGCCAGCCACGGTTGTCCCGTAGAGGTTCCCATCGGTGGCCTGGATCAATCCCGCATCGGGGTATTCGCCGTCCGTGCAGGAGGTACCGCCTTGGGAACATAAGTTGTACAGCGTCGTCAGCGTACCTCCGCTCGTGATCTTGAAGACCGTGCCACAGCCAGATCCTGAATTGCATGCGTTGGGCCCGCCATAGGCCGTCGTGCCGTAGAAGTTCCCATCGGTGCCCTGGACCAGCCCCGCGGAGGGGTAGTAGCCGTCCGCAAAGTCGAAGCTGAACAGCGAAGTGAAAGTCTGCGCAGGCAAAGCCACCGCCGTCATTGCGCACAACACCAGAACAACGCACGCCCGCCTCCCTCCGTTCAGCCTATGAAATGCGTTCTTCGCGCGGATCCCGCGCCCGGTGGACCCGCGGGCCGGCGCATTCCAAGGGGCAAGCAAAGCGGTGGCTCCCAGTTCGTTGGACACTGGCGCTCCGCAGTCCAATGAGGGGGATGTACCAAAAACGATTTGTCGTGAGGTCTTCATTGTGAACCTGTCTTCCTTCTTTTGTCATCCAGCCAGTTCAGTTACCTGGAGCCCAGCTCCGGCAACCGGTCATTTGACGATCATTGGCCCCCGCGCATGCCCTCCACGCCGGCGACAAACGATAAGGTCGCGCTGTCGGTTCCGGCGCCGATGGCAGCGGTCCCCGACTGCGCTCCAACCGTGTAGAAGAAGCTCGGGCCGAAGTACGTCTTGCGCCCTCCGACGTTTTTCGCCGGAAACGCCAATACGTTGGAGACGAGGCTCTTGGGACCTACATAGGTAACATCCGGACCGGTCACCAAATGGGGGACATTCGATAACACAGACTGGCCGCCCGCCACCAGACCGGCGATGGTGTACTGGACGCCCGGCGTCAGCTCGGTGGCACTGACCGGCGCGTAGTTGAAGTGACCGCTCAGGCGATCCGTCTCCGAGACCGTGGCGGAGACCAGCAGCTTCTCGGTGTTGTCCCACAGACCCACTTCCATGGACGCAGGTAACGCCCCAAAGACCGGTGTGGACTTGGCATCCCCCAGCAGCGCGCCGAGGGCGGTCACCGTGATGGGGGCGCTCACGGTGAATTGATAGCCAACCACGAAACTGACCCCGAACTGCGAGGCGTTGGTGGTAGTGGCGAAGCTGACCGCGGCGTGCTGCGCGCACAGGGCTGCCGGGGCGAGAAGCAGACAGATTAGTTTGTTCATGAAAGTTGCGTCCTTGGCTCTGAAAGAATGACCAACTTGTGGGATTTCAGGTCTCGCATCAGTTCGCATACCGCTTCCTGGGCCGCTTCGGCGGAGACATCGAACTGCTCGCAAAGAGCCTGGCTCATGGTGGCCAGGGTGGCGGAGTGGTCCATCTGTTTCCAGATGAGCGCTGCGGTCCTGTTCAAGCTGTAGTACTGCTTGGTATCGAGGTGCAGCAGAACTACCTCTCCGTTGGGCAGAGCGCTGGTTACCACGCCGGGGTTAGCCTGCGGAATACATTGCACAGGTGAGATCTCCTTGTTCTTGGTTCGGCATTTCCGGGTCCGGATTCGCGATGCGTTCGAGCAATCCCGCGACGCGGGCGGGATTGCCGTGGACGTCGGTTCCATGCAGCAGACGAAAGCCGCTGGCTGTGTGAGCCAGATGGTTGAGGACGGCCGTCTGGGCAACCGTGGATTCGCGGCTGTGAAGCAGACCGGCGCCTTGCCCGAGCAACCCCAAGAGGGTGGCTGTGCAATCCAGGGGGATCAGGCGGCTGTCAGGCTCCGGGGTGATTTCGGGGAACAGGACGACCTGCGGCCGGAAGCGGTTGCGGAACTGGCCCGGGTAGACGGAAGCCACGTCCACCAAGCGCTTTTCGTTGACCGGGGTGGCGTGGCGGGCGAGTTCGGGGAAGTGGCGGAACATCGCGGGGGCGCAATGAAATGGGCGGCCGAAGGCTAAGGCTTCGACTCCGCGTGGTCCCCATCGAAGAAGCACGGAATCGTCGGAAAGATAGTGCCAGCCGCTGCGGGTCAAAGCGCCGGTCAGGCTGGTCTTACCGCATCCGGAGTTGCCCACGAGTAGGAAGCCGCAGCCGGCATGCCAGACTCCAGCGGCGTGCAGGGGGTAGAGGCCGTGCTGGGAGAGCAGCATCAGCAAGGCGAAGAGGAACAGGCCCCGCTGTTCTTCGAGCGAGGACTGCATGAAGGAATCGGACAGCGATCCAACGGCGCGGCCCGCGGACAAATCGATGGCCAGGAACGAATCGCCCGCGCGGAGATGGTATCCTCGCCGCGTTTTGATGGCGCTGAGACCGGGGGCCTCAAAGACCACCTCTCCGGATACTTCGGTCTCCGGCTGGTCGTTGACGATCAGCTCGACCCGGTGAGCCGGGTTGTGCGTACCGGTGAGCATGAACAGGGATTCCAAGATCCGCGCAATGCCTGGCTCCCGGGAAGCGGGAGCACAAACGAGACTTAAGGCCACGTCACACAGGGAGTAGTCCATTACTTGGGGCCCCGGTACATATCTTTACTGGAGTCCGCTAATGCCGCGGGTTTACGCTGCCGCCAAACGGGGCAGTCAGATCGACCAGGTGGCCGTGGGAGGTCACCTTCGGTTTAATGAACTCGGGTTTGCGAGGGGCCGTACCGCCACCATCCACCAACGTGCTGATAGGATCCGGCTCGCCGGCGCCGGTAGAAGGAGACAAATCGGTTTTGGCTATCATCATATGTTACGACACAGTAGTGCTGCGAAAGATGTAAACGAAGAAGGCATTGTGCAGTACTCCTGACAAGTTGTCAAGACATGCTAGGTCATTTCGGATCAGTCCAATTCGGGCTAGTAATGGATTACCTAGAGACCTCCATGCAGGGGGTACCAAACTAACAGCGCTGGGAGCCAATTGCCGGAGAAACTACGCTCTCCACGTCCGACACGTGGCGCTAACCTGACGGGCAGTGTTGAATTTCTCGACAGAAGGTTGCTCCGTGCCGAAGGACTCGTTAGTCGAACGGCGCTGACGCTCCCAAATACGTGGCAGTACTGGGGAGAAGATAGTTCCTGATATTGTCTGACAGCGGTCCCGCTATCGATAATCACCGACGTCGTGCATGCTATTCTCGTTTTTGCATGACCCGCGATTTCCAAGCCGCGCGGCGGTACCTCGTGCGCGGGCGTGTGCAAGACGTCGCCTATCGCGACTTCGCGCGGCGCATGGCGGACGCGCTGGGCGTAACCGGCTACGTGCGCAATCTGGACGATGGGCGTGTGGAAGTATATGCCGTCGGGGCGCCAGATAAGCTATCCGCTCTGAGGGCGGCGCTGCGCAAAGGCCCGCACCTTTCCGATGTGCGCGGCGTCGACGAGCGGGAAGCCGCGGCCCAGCACTATTCCGATTTTCAAATTATCCGGCAGCACCCTGATCGCGAGTCTTGCGAATTGTTGTGCGCTATTGTCCGGCGCCCGGCCGATGCCCGGCAGATCGATCGGCTCGCGGGGAGCGTTCGCGATTGGGACTCTCTAGTTACGTTGGCGCGGGAGCACCGCGTGTTGCCATTGTTATTCTTGCGACTCGCGGACTTGGGCTCGGCAGTCCCGCCTGCCGCGCAAGAGCGCCTGCGAGCCGAATATCAACGCGAGGCGGCCCGCAACCTGGCGAACGCGTCGGAATTGATCGGCTTACTCAAGGCGTTCCATCACGAAGGGATTCCGGCCATGCCGTTTAAGGGCGTTGTGCTGGGAGCGTCCATCTACGGCGACCTCACGACACGTCCGGCCGGCGATCTGGATGTGCTTATTCATTACCGGCATCTGCTGCGAGCCACGGCTGTTCTGCTGCAGATGGGCTACGAATTGAAGACGCCGGTGCATCCGGATGGAACGCCGGCCGCTCCACGCTGTTCCGAATACCAATTCACGCGGCAAGCGGACGGGATGGTGGTTGAGGTTCGCTGGAGGCTTGACCTTGCGGGAGGTTTCCGACGCAATCTAGGTATGGATTGGGTATGGCACCAACGGCGGACTGCGATGCTGGCGGGCGCCGAAGTTCCGAATCTAAGTCCCGAGATCACGCTGCTCGTGCTTTGCATGCATGGGAGCAAGCATAGCTGGTCGCGGCTAATCTGGATCTGCGACGTTGCGCAACTGCTGGCCGCGTTCCCCGGGTTGGATTGGAGAGAGATCACCCAGGAAGCCAAACGCGTAGGGTTATGGCGAACGCTGGCGCTGGGCGTGCTGCTGGCGCGTCGGGTCGCGGGCGCCGCCGTTCCGCAGGCTGTCCTGCATAGCTTCGAGTCGGATACTACCGCTTGCAGCCTGGCGGGACACTTCCAGCAAACTTTGCTCGATTGGCCTCTTTGCCCGCCCCCGGGCCGCATACCCTACGAAATCCAGTTGCTGGCGTTTCGCGATCGTGTTCGGTTGCTCCTGTCTCTGGATAGGTGGCGGCCGAATGAGAAGGATCGTGCAGCTGTCCATCTACCCCAATCACTTGAGGCTCTCTATTATTTGGTACACCCGGTCCGCTTGCTTTGGGATCGATTGGCGAGGTAAGCGCACAGATCACACTGGAAGTTCAGCAGGCTCCGGCGCAATTCGTGGGTTGAGCGCGGAGTGACGGCGGCGAGAGGATTGTATTTGGCCGGGCCAGTGGAGGCGAAACCTTCAGAAGGTTTCTCCCCCACGCCCTCTCTTCCAACGTTTCAAGCTTCCGCCCTCAACGGTCTAATGAAATGGCTGATTAGTGCCAGCGGTTATCTGGCCTCGCAAGCATCTATTTGGGTGTCTTTTCTGGGAAGAGGTAGCAAAGAAACGAGGCACGGGCGAGAACCGGCTAAGCCAGGGTCGGCTTTGATGTCGTGAAACGATACTCCTCGGCTTTACCGCGTGAGCGCTTCTTCAGCACTCGCGTGTTCCGGCGGGCCTAAGCTAGGAGCTTTCTCAATCACGTTCGACGGGCGGGTTCTTCCGAAATCCGACGACGGGCGGAATGATGGCGGTCGCGGCCACCGCGGCCTGAAAAAGCGGAGGTAGCAGCTGCTACATCGATACGGCAGAGCAACCAGTCCCAGAATTCGTTCCCAATGACCACGGCGAGCCGATCGGCGGCTCTCCGGCGCCTTGCAGCGCGGGCATACCGCATCCCGCGCAAGCAGGCTGCGTGAAAACGTGACGACGATCTGAATCTTTCCCATTGGGGGTCGGGGTCCTCCGATACTTCGACGACGGAGTCGGCGTGTTGTGCCCTGTAGTTGAGTAGAAACCAGAGTGTAGCGTACCGAATACGAATCTTGCAACACTTGTAACCAAGAAAACCTATCGAGCATGTTATTGGCGAATGGATCTATACGTAATAGCGCAACTAGGGAGCGGGAGCTTCTTGGTTGTGTTTGGAGATGCCGGAGGTTTGCCTCGGAAAATGGAGTGTGTTTAAGGACTTAGACTAAGATGTTGGGGTGGTCCGTGATGGTGTGGTTGGGGCCGGGCCAGTGGGGGCGAAACCTTCCAAAGGTTTCTCCCCACACCTCCTCTTCCAACGTTGTTTACCTTCGTTGAAAAGCCGTTGCGGGTCTAGCCGGGCAGAGTGGGCTAGTGAAAGCACCGGGGCGCCGCGCGGTGCGTTCTTGCGTGCTCTGCGGCCTCGTGCCTTGTTTTCATCTGCTCCGATTTTTTCTCACTCGTACGCTCTTCGGAGGTCATGGCTTTTCGCTGTAGTTTCTCCAGCGAGGCTACAGGCTTGCCACGGTCCATGTGTGAATATACAATAGTGAATACATGGAAACGCGATTCACATGGGACCCGGCGAAAGCAGAGCGCAACAAACGGGACCATGGAATTTCGTTCGAGATGGCTCGGGAATTGTTCGCGGACCCCAATCACATCGTCACCGAGAATTACCACTTTGAGGACGAACGGGAGCCCCGCTACCTGGCCATCGGGATGACGCGTAACCTGGCGCTGGTGGTCGTCGTATTCGTCGATCGCAGCGAGCCAGCAGTCGAGATCATTCACATCATTTCCGCAAGAAAGGCGGTGGCGTATGAGCAAAGCATCTATGAGGACCAAATCAGTTAAGATCAGCAGCCGAACCCGGGAACTCTACCAGAAGCGGGATCGCAGTCTGGATCATTCCGACGTACCCCAATTGCCGCCCGCGCAATGGGCCAAGGGGATGGTCGGAAGGTACTATCGTCCCCTCAAATCACAGATCTCGTTCCGAATTGACAACGATGTCCTTGCCTGGCTCAAATCGCAGGGCCAAGGACACCTTAGCCGGATCAATGCCATCTTGCGCGAAAGGATGGAGAGCGAGCGCCGCTGAGCGCGGAACCGTGACGTCCGGTATCGGGCCTGCTGCAGATTTT
>Ga0181518_10006176_pt1 | contig 10084 bp, 14 predicted proteins | sample PEATcosm2014_Bin_28_FD_119751 | JGI IMG/M metagenome (GOLD analysis project Ga0181518, IMG submission 119751) | Peatland microbial communities from MTU Mesocosm Facility, Houghton, MI, USA - PEATcosm2014_Bin01_60_metaG | ecosystem: Environmental > Terrestrial > Soil > Wetlands > Peat | place... | reverse complement strand
GGTGCCGGCGGCGGTCAACGTGACGCGGACTGGCGTAATCTTTCCGTTTTGAACTTCAACTTCAACCTCCACCGGCTTCGCGATGACGCGATTAAGGAAGGTGACCCGCAACCGGTGATGACCCGGCACAAACGCCAGGCGCAAAACCCCCTCGGGTGGCGGCTTCAATTCCGAGAAGACGCTTTTGAAGTTCTGCGCGCGGTCATCGAAGCGCGCCACGTCCCAATTTAATTCTCCGGACGAATCAGTGTAGAAATCCACGTAGCCGGTATTCGCACGAGCCTGGTCCGGGTTGACGTTTCGCGTGGCGCAACCCGGAAGCAACAGTCCGACGGTTGCGAGCGTTAGCAGAAATTTAATCGTCGTGAACTTTTTCATGGCTGCATCCCCAAGCGGCGGCGACTTGCTTGTGGCTTGAGGTTCATAGAATCATTGATTCTTCGATTTCAATCGCTTTGCGACCTTGTCTAGGAGGTCCTGGTACGGGCTGCTTCGGAGGTTGCTCAACCGGGATTCGTCCTCGAAGAAGGAATCGCCCGCGTTCCGCACCATGTAAGCCTGGCACTGCAAGCGATGGGCGCCGCCGCCCAGATCGACGATCTCGGTTTTGACGCGCACCAGGGTCTGTGCTCCGTAGTGGGTGCCGACGACGCCGTTGTAAGCCAGGTTATTGGCGCGGGTGCCTTCCTTCTCGAAGAGCCACTGTCCCGCTCCGTTCGGGTGGGCGGTGTAGCCGTCCGCTTGAAATACTTGCACGGCGGCCGCCTGGATTTCCTCCGGTGAGCGTTGCTGGATGACAACCGACGCGAAGCGGGCTGAGCCGGGTTGCCCAAGATGGCAGCCCGTGCTCGCGATGGCGACCAGAGCAATACTCACCGCCAGGAAGGCGAGTCGGAGACAAGGAAGATTCTTATAAAGCGATAGGTTCATAATTCGATTTATTCGGTTGATGGTCGTTGTCTGTCATTTGTGGATGTGCCACCAATACGCGCCGGCAAACAGCCCGATGGCGATGAGGAAGAGCAGCACCTTTCCGAAGGACTTCCCGGTCCTGAATATCAGAAAGAGCAGCACAATTCCAACCAGCAGCGCCGCTCCGGTCGGGAGGTCGTGCTGGCTGAGGTGGCTAAAGAAATCCTTGAACTTATCGAGGTTCATAGTTTTGGTTTCGGTTGACGTTCAATCCGGTGACACGGTCCACATCGGGTCGGGGTTGTATTCCTTCAGGCTGCTCACGATGGCGGCGGTTTTCGGCCCAAGGTCTTTCTGATAAACGCTGCCCTGCTGGTTGACGATGAAGGTCATGATGCCGCTCTCGCCGTATTCAGCGGGCCAGGCCACGAGGGCAAAGCCGCCGATCATGTTTCCGTTGATGACATAATCATATTTGCCGCCCGGCGCGTATTTGCCCTGGCACGTGAGAATCTTGAACAGGTAGCCGTGGAACGGCTGCGGCCCGGCGTTGCTGTCTTCGGATTTCCTCCCGTAACCCTCGCCCCGGGCATTAGCCACGAGTGGACCCAGCGGGCTGATTTCGCCCGTAAGATCGGACGGCCAAAAAAGACCGTCTTCTGTTCCGGGCGAACTGATGAGCCGCTGCGCATACTTCAGCACCCCGCTGCCGTCGCGGTCGCGGCTGGCGTATTCGCGCTGCGCTTCCACATAGGCGCGCACCGTTTGCAGCGTATCAAGCTCGTTCCGGCCGATGCGGCGGTTCAGGATTTCCTCCTCGCCGGCTTTGGTGTCGAAGAACCACTGGCCGTCCTGCTCTTTCACGAGGGGAATCGGGAAAGGCCAGTCGTTCGTGCCCACGTCCAGCACACGGCGCGTGTCCGACTCTCGTACCAATTGGTTGGTGGCGTTGAGCGCGGCGGCGAATGTCCGGAGATCGTTGGCCGCCTGCACACGGTCGGGATTTCGGATGTCGGCGACCGCCGGCCCGAAAATCTCACGAAGTGCGTTGCTGTCCTGCGCGTTCACGGCAGCGGCGAGTGCGGCCACCGCCGCTTCAGGCGTCGCGAAAGTTTTGCCTGTGTCCGCCGCGCGAACGGTGGCGGGCGCGCACAACGCCAATGCCAGCACCAGGCTGGAACTAACGGCGAGGCGACGGAAAATCTGCGCCCGGACAAACCGGCATAAGCTGGCTTTTGAAATGTTCATATCGTTTGGTGAATAAAGGTTGTCAGTTAATTTTTTCATCGGCGACCTCCCCGGGAATTGCCGCCACCAGAGTGTTGGCCGCGGCTGACCGCGCCGCGATTGCTGGCGTCGCGGGCGGCGGCGCCATTGCCAACTCCTTCGAAGGCGCCGCCTTGATTGGAGTTGGACTGTGAAGGACGGTTGACCGGCTGATTCGCCGCGGCTTGCGCCGTGCCCCGTGACGGCGCCGGTCGCGTTACGTTTGGAGTTTGTGTCAGCGTGTTGTTGTTAGCCGTTCTGGACTGGGATGGCGTTGAAACGTTTCGTGCCGGTTGTTGAGCGACCGTGGCGGTTCGGTTCCCCGTGTTGACTGCGCCGGTGCCAGGCGAGGGGCGGTTGACATTGGCACCTGCGCCGTTTGCGGGCCGGGTTGCAGTGGTCGCCGCGCCTGAAGTCCATCCGCGCGCTTCCATGGTGCTCGCGCTGGGCAGCGCCTTGGCTCCGCCATTGGCCACCATCCGGCTTTGATCCGGCTGCCAGCGTTGCGCAGAGGACGCGGCTCCGGTATTGGCCGAATACGGAGTAGGACGCGCCGGATTATAGCTGGGCGGCGGATAACCAGGCGGACGGTAGCCCGGCGGCGGCGGGCGATAACCCGGTGGCGGATAATACGGCGGCGGACGGTAGTAGGGCGGCGGGCGATAATACGGGTAACGGCTGCCACCCACGACCACCACGGTTGTTCTGTGACCGTAATAAACCCCCCCGTAATACCAGTCACAATGATTGTTCGCGATGATGACTCCGCAGGCAATACCCGCCCCAAAAACAATCAGCGGCGACACCTGACTATAAACATAGGTTGGCGGCGGGGCATAGACGACGACCGGATTATACACCGGCACATAGATCACCTGCGGACTGGCCGGCACAATCTGGACGACCGTATTTGTCACATAGACAATCTGGGTCTCATACATTCGTTCCACGACGGCGTTGGTGACAATCACCACCTGCTCGGGCGTCGTCTGCAGCGTGCCGACCGACTTTGCCTTGGCGCGCAGAGATTGGATGGCGTCCATCAATTCCGACGGCTGTTGGACAAATGCCTGGCCCAGCTCGACGGTCCAGCTCAATTCATCGCTCATGTTCTGAATGACCGACGGGAAACGCGCCACCGCTTTGACGTTGTCGTCCCACGGTTGATCGTCCAGCGTTGCAAGGTTGTTGGTATTCGCAACGAAGCGCGCCGCCTGCACAATTTCTACGGGATACGCCGCCGCCGGCAGCATGACGGCGACCAGCGGGTCCGGGTAAAGCGCCATCGGCGCAGCGAGCTTTTCCAACTCCGCGGCGCTCCGTTGCGCGGGTGCGGAAGGCGGCGGCACAGCGTCGGGTTGGGAAGCGGGATCCGTAGCGAAGGCCGCGAAAGGCCAACTCAGCATCAAGAGCAGACATTGTATTTTCATGGTGGGATTGGGGTACGTTTGTATCTACAGCGGAACGGGGCCGGCTTGGGCCAGCAAGGGAACGGCGTTGGTCTGGATCGGGCTCACGTGCGACGGCGGACTGTTCTGCATGAGCCCAGGCAAAATGAAGTCCAGTGGGGAAAAGGATTTGCTCGCGTTAATGCCGCTACAGCCGGTCGCCAATGCGGCGATGAGCGTGAAGGCGAGCGCGTAGCCTGCGGCCAGAGGCGACGGGCGAGTGACGGTTGACAGGTGATGCATAAAAACAGTAATCGGAGATCAGTGGGCGATGCGCACGTCCTTGAGCACCGCATCCACGGCCTCCTGAATCCGCTCCGCCCGAATCTCCGCGGTTGGATTGCGCAGCAAAGGCCGCACGACAAAAGACCGGTTGAGCAGTTTGTAGGTCTTCGCGTCAAGGATGTCCACCAGCAGGGTGCCGGCCTGGAAGTAATTCGGGTTCTTGCTGTTGTCGTAGGCCGCCTGCGCCTTGTCGTGCAGCGCGTCAGCGTCGCGGCCATAGCCAAAGTAAGTATTGAGGGCCGTGGTGCTCGCATTGTCGCCGACGATTACAAGATACGCCACGATCACGTCGCCGCCGGAAGCCACTTTGTTCAGCCCTTTGCCCGCCAGATTCCGGCTGATGGAATCCTGGATCAAGGCGTGAATCGGTTTCCAGCGATCGGGGGCAAAATCCGGAGTGGTCCTGGGGGCGGCGGCAACAAAGCTGAAGCTGGATGCGCGGATTGGGCCGGTTTCCACCCGGGTGGGCGTGGTGTTGCAACCGGCGACGAGGAGCGCGGCCAGATTGAGCATAACGAGGGATGAAAATTTCATAGACAGGATGCTTTTACTTGTTTTGGTGAATTTGGTTTGATTCTTAAAGTACGTTTGGGGGTGTTCCATTGATGTTGCTGGCTCATGCTCATTGGATGCTGTTCAGAAGTGGAACGTGAACCCGACCTGCGGACCGCTCGTCAGCATGTCGTATTTGAACTGGTTCAAGCCACTGCCGGTTTCGTAATCGGTATAAAGGAAGCGATAGCCCACTTGCAGAGACGTAACTTTCGTGATCTGCCAGTTAATATAGGGATACGCTTGCCAGGTCAGGTCCGAGCCAACCCCAAAACCTCCGAAGTCGCCGCTGACGGCGAAACTGAGCTTTTTCCAGATGGGCAGACTGACCCGCGCCCCCAGGATCGGATCCCACCACTCATGCGTGCCCGCAGGATTTTTCCCGAGTGGCCCGTTCAATTCCAGATTGATGTTATTGTAGCGCGTGCCGGCATAGGCATCGAAATACCGACAGACCTGATATTCCAACGCCGGTTGCACCATCCATTGTTGGGCCCCGGCGGTGAATGGCCCTTTGGTCGTTCCCAGATCCATGTAAATGACTTCGGTGGACAAAGCCCAACGCTCATAGCCCACGCGCGCGCTGCCCATCGCGCCAAATTTAAGGTTGTCCCAGATCTTGTCGAAGCCGACATCCACGTCGGCGGGGACGCCTTTGACGGCGACGTTTCCGGACATGCCGGCCGCCAGGCCGTAGAGTGACGCGTCGAATGTCCATTTGTTGGTTTCCCCTGCCCGCAAGGCTTGCGGCAGCAGCGCGGTGGCGAGGGTGAGGGTGAACAGGAATTTATATTTCATGGTGTTGTGTCTTCTGGTTTGGCTGGCTTCCGCTCGGCGGCTGGTTTTGGTCTTCAATCTGTTCATGGGTGCCCTTTTCTGCTGCGTTTCAAGCGAGTCTGGCTGAAATGGTGTCCGGCTGCCATTGGACCTTGGGCCAATGCCCGTCCTGGTGCCTGGTTAGATTGGTAATGACGGACGGCATGGTGTTGTTCCGGCTTATTCGCCCGGGCCGGCGGAGCAGCCGCGCAACCACAACGGTCAAATGACCCGCAACGCATCGCGTTTTGCCGCAACTCCCGTCCAGCGGCGGAATGTCCAAGGCCTTCTGCGTATGACGCTTCACCCATTCGCTGATGAGGATGTGAAAGTTCACAATTTTTCACGTCTAACCGGCCCGGCGTTGCCCCGGCGCCACTTTGATTTTGATGACCGGCTGGGTGGCCGTTTTTGAATCCGGTGGCAAAGGCTTGTGCTGGCAAATCGGAATTTTCCTGGGCCGGGAAGTCGCAGTTTCTTCCTGGGAACAGGATTCAGGTGTGCCGGCGGAAAGCCATAAGATGGCCTGCTCGAAATCATCAAACGCCTCAACCTTCCAGCCATGCGCGGTGGCAATAAACGAAAACATTCGCGCGCGATGGCGTGGGTCGGACTGGTAAAGCACCGCCAGCCGATCCTGCGGCGTGAAGCCAACTTTGGCGAACGTATTGACGAGTGTCACCAGGTCTTTCGAGGTAAACACCGGTTTCTCCCCTGGAACCACCGTCCGCACATCCAGCAGCGCCTGGTGGATGCCGCGCTTGCCGCAGGCTGCCGCCAGTTGCTTTAGCGCCGCCTTGCTGGCTTCCATGTCAAAATGGCCGCGTGCTCCCAAGCGGATGAATTCCCTGGCCCGGATGATTTGAAGTTCAGTCGGCATGTTTATGATTGATGATGGGGTTCCTCGGGACCGGATTGGTTCCCAGTCGGTTTGGTGGTCGCCGTTCCCATGGCGATGCCGCGCAGCAAAGCGCTGGAGCCCACGCCGAGTCGTTTCAAGCATTTCAACATCCGGGCCGGCGGGACTCCAACCGGCAATACCCGCTCGGGACTCACCATGTAGACTCCACCGGAATTGGAATTGGGCACACCGGGGATGAACACCGCGACCAGCCCGTTCTCGAGCGCTTCGATCCGGAAACCGATTTGCCAGTAGTTGTCGAAACGCAAGAGCACGGCGGGATAAGCGTCCTCCCGCTCGACGCCGAGCAGGCTCTCCCCCATGCGCTTGAGAAACTCGTAGCCGGGCAGGTTCGAGAGCAGCGCCCCCTCCAATCCGCCGACAACTTTTTGCGCGAGCGCGGTGCGCGCGAAGAAACCGGCAAAGAAACAGATCAACAGGAGCAACCCGATGGCCAGGAACACCGGGGTCCGCAATCCGATGACCGAATGGACGGGGATATGCTCCGCCAGCGGATCCACAAACTTGTGCGTGAGGGCCAGAGCCTTCTCCAGGATGATGACGAGCACGATGCCTGGCACCATAAACAAAATGCCGCCCACGAGCGTGGTCCGCAAAAACTGGAGGAGCCGTTTAATCATGTCATGATTCTTGTTGTCAGGTTCATCCTCATTCCGGGATTTCAATAAATCATCACTCGTCGGTGGGCTCAAAAATCCGCAATAACTTCGATACGAGGGGCAACCATCCCAACCATCCGCGTTTTTTCGGTGCGAGCAGAACGCCGCTGGCGATGGCTCCGCCCACCAGCCACCAGCGGTTTTGGCGGACGAAGTCCCGCGCCTGGCCAACGCGTTGCCGGAGGCGCTGGCGCTCCAGTTCGATAAGCTGACGGTGCTGGTCGGCTTGCGCGATGATCAAACGTTTGCGTGTGATTAAGTCGTTCATTTTTTCTGGCGCAGACTTTCGGCGTCCTTCCTGAACTCGGCCAGCGTCTCCGCGAAGGGAGCGGGGCCGCGCATGATTCGACGTTGGATAACCCACAGGCTGATCGCCGCGGCTCCGATGGCAGCGACCGCGAAGCCCGCGAGACCCGGATAACCGGCCTTTTCCCAGACAAACAGCGTCAGCCCGCCAATGGCGACCAGGAGTCCCGCCACGCCGAGGGCGATGGCGGCGGAAACCGACACCAGCAGCCGGATGGCGCGGAGTTTCTCCTCCTGCAACTCGACCGCGAACAATTCGGCCCGGGACTGCAAAAGACCAGTCAGCGAGCTGCCGAGCCGGCGGATGGATTCCATCACGCCAACGGTTTCCTGTTCGGTTTCAATCATAATCGTTATTTCCGTCGCAGGAGCGCGCCGAGCAGAATGCCGGCGCCCAACGCGATGCCGATTGCTTCATACGGGTGCGCGCGAATGGCCTGATCCGCCTTGTTGACGGCGGCCCTGGCGGATGCGACTCCCTGCGACTGCAACTCCTGACAGGTTGCCCTGGCTTTTTCGAGCGCCGCCGTGAGCCGGGCGCGAGTCTCTTTCGCCTTGTCACTCGTATCGTCTACCGTGACCCGCAACAGGGCTTCGACATCGGCGGCGATGGCGCCCAGGTCGGCCATCAGACGTTCGCGGGCGATTCGGCTGCGATCTTCTTCCAAGGGTGGTGTGCTTGAGGTGTTCATGAGTGCGTCGCCACGTCTCCGTGGTTGATTCTTGCGCCTTTGATGGATCCGAATGGAACCGCCGGGGGCACCGGGGTCATTTCAACATGTTTGATGCTGCCCCAGGGGATGATGACGAGCTTCCCCTCAGCCTCGAGGACCAGTTTGTCGGAGTCCAATGCTCGCTTCATGGATTCGAGCACGGCCGCCGTCGCATTCTTGATCTGGGTGGGAAACGTCACGTCCATCTTCGTGCAGTTGTTGAAGTGAATCGTCAGTTGTCGGTCTTCGTTCATAAATTTTCTCCGGTTGATGTTTTCGTGTCGTTCGCCGTGCGCCTCATGGCTTCAAATTCCATTCCTTGAGTTGCTTCGCCGCCGTGCCGAACGGGCCGAGCTGATAGACCGCCGCGCCCACTGGCGAGAAGGTAAACGGCTCAAACGGTTCGGCGACCATTTGGTCGAGGTACGCGGTCGGCGCGTTGCCGGTGCTGACGTGCGGATTGAAATGGTCGCCCGCTCCGATCTGCTCGAACGTGGACACATAACCGATGATGGCCGTGTCAAGGGCGGGATTATCGTGCCCGGCGGTGAACGCGCCGATGGGTCCGCCGCGCAAGTTATACGGACTCGCGGCGGCAATGATGTCCGCCTGCAACTTCAAAATTTCCGGCGTCGGCTTCGCGCAGACGCCGGCGACGCCCAGCCCGCCACCGGCCGGGAGGTAGTAGCGTTTGAAGGCATCCAGCTTCATGGCGGTCACGTTGGCCGCGGCGAGAACTTTTTCCTCGGCGGCATAAAGACTGTCCAGGTCCGCCGTGCGCACGAAGCACTGGAGCATCGTGATGTGCGGCGTGTGCGTCGCATCCAGCGCGAAGCCCTGCGGATAGGCGCCGAGCAACCGGGCGTTATCGGCCTGGCAATGCGCAATCATCGTTGCGTCGGGTTCCAGCAGGATGTCAACGGCGGTGATTTCGGACTCTGGTGCGGGGAAGACCGTCTTCCAATCGTCCTTCATACTCACGACAGTCCAGCCGTCCTTCTTCGCGTGTTCCTCCAGCGCGGGCGTGAAGGAACCGTATTTGACGTCCGGCAGTCCGCGCGCGGGGCCGTAGGCGAATTCGCGCGCTCCATCGTCGTGCAGCACAAGCAGCTCGAACCGCGTGCCAGGCCCGCTCTGGGTGTATTCCAGCATTTGCTGGTCGCCCACGGAATTGCCGAACGCGGCGATGGGCCGGCGGCCGATGTATTCATTGATGCCGACGGGTTTGTCGGCCTTGTCGTCGTTGAAATTCAACTGCGGCTGGCGCACGAGCACGGCCTTGCCGTCGCGCAGCTCAAACTTCGTCTTCATGCTGCTGCCCACGACCTGTTCCGGCGGGATGCCATAAGCCTGTTCCGCCCACGGGCGCATGAATTCGATGCCGCCGCCGGAGACGATGAAATTTTTGAATCCGTTCGCGCGGAAATAGGCGAGCACTTCGAGCATCGGCTGATAGGTCATGTCGAGGAAGCGCTTGCCGGTCTCCGGATGTTTCGCCGTGGCAATCCAGTCCTTGACCATCTGCGCAAACTCGTCGGTGGTCATGCCGGTGTGCGTGGCCATGAACAGCTCCATCAGCCCGTGGTCGCCGCCTTCGAGCGCCTTTTTCACGTCGCCCTTGAGCAGCGAGGCGAACGGTTCCTTGTGCTTCCATTCGGGATGCTGCGGCGCGAGCGCCTTCACGCGGTCTGCCACGAAGTAAAATTGGACCGGCGCCGGCTGTTCGCTCCAGAGCGTGCCGTCGTTGTCAAACACGGCGATGCGTTCGGGCACGGGCACAAAATCCGGCGAACCGGGTGTCGTGACCTTGGTGACGAAATCAATGATGGCTTGTTTGGCCGTGCCGTCGTTCCACGAGGGCAACGGGTCGGAGGCGCTGGCGAGGGTGAAACTGGCAAAGGTGAACGCCAGCATGGCAATGAGGCTGCGTGTGTTTTTCATGGTTTTAGTTTTTAGAATTTGAACAGGAGGTAACTGAGAAAACAGAGGTTTCCATTTCCGTCTCTGTTATCACTGTTTGCTTCTGTTAAATTGGTTTTCATTTTCGTTTCGTTTCGCTCGTGAAGTCGCGGGCCGGTCCGGTGGCCTATGGCCAGTGGCGCTGCCACCGGCACGGACCAGCCCGCGTGTTTCACAATCGAAGGTGTCGTTTCATCAGATTATTGGCTGGCACCTTTGGCTGCCGCCGCTGCTTCGGCCATCTTC
>Ga0181518_10006175_pt1 | contig 10085 bp, 5 predicted proteins | sample PEATcosm2014_Bin_28_FD_119751 | JGI IMG/M metagenome (GOLD analysis project Ga0181518, IMG submission 119751) | Peatland microbial communities from MTU Mesocosm Facility, Houghton, MI, USA - PEATcosm2014_Bin01_60_metaG | ecosystem: Environmental > Terrestrial > Soil > Wetlands > Peat | place... | reverse complement strand
TCTTGACCGCGATTTGGGTCTTGACAGCCTCGCCATGGCCGAGCTCCTGGTCCGCCTGGAAAATGCGTTCGGTGCCAGCCTCCCCTCGAGTCTCCTCAGCACGGCCGAGACACCCGAGGACCTGCTTCGCTCGGTGGTCGGTGTCGGCGCAGCGAAGGAGGCGCCCGCGCCAGTCCCTGCGTACGACCGTTCCCAGACCTCGATCGAAACGATACCGATGGGAGCCGGAACGCTCCTCGACGTCCTTGATTGGCACTGTGACAGTCATCCGGACCAAGTCCACGTTCACCTCCTCGATGAGGATGGTCCTCACGAAGCTCTCACCTACGCTGACCTCAGGCGTGGCGGAGAGGCGGTGGCACAGGGTCTGATGGCGGCCGATCTCGTCTCCGGAGAGTCCGTCGCGCTCATGCTGCCGACGGGCCGCGATTATTTCGAGGCATTTCTCGGCATACTGCTAGCGGGTGGGGTACCGGTTCCCATCTACCCACCTGGGCGACCATCACAAATTGAGGAGCACCTGCGCCGGCACGCGCAGATTCTCTCCAACGCGAGGGCGACCATGCTCGTGACGGTGCCTGAAGCACGAGCAGTGGCACGGCTCTTACGGTCCTCCGTCGAGACCATGCGGCAGGTCACCACCGTGACCGACCTGGCCCGCTCCGGCGGTCATGAACCAATGCCCCGGGCCAGACCGGACGAGACCGCGCTCATTCAGTACACGTCGGGCTCGACCGGCGACCCGAAGGGAGTCGTTCTCTCTCACGCCAACGTGCTGGCAAATATCCGCGCCATGGGTCAGGCGGCCGGGGTCACGCCCAGAGACGTCTTTGTGAGCTGGTTACCCCTGTACCACGACATGGGGTTGATCGGCGCTTGGCTGGGAAGCATGTGCCTCGGCATGCCGGTTGTCATCATGTCCCCGCTGGCATTCCTGGCTCGCCCAGCGCGCTGGCTCACCGCGATCGATGCCTACCGCGGCACGATCACCGCGGCGCCCAACTTCGCCTATGAGCTGTGCCTGCGAAAGGTCACAGACACCGAGCTCCAGACGTTGGACCTTTCCACATTGCGGATGGCGTTGAACGGTGCCGAACCCGTGGTTGCAGGCACCATGGAGCGGTTCGCCCAGCGGTTTGCCCGTTGCGGACTCCGCCCCGGTGCACTCGCCCCCGTGTACGGACTGGCAGAGGCCGCCGTCGGTCTGGCGTTTCCTCCTCCCGGCCGCGGGCTGCTCATCGACGCAGTCGATGCCGAGCGCTTGCGCCGCGATGGACAAGCTGTTCCGGCACTCCCAGAAGGCTTCGACGCCCTCCGCATCGTGGCGTCCGGCCAACCCCTGCCTGGCTATGAGATCCGAGTCGTCGACGGCTCGGATCGGGAATTGCCGGAGCGCACCGAGGGTCAGATCGAGTTTCGTGGCCCATCGGCGACGGCCGGTTACCAACGAAATTCCAAGGCTACAACCGCTCTGTTTCACGACGGTTGGCTCAGGACGGGAGACCTCGGCTACGTGACCGGCGGGGATGTGTTCATCACCGGCCGCTCGAAGGACCTCATCATCCGGGCCGGACGAAACCTCCACCCTGAGGATCTCGAAACCGCTGTCGGGCAGCTGCCCGGCGTCCGCAAGGGCTGTGTGGCCGCGTTCGCCACTCAGGATGCCGAAACAGCGACCGAGAGGTTGATTGTGGTTGCCGAGACAACCGAGACGACGGAGTCGGTGCGGGAGGAGCTTCGCGCCCGGATCGCGGCCACCACCGTCGATCTACTCGGGACTCCTCCCGACGAAGTGGTCCTGGCCCCCAAGGGAACGGTCCTCAAGACTTCGAGCGGCAAGATCCGGCGGGCGGCATGCGCCGATCTCTACGAGAGGGACGCCATCGGTGTGCATCCGCGATCCGTATGGTGGCAGGTGGTCCGCTTCAGCTGGCGCGGCGTGCGGCCTGGGTTCCGGCGGCGTCGTCGCACACTGTCAGCCCTCGCGTATGCCGCGTATGCCTGGCTCCTGTTCGTCGCCATTGGGCTACCCACACTCGCGCTTGTTGCAATCGTGCCGGGACGTGCTCCGCGTCGCCGTGTGGTCCGATCCGCTACCCGCGCTCTTCTCAGGCTCTCGGGAACCCAACTGCACATTCAAGGTGCCATCCGCGTCCCGACCGACACAACCTTCGTGGTGGCAGCGAATCATGCCAGTTGGCTCGATTCCCTCGTCATGGCTGCATGGTTGCCCCCCAGCGTTGCGTTCGTCGCCGGGGAGGTCATGGGCCGCCAACATGTCGCCGGGTTCTTGCTGCGGCGGATTGGCACCGAATTCGTCGAGCGGTACGACGCGGGCCAAGGCGTCGCGGACACGGCCCGTCTCGGCCATTTGGCCGAGACCACCTCGCTGGTGTTCTTCCCCGAAGGTGGCCTGGCACGAGCGCCGGGTCTGCGCCCGTTCCACCTCGGGGCGTTCGCCGCAGCTGCGGAGGCCAACCGCCCGATCCTTCCGGTGGCCATCCGTGGTACGCGGTCGATGCTGCGTCCGGGGCACAAGTTCCTTCGCCGCGGCGCGGTGACCGTTGTCATCGGGGACCCGATTCATCCGGTCGAGTCCGGTTGGTTGGGTGTCATGCAGCTCGAGCGCGAGGCTCGTGCCTTTGTCCTTCGTGAGTGCGGAGAGCCAGACCTTGCGTAGAGATACGTCTGGAGCAGCGAACCCTCTCGAACCAGGAGACTGCCGGTCGCGGCAGCCGAGGTTTGGGCCGAGGATCTTCTCGATGGCCGGCTGCCTCGGAGGCAAAATGCTTCCGAGGCCGTAGTATTCGGCACGTGTACAGCGAGATCGCCCGCAACAAGCGACGAAGCGTGGTCTTCATCGTCGTGTTCTTTCTCATCTGGATGGGGGTCGGCGCGGTCTGCGGGCTCCTCTTCGCCGCCTTCTACCATCCGGTCAACCCCTCGACCGGCGCAGTGACGAGGACGGGCGACTCGCCGATCTTCGTCGGCATCGTCATCTTCGCCATCCTGGCCTTCTTCGGTTTCGTCTACTCAATCAGGTCGGGGGCGTCTCTGGTCCTGCGCGTGTCCGGCGCGAGGCCCGCGAACCAGGCCCAGTACCGGCAGCTCTACGACCTGGTGTCGGCGCTCGCCATCGGCGAAGGAATCCCGGCGCCGGCCATCTACGTCATCGACGACCCGTCCCCAAACGCGTTCGCCACGGGGGTGAGTCCCGACAAGGCCTCCATCACGTTCACGACCGGCCTGCTCCAGATCATGAACCGAGAGGAGCTGGAGGGCGTCATCGGGCACGAGATGAGCCACATCAAGAACCACGACATCCGACTGCTGCTCGTGGTGGGCACCATGATCGGGATGGCGGCCCTGCTGGCAAGCATCCTGTGGAGGAGCGCGTTCTACGCTGGCATCGGACGGGGCGGGAGGAACTCCGGCATCCTGATCCTCGTCATCTTCTCCGCTGGCGCCCTGCTGGCCATCGTCGGCTTCCTGGTGGGTCCACTGATCCGCCTGGCCCTTTCTCGACGCCGGGAATCGCTCGCCGATGTCAGCGGGGTGGAGCTGACCCGCAATCCCGCCGGCCTGCTCAGTGCCTTGCGAAAGCTGCAGCAGAACGACAAGCCTTTCGCCAATTTCAATCACGCCACGGCAGCCATGTGTATCGACGACCCGTTGCAGCACCACGAGACCTGGTACCACCACCTCTACGACACCCACCCTCCCATCGAGGAGCGGATCGCTGAGCTCGAGAAGATCGCCTCGGGTCAGTCGGTCTGACCGGACCGGCCGTCGCGTCGATGATCTCAGCCGGCCGGCGGAGACCCTCCGGGAGCGGCTGCGGGCGGCAGCCCTTCGGCGCCACCGGCAAGGGGGGGTACCGAGGGTGCGGGGCCGGCCACACCTGGCCCAGAGCCGGAGAAGTTGACCTGAGGCACGGCGCGGTCGTCCTCGTCGGTGGCAAAGAAAGCCACTGCCTTGAAGCCGAAAGGCCCGGCGATCAGGTTGCGAGGAAACGTCTGTAGAGCGATGTTGTAGTCCCGGGCGCTGGTGTTGTAGTAGCGGCGGGCGTACTCAATCTTGTCCTCCGTGGCGGTCAGGGTCTCTTGCAGTTGGAGGAAGCTCTCAACCGCTCGCAGTTGTGGGTAGTTCTCGGCGACTGCGAACAGCGATCGCAACGCCCCCGACAGAGCGTTCTCGGCCGGTGCGATTTGGGTTGGGTCGCCCGTCGCGCCCGCAGCGACTGCGTCGGCCCGAGCCTTGGTCACCGCCTCGAAGGTCCCCCGCTCGTGGGCGGCGTAGCCCTGCACCGTGGAGACCAGGTTGGGGATGAGATCGTGGCGGCGCTTGAGCTCGACGTCGATTTCGGACCATGCTTCCTGAGTCCGGTTCCGCTTCTTGACGAGGCCGTTGTAAGCGGCCCACAAGCCGAGAGCGAGGAGCACGACGACGATGATGACGATGATCAGGACAACCATGGTGGAGTGAACCTCCTAGCAGCTTCGCTGTAGGAACTCTATCTGGGGTATCGCCGATCGGCTACATGTCTCGGGGATTTCCCGGCGGCTGGAGGCTGGCCGGGCTCCACCTGCGCTGACTATGAGTGCAGCGAAGACGCGATCTATCTCCTCGGACTCGAGTCGTCTCCGGTCCGACGCAGTTTCCAGCGCGTGAACAACCCCGGGCCGCGCTCCTTCGGATGGCGTATCCGGATCACCCCCGTCGGTCCAAACGTGGAGATGTGCAATACCGGCCCCCCGGTGGCGGGCGCGGACAGCGATTCGAGGTGGACGTGTCCCGACCCCCCGACCATCTGCACCGCTACTCCTTCGGGAACGAGAACCTCGATCGAACCCCAGGTTTCCAGGCGGAGGTTGATCTGACAGGAGTCCCAGCTGGCGGTGGTGAGATCGACCCGGGCCGCGCCGTAGCCGGTGCTGATCGTCGTGTCTGCGGCCAATTGCCAGCCAGTGCCCAGCTGGAGACCGCCGTCTGCCGTCCGCAGAATGAGTGGCTCGGTAAGCCGCCGCGAAGTGGGCGTGAGGTGGACCAGCGGTGGCAGCGACGACATTGCAGCCTCGAGATCGGAGACCCCGGGGGCGGCGAAGACCTTCTCCAGGAGCTCAGAGAAGCGGTCGAGCGACAACTCTCCCGTGCTGAACAGCTCGTGGAGCCGGGCAATGGCCGCGTCTTGGTCGTCTTCGTTGACTCCGTCTACGGCTGCGATCGGGAAACCTTCGTTCACGGCACCATCATGGCCGCGACATCCCCCACTGGCCAGGCCCCAGTGCGGCGACTCGTCGCAGACCGCTCCAATAAGACCAATTGCCCCCAGTGGGAGTCGATACATCGGCGGATCTCCGCGGATGGGAGAGTTTCCGAAGGGGCCCATCGCCAAGACCGCCTGTGCTCGTTCACTCAACGACGTTGGCACCGGGATGTCACGGGTCGCACTCATGACGACGTCGAAACGGGTTGGCGAATGCCCGACAATCTCCGATCCGCGGCGATCCATTCGGGTCGGTGCGTGCTCGAACTGAGAAGACGGCGGACCCCGAAGCCATTGATTGTGATCATGACGTCGCCCAACGGGACAAGCTAGCTTCAAGGATCGTGCAGCGGACGTATCGACATGACGGGCCCTGTGGGGGCGCGGCAGGAACCAATCCGAGACCGACGAATTGCCCGAGGACCGGACGATGACCGGCCCCGCCGCGTCGGCGGAGCCAGCGTCGGCCCCGGACCCAACTGCGATCATCAAGTCCCGGAGCTACGTTGCCCTTCTATTGCTGGGGGCCCTCTTGGGCGTCCCGGTGGCCACGGTGGCGTACTTCTTCTTGGACGGGGTGTCCCGGCTCCAAACGGAGATCTTCGTCGATCTCCCGAAGAGCCTCGGGTTCCACGGAGAGCCGCTGTGGTGGCCCCTGCCGTGGCTGGCACTCAGTGGGGTGCTGGTTGCTCTGGCCATTCGCTACCTGCCGGGAACCGGTGGCCACGAACCGTCCGAGGGCTTCAAGTCCGGCGGGCCGGTTCAGCCCGTCGAGCTCTTCGGCATTGTCGCGGCGGCATTCGCCACCCTCGGTCTCGGGGTGGTGCTGGGCCCCGAGGCGCCACTCATCGCGATTGGCAGCGGGCTGGGCGTTCTGGCGGTGCACCTGGTCAAGCGGGACGCACCACCAATGGCGGCCGTGGTGATCGGCGCGGCTGGGAGCTTCGCCGCCATTGCCACCCTCTTGGGCTCTCCTCTGGTCGGCGCCTTCCTTCTCATGGAGATGGCCGGATTGGGAGGCCCGATGATGGAGATCGTTCTGATCCCTGGGCTCCTTGCTGCCGGCGTGGGTTCATTGATCTTTGTGGGGCTCAACAGCCTGACCGGATTCGGGTCGTTCTCGCTGACTGTGTCGTCCATTCCTCACGTCGGAGCACCCAACGGCGTCGAATTCTTGTGGGCGATCGCCATCGGCATGGGCGGCGCGGTCGTTGCCACCGTCATCTTCAAACTGTCCACCATGCTTCGGCCCCTGGTTGAACGCAGCAGGGTCCTGGTGACCCCGGTCGCGGGGTTGGCGGTGGCCGGTCTGGCGATCGCTTTCGCCGCCGGGACCGGTCGAAGTTCCTCAGAGGTGCTGTTCTCGGGACAGTCCGCGCTGCCGTCTCTGGTCCAGCAGGCGGCCGGCTGGACCGTAGGCGCGCTGCTCCTGCTGCTCGTATGCAAGGGACTGGCCTATGCGATCTCGCTGAGCGGTTTCCGGGGGGGCCCCATCTTTCCGAGCATGTTCATCGGTGCTGCCGGCGGCATCGCTCTCTCCCACGTCGGCGGACTGCCGATGATCGCCGGTGCGGCGATGGGCGTCGGGGCAATGATTGCCGGCGCGCTGAAGATGCCATTCACCGCCGTACTGCTGCCGAGCCTTCTTTTCGTAACCGACGCCGTGACCCTCATGCCGCTTGTGATCGTGGCTGTGGTCGTGTCGTATGTGGTCGCCGTCTGGATCAAGCCGAGCACGCCACCCGCAGCTGCTCCTGCGCCAGCGTCTGCCCCGGCGCCTGTGGGGAGTGGCTGAATCCCCTAGGTACAGCTGAATCGTTTCGACGAGGGTAAATCGACTCAGCGAACGACACGGAATCCGCTCTGCAAGTTCCCGTCCGTTCGGACGGTGGCGTGGAGGTCACCACCTGGGAACGCGGCCACCGTAATGTTTGACCGCCATGAGTGTCGAGGCCGGGACCCTTCTGAGCGGAACCCCATCTGGCGGGCCCATCCACCGCCGGGCTTGGCGCTCCATCGTCTTCGCCCCCGTCGGCGACGGAGCTCGCCGCCGACGGGGATCGGACGGGTTCCGATTGGGCACAGCAGTCGTGGTGCTCCTGATCGGGCTGGCCATCACTCATGTCGATCCGGTCGCGGAGCACAAAGTCCTGCACTTCATCAGCCCGCCGCCCAACGGCGTCCACTGGCTGGTCACCGGTATCTATGTCGTCGGTTCCTTCGGCTTGATCGTGATTCTGGGGGCGGTCGCGCTCCTGTCGCGTCGTCGGGCTGTCCTTCGAGATCTGGCCGTGGCCGGTCTGGCCGCCTTCGCCTTCTCGGCACTCCTGTGGTTCGTCTTTGGCATGACCGGTGGTCGGCCGAACGACGCGTCACTGGCCGGCTACAACCTCGAGTACCCGGTGGCCATCGTCGCCACGGCGGTGGCGGTAACCATGGCCGCTCTGCCGTACCTGTCGCGCTCTGTGCAGCGCTTACTGGAGCTGGTCATCGGATTGGCGGCCGTGGCCACGGTGGTGGCTGGCGACGGACTCCCGGTCAACGTTGCGGCCAGCGTGGCCCTCGGGTGGGGCACGGCCGCCCTACTCCACCTGATCTTCGGGTCGCCCCTCGGCCTGCCCTCGGGGGAGGAGCTTGCCGTCGTGCTGGGCGACCTCGGTGTAGCGGTCAGCGAGCTGTCGCCGGCGGAGCACCAGGTCTGGGGGGTGGCTCGCTACACCGGCACCGATCTCAACGGTGGGTCCGTGGCGGTCTCCCTCTACGGCCGTGACGCCGCTGACGCCCAGCTGCTCTCCAAGACCGGACGATTCCTCTTCTATAGGGACTCGGGGCCCGCACTCTCGTTCTCCCGGATCCAGCAGGTCGAGCACGAGGCGTACATGACTCTCCTCGCTGAGCGGGCCGGCGTCACGACTTCCCATGTACTGGTGGCCGGCATCGGTGGTCCGAGCCGGGACGCCGCCCTGGTCGTCCGGCCTCCTGGCGGCACCCGCCTGGGCGACCTCGACCAGGAGACACTGAGCGACCAGGAGCTGGACGCCTTCTTGGGCACCGTGCTCTCCCTGCGCGAGGCCCGGATCGCCCACGGTGCCCTGAGCGGGGAGACGATCGTGGTCGATCCCACCGGGCCCAGTGTCTCGCTGGTCGACTTCCGGACGGCGTCGCCGAGCGCGACCGACGAGCGCCTGAACACCGACCTGGCCGGGGCCCTGGCCGCGGCCGGGCTGGTCGCCGGGCCCGAACGGACCGCCGCCGCGGCGAGACGGGTGCTGCCGAAGGACGCAGTGGCGGAGGCTCTGACACATCTCCGTCGGGCGAGCCTCGACCGGGTCGTCTCGTCGGCTCTGAAAGGCCGCAAGCAGCTGCTCGAGGACCTCCGTACCCGCACCGCCCAGGCCTTCGAAATCGAGGTGCCCAAGCTGGCCGAGCCCAAGCGGGTCAGCTGGGGGACCATCGTCATGACCATCGGCACCCTGGTTGGTGGGTGGGCCCTGATCCTGGTCCTGATCAAGGTGGGCGAGTCGTTCGACACGATAAAGGGGGCGGCGTGGGGCTGGGTCGGGGCAACGGCCGTGCTGGCTCAGCTCGCCTACCCTTCGACGGCGCTGTCCGAGATCGGCACCGTGAACGGAGTGCTCCCCTATGGACGAGTGGTGGCTCTCGAGTTCGCCAACGCCTTCACCTCACTGGCTGGAGGGACGCCGGCCACCTTCGCCACTCGGGTGCGCTTCTTCCAACAGCAAGGCTTCGACGCCACCCAGGCGGTCACCTCCGGCGCTCTGGTGAGCACGACCAGTTGGATCGTAAAGGGCTCGCTCCTTCTCATCTCCCTGCCCCTGGCGTGGGACAATTTGAACTTCTCCAACGACGGGCAGAACGCCTCGGGCAACCACGGCAAGGCCATCTGGCTGTTCCTGGCCGTCATCGTGTTGGTGGTCGTGGCGATCGGGGTGGCCCTGGCCATCCCGCGCCTGAGACGGCTGGCCGCCGACAAAGCCCGACCCAAGCTGCGCCAGGTATGGGGTGACTTGAAGGTTCTGTCCGCCCGGCCGGCCAAATTGGTGGAGCTGGTTGCCGGAGCGGTCTCGGGTCAGGTGATGGTGGCCCTGGCTCTCGGAGCGGCGCTGCACGCGTTCGACCAGCATCTCTCCCTGGCCACCATCTTCATCGTCATCACCCTCGCCTCCATGCTGGGAGGTGTCTCACCGGTGCCGGGGGGCATGGGGGTGGTGGAGGCCGGGATGATCCTCGGCCTCACGGCGGCCGGGATCCCCGAGACCGATGCCGTGGCGGCGACGTTCGTCCAGCGCATGTTCACCTCGTACCTGCCGCCCCTGTGGGGATGGTTCATCCTCGTCTGGATGCGCAAGCGGGAGTACCTCTGAGCCGTTCGACCAGGTGACCTGGAGCCGGCGCACGATTCTGTTCAGATGTACATGCCGCCGTTGACGCCGATGATCTGGCCGGTTATGTAACTGCCGCTCTCGCCGCAGAGGAATGAACAGGCGGCGGCGATGTCGGCTGGTGTTCCGGCGCGACCGAGCGGGACCATCGGACCGACAATGTCGACCCCGGGGAAGTCGCCGGCAGCTTCCGCAGCTCGTGCCATGGGGGTGTCCACCAGGCTGGGCGGGATGGTGTTCACGGTGATGCCATGGCGCGCCAGGTCGACCGCGAGCGCCTTGGTGAGGGCGATGACGCCGCCTTTCGAGGCGGCGTAATGGGCCATGTTGGGCGCGCCCGACTGCGCACTCGACGATGAGATGGTGACGATGCGGCCCCAGCTGGCGGCGAGCATGTCGGGCACCGCGGCCTGGAC
>Ga0181518_10006171_pt1 | contig 10086 bp, 6 predicted proteins | sample PEATcosm2014_Bin_28_FD_119751 | JGI IMG/M metagenome (GOLD analysis project Ga0181518, IMG submission 119751) | Peatland microbial communities from MTU Mesocosm Facility, Houghton, MI, USA - PEATcosm2014_Bin01_60_metaG | ecosystem: Environmental > Terrestrial > Soil > Wetlands > Peat | place... | reverse complement strand
GTCTTGAGGCGCTCCCGGTTCATCGTCTCGATTTGCGCCGAGTAGAAATACATGGGGAGCACGCTGATCGTCAACAGCACGCCCAGGATGACATAAAGCAGGGGAATGCGCGCGGGAATGGGAAGTTTGAACGCCAAATGGCAAACCTGTCGGCCCAAGCGCGGGGGTGAGCTGGTCCGGACTGCTTCCATTCTATGTTGCTTTCGAGTCTGACCCTATGTCCTTAAAGTACTACTCACCCTTACCGAAGTACCCACACCGCCGGTTACCACTGCCTCATGCCCAGCCCCCCAAGTTCACTTCTCGATGTATACAAGATTGGGACTGCCTTCGAGTTGGCGCCAGCCATCATCCGGCCGCGCGCAGTTCTTCAACGTGGCCGCAGAAGCCCCACTTGTGCTCTTGACCGACCCGCCCGCATTGGCCACGATTGCGCCCGCTCCCGCTCCGGCGAAGGCCCGCAGGACATCACTTCGTACCGAAGGCGAGGCAGCCCAGAAAGCGCATTCCTCGTTCGACTCGATCTCGGCTACGACCGAGTAACCGGCAAGATAAGCCCAGTGCGCGTCGTTGTCGAATCCAATGGCGCCAACTTCTGTGCCCGGCGGAAAACCCAGTTTCCGTAGACCTTCTGCCGTGGCATATTCTGGCGTGGCGTCGCCCTCACACCCGTAGCGGAACTGCCCATACGTCCCATACGCAATCGCCGCGATCAAAGCAGTCGCAATCAGCTCGGTGAGCCGCCGGTAGAGGACGGAGTCGGCGTTTTGGCTACGCAAACGCGCGGCAAAAAGCAGCGCTGCCCAGATCAACATCAGCCATGGCGGCAGGTATCGATAGGCGATGAAAGTCAGCGTGTACATTCCCAGCAAGGCAGCGCCCGGCAATATCAGATACCAATACGAAACCAGTCCGTTGGCTGTGGCTCGGAAATTTGCCCCCAGCAAAATCAAGACGATGCCGATGAACCACGACTTCGGCTGCAAGAGCATTGCTAGAAGCGATCCGAGCCGCTGCTCGGTGTGCCTGGCGACCTTCCCAACGTCAAATCTCGGCCGCATGCCATCGTTCCAATAAGAAGGATCTTGCCAGGGAGGATAGCTGCCTCGAATCGGGCCGTTGAACTCAAAAACGGCCGGTGCATCATGCACTTTGCGTGTCGGATGCTGTGGTTTGCCGCTGCCCGGCTCATCTCCCTGCCAGTTGTTTCCGGGAAGATCGTAGTCGTACCAAGCGTAAGCCAGTTTACCCGTGTCCGAAAAAGTGAGGCGCCCTTTCGCCTTTGACAGCAAGATGATCTGCGGCGCGGCCACGCCCAGGAACACAAGCAGCACCACCCCGGCCCGCATCCAACTTCTCCAGCGGCGCCAGTCCGTCACCGATGCCAGCAGGAAAATAAAGCCAGCGGGAAACATGACTGCTTTGGCTAAGTAGCCCACACCGAGTGCTAATCCGAAACCAATGCGCCAACGCCATGCGTCGTCCTGCGCGGCACGAATCCGTATCACAATACCGGCGATGAACCATACAATCGCTGCAACGCATAAATCCGGATTAACAACTGAAATCATTGCGCCAATCGTCATCCAGATAAACAAGGAATAGCCCAGAATCCAAAGCGTGCGGGGAGTTAGAGGCCGCGATTCGCCTCCAGCAAAGCTGTATTCGGAGCGATGGAGCATCCCCGTCCAAAAGAACTCAAACGCCGCCAGGCAGCCCAGAAAAATAACCGCGTTCATGGCGTGGGCTGCCGGGTATTCCCAACGCAACGGAGGTTTGGTCAAGCCCAGCGTGAGCGCCAGTAACCACGCGTACAAAGGACTCCAATAGGCGTTGATCGTCATCGCCCAGTCATGACGCAGATACGCCCGCGCCAAATCCAGATAGGACCTTCCATCGGGACTGATGGTGTTCCGTGCTACATAGGTTTCCACCACGGCTAATCCGATAGCCAGGCACCGGAACAGCCATCGTACCCGCCGGCAGACGCTTCGTTCGTCGTGGATTAATTCCATCACGCTCCGTCGTCTAAGCACGATTTGCATCAGGGTATGCCTTCAGGCATACCGTAAGTGCCGCGCTGTGTGTGCGCCTTCAGGCGCTGGAGCCTTACGGCAGGCTGAGCACGCTCTGTGCGCAATCAACCGCATAAAACACCGCGCGAAATCCATCCCGGGAATTGCGTCATTGCCTGGGTCTGCGGCACAACACCAGATACTGCGCTCCCAGCGGGAGGCCCGCCATGCCCGGCTCCAGGAAGCGGAGCCACCTCAAGGCCCGGGGAAATATGAAACAGAAATCGGTGCGAACAACTTCGAATCCAGCGTCCCTCAGGAGTCTCCTCGCCTCGCGAGCGGTTATGGTGATCGCGTCCGCGTCAAAGGAGCAGTTCGCCATGACAAAACGCGTGCCCGGATTCCAGAAATTGTTCTCCCAGAACCCAAACCATCCGCCCGGCCGGAGGCAACGAAAAATGTACCGCAAAGCCGATGCTCTCATTGCGACGGGAATGTGGTGGAACACTCCATTGCAATAAACCAGGTCAACCGATCCGTGAGCGGCATACTCGGCAACGGTCGTGAAGTCGTCGGAGCCAACCCCGTGTCGCCTCCTCGCCATTTCAATCGAGCTCGAGGAAACATCCAGCCCGACCACCGACTCCGCCTCGAATGCCGCCTGCAAATGCCCGCAAGTATCGCCAATTCCGCAGCCGTAATCCAAAATGGAACGTGGATGTTGCGACAATTCATTCATGCGATGCTTTAACCACAGTACGCGACCCTTGGCGAAGTGGCCTTTGTCTTCGCCGGTGGCCGCCAGCGCGTGATTCAGCTCCGCATCGTAACTGTCCGCGAACGAGTCGAACTGTGGCGCCGCCTTCATCGCCGCCGCAGCCTGAGCACGCTCAGAAAGAAACTGGCGAACACCATCTGCGCGCCCAGCGTGAGGAACAACGACGCCGCGATCACCCAGCGCATGGTTTGCGCATAGTCAAGCGCGCCGAAGTGTCGCGCTTGCCAGAAGCCCACCGCATACACGGACACGCCCAGTCCCGCCAGAATGAAAAGCCCGCCCACCACCAGCCCGGCCTCCAGCGTGAAGTGGCGGAAGGTTCTGTCCAGCGCCGGATCGGGCGGCAGCAGTCCCTCGGAAATCGCGAATACTTTGCTGAACACCCCGAACGCGATGGCCTGGAATCCCAACAGCACAAACACCGCCGCATAGAGCAGCGTGTGCACATCCAGCGTCACGCCCGCCACCGTCCGGGGCGCGGGCAGCAACCACGCGCCCAGCATCGTCCCCAACAGCATCAGGCCAAGTCCGGGATACAGAAACAACCAGCGCGGACTGTATAGGAACAAAAAGCGCAAATGCCGCCAGCCATCGCGCCAGGTGCGCAGGTGCGGAGGATGGCTGCGCCCGTCTGGAGCAAGCGTAGTAGGCACCTCGGTGATCCGCATTTTGAACAACGTCGCCTTCACCACCATTTCCGACGCAAATTCCATGCCTGTCGTCCGCAAACCCATTCGCTCGTAGGCATCCTTGCGGAATCCTCGAAGCCCGCAGTGAAAATCCCGCACGTGGCTATGAAACAGCAGCCGCCCCACCCTCGTGAGCACCGGATTTCCCAGATACCGGTGCAACGGAGGCATGGCCCCATGTTGAATGCCGCCGCGGAAACGGTTGCCCATCACCAGGTCCGAGCCCCGCCGCAGTTCCTCCACAAAACGCGGAATGTGGCCAAAATCGTAGCTGTCGTCGGCATCTCCCATGACGATGAACTGCCCACGCGCCGCCGCGATCCCGCCCATCAGTGCGCTGCCGTATCCTTTTTCCCGCACCTTCACCACCCGAACGCCCATCCGCTCGGCAATCTCGACCGAACCGTCTCTGCTTCCGTTGTCGGCAACGATGATCTCTCCCCGAAGGTTGGCCTCCAACAGGGCGCGCTGTGCTTTGCGAACGCAGGCCTCCAGCGTTTCCGCCTCGTTCAGGCAAGGCATGACCACCGACAGTTCGACGAACTCAGCCTCTGCAGGCGTTACGGGAGCAGGCCGGCATTGCGAGTCCGGTTCAAGCGCAACCGTCACAGACCCTCCTTGTCTAACAGATTGTGTAGACACGGGGCTGGCCCCGTCTCCGTCGAACGTCATCGCCATTTTCCTGTGGCCACAACAATCCTGGAATCGCCATGGCATCCAGCATGATGCCGAGAGTTTACCAGAGTCTCGCGGCTTAATCTCCGGCGGATTCGTGGCCAACCTTGGCCGGCGCCGCCGATCTATAATTGAGCTAGTCGGTCCGGGGTGCTGCATGCGGTCCTTCCACGTTGGCTCCGTTGGTTATCGCTCGCTGGCGGTCGTGCTGGCCCTTTCCTCGCTGATGTTCGCCGGCAACACTCCGTCGCCAAGGATTTCCCCTAAAACCCGCCAGGAAATTGTCCACGCCTTCAACGCTGAACTGGTTTACATCCGCGCCAGTTTTCCCATGGGCAAAACTGGACTGAAACTCAAGAACGGCACCGTAACTCCCTCCGGCCCGGAGCTGCAACGCTTAATGGCGCTCTGGGGACCGGCCGTCAAAGCCGGCGACCGCGCCCGCATCAGCGACGTCTTCATCAAGCAGGACCACATCCGCTTTGAGATCAACGGCGGTCCCGTCAAGCACAAGTGGTACCAGCACCTTGAGATTGATGGTCCCCTCGGAGGAGGGCCTATTGAGCCCTCCGATTCCTCCGCCAATGCCCGCGGCTCTTTCGTCGATCTCTACTTCGACAAGTATGTTCCTGAAATCACCGGGCCTGAACTGAAAGAGTTGTTGCATCCTGTGTTTGATTTCGACTCCAAGTCCGGGGTCGAGGCGTTCCTTGAAACCGTTCCTCCCAAGGTCAAAGAGGCCATCAAAAATCACCACGTGCTGGTGGGAATGAATCACGACATGGTCATCTACGCCAAGGGACGTCCGCCAAGAAAAGTACGCGAGCATGAAGGCGAAGTCGAATACGAAGAATGGATCTACGGCACGCCTCCCGAGGACGTGGATTTTGTGCGCTTCGTGGGTGACGAAGTCGTCCGGGTCGAGACCATGAAAGTCGATGGCCAGAAAATCGTGCGCACCGAAAAAGAGGTGGACCTGGGCGCGCCCACCGTCGCCAAGAAACAGGAAGACCGCCCCGCAACCGCGCCCACCCTGCGCCGTCCCGGAGAAGAGATGCCAGACTCGAATCCCGCCAACTCTCCAGGCCTGCCGCCTATGCCCTCACCCCAACCCCCGCCCGGCTCAGATCCTGGCCCAGGCCCGAATTAAAGCTTCTCCTGAGGGGCGCGAGAATGCCTTGTGTCGTGTCCGCAACTTCGTCACATAGATCCAAGTTGTCATCCTGAGCGAAGCGAAGGACCTATGGATTTGACTGCGGTAGGCATAGATCTTTCGGTGCTCTCAAGATGACAACTCCCGTTGCTCTGTAACAGTTACAATCGAAATTTCTCTTTCGTGGTACGTGAGAGGCGGGTGTCCATATTAACTGGGAGGGTCGAAGCCGGGGTCCCCATCACGCGCGCATTTCGCGTTATGGGATGGAAGCTCCGGTTGGGCGGGTCGCTTGACTTTCACAATCCTCGAAAATAACTGTGACTGCCATCTTTGACCTAAGACGTCACCCACACGATAATCGAAATCAGTTTGGGGCAGTTTCGAGGAGCGTCCATCAAAAAGACGCCCCTCGAATCTGCCCCAAACCCATTTTAGGTGAAGTTTTAGAGCTAAGTTATTGATTTTGGAAGACTTTACCAGTAAGCCCTTTAAACCCAAAGACCTAGCGGGACGGTTCTCCTAAGTCTATGATTCCAATATACCGGGGAACAGGGGGGCCCTTTCACTGGGTACAAACCGGGGGCATCCCTGACCCAGCAAACGAAGGTCAGCGCGAGTACAACAGAGCATAAACACGGGTTAATAACTTAAGAGTAAACAGCCTCAATCTTCTGTCCTCGACCTTCCCCACTTCGACCTTCTACACTAGAAGCGTGAAGATTGCTCTTGGCCAGATCAACCCCACCGTGGGAGATTTTTCCGGCAACGCCGCCAAGATCGTTCAATTTGCTCTCGAGGCGCGGAGCAACGGCACCGGTCTGATCGTGTTTCCCGAACTCGCCGTTTGCGGTTACCCGCCGCGCGATCTGGTCGAGAGGCCATCGTTTATTGCGCGTAATCGCGCGACCGTCGAGAAGATTGCCGCCGAAACCAACGGCATTGCCGTGATCTGCGGCACGGTGACTCCGGCCGATGCGGATTCCGGCAAAAAAGTGATGAACTCCGCCGCGCTGCTGCGCGAGGGGCGCATCGAGTTCATCCAGTCGAAGATGCTCTTGCCCACCTACGACGTTTTCGACGAGATGCGCAATTTCGCTCCCGCCACGAGCCAGCAACTGTTCAGCTTCGGTGGCAAGCAGATCGCGTTGACCATTTGTGAAGATGCCTGGAACGACAAGCGCTTTTGGAACCGTCGGCTCTACGGCATCGATCCGGTCGAAGAACTGGTGCGCGCCGGCGGAAACTTCGTGCTCAACATTTCCGCCTCGCCGTTTTGGCTGGGCAAGCGCGAACTGCGTCGCGACATGCTCTCCGCCATCGCGCAGAACCAGAAGGTTCCGGTCGCCATGGTCAACCAGGTGGGAGGCAACGACAGCCTCGTGTTCGACGGATCGAGCCTGGTGATTCGCCCCGACGGCGAGGTGATCGCGCAAGCCAAGTCGTTCGCCGAAGACCTGATTTATTTCGACTCCGAGACGCTGACCGGAGATATGCATCCGCAAATCGAGGGCGAGGAAGCAAGCGCCTATGAAGCGCTAGTGCTGGGCACGCGAGACTACGTCCATAAATGCGGCTTTCAGCGGGCAATCATCGGACTGAGCGGAGGCATCGATTCCGCGCTCACCGCTTCGATCGCCACCGACGCCCTCGGCCCCGAAAACGTCATCGGCGTCGGCATGCCTGGACCGTATTCGTCGCCAGGATCGATTGACGACGCGAGAGAGCTTGCTAAGAATTTAAGGATCCGCTTTGAACTGCTTTCGATTCAGGCAATCTACGAGGCCGCGCGCACAACGCTTGCGCCCGTTTTCGCCGCCATGCCGCAGGACGTCACCGAAGAAAATATTCAGGCGCGCGCCCGCGGATTGCTGCTGATGGCGCTGTCGAATAAATTCGGCGCGCTCGTCCTTTCGACCGGCAACAAGAGCGAATTGGCCGCGGGCTATTGCACTCTTTACGGCGATATGGTCGGCGGATTGGCGGTGATTTCGGATGTGCCGAAGACTTTGGTATACCGCCTGAGCACGTACGTGAATTCACGGCACAAGGTAATTCCCCAAGCCACCATCGAGAAGCCGCCATCGGCGGAATTGCGTCCGGACCAAAAAGATTCGGACTCGCTTCCGCCCTACGATGTGCTCGATGCGATTCTCGAAGACTACGTGGAGGAATCGTGCTCCGCCGAGCAAATCGCCCGTGATCGCAAATTCGATTTGGATCTCGTTCGGCGGGTCATCCGAATGGTGGACCGCAGCGAGTACAAACGGCAACAAGCGGCGCCCGGAATCAAAATTTCCGCCAAGGCGTTCGGCTATGGGCGAAGGTTCCCCATCGCAGCCAAGCCTGAGGTGTAGCAGATTGCAGAGAAAGTCACGTTCTGTGCGGAGAAAGAGCAATATATTTTCATGAATTGTCATCCCGATCAAAGCGAGGGATCTGCATTTTGCAACGAACTACAGATCCCTCGCTTCGCTCGGGATGACAAAATCTGGTGATTAGGATCTGGTGAATGAATGACAACATCGCCGGTTTTTGTAACAATCGAATTCCAATCGAGTTTCAATATATGACAAGCATCCATCGCACGCTGCTCGCCGCTCTGCTGTTGCCCGGCATTGCCATAGCTCAAAGCCAACCCGCCCACGCGGCAAAACCGGTAGCCAAACCAGCGGCGACTTCGACCGCCGCCGAAGTAACTACGGTTCTCCCCAGCGAAGACACCGTCAACTCATTTCTGTTCCAAATGTTTGGCTACGATGGCACCATCACTTGGAAGGTGGGAGAGATTCGTCCCTCCGAAATGCCGGGACTGGCGGAGGTCTCGGTTGTGATCACCAGCCCGCAGGGCTCGAACGAGAATCGCTTGCTGGTGAGCGCTGACGGCAAGCACTTTATTACGGGAGAGATATTGCCCTTCGGAGCGAAACCCTTTGACGATGCCCGCGCCAAGCTGGAAAAAGGCGTCAACGGCGCCGCAAAAGGACCCGAAAAGGCTGCCGTGACGATTGTCGAATTCACCGACATGCAGTGCCCACACTGCGCGAAGGCCGCGGCCACGATCGATCAACTGCTCGCGCAAGAGCCCGAAGCCCGCTTTATTGTCCAGAATTTTCCCTTGCCCATGCACAACTGGGCGGAAAAGGCCGCCAGCTACGTCGATTGCGTGGGACGAGCTTCAAACGACGCAGTGTGGAAATTCATTCAGAAGACCTTTGACGAGCAAGCCAATATTACCGAGGCCAACGCCGATGAAAAGTTGCAGGCCATCGCGACCGCGTCGGGCGCGAATGCCGGCGACATTGCCGCCTGCGCCGCCAAGCCGGATACGAAAGCCAGAATCGAAGCGTCGGCTGCGCTGGGGAAATCGGTGGGCGTGAATGCGACACCGACTCTGTTCATCAATGGACGCAGCCTGCCCGGTGCAGCGCCCGTCGACGTGCTGAAGAAGATTGTCGATTTTATGGCGAGCCAGAAGTAGATCGGGTGATCGGGCCATCGGGCGATCGAAAGTCAAAAGCTGGCGGGCTTCAGGTTTTAGATCGCCCGATCACCAGATGACCCGATCACCCGATTTCTCATTTTCCCATCCAGATTTCAGGGGCTTCGCTGCGCTCCGGGCTGCGGACAATGTAGGGCGTGATCAGGATCAGCAGTTCGTCGGCCTCTTCCTGGTTGGTGCGCTGGGATGCGAAGGCGCCGAGGCCAGCGATAGTGGAAAACACAGGGAGTCCGCTCATGCTTTTCTGGTCCGACTCCGTGATCATTCCCGCTACCACCGCCGGTTCCCCTTCCTTCAGCAGGATTCCCCCCTTGTACTCACGATTGGAAATAATTGGATTGCCATTGGCGGTCGTAGCTCCCAAAGTGCGGAACTCTAGTGCCAGTTCTAATGCCACATCGGAGTCATTGTGGACCACGGGCTTCGCCTTGAGCGTGAGTCCAATGTCTTCATAACTGACGGTAGGAAAAACCGAATTGGACGCGGCATTTCCGAGAAGCTTCGAGATGGCGGGATTGCTGATACCCAGCCCATAACTGGAGTTGAGGATGGGATAGCGCGATCCCAGCTTAAAGGTGGCCTCCTTTCCCTGGGAAGCGCGCAGTTGGACGTGATCGAGCTGCTGAGCGAAACTCTCGTTCATGGAAAGAGCGGCGGACAACTGATCGAGGCTCAGCCCCATAAATGTGAGTCCGCCTCCGAAGGTCGCGAGCGACTGATTGAGAAGCGAACTCTGCTGGCTCTGCAATTGTGCGAGCAGAGCGGCGATCGTCTGGCTGTTGGCATTCTGCAGGTTTTGTCCCGCAAGGGCCGCGAGCGCGGCTGCCGGAATATTGAAAAGATTGAATTGATTGGGGATGTGCAGCCCGATATTCCGCGTATAAGTATGGCTCACCTGGAAGACTTTCAGATCGAGCAGTACTTCCGGCCGAGGACTGTTCAACTGTCCAAGAAACTCGGTTGCGGCTTGCAACAACCCTTGCGGCCCGCGCACCGTGATCGTGCTGGCCGCGTTGTTCACGGTCGTGAATTTGAACTCAAACAGCGTCCGTAGCGAGTTCATCACCTCCGTTAAATCCTGGGGGCTCGCGGCGGAGATGTAAAACGATCGCATGCCCATGCGGTCGTAGAGCTTGTGGTTCTCGACCGTGTCGGCGCAAGCGAAAAGCACGGTATCTTCCAGCGCCACGGTAAAGCTCTTGGTGACTGCGGAGGCCGCTTGCATAGCGGTTGCGAAATCGACGCTCTCGATGTCAAATCGCACGTGGCGGCTG
>Ga0181518_10006168_pt1 | contig 10089 bp, 8 predicted proteins | sample PEATcosm2014_Bin_28_FD_119751 | JGI IMG/M metagenome (GOLD analysis project Ga0181518, IMG submission 119751) | Peatland microbial communities from MTU Mesocosm Facility, Houghton, MI, USA - PEATcosm2014_Bin01_60_metaG | ecosystem: Environmental > Terrestrial > Soil > Wetlands > Peat | place... | reverse complement strand
TGCCGCCGTCATTCGGCGCTCAATTACAACAGCCCAATCGAATTTGAGCTGATGCACTCAGTGAAGAAAGCTGGTAAGAAAGCTGCGTAACGAAACCGTCCACCAAATCGGGTCAACTCCACTTGCTCGTGTACAGGGGATACGTGAGCACGGCACAAGCAGCGACAGCGACGGAGACGAGGACATCGTCGACTGTAGAGCTGCGGGGCGATGTGCTGGAAGTGCTGCAGGCGTTGCTGGCCGAGGGACGGAGCAACGAAGTCGTCGCGCTGTTTACGAAGCTGGTCTCGCGCAACAATGAGCTGGAGCAGCGACTGGCGAAGCTGCTGTCGGGCGGGCGAAAGAACGAAGGCGTGTCGAGTGCGCAGCTCAAGCTGTTCCTCGAATCGCTGGAGAATCTGAGCGACGAGGCCGCGGGCGGGCCAGAGGCCAAGGCTGCGGACCAGAAGCTGCGCGACAGCTCGGGCGTCGACGAGAAGGAAGAGAAGCAGACGAAGCCGCCGAAGCAGCCGTCGCTGCGCAAGCCGGCGCCGCCGCATTTGCGCCGCATCGAGAATCTCATCCCGGTGCCGGCCGAGGAACGACGCTGCCCCAAATGCGGCAAGGAGCGCGAGTGCATCGGGCACGAGGTGACCGAGGTGATCGAACTGATCCCTGTTTCTCGCCAGGTGGTCATCCGCACTGCCTGTTTCCCGACGGTGGCGACGATCAGCGGGCAGCGACCGCCGACGTCATGCATGATCCAGCCATGACCGCCCTGTGCATGAACTTCCTTGGAGCGCTGCGCTCCGCCTTCCGCACCCACGCGGACCTTGTGGCCGAGAACTTTGCCCTGCGCTAGCAGCTGGCCAACTTCCAGCGCACCTCGGCCCGCCCTCGCCTACGCAAGAGTGACCGCGCCTTCTGGGTCGTACTCTTCCATCTCTGGTCTCGCTGGGCGGACGCGCTGCCCTCTGTCGTCGTCAAACCAGCTAGCACTGGGTCAGTGAGCTGATGACCAACGGTTGTGCGCCGCAAATACTCCGAGCGGACCTGGAAATGGCGGGGATCTTGTCTGTGCTCGTGCCGCAAGTAACCAGGACGGGAGCAAACGGCAGGGTACTCTTTCCGGATGCTTCGTGAAGTCACAAAAGCCGTGCTCGCCACGCTCCGCGACACGCTCCGCTCGCGCGCCGCGCTCGTGGCCGAGAACACCTTGCTGAGACAGGAGGTCATCCTCCTCCACAGAGCCGCGCCCCACCCCCGCCTCAAGCCCCGCGACCGCTTCACCATCAGCGCCATCACCAAGTTGTTCCCGTCGCTTGTCGCCGCTGTCCCCATCGTCCGCCCGCCACCGTCATCCGCTGGCACCGCTCCTTGTGGAAACTGCTTTGGCGGCGACGATCTCGCCGACCAGTCGGGCGACCGCCCATCGATGTGGACACCCGAGCCCTCATCCGCCGCATGTGGACCGAAAACCCAACCTGGGGTAAAGACCAAATTGCCGGCCAGCTGGCCAAACTCGGTCATTACGTGTCTCCGAGAACCGTCTCCAAGTACCGGCCAGCGCGGCTGCCTCGCGGGCGCGGCCAGAAGTGGTCCACCTTTGTCCGCAACCACCTCAGCCAGACCTGGGCCGTTGACTGGTTCGCCATCGTCACCCTGCGCTTCCAGGTCCTATACGCCTTCGTCATCCTCGACCTGGGACGGCGTGAAATCGTGCGGGTGGGAGTGACGTCGACACCAAGCGCGCAATACGCCGCCCAGACCTTCGTCGAGGCGGTATGCGACTGTGACGACCAGCCACCGCGCTGCCTCATCCACGATCGCGACTCGATCTACGGCACCTGGTTCCGTCGCAGGGTGAAGGGCTTCGGCACCAGGTGTCTCGCCACGCCGCCGAGATCGCCACAAGCCAACTCGTATTGCGAGCGAGTGATCGAGACATTGAGGAGGGAGTGCCTGGACAACGTGATCGTCGTGGACGAGCGGCACGCAGAGCGAATCCTGCACGAATACATCCGCTACTACCATGGCCGGCCTCATCGTGGGCTGCACATGCAGGCGCCATTCGGAGCACACTGGTTGCCGCCGATGCGGCCGACGCCAGCGAGCAGCGTGCGCGCCGTGCCCGTTTTCGGCGGACTACACCACGAATACAGCGTCGCTGTCTGAAGGTCAGACGAGGTTCTTCTCTCGATCACCCGGGTGCTGGCCACCCCGAGGGCGCGCACGCTGAACTGCCCGAAGCCATGGCCATGGCCGAGTCGGCGTCGCGCTCGCCAGCTTGCGTGCGGGCTGCACAGATTTAGGCTGAGGCGCCACTGACCACGCGAATCACCGTCATCTGCTGCCATTCCTGCGAGCAACGACAGAATCCCAAGCGCTACGCAGTCCGCACAGAGTTTTTGCGGCTCACAACATTCATCGACGCCCCCGAAGTGGGCTTCACGACGCGCGCAGCCTCCTCAGGGGGGCGTTCCTAAACCCACGCCCTACGGGCGTGGTCGACTAGTTTGGATTCGGTGGATGGCATTGCTCGCGGCTTCTCTCACAGTGGAAGACTCGTCCTCAAGTAATGGCTGCAGGTGGGGAATTGCTGGTATGCCAATTGTGATGAGAGCCTGCTCCGCTGGCAACGACTCGCCTAAATGCGTCCGAATGAACCCAATCAAGGCCTCAATCGCTCGGAGACCTCCAATCTCACCCAGCGCGGTCGCAGCGTCCCTCGCGACCTCGGCCTCCCTCGTTTCGAGTAGCGCGATGAGCGGCTCGACGGCGCGTGAGTCCCGGAATGTGGCCAGCGCCTTGACCGAAGCGCTCAAGGCTCCAAGACGCATTGAAGCTACGAGAGGTTCGACCGCTCGGGGATCACCGAGTTGCGCGAGCGCGGTAGAAGCGGCTGCTCGAACCTTTCCGTTAGCGTCCCCGCACGCTGCGATCAGAGCGTCGACAGAACGAGAATCGCGATACCCACCGAGGATGGCGGCCGCCCGAGATCGAATGGAGAAGTCTGGATCCTGCAAGTTACGAATAATGGGCTCGATCAAAGTGATAGCCTTGAGCCGCTCGGCCGCTTCCGCCGCCGCTTGCCACGAAGGCCCCCTTGCCTCGACTAGCAATCTGCCGACGACGGCCGGATCCTCCTTCCCGAGTGCTGTCAACGAACTAACCGCATTGTTCCATACGGCGATGCGTCGCTGACTCGGGCGTCCCCTGCGAAGGATCTCCAGGAGACGAGAAAGCACGAAGGCCGCGGGCAGGTAACCCAACATGCGAATGGCTTTCCGGGACACAGCAGCATTCTTGTCATTTGTGAGCCCAACTATCAGCGTCGCAAATGATTGAGGGACACAGCGCGCTACGCGTCGAATCCCCACTAGGTTCAGGACGCGAATACGGGTATCTCCATTTCCGCTCGCTACGAGGCCCGATAGTGCCTCGAACACGCCCGCATCAAGTTCTCGTTCTGGCAGTTTGCGAATCGACTCAAGAACGACTGTTTCCCATTGCGAGCCCTTTCGTAGAAGTGCCGACCAGAGAGCGAGGTTCCTCTGCTCTTTCAGCATGAGAACGAGGTATACGGTCACACCCAGAATCTGGGAGAATCCGCCGCACGTCTGGGTCAACTGCTCCAGCTCGATGACAATGTCCTGGTCACTCAAGCCCCGCTCATCCCAATCTTGAGTGAGCGCCCGAGCGATCGCGTACTCCATGAACTCCTCGTAGACAAAAGCTACATGCACGGCCTTGTCGCCAGCTTTGCCGACGTCGCGCTCCTCAAGGATGATGAACTCGTCACGAATTCGGCCATAGAGAGACCGGGGGTCGCCGATGCGCTCGGCTGCCCCAGTCGCTTCCGAGAGACGGTCTCGCGGAATTGACCGAACGTTGTTTCTCAGCATGAAGATTGCAATGCGCAGAAGATAGCGGCCAGCTTCGTCCGCAAGGTGGTCGACCAACAGTTCCTCACCTTGATGAAGTCGGCGCTCGGCGATGGACTGCAGCTTCTGAGACCAATATCGATCGAAGAGCTCCTTGAGTCGAATGTCGTCAACAACCCCCATGTTCTGGCCGCGATAGGCCTCACAGAAGAAACGGAGCAACAGGGGATGAGATGTCTGCTTGAGAGCAGCAGCGCCCAGTCGCACGGAGATTTCGTAGTGAGCAAAGTAGCGCCGGCATGCTAGCGCGTGCTCCGAGTCGGCAAAGACAGTGAAAGCACCTTTCTCCGCGTCTGATGGCAAGCTATTCACAACGTGACCCGTCCAGAAGTCCCCCTTGAACAGGTGCCAATAGTAGTCGCGGCACGTGAACACTATCTTCAGATCGAGCTGCGACGTGGCGCGAATGAGACTCCCAAGTGCCCGTCGCATCTGAGCTGGGCTGTCGTGCTCGTTGATTCCGTCTAGAAACAGTGTGAACGGGTGCCGAAGCCGCTGCCCAAGGGTGATGAGGCCGTGCAAGCACTCGGCCGCAGTCGCGAAACTGAGGTCTGGACGGGCGAGCGCCAAGTCCGCGGCAACCGCACCGATGATGCCGTCGTTGCCGGAGGCCAGATATGTGGTGCTTCCGAGCAGGAACACAACGGGTTGAGTAGAGGCGCGGGTTCTGGCGAGGTCGCAAAGAAGATTCGTCTTGCCGCTCCCGGCGGGAGACACAAGCAGAAAGCACCGGGGCATATCCGGTGAACGCGTGTCGAGAAAGTGGGCGATCTCGAGTTGCATTGCCCGATCGACGTAGAGATCCGGATCGTACTTGCTCCGGAGGTCATGAAGGACATGTTGCACTTGCACACGACATGCCTGCAGCAACCTGTCTTGGCCACGATCGAGGTGTGAAGTCTTTTCGAGTGAGCGAGGTCTCGGCTGGTCAGGAGAGGTGGAGGCCGAGGTCTCTGTCAGGAGTTTGTCCCGAAGGGAGAGAAGAAAGCGATGAACGTCGATTGAAGAGAAGAGAGTAATTCGTCCTCGCTCTATCATCGGACGGAGGCGTTCAAGGAGGGCCGCATGGTAAAGCGGGGCAAATTCAGCATCCGAATGGAAGGTCCAGATGATGTCCGGGTACGCCTGTGGATCGGATGCTAGATCAGACACGACGCGAGTGAAGGCGTCGTCCCAACCGCCATACGCCAGCACGACGAGGGTTCGTCTGGCGAGAAGACGTCGGAGGGAGCTGTCAAGATGTGGACGATTCTGTCGGAGTTGCGTGGGCGTGTGTAGCGTGTCGGCACCGTACCAATAGCCGTGCAGATGCACGATGTGGCAGCCATCGCCGGAAACATGATCCAGCGAGCCGTCTCCGTGGAGAACCGAGCGGTAGCAAGTGCCGCCGGCCCTCCGGACGGCGACTTCAATCAACGGATCAAAATTGGTCGTCAGCAGCGGTTGACCGAACCGGACTGGGTGGCCAGCGAGGATCTCGCCAAGCGCAAAAAGAGATGGCCTAACGTGCCAATGAGACAGGGAGGTCTCCAGCTGCGCGCAGGCGTCGCCGTCACCCTGGAGACTCCGGGACAGCAGGTCGGTGATGTGTTCGCTCTTGTCAGCGCGAAACGCCTTAAGGACCGCCTGCCGGATGATCGCATTGGAGCGATCGACGCCACGGCGGTCGATCAGGCGCTGGAAGGCTGCCATGTAGCGGTCTGCCCACGAGCTGGTCGGCGCCTCGGAGGGAGAAGGCGGGTCGCGTGCGAGTTCATCCTCGATTAGAGACACCAACCCGCGCACATCCGGAACGCCAAGGGCCGTGGGTTCCTCAGGTGCGACCAGGGGAGATCCCACGCAGAAAACCACTTTTCTCTCAGCGTTCTGAACTCGGTTGAGGAGGGTTTCCTTGTCGCAGAAGCGCCAGGGTAGTGGGGGCATTGGGTCGGAGGTTAGCAGCAAAAAGACCTGGTCCGAAATCCTGTGGCCCACCGTCGAGATCACCGACGGCGAGCGGGGCTAGCTCCACATACTCCGGCACTCCACGTGTCGCCGGTTGGCAATTTGGTCGAGCGCGGCGCCATCCATGTCCAAGTACCTGATCTCATCGGTTTTGACGGGCGGTCGCGCTCGGCACTACAAGCCAGCCTGGTTCCGCGAACGACAATGGGGCAAAAGGCTTGATTGCCTGCCGCTCACGCCTCGACGGGCTTCTGAACTATTACCAACGTGAGGCTGCATGAGGCCAGGCGACAGATTTTCGGACACTACGGCGTCCGCAATGGTCACTACTAGGTCACGACCATTTGCCCACCGGCTCCCCCCGGCTGTCCACAGGAATTCACGGCAAAGACCGCGTAGACACCACCGTGCGCGCAGCTCGGAGTGAACGTCACCGGCGACCCAGCCGCCGAGTGCGGGTTCGTGGTTGCCGTTGGGGTAGAGTTGCCACACGCCTCCCCCAGAACATAGGCCGTTGCCCCGGATGCCGGTTGCCAAGTGAAGGTTACGGTACTGGTGTTGCTGTTGTGAGATCCCGTGAGCGGTGTCGTCCACGATATGGAAGCGCACGTGCCGGTGAAGCTGAAAGTAGTGCTCCACGGACCGGTGCCCGTTGCATTGCTGGCGCGCACTCGCCAGAAGAAGGGCTGCCCATAGGCCAAGATCTGTCCGACATTCCAGGTAGTCGTAGACAGGCTCGTCCCGCCCCCGATTACGTTCGTGAAACCAGAATCGGCGGCCAACTGTCTGTCGTAGGCAAGCGGCGGCGTCCCCGTGAATGGCGCGGCCCATGTCAGTGTCGGGGCGTTGACCGTGACGCCCGTGGCGCCGTTGCTTGGCGAAACGAGCGTGGGCGCGCCCGGTGCCAATGGAGCTGCTGTTTTGCACACATCGTTCTGGCCCGAGGCCATGTAGGTGCAACCATTCGAGCAGACCTGGGATACGGTCAGGTGTTGCCGGCGTTGCACAAGTAGAGGGTGCCGCCACCGACGCCGTGGCCGCCGCAGTACATACAGGCCGTTGCCGTTGGGGCAGGTGGGCGCGGGGGCGGCACAGACGTCGTTCTGGCCCGAGGCCATGTAGGTGCAACCATTCGAGCAGACCTGGGATACGGTCAGGGTGCCAGCGTTGCACGAGTAGAGGGTGCCGGTGGTTCCACCCTCACAGCTTCGCCCCACCGCCTGCAGGACGCTCACCGGGAGAAACACGGGCACGGCACTCTTGGGCCTCGCCTCCACCTCGTTTCTCAGGACTCGCATCCAGAACTTGAGCGTGCTGAGCCCCATGCCCTTCTTCGCGGCGTACTCCTCGGGGGACAAGCCGCTGTCATGAAGGCTACGAACCTCCTTGATCCAGGCTGCCCGGGGCCGGCGCCTTCGCTTGGTTGATGGCGCTGCCGAATTTTCAATCTTCTCCATGCGCCCAGCATGCCCGAAATCCGCCCCACCGCATTCACCCTCCCTGTAAGGGGTTTGCCATCCGGATGATGAGTCCACTCGTCGTCAGCGCAAGATGAGCGGTAGATGGAATGCCGGAGTACGAGCGTGCAGGCCATGTTCGTGTGAACTTTGACCGAGGACACGTGCCAACGCTCGGCTGCCCACGATTCCCGCAACGTTCGGCGCGTCCGGGGCGTTCTCCAACACCTTGAAAGCCAACGCGAGTGGGAAGAAGGCGACGCGATGACGCGAGAACAGCCCCCGCCGGCCAACCAATCGCGCCTTCTCTGTCAGCGTTTGGACCCTATCCTCGATGGCCCCGAGAATCTCCCGCACACCACTGGGGCTTGTGATGGACAGCAACGACGTGAGCATGCGGTCGACGAACGGCTGAAAAGCGGAGAAGAGCTCGCACTCGTTTTTCCGAAACGACACAGCATCCTGGAGTTTGAGATGCGGGAAGAAGGGCAGAAGATAGTCCCTTAGCACCGTGTAGCTATCCTCTAGGGTAAACGGGTTCCTTGCATCGACGGAGTTGAGCCTGGTGAATACATCGCCTTCGCCTGTCTGAAGTAGCGGGAGCTCGTAGCACTCATCGACATGATCCGGGCCGTCATCAGCTTGATAGCTGAACGCCTGCGGCAGGAACACCAACTCGCCGTCGGCGAGTAGATTGGCGTACTGCTTATTCAAACAGAGCAAGTCGTCGTATCCGTTGTCAGGATGCACCTTTCCGCCGTCGGAGTAGCCTGCGGAATACGCACAGAGCGAACGAGGCAAAGCCGCGATGATGCCGTCCGAATAGAGGAGGGCGCGACGGAGTATGTGGTTCGTCGTAAGCCTCCTGCCCGGATGCCAGGTCACGGGGATGATACAGACCGCGCTGGGGCTCCAGGCCCTCTCGTCTTCGCGACGATCCTTTTCCCAGTCTCCCGCATCCGAAAGGACTACCCTGTAGTTGCATGAGTGTAGGAATAGCCGGCGAAGGCTCCAGAATACGCTGTCGTCGTAGTACTCGTGCTGCATACCGAGCGCTCTAGCGAATTCCGCCACGCTTGCCTTTATCGGACTCTTCATCGGCTGCCCCTTCAATCGGGATCTACTCTGTTCCCGTGCCGATCATAGGCTACCCACGAGTCGGCCTCGACTCGAAAAACAAGGTCGCGTGCCGAGCTAGCGCTCCACTTGAGGGCACGACCGGACCAGTCGAGCATGCCATCCAAAGCAACGTGTGTCGCAGAATCGATGACCCGGAACGCGCGTGTAGTGGCAGACTCGCTGGTTATGCTGAGGAACTCCACACTCATGAATCGACAAGAAGAGTCTACGAATGTCGGTTTGAGCGCCACGTTATCCGCATTTCCGGACATTGCTATTGTTGGATACAGAAGACCATCGACGTTCGAAGGCGCAAGGAGTCCTCGAGCGATCGCGATGGATATCTTGTAGCGGTACTCGGCTCCAGCGGGAACAACCTGAGAAAACTGCGCCGCGAGATAGTCACGAATCGAGTTCCCGAGATCGTCGCGACTCAGGCCGGCGGTAAAGTCATATACTTGGTCGAGTGCTCGACGCGATAACAGTCGTCGTGAGTTATCGGCGGTGTAGCCGATATGATTCAGAGTCATTCGGTCGGTAGTCTTCCAGACCGCCAAGGCGAGTGTCTCATCCGGACGGCAGCTCAATTCGAAAAACGGAACGCTGCGGGTCGTGGCGGCGTAGAAGATCGACTGGCCGATGTCGTTGATGCGGCCAAGCTGGCGCACGAGGTGCAGGGGGGGATATGATATGTCACCCAACCGCACGGGTCTTCGGCACACGCGCCCGCGGTAGAGATGGACGCCTGGTGCGAAAGCGGGCAAGAGGCTCTTGTACTCGCCGAGAAAAGGGGCGAGGAGGTCCATTAGGCGCTCGATGGACGCTGTTCGCAGGTCGAGGGATTGGAGCATTTGCAGCGCTCGCTGAGCAGTCGCAGAAGGCGGATCAGTCATTTCCCTGGTGCCGATGATAGACCGGTTTCAAGACCGAAGGGGGAATCGGTGGCTACAGCGTGACAGGCGTGCGGCTGCTTTGGCTGCGCCCGGCTGAAGGTTGAGGGCCACGACTGACATAAGGTCGACCGTGGTCTACCGGTCCATCGACAATCGCCAGTGGAAGACGGCTACTTTGCCGTCGTCATCGACCACTGGTCGCGCCGCTCCCTAGGCCTTGCAGCTTTCAAGAGACGACCGACGGCCCGAGATCTGCATTGTGCTTGATGAGGCAGCCAGGCGTGCCGGAGGCGTGCCCAAGTACACGGTCAGCGACCAGGGCAGCGAGTTCGGCGAGGAGTACCTCGAATGGTGCGACGACCACGACGTTCGCGCCCGGTTCGGCGCAATTGGCCGGCATGGCAGCATCGCCGTAGAGGAGCGGTTCATCCGCACCCTCAAGAAAGAGGGCCTTGCGTACGAGCTCGTCCCTCTCCACCACGGCGCCCTCTGCGCCTCCCTGGCGCGGTTCGATGACTGGTACAACGAGGTCAGACCGCACTCGTCTGTGGGCGGTGCGACGCCGGACGAGATCTTTCATGGACGACGTCCCGCCAACCGCCGCAGGCGCTTTGAGCCGAGGGCGAGGTACCCCGTAGTGTCCACAAAGTCATCGCCGACGTCATGCGGCCGCGCGGTGGTAGTAGTTGAGGAGGCCCCCAAGGCGCGAGCGACAAGCAACCTTGCCAGTTGCCCCATTGTCATTCGCCGAGA
>Ga0181518_10006166_pt1 | contig 10096 bp, 5 predicted proteins | sample PEATcosm2014_Bin_28_FD_119751 | JGI IMG/M metagenome (GOLD analysis project Ga0181518, IMG submission 119751) | Peatland microbial communities from MTU Mesocosm Facility, Houghton, MI, USA - PEATcosm2014_Bin01_60_metaG | ecosystem: Environmental > Terrestrial > Soil > Wetlands > Peat | place... | reverse complement strand
GGGCAGGAGACGACCGCGCCTTCATCGACCTCATCTTCATCGATGTCGAGATCCGTCTCGCATTCAGGACAGTACACCATGATTTCCTCCACGTTCGGGGTACCCTGTTATATTTAGTTTCTTCGAGAGGAAAAGGTCAAGTGGCTTGCCAAAAAAATTGCGGGGTCGCCGAATTATCCATTTTTCGTTGCTTTTTCAGAAACCTTGTGCCAGCCGTGCTGACTGTGCTGGCGCTAGCGTTTCGCGCGCCTCTGTGCCCGGCACAGGAAATGGCGCAGGGGCCGCCGCGCCTGGCGGCTGACCGGCACACCGACTCGCACATCGCCGAGGCCATCCGGCAAGTTTCGGCGGACCACATTCGGCAGACGATCGAGAAGCTGGTCAGCTTCCAGAACCGCTCCACGATTTCCGCTCAGGACGAGGAATCCATCAAGGCAGGCAAGGGAATCGGAGCCGCGCGAGAATGGATCAAAGCGGAATTTGAGCGCTACTCCAAAGACTGCGGCGGCTGCCTGGAGGTGAAGACTGACACCTTTACCGAGCAGCCCGGCGAGCGCATCCCGAAACCGACCGAAATCACCAATGTTTATGCGGTACTGCGCGGAAGCGACCCGCGGCAGGCGAATCGCATTGTGCTGGTCACCGGCCATTACGACTCGCGCAACAGCGACCCTCTTAACGGGACCGACCCCGCCCCGGGAGCGAATGACGATGGCAGCGGCACGGCCGTGAGCCTGGAGTGCGCCCGCGTTTTGAGCCAGGCTGCCGGCAAACTCAAGTTTCCGGCGACGATCATTTTTCTGACGGTCGCGGGAGAAGAGCAGGGTCTGAACGGCAGCAAGCACTTCGCGCAGATGGCAAAAGACCATGGGTGGAAAATCGAAGCTGTCTTGAACAACGACATTGTTGGAGGCAACCTCGGACCCGAGCAGGACGCGAGCGTGGTGCGCGTGTTTTCCGAGGGACTGCCAGCGGCGGCGAGCGAGGCTGAAATCCGGCGGATTCGAATGCTCGGCGGAGAAAGCGACTCGACTTCACGCGAGCTCGCCCGCTATATCGCCGACGTTGGGCGCTCGTACGACGCTGGCGTGAAGCCGCTCCTGGTGTTCCGGCTGGACCGCTTCCTGCGCGGCGGCGACCACTACTCCTTCAATCAGCAGGGCTTCGCCGCGGTGAGGTTCACCGAATTCCGCGAAGATTTCAACCATCAGCATCAGAACGTTCGCAAGGATAACGATAACGGCATCGAATTCGGAGACTTGCCGAAGTTCGTGAACTTCGACTATGTGGCGCGCGTCGCGCGGCTGAACGCGGCGACTCTGGCTTCGCTGGCCTTGGCTCCAGCTCCGCCGGCGAGCGTAAAAATGCTGACCAAGAACCTCGAAAACGACACGTCTTTGACATGGGAACCATCGGCTGGCGCGGCTGCCTACGAGGTGGTCTGGCGCTCGACCAACGCAGCCGATTGGGAGTACGTCCAAACCGTCAGCAGCGGTACGCGTGCAACTCTGAAGGTTTCGAAGGATAATGAGATATTCGGTGTGCGGGCCCTAGATCAAGCGGGACATCGCAGTCTGCCGGTTGTACCGGAGCCAGAAAGATAAAGCCAGTGAGTCGCGGACAAACCATTTCGTTCAGCATGCCCCCCTTTGCAGGATGGGTGAAGCGCATCATTATCACCTGCACGGCAATCTTCCTGCTGGAGCTGGTGGCGCGACGAGTGTTTAGCGCCGATCTCGGCTGGGTAGATGAATGGTTTGCGCTGATCCCAGTTTTCGTGATGAAGGGCGAGATCTGGCAGCTTGTGACTTACTCGCTACTCCATGCCAACTTCAGTCATCTGTTCTTCAACATGCTCACGCTCTGGTTCATCGGCGCGTACCTGGAAAGCGATTGGGGATCGCGGCGATTCATCGAGTGTTACACATTCTGCGTTGTGGGCGCCGCATTGGTCACGATTGCCGTTTCCTATACGCATTTTCTGGGAATGAACGAGCATGGCGGAACTGTTGGCGCCTCGGGAGGCATTTTCGGGCTGCTGATGGCCTTTGGCATTCTTTATGCCGATCAGGAAATGTTCCTGTTTCCGCTGCCATTCCGGATCAAGGCCAAGTACCTGGTCGGCATCTGGGTGATCGTAGCGATCGTTGCGATTTTCGATCCAAGGCAAGGCGGAGTCGCGGTTTTCGCTCATCTCGGCGGATTACTTTTCGGTTTCCTGTGGGTAAAATTTCTGCCTTCTCGCGGGCTCGGTTATGTGGCGTCCGAGCGTTATTTCGGCGTGCGGAACTCTTACTATCGCTGGAAGCGGCGTCGCGCGGCGAGAAAATTCGAAGTCTATATGAAAGATCACGACCGCAAAGTCACCTTCGACGAGCACGGGAACTACATCCCTCCCGACGATAACGACAAGACGAATGGCGGATCGAAATCGGGCTGGGTGAATTAGCTGTCAGCTATCAGCCGTCAGCTTTCAGTGAAGCCCCAATGCGTAGGTCCTTCGCTTCGCTCAGGATGACAGCGTTGGTTTATGCCGTACGCTTCCAGGACACGAAACCAGTCACGGATTATCCGAACACCGCTTCAAATCTGGCCACGATGTTCGCAGGAAGTTCCACCGCTCGCACTTTCCCCTTGAAACCTAAATCGTGGCCTGCGCCTTCCACTTTCATTAATTCGGTTTTGGCCGGGATTAGCTGCAGGGCCTTCGTTATCTCTTCCACGGTTCCGAAAGGGTCGCGCGTTCCTTGCACGAACAGACTCGGCGTGCGGAGGTTCGGCAAGTGCTGGACACGGAGCTGTTCGGGCTTGCGCGGTGGATGCAAAGGGTACGAAAGCAGAAGCAGTCCGGACACTAACTCTGGCTCGGCGGCACAGAGCATCGTCGCCTGCCGTCCGCCGTAGGAGTGGCCGCCGAGAAAGATCCGGCCCGCGACATTCTTGCGCAAAACCGCGACGGCGTTGCGCAGGCCGGCGCGATCGCGTTCCGCATTGCCCGGAAACGGCGGGCCCGTTCGCCGCTCCTGACGGAAAGGCAGATCGCAGCGCATAACAACGTAGCCATGTCCGGCAAAAGTTTCGCTGAGCGCGACCAGCAGAGGAGCCGTGCAATTCGAACCCGCACCGTGCGTCAGGATCAGCGCATTGCCGTTTGGATTCGCGGGCGAGTGCAGGAACCCGCGGACAGCGGGGTTCAGTGAGTCATCGGAAAACATGGTCTCTGGCTGCATCGCATCAAGGGTCCTTCTGGAATCTGCATCGGGCCTGGCGAAAGCCAAAGCAGGTCCTTCGCTTCGCTCAGGATGACAACGATTTCGTGCATGCAGGATAGAAGGCTCGCACTTATTTCTTCTGTCGCCGCGTCGAACGCGCCCGGTCGCTCTCCACCACCGTGTGCAGCCGCATGAAGTTCGTGGCGCCCGAAGTGAGCTTCGTTCCGGCCACCAGGCCGAGCACGTCCCCGGCGCGGAGAAGACCTTTCCCCAACAATTCATTTTCGGCGGTTCGGAGCATCGCCTCCGCCGACTCCCACTCTTTTTTGTGAACGGGATGCACTCCCCAAAGTGAGTTCATACGATTGCAGATTTCCGGATTGCGGCTAAAAGCGAAAATACAGACCTTCGGGCGGTGCTTGGACAGCATGCGCGCCGTGCTGCCGCTTTCGGTGAAGACGGCGATCGCACGCATGGGCAGATCTTCGGCGGCGTGTGCGATGGACTCGCAGATGGTTTCGGCAACCGAATAACGATGCTGCTCATGACGGCGGCGCGGCGGCAGTGGCAGCTGCCCGATACTGGCCTCCGCCTCCAGAATGATGCGGACCATCATGGCCACGGTCTCGCGCGGATAGCGGCCACTGGCGGTTTCTCCCGAGAGCATCACGACGTCGGTGCCGTCAAAAATTGCGTTGGCTACGTCGCTCGCCTCCGCCCGCGTGGGCCGGGGGCTATCGGTCATGGACTCGAGCATCTGGGTGGCCGTGATCACCGGCCGGCGCCACACGCTCGCCCGCTGAATCACCAGCTTCTGGATGATCGGGACCCGCTCGGGCGGCATCTCCACGCCCAGATCGCCGCGGGCAATCATGACGCCGTTGGTCACTTCCAGAATCTCTTCCAGGCGTTCGATGGCCTGAGGCTTTTCCAGCTTGGCGATGATGGGCACGGATTTCCCGTACTCGCTCATCAGAGACTTGGCCAGGCGAATGTCATCGGCGGAACGAACGAACGACAGCGCAACCAAATCCACGCCGTGCTTCAAGCCAAACTCGAGGTCGCGCTTGTCTTTCTCCGTCAGCGCCGGGATGGTCAATGCCGCGCCGGGCAGATTAATCCCCTGCTGCTCTCCGAGCGTGCCTCCATTCAGGATTTCGCATTCCACATCCTCTCCGCGAATCGAGCGCACTTGGAGTTCAATGCGGCCGTCGGACAGAAGCACGCGCGCGCCGGGCTCGACTTCGCGCGCCAAGCCGGCAAAATCCGTGGCAATCAGCGCCGCTGTCCCTGTGACCTTGCGCGGCGTGATGGTCACTAGCGCCCCGGCCTTCAGCAGCACGGCCTTTCCATCTTTCAGGCAGCCGGTACGAATCTTTGGGCCTTGCAGGTCCTGAAGAATGCAGATGGTCCGCTTCAAACGATGCGCGGCGCGGCGCAGGCGCTTGATTCGCCGGGCGTGTTCGGCATGGGTTCCGTGGGAAAAATTCAGGCGCGCAACATCCATGCCCAGGCGCATCAGGTCGCGAATCATCTCTTCGGAATCGCAGGCCGGGCCAATCGTGCAGATGATTTTTGCGCGGCGCACCGGTTCCGCTACGTCTTCCGGCGCGGGGCCGGAAACCGGCAGACCTCCTTCAACCAGATCCAGTTTGCGTTCTTTCAAATCGCGAATCCTCTCGGGGAGCCGGAGACGCGGCAAGCCGCGTCTCTACCTCATCGTCAGGGAGCTTCCGAACCTGCCCGCGCCGGCGGAACCTTCGTTACAGCGAGGAAAAAGCATGGCATTGAATTCGGCGCCAATCAACACCACCAGCGAGATGATGTACATCCACAGCAAAAGCGCAATGCCCACGCCGAGCGAGCCGTAGATCACGCTGTAGTCGACATAGTGCTGCAAATAAAATCCAAATAGTGCGGTGGAGATCAGCCACATGGCGGTCGCAAGAACAGCGCCCGGCAGAACGGTGTGCCAGGGCTGAGTGCGGGGCACCGCGTTGTGATAGATAAGCTGAATCACGGCGATGCTGGTCAGGATGGCGATGCCCCATCGAATCGCACCCCACGCCAACAGAATCAAAGGTCCGAACTCATGCCCGAGGTGAAACAGAATCCGCGTTTCAATGCGGCTGCCGAAGGCAACCAGAATGGTGGCGAAAGTCAGCGGCAGACCCGCCATCAAGACCAGCGAAATCGCAATCGCGCGCTCCTGGATGATCCCCCAGGTCTTGGGAAGCTGATAGGCGCGGCGAAAACCGTCCATCCAGGAAATAATGGCGCCGGAAGCGCTCCAGACGGTCAACAACGAAACGGAGATGAGCAGGCCCACCGGGCGGTCCGTGCTGCCTCTCAGGTAGGAAAGCGCGGCTGAGGTGCCCGCGGGCAAGATGGTGCCCAGGGCGTAGGAGATCTCGCGAGCGTAGACTTTACCCCGGTTCAGGGCGGCGAGAACCGAGCCCAGCACTAGTAAGGCCGGGAAAAAAGTGAAGATGGCGGAATAGGCCGACGCTTTGGCGGTCCCGAAAGCATCGTGCTCGAAGGCTCGCCAGATCGACAAGCGGAAAAGCCGCCAGAAGCGCCCCAGGGCCGGGGCCAACACCAGTCCACCAGGAACCGGCTCCGGCGCGGGTTTGCGGTCCTGAGGTTCCCCGGTGAGGCGCTCTGGTTCCAGTGCTAGAGACATTGGATTCAAGAAAACGTCATCCAAGAAAATGAGGGGCGACTCGCGCCGCCCCTGTCCTGAATTCGTTCCGCGCTACTCCGCAGCAAGTTCTTCCGTCTCGCCTTCGTGCCGCATGAGTTCGAGCGCGCGCTCGGCATCTTCGTAGGCTTGCGAAACTTCCTCCTGCACCTTGCTGGCGGCCTCTTCCATTTCCGGAGAGAGACGCACGTTGCGGTAGTATTCCATGCCGGTGCCGGCGGGAATCAAGCGGCCCACGATCACGTTCTCCTTCAGGCCGCGCAGATGATCGACCGCTCCCTGAATGGAAGCTTCGGTCAGCACGCGCGTCGTCTCCTGGAAGGAAGCCGCGGAGATGAACGAATCGGTGGAAAGCGACGCCTTGGTGATCCCGAGCAGCAACGGACGCCCGGTGGCCGGTTTGCCGCCATTCGCGATGGCCCGCTCGTTCTCCTCGTGGAAGCGGAACTTGTCCACTTGCTGTTCGAGGAGGAACTGGGTGTCGCCTACATCTTCCACTTTCACCCAGCGCATCATCTGGCGGACGATCACTTCGATGTGTTTGTCCGAAATGTTCACGCCCTGCAAGCGGTAGACTTCCTGGATTTCATTCACCAGGTAAGACTGCAGCTCTTTTTCGCCGAGCACGGCCAGAATGTCGTGCGGGTTGAGCGGGCCGTCCATCAGCGGTTCGCCCGCCTTGACGCGTTCGCCTTCCTGCACGTTGATGTGAACGCCGCGCGGAACGGAGTATTCTTTCTCCGTGCCGTTATCGGCTGCCACGTAGAGTTTACGCTGTCCCTTGGCCACTTCGCCGAAGCGCACCACGCCATCGATTTCGCTGATGACGGCGGTCTCACGCGGCTTGCGGGCCTCGAACAATTCCACCACACGCGGCAGACCGCCCGTGATGTCCTTGGTCTTGGTGGTTTCGCGCGGGATCTTGGCCAGCACGTCGCCCGGAAACACCGTGTCTCCATCCTGCACCATGAGGTGAGCGTGCGAAGGCATCAGGTACCGCTTGCTTGCCTTGCCCTTGATTACAATGGCCGGCTGCCGCTTCTCGTCGGGCGAATCCGTCACTACGTGGCGCGACAGGCCGGTGACTTCATCCACTTCTTCGTTCAGCGTGATACCTTCCTGCAGGTCCTTGAACTGCGCCGTGCCGCCAATTTCCGTGAGGATGGCAAACGTGTAAGGATCCCACTCGACCAGAGCCTGGCCGAGCTGCACCGGGCCGCCTTCCGTGACCTTGACCTTGGCGCCATACACGACCGCGTAGCGCTCGCGTTCGCGGCCTTTCTCGTCCACGACTGCGATCGAGCCCTGGCGATTCATCACCACGAGATCCCCAGTCTTGGACTTCACGGTCTGCAGATTGACGAAGCGCACGATGCCGTTGCTCTTGGCATCGAGCCGCGACTGTTCCGAAACTCGCGATGCCGTGCCTCCGATGTGGAAGGTGCGCATGGTGAGCTGCGTTCCAGGTTCGCCAATCGACTGAGCCGCGATCACGCCGGTAGCCTCGCCCAGTTCGACCAGGCGCCCCGAAGCCAGGTTGCGTCCGTAACACATGACGCAAACGCCGCGCCTCGACTCGCACGTCAGCACAGAGCGAATTTTCACTCGCTCGATACCGGCAGCCTGAATCGCGCCCGCCAGATCTTCGGTGATCTCATGGTTCACATCGACCACGACTTGGCCCTCGTAGTCCTTGATTTTTTCGAGCGAAACGCGGCCCACGATGCGGTCGCGCAGCGGCTCGATGATTTCGCCGGCCTCGACGATACCGGAGACGAAGATTCCGTCCACGGTGCCGCAGTCGTACTCGCTGATGATCACGTCCTGCGCGACGTCGACCAGACGGCGCGTCAGGTAACCCGAGTCGGCGGTCTTCAGCGCCGTGTCGGCCAATCCCTTGCGGGCGCCGTGGGTCGAGATGAAGTATTCGAGCACCGTCAACCCTTCACGGAAGTTGGCCGTGATCGGAGTTTCGATGATTTCGCCCGTCGGCTTCGCCATCAGTCCGCGCATTCCGGAGAGCTGACGGATCTGCTGTTTCGATCCGCGAGCGCCGGAATCGGCCATGACGTAAATCGGGTTGAGTTGGCCCTCTTTATCCCGTTTCTGCATCTGGTTGAACATTTCATCGGCAACCTTTTCCGTGATCGCCGACCAGATTTCGATGACCTTGTTGTAGCGTTCGCCGTTGGTGATTGCGCCGTCCAGGTACTGCTGCTGCACGTTGATCACCTGTTTGTCGGCGTCTTTCACCAGCGTCTTCTTGTTGTCCGGGATCACCATGTCGTCGATGCCGATGGAGAGGCCGGCACGCGTGGCGTACTTGAAGCCGAGCGATTTGATCTCGTCGAGCATCTTGACGGTGACTTCCAGGCCGAACCGCAGATAGCAGTAATTGACCAACTGACCGACGCCCTTTTTCTTAAGGAGCCCGTTGATGTACGGCATGCTCAGGTTGACCCCGGGCACTGCCTTGGGCAAATGGTCGTTCAGAATGGCGCGGCCGACGGTGGTATTCAGGAACTCGCGCTTCACCTGCACGGGTTCCGTGTGGTTCACGTCCTGATCGTCATAGGCCTGCGTCAGGTCGATGAGTTCGCCAGTGTAGCGCAGGCGGATCGGCGAGAGCGTTTCCACCTCGCCCATTTCGAGCGCGATCACCACTTCGTCAATATTGGCGAACGAACGGCCTTCGCCCTTCGCGCCCGGTTTCGCTTTCGTCAGATAGTAGAGGCCAAGCACCATGTCCTGGGTGGGCACGGTGATGGGCTGCCCTGACGCTGGCGACAGAATGTTGTGCGAAGACAGCATCAGAACGCTGGCTTCCACCTGTGCCTCGGGCGAAAGCGGGATGTGCACCGCCATCTGGTCGCCGTCGAAGTCGGCGTTGAACGCGGTGCAAACCAGCGGATGGATCTTGATCGCCTTGCCTTCCACCAGCACCGGCTCAAACGCCTGAATGCCCAGGCGATGGAGCGTAGGCGCGCGGTTCAGCATCACGGGATGATCTTTGATGACCTCTTCCAGAATGTCCCAAACGATCGGTTCCTGCTGCTCCACCATTTCTTTCGCTTGCTTGATGGTGGTGCAGTTCCCCGTCTGCTCCAGCCGGTGATAGATAAACGGCTTGAACAACTCGAGCGCCATTTTCTTCGGCAGTCCGCACTGATGCAGCTTGAGCTCGGGACCAACCACAATCACCGAACGTCCGGAGTAGTCCACGCGCTTGCCGAGCAGGTTCTGGCGGAAGCGTCCCTGCTTGCCCTTCAGCGTGTCGGAGAGCGATTTCAGCGGCCGGTTGTTGGCGCCTCGCAGAACGCGCCCACGGCGTCCGTTATCGAACAAAGCATCGACCGCTTCCTGCAGCATGCGCTTTTCGTTGCGCACGATGACTTCCGGAGCATGCAAGTCCATCAGCTTCTTCAACCGGTTGTTGCGGTTGATGACGCGACGATAAAGATCGTTCAGATCGGAAGTGGCGAAGCGCCCGCCATCCAGAGGAACCAGTGGACGCAGCTCGGGTGGAATCACCGGCAGCACGTCCAGGATCATCCACTGCGGCTTGTTGCCGCTCTTGCGGAAAGCCTCAACTACCTTCAGCCGCTTGGCATACTTCAGCCGCTTCTGCAGCGAGGTTTCGTTCTTCATCTTCTCGCGCAGCTCGGCCGCCAGCGAATCGACTTCAATGCGTTTTAGAAGTTCCTTGATCGCTTCCGCGCCCATCATGGCTTTGAAGCCGGCGGGGCGATATTGCTGGTCAAGTTCGCGATACTTTACTTCGTCCTTGATGACTTCGCGCTCTTTCGCCGGAGAGTCGCCGGGATCGACGACCACGTAGGCCTCGAAGTAGAGAATCGCTTCCAGATCGCGCAGGGAAATATCGAGCAGATGCCCGATGCGGCTGGGCAAGCCCTTGAAGAACCACACGTGCGAACAGGGCGACGCCAGCTCGATGTGGCCGAGGCGCTCGCGGCGGACTTTGGACAGCGTGACTTCCACGCCGCACTTGTCGCAGATCACCCCGCGATGCTTCATGCGCTTGTATTTTCCGCAGAGACACTCCCAGTCGGTGACCGGGCCGAAAATGCGCGCGCAGAACAAGCCATCGCGCTCCGGCTTGAAGGTGCGGTAGTTGATGGTTTCCGGCTTGGTCACTTCCCCATGCGACCAGCTCCGGATCTTT
>Ga0181518_10006161_pt1 | contig 10102 bp, 9 predicted proteins | sample PEATcosm2014_Bin_28_FD_119751 | JGI IMG/M metagenome (GOLD analysis project Ga0181518, IMG submission 119751) | Peatland microbial communities from MTU Mesocosm Facility, Houghton, MI, USA - PEATcosm2014_Bin01_60_metaG | ecosystem: Environmental > Terrestrial > Soil > Wetlands > Peat | place... | reverse complement strand
TGTTCCGGCCAGCCATTGACACCGGCCGAGGCGCTCGACCGTTACCTGGCGTCGGGCGATCAGCAGCCGGCCTGTTCCGATTCCGTGTTCAACGTTCAGATCGACGCCTCGATGCCGACATTGCGCAAACAAGGCAGCATGAGTGGCCTCAAGCTGGTCTCCTGCACGGGCCAAATCGTCTATCGCGGTCTTCGATTCACCGGAGACAAACTCGTCAAGACGGCGGTCATCGCCCGTTTCCTGGCCCACGATACGAATCCGGCAGAACGGACCGGCGATGTCGCAGTTTCACGCCAGAACTATTGGTTCACCTACAACAAGACGTCGGATTACAACCGGCTTACCGCGTACGTGTTTCTCCTGAAGCCCCGCCGCAAACGGGCGGGCCTCTTTCGGGGCGAGCTGTGGTTGACTGCGGACACGGCTGTGCCTTTGCGATTGTGGGGCGATTTGGTAAAGTCACCCTCTATCTTCATCCGCAGTTCCCGGTTAGTGCAGGATTACCAGACAGTTGGCGCGTGCTCCCAGCCGCTCCGGCTGCTGTTGACGGCCCATACGCGAATTGCCGGCACAGTCGAAATGGTCATATGGTTGCAACCGGTGGAAGTTGTTCCGAAATTTCAGAACGGAGGTCAACCGCCAAATGCCGATAGCGAACAATGATATGCCCGCGAAGACAGCAACGGAAGGCGGGGTTTAACGGAGGCAATGGGATTCACGGTGGGCGAATCGCTCTTCAGGAGTTGCCCGTGCTTGGGCAGCAAGCTCGCCCAGGAAGGCATCGACAGCCGCGCCTCTGAGCTTGTCGGTCCCGCCTTTTCCGAGGCATCCGGAGAAGTGCGGGAATGTGGAGCCCGATCCGAAGCTTCTGCCGCGTGACGGCAAATCCCTACCGGACGAGCGTCACCCTGCCGATGATCCGCCGCACGATGCGCGGATGGCTCTACACGTATCTGGGATCGCGCGGAATGGAAGTGCAACCTCGACTGTTGCTGGGCCTTCGATAATCGTGTCCAGGGTATGACCGAAGATGTTGCCCGCCGTTCCATCGACTGGCTGCACGACACGGGCTGCCGCGTATTGGCCCTCATGGCGGCGAAGTTCTGCTGCGGCCGCAGTTCGCGCACAAAGTCGTCGACTACGCCGTCCAGAAGGGATTCTGGGTGTACGTGCCCACCAACGGCCGTCTGATGCGCCGGGAGGTTATCGACCGGTTGGCCGATGCCGGAGTAGCCACCTTCAACCTCGCGGTGGATTCCGTCGCCGACCGGAAAGAGCTGCCTAAGGCGCTCCAACCGATCCGGTCGTATTTCGATTATCTAATCAAGAAACAGTACGTTTACAACTTCAGCGTCTTCTTCAACATCAACATCACCCGTATCAAACCTGGAGGACGTCCGGCAGCTTACCGAAATCGCTCACGACGTGGGGATCGCGACGGACTATCGCATTAACGAATCGCCCATGCTCGAACAGCCGCACTTCAAGCATAAGGACGGCAACAGCAGTTTAATCGCGCCCGGGACTGGCCGCAGGTAGATGCCGTGGTCGACTGGCTCATCGAGAAGAACCGGTCTGGCTACAAGATGGTAAATTCCGTCCGGCGCCTCCAGGAGATGAAGGCGTTCCGGTGTCCTTGACACGTAACGTGACCTGCTCTAAGACGAAACGCATTGGCAACACTATTGCGGTGGATCTAATGGGAGAGGTGGCGTCCGATTCTCTGTTGATCGGGGGAGCAGCGGCTTCGATGCCGGCGCGGGCCTCAGCGCCCCGGTTCGTGAGGCTGTGCCGCGTATCGTCGATGCGGTTCTGAGCGAGCTCCGAAGGCTCAATGTGGCGCACTCCCCTGGAACCAACGCTGGTCAGCCGGGTATCTGATGGAATCCAATTCTTGATAACTACGGACAACAATTATGCGACTGCTGAACTTTGGAATGAGTTTGACCCTGGTCATGGCTGCGATGGCAGCCGACACTGTAACGCTCAGGGACGGCCGCGTGGTCACGGGCACGTACCTGAAAGGCTCACCTCGCGAAATGAGAATCGAGACCGCCGATCAGATCCAGAAAGTGGATCTGACGGACATCGTACGCATCGAATTCGGCGCCGTTCGCGAAAGTCGCGAGAGCGGGATGCCGCCGGCCCCGGATAGCTCCAACTCCAGCTCCGTCTTGCTCCCGGCCGGCACGAAATTAGTCATTCGCATGATCGACGCGGTGGACTCGGAAAAGAACTCAGTCGGGCAGACATTCGCCGCTAGCTTGGATGAGCCGGTCATGATCGATGGTCAGACGATAATTCCCCGCGGCGCCGATGTGGTGGTGAAGCTGGTGGATGACAAGGAATCCGGCAAGCTCACGGGGCGAACGATCCTCACCCTGGACCTGATGAGCCTGAAGGCGAATGGCCGCATAGTGGACGTCAACACCGAAACGGTCACCGAGGAGAGTTCCTCCCGCGGCGCCCGCACTGCCAAAGTGGCTGGAGGCACGGCGGCACTGGGAGCGATTATCGGCGCTATCGCGGGCGGCGGCAAAGGTGCGGCCATCGGCCTGGGATCGGGCGCTGCCGTAGGCGCCGGGGCGGAAATCCTGACCAAGGGCCAGCGCGTGAGAATTCCATCGGAAACGCGGCTGACCTTCGTCCTCGAAAACGCCGTCCGCTTCTGAAGTCGAATCGCCATGTGCCTCGCCATACCCGGAAAGATCATCGAACTCCACGAAAAGAGCTGCATGAGAATGGGCAGAATCGATTACGGGGGCATCACCCGCGAGGCCTGCCCCGAGCCCATCGCCGATCCGCGTTGCGAATTTGGGCCGGAAGGAACTGCAAAATGGCAAAACGCAGCCCTGAAAAACGGACGCAACAGGTGGTTACCTCTGGTTCCGCTGAAGTAATCGACTTAGGAAGCCATCAAGCCGAGAAAGAGGAGATAGCGCGCCTGGCGTACGAGTTTTGGCTCGAGCGCGGATCACCAATCGGAACTGCCGAAGAGGACTGGTTTCGCGCCGAGGCGGAGGTCAGATCACGCCGAGCTGGCCCGTTTGCGGAACTATTCGTGAGGGTTGAACGGATGTCTGAAATAGGACCCGAACGCCCACTCTTGCGATGAGAATGCTCTATGACAACATCCTACTTAGACTCTGGTATCGATGAATATCTGCGTGCGAGGCTCATGCCCGTGGAAGGTGCAATCCCGCATCTCCCCGGAATCGAAATGTACGGTGATTCCGTTCCGGCAGGAACAGCGGGTGGCGACTTGTTCGAATACATCAACTTTCGGCAGCGCTACGATATCGATACGCGAATTGAACAGGCTCTGAGGCTATCTAAGGAGTTTCTGGTTCCGCACCCACCGAACATGCCTGATCATAACTCTGTCGACGATCATGTCGAATGGTTGAAGTCGAAGTTGGACTACCAGTCCGAAATGGAAGCGGCGTATAGAGAAGCTCGAAGCTTGGAGCAAGTGCGCGTTGCGGAAGACCTGAGGGACTTTTATAGTACAGACTGGCGTCCTTGTGGTAGATGCTCAAGGCCATGGAGTGATCTCAGCGAAGATCGCCTCAACCGTACATGACACATTTCACGCGCTCATGCTCTCCGAACTCGATCGTCACGGGAAAACGACACCGGACTTGTTTGAAAAGATCAATCTCCGGCTAGCGCAGTCAGTCACGGCTCGGAATGCACTGGGGAGAAGCCTCAAGGAGAGTGCGCGAGAGATCGCGACCATGCTATACGGCGAGGTGCATCCCTCCGGTCATTTCCGGTTCGTCAATTTCGGTCATCCACCGCCGCTCGTGTTCTCGGCGCAAGAACGCAAGTTCATCGAGGTTGATAAAGGCCGGATGGTGCGCTTCCTGCCGCTTGGGCTGGAGGTTCCCGAAGACCATCCGGACCGAAAGCGGTATTTCTCGATGCACTTCAGGAGGAGGACGGCGGACTACTCGGATATGGCCGAGATCACCCTGATCAAACCGGGCGACATCCTTTTCCTGTACACCGACGGAGTTTATGACGGAAGCGACGAGGAAGAACGCCGCGCTCTCGAAGAGTTGATGGGCGACCATTGCCTGCTTTCCGCGAAGGACATTTGCAACGCCATGTTGGAGCGTGCCTTGAGAATAGATGATCACTTACGCGACACTGGCGAACAGGATCGTATCGACGATAAAACAGTGTTCATTATCAAGCGAAGCGGACCAGGAGCCTGAACCTGCTCGATGCCTCCGAGCGAGGATGCAGGGCCTGATGACCGGCAACAAGTCTGGGATGCCGGGGCTGAAAAACCTGGCCACCGCTGGAGCAGCGGAGGACCAGCGGAGGAAAGTCACGGTGGCCGCCTTCCAAACCGAGTGGCGCCGCTCTCTGAAACGATAGCGTAGTCTATGGCGGTGTCATGCCGAACTCGCTCCATGCGCCCGTCCCGGATAAGAACCGTCGGTGCCTCAAGTTACAAGCAAAACCGCGGGCAGCGAAACGGACCTGAAGACGATTATCCGCGCGTCTTTCCCGAAAGACCATCCGCAAACACATGGACAACCTGTGGATGCTAGGCGGAGAAATTATCCGCGATCTGCACGAAGACCCCTCTCTGAGAAAGGTTGCCACCGAGCATGCCGGGCATATGCCGAAGCGTTTCCGGGTTCGTGCAGATCAACAGGCGGTAGCAACCACGCCGCAGTCTTCAATGCATGACTCCGATGCCCTCACTCAACTCGCGAGAGCCGGCGGCATCGGCACGTATGTCGGCACGTGCTGAGGGCGCCGAAGCAGATTCGGCTGGGATTCTCGTAAGTGCCTGATTTCATGTGAGCGCATCATGGCGTGCTGAGTGCACGTAAGGAACCGTCAGTTTCATCATGCTATATCAACAGCAGACCGTTGTGCAGCCTCCACTAGCCGCCCCGACGCCTGGGCGTAGTTTTCCAATAGGGGCCACGTTGGTACAGGGCGGCGCCAACTTCTCAATCTTCTCCCGAAGTGCGACCGGCATCGAACTGCTTTTTTTCGATCGGGAGGACGACGCTCGTCCTTCGCGTGTCGTCCCCATCGATCCATCAGTGGGCCGCACGTACCACTATTGGCACGTATTCGTGCCCGGGGTGCAAGCAGGTCAGATCTACGGATTCCGGGCTTACGGTCCGTTCGAGCCAACTCGCGGTCTCCGGTTCGACCCATCCAAGCTGCTACTCGATCCGTACGGTCGCGCGGTCGTCGTCCCCAAACACTATAGCCGTGAAGCAGCGCGCCTGAAAGGAGACAACACAGCCACGGCCATGAAGAGCGTGGTTACGGACCCGCAGGCGTATGACTGGGAAGGAGACCTTCCCCTGAAGCGGCCTTGGTCGCGCACCATCATCTACGAGATGCATGTGCGCGGTTTCACCGCGCATCCCAGCTCCGGGCTGGCGGATTCGAAACGTGGCACATACGCCGGAGTGGTCCAGAAGATCCCTTACCTCCAGCAACTGGGCATTACCGCGGTCGAGCTGCTTCCCGTGTTCCAGTTCGATCCCCAGGATGCGCCCCAAGGCCGGACGAACTACTGGGGCTATTCACCGGTCTCATTCTTTGCGCCGCACCAGGCATACAGTTCGCGTCAGGAACCGCTGGGTGCCGTTGATGAATTCCGGGACATGGTGAAGGCGCTGCACCGGGCCGGCATCGAAGTCATTCTCGACGTGGTCTTCAATCATACCGCGGAAGACGGACACGACGGCCCGACGCAGTGCTTCCGCGGCCTGGACAATTCCACTTACTACCTGCTGGAAGAAGACCGCTCACAATACCCCAACTTCACCGGCACTGGCAACACGCTGAATGCGAACCATCCGATTGTACGGCGCATGATTGTGGACAGTCTCCGTTACTGGGTGGAGGAAATGCACGTGGATGGCTTCCGTTTCGATCTTGCGTCCATCCTGGCGCGCGATTCCTCGGGAGCTGTCATGTCGAATCCTCCGGTGCTTTGGGACATCGAGTCCGACCCGGCGCTGGCGGGTACCAAAATGATCGCGGAAGCATGGGATGCGGCTGGACTCTATCAGGTCGGCAACTTCACGGGCGACAGTTGGAAGGAGTGGAATGACCGGTTTCGCGACGACATCCGCGACTTCTTCCGGGGCGCGAATGATTCGGTCGGGCGCGCAGCCGATCGTCTGCTTGGCAGCCCCAGCATCTATGGTTGGAAAGAGCGGGAACTTGAGGAGAGTATCAACTTCGTTGCGTGCCACGACGGATTCACACTGAACGATGTCGTCTCCTATGACCACAAGCACAACGAAGAGAATGGTGAGGACAACCGCGATGGATCTGGGGAAAACCGAAGCTGGAACTGCGGCATTGAAGGTCCTACGGACGATGCCGTAATCGAGAGGCTTCGCAACCGTCAGGTGAAGAACTTTCTCACAGTCGCCATGTTGTCCGGCGGTGTGCCTATGTTTGTGATGGGCGATGAGGTGAGGCGTAGCCAGCGCGGCAACAATAACGCCTACTGCCAGGACAATGACACGAGTTGGTTCGACTGGAACCTGCTCTCCAAACATGCGGATGTCCTCCGGTTCGTGAAGTTACTGATTAAGCGCCGTGTCATCCGAGACCTCGAACATGAACGCCGGCGAGTGAATCTGAGCCAGGTCCTGCGCGAGGCAAAACCCGCCTGGCACGGCGTGAAACTCAATGAGCCGGACTGGTCGCCTTTCTCACACAGCATCGCAATCGGCGGGGAATTGAAGAACGAATCGGTATTGGCGCACGTCATTCTGAATTCGTATTTGGAGCCTCTCGACTTCGAACTTCCCATATTGAGCGGCGATAGCAAGCACTGGCGGCGGTGGATCGATACCGCACTGGATCCGCCGCATGAGATTTGCGAATGGAATGCGGAGCAAGCAGTTCTGGGCAATACATATCGTGCTGGCGCACGGTCCGTGGTGGTGCTCATCGCAGGTGACGGCCGAAAGCGGGACATTTCAACTGGAGTTCAATCGTGACCACCTCCTTACAATTGACCTACGGCGGAGTTTTCCTTGGGGTTTTTGCCCAACAAGTCGGCCTGCCTATTCCCTCAGTCGTTTTTCTGATGGCCGCAGGCGCGCTTTCGGCCCATGGAGCAATGAACCCGACGATCATTGTGTTCTTGGGTGTTTTGGGTTGTCTGGCAGGCGATGGGATATGGTTCTGGATTGGCCGCAGGTGGGGGTCTAAGGCTGTGCGGCTACTCTGCCGGCTTACCTCCGACCCGCGAAGGTGCTTCAGGGATGCGCAGGAAAAGTTTCGCCGTTATGGCCTCCCCGTATTGTGTGTGGCCAAGTTTCTCCCTGGACTGGATGCCGTCATGCCGCCACTTGGCGGCGCAGAAGGAGTGTCGCTTACGCGCTTCGTTGCGCTCGATGCCGTAGGTAGCTTCCTCTGGTCCGCCTGCTATGTAGGGCTGGGCTATCTCTTCTCGAATCAATTGGATATCGCAATTCGTTGGGTTCAACATTGCGGGACCGCCCTCGGTATCGCGATTGTGGTTCCGCTGGTTCTCTATGCCGGCTCGCGGGGCCTGACGCTGGTGCGAATGATCCGACAACTGCGGCTGCGCCGCATCAGTCCGCCGATGCTCGCACGCAAACTGAAATCCAACAGCAAGGTCGCCGTGATCGACCTGTTGAGTTTCGAAGAAGGAACCGAAGGTGAAAGCCTGGAGGCTATTCCTGGTGCTTTCAGCGTAGATCCCTCTCTGTTGCGGAAAGCTCCATATATCACTGTTCCGGATGATGTCAAGATCATTCTCTATTGCTCTTCGGGCAGTGATATGGTGAGCGCGCGAGCAGCCGTGGGCTTAAAACGGATAGGCGTTGACAAAGTATGGGTACTGGAAGGTGGACTCAAGGCGTGGCGTGAACACGGGTTCCCTGTCTCTCAGGCCCTCGAAGTACCGGAAGTCGTTGCCAAACGTTTTGGTGTTAAGTTGCCAGCACCCGTTACTGTCTTGAGTTGAGAAGCAGAGAGATCGGTGCAGAAAAGGAGCATAAGATGACAACAAAAGATCTTCCCGAGACGGCAATGGCGACATTGTCTCCGGCTACGAACAGCCCATTGCGGGCCTCGGAACTGCTGCGGCAGTATGGTTGCGGACCGATACCTTTCGTCGGAACGGAGAACGCATTCTACGACCGGCATCTGATATTCGACAGAGTGATCGACCCGGGGGTGGCAACGGCGCGGGAACGCTTCGAAGCATTTGCCCATTCCGTCCGCGACATCCTGGCGCAGCGATGGGTGCTGACCAAGAAGACATACGAGAGACAAAACCCAAAGCGCATCTATTATCTTTCGATGGAGTTCCTGATCGGGCGTTCCGCGGCGAACAATGTGACCAACTTACTGCTTGATCCTTTGGTGCAGTACGCCGCGGATGAAGCGGGAATCGACTGGCTCAATCTGCTGGAAGAGGAGCCCGATGCCGGTCTGGGGAATGGAGGATTGGGCCGTCTGGCGGCGTGCTTCCTCGACTCCATGGCCACTATGCAGCTACCCGCGACCGGTTACGGCCTGCGATACGAGTACGGGATGTTCCGGCAATCGATTATGGACGGGTGGCAGAAAGAAAACGCCGATAACTGGCTTCGCCAGTCGGACCCCTGGGAGATAGCGCGGCCGTCCGAAAAGGTGGAAGTCAAGCTGAACTGCTCTATCCAGGTGAGGGGTGGTCGATTCGAAGTGATTCCTGGCCGGCCATCGACACTGTACGGCATTCCCTTCGATCGTCCAGTCGTGGGGCACGGGGGAAAGACGATCAATACTTTGCGTCTTTGGGCCGCGGCGGCCCCCGACTATTTCAACTTCGAGGAATTCGGGAGCGGGGATTTCATCGGGGCTCTGGGCGAAACCCTGGAAGCGGAATCCCTCACCCGAGTTTTGTACCCGGATGACTCGACAACAGTCGGCCGGCAACTGCGCTTCGCGCAGGAAAACTTCCTGGTTGCCTGTTCGCTGGCCGACATCGTACGCCGGTTCCGGCGGCTGCACAACGATTGGGACAGGCTGCCCGAGAAGGCAGCGATACAACTGAATGACACACATCCTGCCATGGCGGTCCCCGAACTGATGCGAATTCTGCTGGATGACGCGCACTTGAGCTGGGAGGAAGCCTGGAGCCTGACCAGGAGGACGCTGGCCTATACCAATCACACGCTGCTGCCGGAAGCCTTGGAGAAGTGGCCGGTGGAAGCGTTTGAAGTCCTGGTGCCGCGGCAACTGGAGATCGTCTACGAAATCGATCGGAGGCTCCTGGAGGACGCCCGCAAGTATTTCCCTGGGGACGAGCGCCGCGTGGAACGCGTGAGATTGGTCGAGGAGGGTGCCGAGCGCAAGATCCGAATGGCCAACCTGGCCATTGTCGGTTCGCACAGCACGAACGGCGTTGCGGCTGTCCATTCGAAGCTTTTACGAAGCTCCACCGTGAAAGATCTCGCGGACATGTTCCCGGAGCGCTTCAACAACAAAACCAATGGGGTGACTCCGCGCCGATGGTTGTTACAGGCCAATCCGGGGTTGGCAAGCGCCATCACGGAAGCGATCGGCGAAGGGTGGGTTACCGACCTTCGAGAACTCTCGAAGCTGAAGCCCCTGGCCGGCGACCCGGCCTTCCGGGATGCGTTTCTGGCGTCAAAGGCACAGGCCAAATCGCGGTTTGCGAACTGGCTCAAAGTTACATCGGGGCGAATTGTCGACCCCCAAACCGTGTTCGACTGTCAGGTCAAGCGAATTCACGAATACAAGAGACAATTGCTGAACGCGCTGCGGATTATCGTCGAGTACAACCGGCTGCGCAACAATCCGAACCTGGAGGTGGTTCCACGCACATACTTCTTTGCCGGCAAGGCGGCCCCGGCGTACCGTTTGGCGAAGCTGATTATCAAGTTCATCAACAACCTGGCAGAGACGATCGATTCCGACCCGGTTACTCGAGGCCGTATCAATATCATCTTCCTTCCTGAATACAACGTGTCGCTGGCGGAGAAGTTGATTCCCGCAAGCGATGTCTCCAACCAGATTTCTACGGCGGGCTTTGAGGCGAGCGGCACCAGCAACATGAAGTTCA
>Ga0181518_10006159_pt1 | contig 10108 bp, 13 predicted proteins | sample PEATcosm2014_Bin_28_FD_119751 | JGI IMG/M metagenome (GOLD analysis project Ga0181518, IMG submission 119751) | Peatland microbial communities from MTU Mesocosm Facility, Houghton, MI, USA - PEATcosm2014_Bin01_60_metaG | ecosystem: Environmental > Terrestrial > Soil > Wetlands > Peat | place... | reverse complement strand
ATCTGCCGTTTGAACTCGACGCTGTAGGTGCGATTGTTGGCCATAGCTTTCATCCTCTGAAAGCCCAGTAGCCTTAGTCAATTCCCTGCCTGCAATCTGTCCACCATCAGGGGCGCACTCCAGCTTTGGGCCAATTTCTGCCGCACGCAACCGCAGCAAAAACAGTGAGCCTTTCACCGTCGGACCGGGGTGAACCCGGTCACAGACCTGCCGAAAGGAGCGTGATACTGTTCCCACATTGCAGTAGGCACGGTCCCATCGGGGGCGGGGCAAATGGCAGTCGGCATCGGAAGGCGAAAATTCATTGCCGCGCTCGGCTGTGCAACTGCGTGGCCGCTAGCCGCGCGGGCACAGCAGCCGGCGATGCCGGTGGTTGGGTTCTTCAGCTTCGGGTCGTCCGCGACATGGCAATCCTTCACCGCGGCATTCCGCCAAGGCTTGCTTGAAACGGGTTTCGTTGAAGGCCAAAACGTGCTGATCGAATACCGCTGGGCGGAGGATCAAAATGATCGCTTGCCGGCACTGGCGGCCGATCTGATCCAACGTCGAGTGGCGGTAATCGCCGCCACCCCCCGCGCCGTTAATGCAGCGCAGGCTGCGACCACTACGATCCCCATCGTTTTCATGGCCGGCACCGATCCCGTGAGGGCCGGACTCGTTGCGAGCCTCAATCGGCCGGGCGCCAATCTCACGGGGGTCACGATACTAGCAGCCGATCTGACGGCAAAGCGCTTCGGGCTGCTGCATGATGCTGTACCGCAAGCCACGGTCATCGGCATACTCTGGGATTCGAGCAATCCTAAACCAGGGTTTGCAGTCCAGGAGGCGCAGACGGCGGGTCGCAGCCTTGGCATTCAGACTTTGGTTTTGGGCGCTGGCACCGACAGCGAAATCGAAGCCGCATTCGCGACCTTTGCCCGCGAACGGGTGGGTGCGCTGTTCGTCAATAATGGATTTTTGTTCTTTGACCTGAGGGATCGTTTGATTGCGCTTGCTGCTCGCTATCGAATCCCGGCGAGTTATGAACTGCGCGAACATGCCGATGCCGGCGGGCTGATGTCCTATGGGCCCAACCTGATCGAAGCATATCGCCAAGTCGGTCGCTACGCCGGCCGCATCCTTAAGGGCGAGAAGCCAGCTGATCTGCCGGTGCTGCAGCCGACCAAGTTTGAGTTAGTCATCAACCTTAAGACCGCAAAGTCGCTCGGCCTCGATGTGCCGCCGACGCTGCTCGCGACCGCCGACGAGGTGATCGAATGAAGAGGCGTGAGTTCATCACGCTTATCGGCGGTGCGACAGTCGCGTGGCCGCTCGCCGCACACGCACAGCAGCCAGCGGGCAAGCTGCCGACCATCGGGCTCTTGGGCTCAGGCACGCCTACTACTCAAGGCCAAGCAAGCGCCGCTTTCTCTCAACGACTGCGTGAACTCGCTTGGATCGAGGGTCGCACGATTGCGATCGAGTATCGCTGGGCCGAGGGCAGCAAAGAGCGCGCGGCTGAGGTCGCGGCCGAGTTCGTCCGGCTCAAGGTCGATGTGATTATCACCGCGGGAACCCCAGAAACCGCGGCGGCAAAGCAGGCGACATCTGTTATCCCAATCGTTTTCGTATTGGCGGGGGACCCCGTGGGCAGCGGATTGGTCGCCAGCCTCCCGCGGCCGGGTGGCAACGTTACCGGCCTGTCAAACCAGACAGCGGATACTGCTGCAAAGCGACTTGGACTTTTGCACGAGGTTCTTCCGGGTCTCCATCGATTGGCGATCGTCGCCAATGTCGACAATCCCATCACTGTGAAGGAGATGGGTGAGGTTAAAGTAGCGGCCGGCACGCTCGGCCTTGCGACTATCCCAATCGAAATCCGACGAACCGACGATATCGCACCCGCATTTGCGGCGCTCAATGACCGTGCGGAGGCAATTTATGTCTGTACTGACGGGCTGACGCTCAGCAACCGGGTTCGCATCAATACCTTTGCGCTCGTGGCTAAGCTACCGACGATGCACGGTAATCGGGACCTACTAGAAGGCGGAGGTCTAATATCCTATGGAACAAACATATCGGACCTATTCCGGCGGGCCGCCGACTATGTCGACAAGATTTTGCACGGGGCAAAGCCGAGCGACTTGCCGGTCGAGCAGCCGACCAAATTCGATCTCGTCGTGAACCTAATCACCGCCGAGGCGCTCGGCCTGACCGTGCCACCGACCGTGCTGGCCCGCGCCGACGAGGTGATCGAATGAAGCGGCGCGAGTTCATCACGCTGCTCGGCGGCGCGACAACGTGGCCGCTCGCGGCGCGTGCCCAGCAGCCGGCAATGCCGTTGGTTGCGTTCATAAATGGCGGGGCACCCGATACCTCTGCACGATATGCGGTCGCATTCCGCAAAGGGCTCAACGAAACAGGCTATGTCGAAGGCCAAAACGTGACGGTCGAGTACCACTGGCTGGAAGGCCATTATGATCGCCTGCCAGGGCTGCTGGCCGATCTGGTCCGCCGCCCGGTGGCGGTGATCGCCACTCCTGGCAGCACTCCAGCTTCGCTCGCGGCCAAAGCTGCAACAGCGACGATCCCGATCGTCTTCGGCGTCGCCCAAGACCCGGTCAAGCTAGGTCTTGTCGCCAGCCTCGCCCGGCCGGGTGGCAACGCGACAGGCATTAATTTTTTCGACCAGGAGGTGGTGACCAAGCTGCTTCGGTTGCTACATGACCTGGTGCCGACGGCGGTTCGTGTTGCCGTGCTTGTCAATCCGGCCAACGCTATCGCCGAGCCCACATTACAGGACCTGCAACAAGCCGCCCCCACCATTGGGCTGCAAATCCAAATCCTCAACGCCAGTACAATCGGCGAGATCGACGCGGCGTTTGCTATCCTTGCGCGTGAGCGTCCTGATGCTCTCATCGTCGCTCCCGACGCTTTCTTCACCAGCCGCCGCACGCAGTTTGCCACTTTGACGGCACGTGACAGAATCCCAACAGCTTTTGCGAATCGTGATTTTGTCGCAGCCGGCGGTCTAATGAGTTATGGAACCGACTTCGTGGACACCTATCATCAAGCCGGCGTCTATACCGCCCAAATCCTCAAGGGCACGAATCCCGCTGACCTGCCGGTGCTGCAATCGACCAAATTCGAGTTCGTCGTCAACCTCCAAACGGCGCGAGCACTCGGCATCGAGGTGCCTCCCCAGTTACTCGCCACCGCCGACGAGACGATCGAATAAACCTTTCGCAATGCGGCAATTTACGGTGCCTAAATGACGCGATGGGTCTTGAACGACCGATTTGGGGTGTCCGCGCCATGTCCGCTTATCCCCAGATAGCGACCAATTCGCTGCTCCGCACTAAGTGACGCGACGGGCCAACAGCAGACATCAGCCACTACTAAACCTTGAGCGCAGAAATGACGGCTCATCGATAGACTAACACCGGGACTTTGGAATGGGTGAGGACCTTGACCGTCTCGCTACCGAGTATGATCGCGGACATGCCGTGGCGACCGTGCGAGGCCATGACGATCAGATCGCAGCCCTTCGAGCCAGCGGTATCGATGATCGCCTGATATGGATGTTCATGCTCGACCTGGACCGTCTCGCATGTGACGCCTGCTGCTTGTGCTGCCTGGGCTACGACTCCAAGAATTTTCCGGGCGTGTTCCTGCATACGTGCTTTGTACTGAGTCGCCGTATCCTCGATCATCTGCGTGTCGGTCGTAAACGTATGAAAAGGCGGAGAGACCGTCAGCACGGTGGTTTTGGCGCCGATCCGCTTGGCCAAGGCGATGCCGTGCTGGACAGCTTTACCGGCGAGTTCCGATCCGTCCGTTGGTATTAGAATGTTCGTATACATCGCTCTCTCCTTGATCACAGCCCCCAATAAGCGAACATTGATCAGTGATTTTTTGCACGCTTCAGGCGGCCGTATTTCTTTGGCGTATCTTTCCCCCAGCCACAGGTGAAGATTTTCTCTAGCGCGTGAAAAAGTAGGCGCCGCGTCGTAAGGCGGCCTACCCAGGTCTGTCATTAGCCGTTAGCCCACGTAGGTGACGCGCTTCTGGGCTTGCGCCTCGGCCGCGGTCGCTGGCTGCGCTGGGAGCTGAAGCACGGTTGCCGCTTGACCCTCGCAGAGGAACGTCAGCAACACGGTACGCCCATCCGGAAATTCGAGCGCATCGTGATGGGCGACCAACCTTTCCTTGTTGACTTGTCGAAAGATCGCCGTCTGGTGGCTGATCGTCTTTGTCTTCCACCAGACTAGACCGGTCGGCAGGCACGCAACTTTTCCAGCGAAGGCTAGCTCCGTTCCCGGCATCACACACACGGCTAGTCCGGGATCATCTGCGGCGGCGAAGCCGCGTGTCCCAGTGCCAAAGTCGCGCGTTACGAGCTTATCGCCGACTTTCGCGGGCCGCGAACGTACAGCTTGGAGGCTAAAGTCACACATCTCTAGAACTCCCTTATTGGAAGCCCCTTCAGCCCAGGCAGATATTAGCGGATTTGTGGTCCCCCGCACCACAAAAAAGTCCGCTGGCGAAACGGCCGGTCCAGCGGTCTGTGTGTTTCTGTTGCCTCGGTACGGCCACTTCGCCCGAGGCGCCGGGCAAACCGAGCCGCGCATCTGTTAATTCCACCCTTGCGCTTGATATAGGTCGCCAGCGGCTCATCTAGATCCTTGTATTCAGCCGCGTACCGCAACACCCGGGACCATTTTGACCGGGTCCGGTAGTCCGCTTTTTTGCGATCTGCGGTGCAAAAGATCACGGCCGCGAACGGTTCTGGTGATACGACCGCAGACCGATGACCTCGCAGCCACAGCGCCCAGCGAGCATAGTCAACTGCCGTGCCTTCGTGCGCCCACACCGCGACCAGCTCGAACACCGCGGTGAGAAACCCATAAATTCCATCGCGGTCCCGGGTGGACTGGTAAGCTTCCCATTCACCTTCCAGACGCTGCAAATTGGCTTTGAGGGCATCGATGGAAAGGTCAATAGCGGGTGCTGGACGGTCAAGCATGGCTAGATGTCCTCCGCTTCGAATTCCGCCTCCGCATCGCGCTGAAGATCCATAAGATGATCGCGCAGCCACGGGCTCACCCGCCACGCGATTCGACCCTTGCGATCTAGGTAGCGCATCGCATCTCCAGCTACTTCCAGCTCAGTCAGCACTTTCGCCGAAATCACGTCACGGTCCGAAGAATCGCCGTTTCGCCCGAGGCGGGCGGCTCCATATGCTTGATCAACGATTTCCTGGAGAACTTCGTCCATAAGGATTGTCATGATGGTGTTCGGTATTTGCGGTGATAATCGCGCTGGGAGTTCAAGAACAAATGCCTCGGCCTTACTGAAATTAGTGAATTGCGAAATACGCCCGGGGAGGAACTAGGTATTATCGCTGCCGGGAAATCCCCTCACTATCGGCAAAAATCAATCCCTTGAGGCCCTCATGGCGCGCTCCTTGAAAACCATTGCGATTTAACGTCATCATAAGACCCACGACGACTCCATTTGCGAAAAAGAAAGCCCGTATCTGAAATGCGACGCCTCAATACGTATGTTTTCGGCAAGCCGGGCATCATCATTCTCGACTTGCAGGACGTCGTGGCACTTCTCGGCCACCAGAGGGAAGAGGCGTTCGAAGGCGAAAGGGCGGTTCGCCTTTTTCAATTTCGTACCTGGATTGCTTTTCCAGCTTTTTCAGATTCCGAAAGGAATTATCCGAGGTGGGCGGAATTGATAACAGCGGCAAAGTATCTTGATCGAGTTGAGGAGCACTTTTTTGCGGATCGAGAAGGATTGCATGAGCCGGACGAACCGCCGGTGGGTGTGAATTTAAACCATAAGCCACCGCAAACACTTAATAGGATCGAGACTCTGAGGAAGGACAATAGGGCATACCGGGATATATATGATCGACTAATCGGAAGGCGCGGCGGGTTACTAGCTCTACTTTCCACACCCGCTCCCGCTGATTTTGATCGGGCGATAAATGACCGAATTGACCACATGCATATCATTTCCGACCTAATTGATTACCGCCTAAGGTACATTCAACATTGCAGTGACAACCCGAAATTAAGTGCTGATCAAAACGGCGCAAATCACAACCACGCGCTGTTCTTTTGTTGGTGGCCAACACATGAGGTTAAAGGCAAACGAGGAAAAACATCACCGAATAAATCGGTCTCGACCAAAACAATGCGAACGTGGTGGAACAAATTGGAGGGGAGCGCCCTATTTATTTATCTGATTCAAAATCATGGATTTCGCCAATTTCCAATGGACACCGATGATGATTTTTTTGTGGACAATCTGTTACGCGATTCAAAAGACGAAACAGAGATACTTCGTTTTTTAGGAGCCTATGCTTACCTGACCGAGACTTTTAAGAAGGCGCACGGCGATTTGGTCTATGTACCGATTCCAGAATCGATTCCACGAGTACCAATTTCAACGTCGCCATTTTCAGAAGCCGAATTGGAAACGATCAGCCAATATGATGAGCACTATACGTCGATGACCGAATAGTAGAGTCGCACGCGCTGACTTTCTGTTCACATCCCCAACGACGTCAGGTTCTCAGAGCCGTTTTGAGCCACGCACCTGCATGTGCGCGTAGCTGATCTGTGGAAACTCACACTTTCCAAAACCGCTGATTTGGCAATAGCCAGGTTCCTTAGATTTTTCCGCCGCTTAGCCCCAGTTTGACAGCATCGACGGCACCGGGCGCACAGCCAATCTGTCGGCTGCGCCCAGAGGTCCGATCAGCAAAGCAAACGGAGACATCCAAATGCGCGGAGACGAACAGATGACATTTTCCATTTTGCGTTCCCTCTCGGAGATCCCATCCCTGGCGGCGAGGGTCCTTAGCGATGAAGCCCACTTCGGTGATGGCCCTCCAACCTGGCCGAACGCTCCGACGTCAGCGGAGGCGGGAAAAGCCCGCCTGCGAGAAATCAAGCGGCTGCGCCGTTTTGCCGACAACTTTGCCGGGGCCGGGCTGCTCGCTGACGACCTAGCGGATTGTAAGCCGGGTGACCGCTGCATGAGCGGCGCCTGCCCAGAATGCACGCGGGGCGCCCTTCCGCTTCCTGGGCCAGCCAAGCAGACCTAACGCGCCGAGGTCTGAACCGAAGAGTGGGAGGGCGGCGGGGAGTGGCGTTGCGGCCGCCGCCAACGCGACATTGTCTAATCGCCGTCTCTGGATCGTTCGGAGGTGAGATGAGGAGTTGGTCAATGGTTACGCCAAAACAGGTTACTCGTGCTCATCATTACGTATGTGGTTATTATTGCAGGCGACCGGCCACCAACAGGGTCGGTCCTTCCGGCAAGCCGAGAAAACCGCTACCATTCGCCCCGGTTCGGAGTTCATCTGGGGAATCCCGGCTGAACACAGGGAGCAACTCACATGACAATAAGGACAATCATACTGAGTGCCGCATTGGCATTCGGTCTTGCGACCGCCGCCAACGCTGGGATCACACCCACTCTAGTCGGCAATGTCGACAGCTTGGTCGTCAAGGTTGCGCAGGGTTGCGGCTCGGGATGGACCCGCGGCCCGTATGGTCGTTGCCATCCGATGGGCAGGAACGGGGTGCGCTCCGACACTTCCACATCGCCGTCGAATCGGCAGCCCAGTGAAAAGACCCCCAAGCGATAGCCGTTAATAGGCGGTTGGACCAGATGTCGCAGTTGGGTCAACAACCGCCGCCCTGGTCACTGACTGGCGCGGCAGCTAGGCCTCCGATACTGTTGCAAAAGTCGAAAGTTGCAGGGCGACTAATTTTTCGCGAAATTACGAAACGGGAAGTAATCGCCGATTCGTATAGCCTCACTCGCATTAGCGAGGTCGTCCGCGAGTTTAACGTGGGGAGATGAGGCCCCCCACATCTTTACACGGAAATCGCATCGGCGGCCCGCAGAATTTTCGGCCACCAGTGCAAAACGACTTTTGCAACAGTATCCCTCCAACAACGGACACTGAGGCGCCCGACCGGCGCGGCGGTTGAGGGTCACGAGCGTCATTTCGGGCGCGGGCTCGGACTTCCGCTTCTCCCCCAATAGGGGACATTGCGCTGCGTCGCACTAAGATATGAGTTTTTAATCTACAGTCATGCCTGTAAAAGATGGCCCTACATGCTGCTCGCGCTCACCGGCGCCACCGGCTTCATCGGGCAACATCTACTGCGGGAATTGCCGAAGCGCGGCTACCGCCTGCGAGTGCTGCTGCGCCGGCCAGCCTCGGTGCCGATGCAGACCGGCAGTGCGGTGATTGGCGATCTCGCCCGACCGCAAAACATGTCGACCGCGCTGGAGGGAGTGGATGCTGTAATCCACTCGGCCGGAATCACTCGCGCGATGTCAGGCGTTCCGGAGGACGACTACCGGGTGCTCAACACTGAGGCAACAATCCGCCTCGCTCGCGCCGCGCGGCGAGCTGGCGCCAAGCGCTTCATCTTCCTCTCCTCGATCCGCGCCCAGTGCGGACCGACGGCCGACACGGTCCAGTGCGAGGCGGTCGAACCGAGGCCGACCGATGCCTATGGAGTATCCAAACTCGCGGCCGAACGCGGTCTGGCCGAACTCGACCTCGATTGGGTGTCACTGCGGGCAGTGTTGGTTTACGGGGCTGGCGTCAAAGGCAACATGGCCGAACTGATGTGGCTTGCCCGCTCGCCCTTTCCATTGCCGTTCGGCAGCCTCAAGGCGCGCCGCTCGCTGCTCGCGCTGGAAAATCTGTTGGCGGCAATCGAGGTCGTGTTGGCAGCACCGGGAACGTTGCGGCGAACTTTCATTGCCGCCGATCCGCAGGCGCTGACGGTCGCGGAAATGATCGCGGCCATGCGCCATGGGCTCGGGCGCCGGTCTAATGTTTTTCCGCTCCCCGCGGCGCTGCTCCAACTCATTCTCCGCGCCGCCGGTCGAGAAGAAATCTACCAGCGGCTATCCGGCTCGTTGGTCGCCGATCCCTCGGCCTTGATAAGTCTGGGCTGGGCGCCGCCGCTGGCCACGCCGGTTGGACTCACCAAGTTGATGCAGGCAAGCGGGGTATAAAAACCCGAACGGGCGGCCTTTTGACCGCTCGCCGCAAAGCTCCTTAAGCCGATCTTGCCGCGGGCGTTCTACGGTAGCTCGCGGACACCCGTTGCTGCGTGGCGCCCCCGCCTCTTGCTGACATCGCGGCGCTCGACCATGATCGATCACGGATTTAAATAGTCAGGGCAACGCGGTGGCCAATTCAGGTACATCCCTATGGCAACTCCGCGACTCTGAGCGGATGATTGCGGGCAACGCGGAGCTTTTGGCACAGCAGCATTTCTTGATCGGAATCACCCGGGTTCGCAATGAGGCGCTAATCCTGGCCGATACGCTGGATTTTGTCAGCCGGCATGTCGACGCGATCATCGCCTACGACGACGCTAGCACCGACCAGACGGTAGAGCTGCTCCGCAATCACCCGAAGGTCGCTTTGATCCTAACCAATGGAGAGTGGGAAACCGACGTCAGGGCGCGTCGAATGGCCGAACATCGCCATCGCCAGCTCCTGCTGCAATGCGCCCGGGAACAATTGCGATTCGACTGGATGTTCTGCTTCGACGCGGATGAGCGCATTGTCGGCGACCTACGGGGTATTGCGAGCGGGCCGCGCGCTGAACATTGCGACGGCGTGAGCATTCAACTGTTTGACGCCTACCTGACGCCTGACGATTACATGCCCTATCAATCCGACCAGGAACTGTTGGGCTTTCGTCGGTTCTACGGCCCGGAGCAGCGCGACATCCTGATGCTTTGGCGCAACCGGCCGGAGGTCTATTTCGCCGAGGGCCACGAGCGCCAGCCGGGTGGGATTGGCCGGCTGCGCACCGATCTCTATTGCCAGCACTATGGCAAGTCGCTGTCAGTCGAGCATTGGGAGGAGACCTGCGACTACTACATCAAACACTTTCCGTTTCAAACGTACGGACGGAAATGGCTTGCCCGTAAAGGGCAGGCGATCCATACCCAATCCGATTTCATGCGGCCGCTCTATGAATGGGGCGAAGCGCTGTTTGCGAACGCTGTCAAGATTTGACCTTTGCCCGTTCTCTACTCGTCGGCATCGGGTCAGAAGCGACGGATT
>Ga0181518_10006148_pt1 | contig 10117 bp, 8 predicted proteins | sample PEATcosm2014_Bin_28_FD_119751 | JGI IMG/M metagenome (GOLD analysis project Ga0181518, IMG submission 119751) | Peatland microbial communities from MTU Mesocosm Facility, Houghton, MI, USA - PEATcosm2014_Bin01_60_metaG | ecosystem: Environmental > Terrestrial > Soil > Wetlands > Peat | place... | reverse complement strand
TCGCGACTTCGAGCGCTATGCACCAACCGTCGCCGCCTTCGTCCGCCTGGCCATGATCCGCATCATGCTCAGGCGACTTGCCGTAAATCCCTTGTCATGAATCCAAACTTCCCGGATGGGCTCAAAGACTGAAGGGAACTTGAAACACCGTTCCCGGCCCACTTTCTCCGGGTCGTTTCGCGTCACGATTGCTGTTGGCTAGTCGACAGCCGTTGCCGTCCCCTCATCCATTGGATGAGTGCGGCCTCGGAATACCGAACTGACCTACCGACCTTGACGAACGGCGGACCGTCGCCGCGCATGCGCGCCTTGGCGAGCCATGACAAACTCACGCGGAGAGATTCGGCCGCCTCTTTCGGCGTCAGCAAGCGCTCGATTGCGGCGCCAATTTTGGCGATTGGGATTGACATTGCATCCCCCGACTCACAGTTGTCGGGTCCTCACGTTGATATCGAACGTGAGCGAGTATGGACGCTGAAAATTTGGAAAGATAAGTACCTTATGACCCCTCAAAATTGGAGGGCAAAAGGGACGTTCACGACTTCGAGGAACCTCGACGTTGCAGCCGACGAGCATTCAGGGCCAAGCGGAGTGCCTTGTCCAGGCCGCCAGGATCTCGCTTATCGTCGGCTTCCAACATCGCGTAAAACCGATGTGCAAAGTTGCGGAAGGGCGTGTCGGCCATACTTCCCGTTTCCGAGTGCTCGCTCAGGTATGCGGTAGGGTTGGCACCGGCCGATTTAAAGATATCAGCCAAAAATATTATGCGCCGCTCATCGTCAAACGGCCGTTGCCGGCCAGGGTCCGGCGGCAGGCTGCTTTTTAATGCGACCACAATTTCCCGAACGGTCTTTAATTGAAGCTCGAGTGCGGCCAGTGTCATGGGAAGCACGTTTGCGTCCTTCACCGGAGCCTCCATTGCCCAGTGCAGAATATGGCGTTCAAGGCTGCCGACTTTCTCGTTTAGACGACAGATTTCTTCAGCATGGGCAAATGCCGTTATCATTTTGTCGAAGTATTCCGAGAATTGCTTAGGCCGAGCAGTACGCCGCAAGCGCAGATCGTCGATCCAAAAGATGCCGAGCGTTATTAGGTTCGTTCTTTGCTGCTCCGAAAGCTTGACGCTGCCTGCTTCTTCCAATTGTGCGAATTGAGCATCGTCAATCTTGAAGTCTTCACTGGGAATGCCCGTCACGAGGGGAAAAAGTGGTGGCGGCGTGCTGGTCGATCCCCGATCAGTGGATGAGCCCGATTGCGACCTTTTCGGCATCGCACGCCTCCCGGTTGCGCCTGCTGAAAACTTCGCAGGCCGCTGTCCAAGCATGTGCCCCCTATTACGATTCTATCCGGGAGAATCAGAGACATAATACAGGCCATTAATGCAATAATTTCGATTGTCGCAGCCTTGCGTTGGCGCCATCGGAACCTTTGCGGGTAGCTTCGAGGGTAAAGTGCGCCGACTGCCAAAACCTCGCGCATGCATAGACGGTCCAGTGGTGGTCGCTACACCCCCAGAAGCGGACATTTCGCTGCGGCGCAATATCGGTCGCTAAGGGCCAATTCCTGCCGCACGCACCCGCAACAAAAGCTCCGCGCGTATTCGCTGTCGCACCGCCGTGAAGTCGGTCACAGAAGTCCGATCTGAAGCGTGCTATCCTGGCCGAGATTGCAGCGGGCATGATCCCATTGGGGGACGCTTCAAATGGCCATCGGCATCCCGCGACTCGGCCTCGAAGTACCGATGGCTACTTTGATTGTGACCCTTGTTGTAGACACCGCCCTATCAATGAGCGCACACTTTCTTCTCTGGTATTGACTCTAGCCTTGAAAGGAAACGCCATGAAAACCTCCAAGAAGTTTATGCTCGCCGCGATATTGTCATTTGCGGTTGCAAGTGTGTGGATTGCCAGTGTCAGTTCACTCTACGCGCAAGCCGCCCCAGCTCAGACGATGACTACAACTACAAGCGGCGCCGCTTCGACAGCGGGTCCGCGGCCAAACAATTCGTCAGCACCGCCACAAAACGCAGGGGGGACTGGGTGCCATGGTAAGAAGGGTAGTTGCGGCAGGAAAGGTGCGGCGGCCGGCCGAGGGACGTCGAAGGACAATCACTGACATTAGGCAGCGTACCGCATGGGACCACCCCAAAGATCGCTTTGCCCGCCAATCCCCAACCAGCCACACCGTCACCACATGATGTCCCATCTCCTCCAACAGGACGGCGTTAAATTTAAAATTTAATACAGCATCGCGCCTCAGATGGGCCGACCAAATACTGGTTTTCGACCCATCCGAAAGATATGTCCTTCCACCGGCTAGTCGACACCGCCAAACTGCGCTGGCGCATCGAGCTACACTGTCAGGAGCTTAAGCAGGAGTTTGCGCTAAGCCATTTTGAAAGGCGTGGGTGGGTAGCTTCCATCACAACGCCACTCGCCCGGGGGGAGGAACTTGAACCGGCATTGGTGCTCCCCAGCCCCCCGATCAACGCGCTGGCTCACCAATCCCCCCAAAAATCCTGCATCGCTTTGGAAAATGCATCGCTCGTCGATTCCGTCGTGTTCGCCGGCTCATTCCCCTGTGGGCCGGTATCTGGCCCCTGTGAGCCGGTGTCTGAGGGCAGATCGGGACCATAATGCCCATCAACACCCCCAGTAGCATTTATACCCGTATCCTGATCATGTGGTAGCGGTTTGCCTGCTTGCAGATTAATACCCACTGGGTTCTTTATAGTCGAACCTACCGTTTTCTTTATAGTCGAACCTACCGTCGACACTCGCGTCCCGTGCGGGCTACTCGACGGGGTATGAGCGGATACGGATGGGGTGTGAGCGGATACGGATGGGGTCGAACTATGGCTTTCGACAGATGCGGCCAGCGAGGGGCCCGCGACCCACACACTGGTAACCGTCACGAATAGTGGGCCGAGCATGAACTTCTTAAAGGTACTCATGGCGCATCCTTTCGTGGATGAGGGCCATCCCCTGACCCAAACAGTGTGCGCTCGTTGATAGGGCGGCGTCTATGGCGAAATTGGTCATCAAGCCGCTGTCACAATCAAAGAATTGATCCACTCTCCTGTACGAAAATCAACTGTACGAAAATCAACCGCCTCTCGACTGCTGCGATGCACACTCCGTGTCCGCTAAGGTCACGAACTGCCGCGACACGTCACCGAAAGCGCGGCCGAAGTACTTCCGAAAGCAGACATCGTGCCCCCTCCACACGCCTCGTCAACGGGTGTAGTGTTATTCGAGAGCTGCCAGTGGGACGTGCCGAACTCTCCGGGGCGACAGCAGCGATCATGCCGTCGGCAGGCGTAATTCACTTCGGAAATACCCAAAAATCCTTCTTAATTATCATCGGTGTTTCACGATGACGCACAAATTCGCATGCAAGTTGGCATGCGTTTTCAGAAAACCAAGGAGCGACACATGGATCGACGCAGCATTCTGACTATCGGTGCGGCGACAGGACTAGGCTTGTTGCCGCGCGCCGCAATGGCCCAACAGAAGACGCTGAAGGAGCAGATTATTGGATCATGGACGCTGGTATCTTGGGTTCAGACCCGTCCGGACGGCACCAAGAACTATAGGTTCGGCAGCAGTCCAAAGGGCGTTAACATGTTCAGCCCCACTGGACACTTTTCGATCATCATTGTGCAACCCGATCTACCGAAAATATCGTCAAACGATCCGATGAAGCCAACGACTGACGAAGCCCAGGCCATTGTCCGTGGGTCGATCGCTTATTTCGGGAACTACAGTGTCGATGAAGCAACCAAGACGCTCGCCTTGCAACTCGATGGCACGACGTTAACAAACCAACTTGGGATACCGCAAAAGCGAAACATCGATTCGATCAGCGCGAACGAAATGAGCTACAGCAACTCAACTGTGGTGGGGGGCTTGGGTAAGATAGAACTGGCGTGGAAGCGTGCATAAAAGCTCTGAGCAATAGCGAATATCTCGCGAACAGTTCCCTTTTGGACTGTGGCAAAAGAAAGGGGCCGCGCGCCGGGAAGCGCGACCCCTACTTATGATCGCTCTGCCGTCTTCCCCCTACGCTGGGAATGTAAGTGAGCGGTTTGGCATCTGAGCAGCCGACCCGATATCCGAGAAAGGTATGGACCGGCCATGTGCTCGGTGTAGCTGGCGAGCTATGCCATATCTGAGAACGGCTATGTGGTGCACCACAGCAAAAGAGTCGGCTGAAATGTCGCGACGGCGACGCGCAATGGCTGGCGCGGCAGCTACGCCCCCAACATCGGACACGAAGGCGGACGGTCGGCGCGGCGGTTCAGGGCCAAGAAGCGACAGCAACAAATTGCAGCCTATTCGATCACCTCGTCTGCGATGGCGAGCAGCGTCGGCGGCGCGGTGAGGCCGAGCGCCTTGGCGATCTTCACCCCCTCCCATGCGGTAAACATTGGAGTGCGGTTAAATTGTTTTCCGTTAGTTGGAAGTGATAATTGCGTAAAATCCGACCATTGGGAGGTTCGCAGTGGGTGGGTCTTATGTCAGTGCCCTTTTGGTCCTATAAGTAGTCCAGTGCCAAGGGTGTTAGAATTCGTTCCGCTCTGGCCAGTCGTCCCTCCACAGTTTGCTCCCATACAGTTGCCGTGTGATGAGTTATGTGGTTGCCCACCACCCTGATTATTGGCTGGCTTAACGGTGGCCTTACCTGAGCCTGCGTGAGATGGACCAGCGATCCACGCACTGGATACGACAAATGACGCAACGATCATGTACTTCGTAAGACTCATGGCCTATCCTTTCATTGCGAATTCATGGCGTCGGTAGTCTAATAACGAGGTCGGCGAAAGGGAGCTCCCCCGTCAGGGCCTGCTCCAATGTGCCAGAAACCCGCGTCCGCGTCACCTCGGTCTCGTTGGGCGAGAGCAGCGTTGTGCATCACAGCAAAACGGGCTGCCGTTTGGTCGAGATGGGTCAGGAACGACGTTTTCGGCGCTCGTGCCCCATGTCTGTTGTTAACCCCAAAGCGAGCGAAACCGCGTTGCAATGAAACGACACTTCGTGCCACAAGCGGACATTCGCGGTCGCCGGCTAATTGACAAAAAACAGCGATCACACCGACGGTCCGGCCTAGACCAGCCTGACGTTCTTGAGCGGTAGCGTGCGCACCGGCTTTCCGGTCGCCGCAGCGATCGCGTTGAGAACGGCAGGCGTGACCACGCAGATCGTGGGCTCGCCCACGCCGCCCCAGAAGTCATAGCTCGGCACGATCACTGTCTCGACCTTGGGCATTTCGGCGAGCCGCATAATCTCGTAGGTGTCGAAGTTGAGCTTCGTCATGCGCCCCTGCTCGACCGTGCATTCGCCGTAGAGCGCCGCGGTCAGACCGAAGGCGACCGAGCCTTCGACCTGGGCAGCGATCTGGCCGGGATTGACCGCATGGCCGCAATTGAGCGCCAGCACCATGCGGTGAACCTTGAGCTTGCCCTGGTTGCTGACCGACACCTCCGCGACAGCGGCCGAATAGCTGCCGTAGCCCATGAACTGGGCGATGCCGCGGTGCACACCAGGCGGCAGCGGCTTGCCCCACTCCGCCTTCGCGGCCGCCGCATCGAGCACTGCGAGGTGCTTGGGATGCTTCGCCATCAGCGCGCGGCGGAATTCGAGCGGGTCCTTGCCGGCCGCGTGTGCCACCTCGTCCATGAAGCATTCCAGATAGACGCCGTTCTGGTTGGTATTGACGCCACGCCACGGGCCGACCGGCACATGGGTGTTGCGCATCACGTAGTCGATCATAAGATTTGGCACCGTATAGCCGAATTGGGCGTCGTCCGGCTCCTGCCACAGGCCTTGCAGTTGGCGCATGTCCTTGCCGCCGACGACAGCGGATTGATTCGAGAACGCGTTGATCGATTGTCCGCACACGCGCAGATGCAGGCCAATGAGGTTGCCGTCGGCATCAAGCCCGGCTGTACCGCGGAACTGGGAAATCGGCCGATAGAAATCGTGCGCCTGGTCTTCCTCACGGCTCCAGATCAGCTTGACCGGAGTGCCCGGGAATTCGTTGGCGATGGCCACGGCTTGGTGCACGTAGTCCTGCGAGCCGCCGCGCCGGCCGAAACCGCCGCCGAGATCCGGCCGGTGGATTTCGCATTTGTCGAGCGGCAGACCGGAGACTTCCGACAACGCCGCCAACGCAGCTTCCGCATTCTGCGTCGCCACCCACACCTCGGCCTTGTCGGCAGAGACTATGGCGGTGCAGTTCATCGGCTCCATGGTGGCGTGGGCCAGAAACGGCGTTGCGTAGACCGCTTCCACCTTCTTGGCCGCGTCCGCGATGGCTTTCGGTGCGTCGCCGACCTGCCAGTTGCCGTTGTCGGAGGTCGCGCTCAGCCCTTCCTTGAGCCGCTCGGCGATGGTGGCGCTCGATTGTGCCGTGCCGTCGCCTTCGTTCCACACGATCGGCAAGGCCTCGAGCGCGGTCTTTGCATGCCACCAGGTATCGGCGACGACGGCGATGGCGCTGTCGTTTACCTTCACGACGCGCTTAAAGCCGGGCAGGTGTGCGATCTTGGATTCGTCGAAGCTTGCGACCTTGCCGCCGAACACCGGGCAATCCTTGATCGCCGCGCACATCATTCCAGGCAGCTTCACGTCGATCGCATAAACCTTGCTGCCGTTGAGCTTAGGCGCCGTGTCGAGGCGCTTTAATGGCTTGCCGGCGATCTTCCAGTTCTTGGGATCCTTGAGCGCGATGGTTTTGGCATCGGGCGGCTGCAGCTTTGCCGCGGCCGCGGCGACCTTGCCATAGCTCGTCGTACGGTTTGACGCGGCGTGGCTGAGGACGCCGTCTGACACGGTGAGCTCGCCGACCGGCACGTTCCATTCGTTGGCTGCGGCCTGCAGCAGCATCATGCGCGCAACGGCGCCGCCGCGGCGGACGTAATCCTGCGACCCGCGTATGCCGCGGCTGCCGCCGGTCCCCATATCGCCCCAGACGCGCTTGCGGGCCAGGTTGCGTCCCGGCGTGATCGGATCGGTCGCCACCTTGTTCCAGTCACATTCCAGCTCTTCCGCGACGAGCTGGGCGAGGCCGGTGAGCGTGCCCTGTCCCATCTCCGCGCGCGCGATGCGAATGACGCAGGTGTCGTCGGGCTTGACGACGACCCAAGCGTTGACCTCGGCGCCGGCTTCTTCCGCCGCAGCCGGGTCGATGTCGAAGGGAAGGTGGAAGCCCAGCCCGAGGCCGCCGCCCGCGGCGGCTACGGATACGATGAAATCGCGCCGCGACGGCGCCGCAGCTTTGCTGAAGACTGTCATTGTCATGTCGGACCTCCCTAGATCTTGTCGCCAGCCGCCATATGCACGGCCGTCCGAATGCGCTGATAGGTGCCGCAGCGGCAGATATTGGTCATCGCCGCATCTATGTCCTCGTCGGTCGGCTTTGGCTTCTTCGCCAGCAGCGCCGCCGCCGCCATGATCTGGCCGGACTGGCGATAGCCGCATTGCGGCACGTCGAACACAGCCCAAGCGAGTTGCACCGGATGGGACGCGGTCGGCGACAGGCCCTCGATGGTGACGATCTTGAGCAGGACCGCATCACCTCGCCATTGATGTGCACCGAGCAGGCGCCGCATTGCGCAATGCCGCAGCCGTATTTTGTGCCAGTGAGTCCGATTTGCTCGCGGATCACCCACAAAAGCGGGGTCTCGGCCTCTGTTTGCACGTCGAACGTTTGACCATTGATGTTGAGCTTTGCCATGGCGTCCTCGCAAAAACTGTCGGACGGTAAATTGTCGCACCAGCGGTTGCACCCGCCGCAAAGCGGCATCTCCGCATTCGCTCGCTGGCGAGCGCAAAGCATATCGCAACCATGGGCCTGTTGCCTATTCCAAATGGCAGCAAGAGCTTGCGTTGTGCGTCACAGCAAATTGAGCCGCTCGACGTTCGCTTAGGGTCACTTTCAGCCGCGACGGGGAGTGGCTGGCGCGGCAGAAAGACCTCCAGGAGCAGACACGCTACGGGCCGTGGCGCGCAGATACTTCACCAACGGCGAGCACGTGGCGGGCAGAGCGGACCCGCTCTGCCCGATTGGCGTCAAACGTCGGTTTGCTCGGAGATCGCCAGAGCATCATCAACCTCGATACCGAGATAGCGAACCGTGCTCTCAATCTTGGTATGCCCAAGCAGCAATTGTACAGCCCGCAGATTGCCCGTTCTGCGATAAATTAGCGTGGCCTTGGTCCGACGCAGGGAATGCGTCCCGAACATGCACGGGTCAAGTCCGATCCCGCATATCCAGTCGGCGAGGAGACGCGCATATTGTCGGGTCGAAAGGCCCTGGTCCGGGTGCCGCTGCGCGGCGAAAAGAAATTCGCCATGCTTCCTGTTCGCCACCCGGAGGTAATCGTCGACCGCTTGCCGGGTTTGCTCGGTCATTTCGAAGCGCACAGGCCGACCCGTCTTCTTCTGGCGGACTGTGGCCCGCTCAATGGCGTAGCCGTGTGGGGCAATATCCTCGACCTTGAGAGCGACGACGTCACAACCACGTAGCTTGCTGTCGATGGCGAGATTGAACAGCGCCAAGTCGCGTTTGCGGTCTGCCATTTGCAGCTTGGTACGGATCGACCAGATGTGTTTTGGCCGCAGGGGCGGCTTGGCTCCGGTCAGCTTCCCCTTGTTCCAAGGGGTGCGCTTGGGTGCCGCTTGGGATGGATTTTCGCCGTCTTGCATGGTCGTTCTCCTCCTTTGTGAGAACGACCAGCATGGCCTCGATTAAACCGCTCACGCAGGCGGATCGGCGTCCGCTATCGGGGGCGAACCGGTCGCGCGAGCCGATCGCCTTCGCGGCTGAAAGTGACCCATAACGTCATTTTGGGACCGCGAATTGCCGCATTGCGAAAGGCTTATTCGATTACCTCGTCGGCGCGTAGCAGTATCGAAGTGGGGACCGCGATGCCGATTGCCTTCGCGGCCTTGAGATTGACGATCGTCGTGAATCTCGTGGCCCGCTCGATCGGAAGATCCGCAGGCTTGGCGCCTTTGAGTATCTTATCTACGAGCACGGCGGCTTGGTGCCACATCGAAGAGAAGTCCACTCCATAGCCGATGACGCCGCCAGCTCGAGCGAGTTCCTCGTTTCCAATCGAGAGCAGCCGCCATTTCGTCGTCAACGCCGCGATCGCGTCAATGTTGGCGTCGATATTTCCGTCGTCGGTGATCTCAACTGCTTCAACGTGTCCTTGAGCCATTTTCTCGAAGACGCTCTCGAACTCGTTCGGCCCCCGCACCAGGAATTGTTGCAGTTCCACCTTGAGGGACTGGGCGGCAATTTGTATCGCCTGGAACTCCGGCCCCGTGGTGGCAGAATTGTCCGGGTTCGAAAGGACAGCCACCCGCTTCAGGTGCGGCATCGTCTCCTTGAGCAGCTCAATCTTTTTTGCCTGCATTTGCGGGCTGAAAAAACTCTCTCCAGTGATGTTTCCGCCAGGCCTTGCGATGCTGGCGACGAGACCCACGGCGACGGGGTCTCCAATACTCGCGATCACAATAGGAATCGTCGCGGTCGCCTGTTTGGCCGCAAGGGTTCCCGGCGTACCGTGAGTCACGATGACATCGACGTTCAAGCGAATGAGCTCGGCCACCAATTCGGGAAGCCGCGCGTAATTTCCTTCTGCCCAACGAAATTCAATGATGACGTTGGTCCCCTCGACGTAGCCGCGATCGCGTAGACCCTCCCGCAACCCCGTGACACGGTCTGCGAAACCGGACGCAGATGCAGCGCCCAGGACGCCGATCCGAGAGACCTTGCCCGGCTGCTGCGCGCGTACCGTATGCGGCCACGCCACCACCGCGCCCCCGAGCGCCGATATGAATTTCCGCCTTCGGATATCGGTTGCCATTTGATCCGTCCCCCGAAGGGATCATGCCCGGTCAATGTGGAGAAGCGTATCACGCACCAATCGGCAGGTCTGGTCCTGAACCGTCCCACTGGCGAGCGACCCGCGCGACTGCTTTCAGGGGGATTGTGTTGCAAAACTCTGATTGAGACGAATCACGAACGATGATTCCGTTGGATTGCGACGGGCATCGACGGGAGCGGCTCATGATGGGTCGGCGAGAAGGTGGACAAGGTCAGTTCT
>Ga0181518_10006145_pt1 | contig 10121 bp, 3 predicted proteins | sample PEATcosm2014_Bin_28_FD_119751 | JGI IMG/M metagenome (GOLD analysis project Ga0181518, IMG submission 119751) | Peatland microbial communities from MTU Mesocosm Facility, Houghton, MI, USA - PEATcosm2014_Bin01_60_metaG | ecosystem: Environmental > Terrestrial > Soil > Wetlands > Peat | place... | reverse complement strand
GTGGCTGTCTGTCCTGCGCTGGATGTCACAGTGTAATACTGTATGGCGCTGCCGTTTGATGCGGGGGCCGTGAAGGTGACCGTCGCCAGGGCGTTGCCGGGCGATGCGCTCACCCCTGTCGGTGCGCCCGGCACCGTGTATGGAGTCACCGCGCTGGAGGGCGCTGAGGTCGCTGGCCCGCCGGAGCTGGTTGCAGTCACCGTGAAGGTGTATGGGGTCCCGTTGGTAAGCCCCGTCACGGTGTGAGTGGTTAAAGTCGTTCCGGCGTTGGAGTCCGTACCGCCCGTGGGACTGGAAGTCACGGTGTAGCCAGTTATGGTGCTGCCGTTTGAAGCGGAGGGCGTGAAGCTGACCGTCGCCTGGGCGTTGCCGGGCGTTGCGCTCACCCCTGTCGGGGCGCCGGGCGAAGCGGATGGAGTTACAGGGGTGGAAGCACTTGAGGCCGGTCCGGTCCCCGCGGCGTTTGCCGCCGTTACCGTAAACGTATAAGGAGTGCCGTTTGTAAGCCCGGTCACGGTGTGGCTGAGTAAAGTCGATCCTGGGCCTTGGTCTGTACCGCCGGCGGGATTCGATGTCACGGTGTAGCCCGTTATGGCGCTGCCGCCGGTATAGGTGGGGCCAGTGAAGGTGACCGTCGCGCTGGCGTTGCCGGGCGATGCGCTCACCCCTGACGGGGCGCCCGGCACCGTGATTGGAGTCACCGGGTTGGAGTAGCCGGAAGGCAGACCGTTGCCGGCGGCGTTTGTCGCCGTTACCGTGAATGTATAGGTGGTGCCGGGGGTCAGGTGTGACACGGTTATAGGGCTTTGCGTGCCTGTGGCTGTCAAGCCGCTTACGCCGTTAACATAGGATGTCACAGTGTAACCGGTTATGGTGCTGCCGTTTGAAGCGGGGGTACTGAATATGACCGAGGCCTGGGTGTTGCCGGCGGTTGCCGTTCCTATTGTCGGCGCGCCCGGCGCCGTGTATGGAGTTACCGCGCTGGAGGGCGCTGAGGTCACTGGCCCCACGTTGCTCGTTGCAGTCACAGTGAAGGTGTATGGCGTTCCGTTGGTAAGCCCCATCACGGTGTGAGTGGTTAAAGTCGTTCCGGCGTTGGAGTCCGTACCGCCCGTGGGACTGGAAGTCACGGTGTAGCCCGTTATGGTGCTGCCGTTTGATGCGGAGGGCGTGAAGCTGACCGTCGCCTGGGCGTTGCCGGGCGTTGCGCTCACCCCTGTCGGGGCGCCGGGCGAAGCGGATGGAGTTACAGGGGTGGAAGCGCTTGAGGCCGGTCCGGTCCCCGCGGCGTTTGTCGCCGTTACCGTAAACGTATAAGGAGTGCCGTTTGTAAGCCCGGTCACGGTGTGACTGGGTGAAGTCGATCCTGCGCTTTGGTCTGTACCGCCGGCGGGATTCGATGTCACGGTGTAGCCCGTTATGGCGCTGCCGCCGGTATATGTGGGGCCTGTGAAGATGACCGTCGCGCTGGCGTTGCCGGCCGTTGCCGCGACCCCTGTCGGGGCGCCCGGCACCGTGATTGGGGTCACCGGGTTGGAGTAGCCGGAAGGCAGACCGTTGCCGGCGGCGTTTGTCGCCGTTGCCGTGAATGTATAGGTAGTGCCGGGGGTAAGGTGTGACACGGTTATCGGGCTTTGCGTGCCTGTGGCTGTCAAGCCGCTTACGCCGTTGACATAGGATGTCACAGTGTAACCTGTTATGGCGCTGCCGTTTGAAGCGGGGGTACTGAATGTGACCGAGGCCTGGGCGTTGCCGGCGGTTGCCGTTCCTATTGTTGGTGCGCCCGGCGCCGTGTATGGAGTTACCGGGCTGGAGGGCGCTGAGGTCGCTGGGCCGCCGGAGCTGGTTGCAGTCACAGTGAAGGTGTATTGGGTGCCGTTGGTAAGCCCCGTCACGGTGTGAGTGGTTAAAGTCGTTCCGGCGTTGGAGTCCGTACCGCCCGTGGGACTGGAAGTCACGGTATAGCCCGTTATGGTGCTGCCGTTTGATGCGGGGGGCGTGAAGCTGACCGTCGCCTGGGCGTTGCCGGGTGTTGCACTCACCCCTGTCGGGGCGCCCGGCGCTGCGGATGGAGTTACAGGGGTGGAGGCGCCTGAAGCCGGGCCGGTCCCGATCCCGTTTGTCGCCGTTACCGTAAATGTGTAGGGAGTGCCGTTGTTCAGGGGTGACACGGTTATCGGGCTTGATGAACCTGTGGCTGTTATTCCGCCTGGATTCGAGGTCACGGTGTAGCCCGTTATGGCGCTGCCGCCGGTAAATGTGGGGCCGGTGAAGGTGACCGTCGCGCTGGCGTTGCCGGCCGTTGCCCCTACCCCTGTCGGTGCGCCCGGAACTGCGCCGGGCGTTACACTGTTGGAGGCGCCTGAAGGCAGACCGTTCCCCGCGGCGTTTGCCGCCGTTACCGTGAAAGTGTAGGCGGTCCCGTTGGTAAGCCCCGTCACGGTTATCGGGCTTCCCGCACCTGTGGCTGTTATGCCGCTTGCGATGCCGGAAGGATAATAGTAGGCAGTCACGGTGTAGCCCGTTATGGGGCTGCCGCCGTTTGAAGCCGGGGGCGTGGGCGTGAAGGAGACCGTCGCCTGGGCGTTGCCGGCGGTTGCCGTTCCTATTGTCGGGGCGCCCGGCACCGTGTATGGATATACAGTGGGGGTGGAGGGGCTTGAGGCCGGGCCGGTCAGCCCCGCGGCGTTTGTCGCAGTCACCGTGAAAGTGTAGCCGGTCCCGGGGGTAAGCCCCGTTACGGTGTGAGTTGTTGAAGTTGTTCCGGCATTGGAGTCCGTACCGCCCGTGGGACTGGAGATCACGGCATAGCCCGTTATGGCGCTGCCGCCGGTAACTGTGGGGGCAGTGAAGGTGACCGTCGCCTGGTCGTAGCCGGCCGTTGCACTAACCCCTGTCGGGGCGCCCGGCTTCCCGGCTGGAGTTACAGGGGTGGAAGGACTTGAGGCCGGTCCGGTCATCCCCGAGGCGTTTGTCGCGGTCACCGTAAATGTATAGGCGGTCCCGTTGGTAAGACCTGACATAAGGTGACTGGTTGAGGTGGTTCCGGCGACGGTGTCCAGACCGCCAGGGGGATTCGATGTAACGGTGTAGCCCGTTATGTCGATGCCGGTTGATGCGGGGGCCGTGAAAGTGACCGTCGCGATGCCGTCGCCGGGCCTCGCACTCACCCCTGTCGGCGCGCCAGGAACTGCGCCAGGCGTTACTTGGTTGGACTGCCCTGAGGTAGCGAACAACCCCGCGGCGTTTGTCGCCGTTACCGTGAATGTGTAGGGAGTGCCGTTGTTCAGGGGTGACACGGTTATCGGGCTTGACGTACCTGTGGCTGTTATTCCGCCTGGATACGATGTCACGGTGTAGCCCGTTATGGCGCTGCCGCCGCTTGATGCGGAGGGCGTGAAGCTGACTGTCGCACGCTGCCAACCGGCCGTTGCATTCACCCCGGTAGGTGCTCCGGGCGCTGTGTTTGTCGCAAAACTGGCCGTTACGGTGCAGGCGCCCGTGATCTGCCCTGTAGTGTAGGTGTTGCCCACTAATGTTCCATTGCAACCCGTCACCGAGGAAATGCTGCACCCGGTGTACGGCGTCACGGTAAAGGATGTGGTCCCATCGTAGTTGACTGACTGAGGGGTCGAGGGGTTGATGCCCCCGCCAGACCCGGCATAGGGCGTGACCGTGTACGTGTTTATGCCAAACGTGGCCGACACGGCACAGTCACTCGTGATCAGCCCTGTCGTGTAGGTGTTGCCGGTTAATGACCCTCCGCATCCCGTTACGGATGCGCTGTACCCTGTGTTCGGCGTCACGGTAAAGGATGTGGTCCCATCGTAGTCGACTGACTGAGGGGTCGAGGGGATGATGCCCCCGTAAGACCCGGCAGAGGGCGTGACCGTGTAAGTGTTTATCGCAAAACTGGCCGTTACGGTACAGTCACTCGTGATCGGCCCTGTCGTGTAGGTGTTGCCCGATAATGTTCCTCCGCAACCCGTTACCGAGGAAATGCTGTACCCGGTGTTCGGCGCCACGGTAAAGGATGTGGTCCCATCGTAGGCAACTGACTGATCGGTCTGGGGATTGATGCTCCCACCAGACCCGGCAGAGGCCGAGACAGTGTAGGAGGTTTGAAAATTCAGCGCTGCAGACGGTTGGCTGACGACCGTGTTCAAATTGTTGGAATTCGGGGAGGTGTAGCCGCTGATGCTGACGCTGTAAGGGTTACCGGTGAGGTTACTGGCAGGATAGGTATAGGTCTCCTTATCGGTGATTAAAATGGGGGTGCCGGAAATTCCCGACAACTCGTACCCACCGGGTCCGCTATATGGAGGGGTGGAAGCAATCGGGGTCCACGTGAAAGTGACACTGGAACCGCTCACGCTGGCTATGCTGAAATTGAGCGGAGCAACCGTTTGGTAGTCCGACCAGTCACCCCCCGTCTGTATGGTGTTCAGGAAGCCGATCAAATTCGTGTCGGTGGTTGGATCGCCGGTATTGACATAGAGGGCGTTATATCGAATGTCGGAACCCTGGTATGCCATATTGTGGAGACTCAGGAGCGAAGGGGGAATCGGCCCGCTCAGCATGTTGCCGTTCAGGTGGAGGTTCTGCAAGTTGGTCAGGCTGCTGATATCGGGGATGACCCCTGCGAACTGGTTCCCGCTCAGGTCGAGGTACTGCAACGCAGTCAGACTGCCGATCTGAGTTGGAATGGGATTATCCGAGAGCTGATTTGAGTGCAGGTCAAGGTACTGCAAATTAGTCAGGTTGCAGATACCTGCGATGCTCCCCGTGAGGTTATCTGAGTCCAGGTCAAGATGCGTCAAGTTGCTCAGGTTGCTGATTCCTGTAGGGATACTCCCCGCTGTGAACTGATTGGATCCCAAGTTGAGGTACAGCAAATTCAAATTAGTCAGGCTGAGATCAGGGATGGTCCCCGTGAGCTGATCTGAGTGCAGGTCAAGGTGCGTCAAGTTGCTCAGGTTGCTGATCCATGCAGGGAAAGGCTCTGGGGTGAACTGATTGGACCCCAGGTTAAGGAATTGCAGCCCAGTCAGGCTGCTGCTGATATCAGGGATAGGCCCTGTGAGCTGACTTGAACTCAGGTCAAGCTGCGTCAAGTTGATCAGGTTGCTGATCCATGGAGGGATGCTCCCCAAGAGCGGATTTCCGGAAAGGTCGAGGTACTGCAACGCAGTCAGGTTGCCGATCTCCGTAAGGTCGCTCCATGAGAACAGATTGTGGTTCAGGTCAAGGTAATGCAAGTAGATCAGGTTGCCGATCTGAGTTGGGATGCTTCCTGAAAGCTGGTCTCCGTTCAGTATAAGATAATTCAACCCGGTCAGGTTGCCGATCGATGCAGGGATGGGACCTGAGAGCTGATAATTTCCGCCGACGTTAAGGTAGTACAACGCAGTCAGGTTGCCGATCGATGCAGGGATGCTTCCTGAGAGCTGATTTGCGTTCAGGTTAAGGGACTGCAGCGCAGTCAGGTTGCCGATCGATGCAGGAATTGGCCCTGAAAGGCTGTTATAACTCAGGTCAAGGGACGTCAACGTAGTCAGATTGCCGATCGATGCAGGGATGATCCCTGAGAGGTTATTCCAGCCCAGCTCGATTGAAACCACATTACCGCTCTCACAGCCTACCCCATACCAGTTACTACTACTACCATCACATACCGGACCGCCGCCCCCCCAGCCTGAGTTATTCCACCAATAAAGCCCGCCTGTGCTGTTGTATAGACTGATAAGCGCATCCTGTTGCGTCTCGTTGTAGATCTCACAACTGGAAATAGCATTGCCGGTGGGGCCCACCCCCCCGGCCGCGAGCACCGTGCCGTCTTGAAGCAGGGTCGCCGTGTGCAGGTAGCGCGCACGGTTGAGGCTTGCCCCCGTAGTCCACACGTCGTAATTCGGATCTCCGTAATTCGGATCGTAGATCTCAGAGCTGTTAGTAGCAACGCTCCCGGAGGGCATCCCCCCGGCCACGAGCACCGTACCGTCTTGAAGTAGGGTGGCCGTGTGGAGGTAACGCGGATAATGAAGGGTGTCTGCCGGTTGCGTCCAGGTTCCGTCAAAGGGAGGTGACGAACCGGCATTCGGATCGTAGATCTCATAGCTGGAAAAAGCGTTGCCGCTGCCGTCCTGCCCCCCCGCTACGAGCACCGTGCCATCATTAAGCAGGGTGGCCGTGTGATCCATGCGCGCAGTATTGAGGCCGATCGTCGTCGGCGTCCACCCGTTACCCGGATTAGTCGGATCGTAGATCTCACAGTCGGGAAGAGCGTGGCCGCTGGTGTCCTCCCCCCCGGCCACGAGCACCGTGCCGTCTTGAAGCAGGGTGGCCGTGTGCGAGAAACGCGCAGTGTTGAGGCCTCCCGTCGCCGGCGTCGACATTTGCGTCCACAGTCCGGCATTCGGATCGTAGATCTCACAACTGGAAAAAGCATTGCGGCTGCCGTCCTGCCCCCCGGCCACGAGCACCTGGCCGTTGGCAAGCAGGGTGGCCGTGTGCGAGCAACGCGCAGTGGCGAGAGGTCCCGTCTGCGTCCACAGTCCGGTAGACGGATTGTAGATCTGACAGTCGTAAAGAACGTTGCCGTTGATGTCCAGCCCCCCTGCCACGAGCACCTGGCCGTAGGGAAGCAGGGTGGCCGTGTGACCTTGACGCCCAGGGTCGAGGCTTCCCGTTACCGTCCAGTCCTGAGCAATGGGCAGACTAGGCGCACGGGCGGGGAGGACATTGCCCAGGATGAGCGTCCCCATCACCACCAGAAGTCCTAAACCCTTCCATCCCTGAAACGTTCTTCTTCTACCGAAACAATTACCTGTGCGCATGGGTCCCTCGTCAACCGGTCATGGTAAGATTTGGCATACTTCGAGCTTTTGGTATATTTCGAGCTATACAGCCATAGGACCTTTCAGTTCTTGGCATCTTTAAGGTCCCTTTAACAGCGGCCGCAGGCGCGCCGGTTTGTTGGCGCAGACTCTGCCAAAGGCCGCATACATGTATGGCGAAGACGGCAGGGATGTGTTGATTGAGGTAACACGCGGAAACCGAGCGCGAGCTGGAACCATCAGGAATGTGGTCCATATCGTTCCACGCCTCTCAGATCGGGCATCAAGTTTCTTGCATAAATGCAGCTTGTCTCTGTGGGTTGCCCGGAATGGGCTACAGTACATTGCAGTGAAGTCTTAGGATTGTCAAGTGCCAAATACGCCAATACTATTTTTCATTCGATTCATTTCTGCCTGGAAGAAATCTCTTAAAGCAGGCGCAAAAAAGCCCAAAGCGATCTTTCCCTTGTAAAGCACTATGGTATACCAACATGCATTACTTGAGTCAACGCCACTGGACATCACCCCATATAGCTTAAATTCAATGACGAATATTAGTGAAGAGTATTTATCAACACTTATCCCATATCTGTTTGGTGCGCGTTCACCGCAGTTCTTCATGTCCCCGCGGGACACCCTAATACCAAGTTCAAGAGCGGGCGGGGATAAACCCCGCCCCTACGGCATTGTCGCGCGGTTCTTTTGTAGAGGAGGGCTTTATGCCCTCCCGAAGCACCCGATTTGAACGTAACTCAGTATAAACCATGAAAAGGCCCGTAGACCCGTAGCCTTTTCGTAGCAGTTATTCATGTCCCTTTGGGACACCCTGAAACCATGAAAAGTCGTAGCAACTTTTCGAGACAGAGGCGGGGCATAGTCCGGTCAAGGAGAGAACGGGGCATAGCCCGGTCAAGGAGAGAACGGGGCATAGTCCGGTCATTGAGAGAAAAGCTTTGTAAGACAGGATTTACAGGAAACGTTAGGAGCATTTCACCATGTTAATAGAAATGGCTATTTCTAAGTCCTGAGGATAAATGGTGAAATACTTCTATGTTCCTGTTGATCCAGTTGAATTTTGGTTTTCTCTGTGTCCTCTGTGTCTCCGTGGTGAACCCTTACCGTCTTTGCGGCGGCTCATACGACATAAGAAACCGGAAGCAGTATGAGACGGTATTTTTTATTAGACGTTTTTTGATTATCTGTTTGCTATGATGAGTGAAGCGGGAAGCAATGCCGTATGCGAATTCTTCGAGACCTATAAGTCCTGAAACGTTCCAGCCGGGGCCTTCATTCCTGCTCCCTGCTTCTCGCTCCTCGCTCCCAGTCAGTTAAGGGACACTGCAATCGTCACTTGGCCTTGCGCAGAATCTCCTGATGTTGGCAACCTGTTCGGGACTTCCAATGACGACTATTACCGATTGCGGCGTCAGGACTTCATCCGGGGATGGATTATACGTGAACTCGGGATCTTCGGGACGCTTCAAAGAAACCGCAATCAGGCCGGTCCTGCGCTGAATGTCGATTTCGCGAAGCGAATGCCCGATCCACGGCGACCCTTCGCCAATTGTAACTTCCTGGACGCGAATTGCGTCATCTCCTTTAAGCATCCGGTCGAGGAATGAAACGGCATGAGGGCGGATCATCTCGCTGGCCATACGCATGCCGCCGATGAAAGATGGATTTACAACATAATTAGCCCCGGCCCTGTAGAACTTGTCAGCCAGATTGTTTTCATGGCATCGCGCCACAATCTTGATTCCAGGGTTGATGTAGCGTGCCTGGACCGTTATCAGAAGGTTGTGACCGTCTTCTTCCAACACTGCCAGCACACCCGAGGCCCGCTCAATCCCGGCGCGGAGCAGCACCTCTTCTTCAGTTGCGTCGCCCTGGATGTAATGGTGGCCCTGGAATTGGTTGGCGATCCATTCCACGCGCTCGGGTTTTAGTTCGATACACACGCAGGACTGCTTTGAGGCAATCAGCTCTCGTAACACACTGACGGCGGTGTGGCCGCCCCCGCAGACAATAAAATGGTTTTTGAGCGCGGCAATGCTTTTTTCCATCTTACGCTCCCTCAATATTCGGGAAAATTTACGCTCGACAACAAACCCGGTGATCGTCGAGACTGCATAGAGAGCCACCCCCATTCCGGACCACATCAGAATCATGGCAAAAAGACGGCCGTTTGTACCAAAGTCCTCGAGTATCTCTCCATAACCGACGGTGGTAAGTGTAATACTCGTCATATAGGCGCAGTCGAAAAGGCTCCACTTGCCCCCGCCCAAAATGAAAAATCCCAGCGTGCCGGCTATGAACACAACCAGAAGCAGCAGTGCCGGGAAAACCAATTGGTGCAGGAATGCGCGATCCATGGCATGTTTTGATGCTGCGGACTGCAAACTCGGGGCCGTGGCCATGAACTCTTTCAGAACTCCTCTTTAAATTGACATCATGCCTACTGACGGCAGTTAGAGGTTACTGTTTTGGAAGTCACAAAATACATGTTTTACCGGATTCTTTTTTTCCAAAAATACGACTATCTTCATAGATGAGCAGCTATATAATCGTATGTTTCTCTCAGTGGAAAGCCAGGTCCCTCCGGCCTGGCTTTTTTCTTTCATCAAGCCTGGCTGCCCAGGAATTGAACAAAGATCTTCCTTGTCCTCGGGCCGTCGAACTCCAGGAGGAATATTCTCTCCCAGGCGCCGAGAACCAGCTTTCCCGAGTCGACAATTACCTGCACGCTTCCCCCGACCAGGATCGCTTTAATATGGGCTGCCGAATTGCCTTCGGTGTGTTTGTAGGCCCCCCGCCATGGAGCGATAGTGTCCAGGGTCCTTAAAACGTCATCCATCACATTCGGGTCGGCCCCTTCATTTATCGTAAGCCCTGCCGTGGTGTGCGGGGTGTAAATCAGGCAGATGCCGTTTTCGGCTGATTTTTCCCTTAATCGGGTGGCTACATGGTCAGTGAAGTCAACAGCGCATGAATGGGCAGAGGTTCTGATCTGTGAGATTTCCATATCGATCTTCCGGTTCAAGGCAGAATGATTCCCGATTCGGTTCGGCGCTCCCGCGCCGGCGTTTGCTCAGTCTCGGGGGCAGACAGAAAATCATCGTTCCAGTGGAAACTGATTGAATATCTTACCAATTGTGACACGGCGGGGTTTTTCCCCACAGGGGACCGGCCCGCGAGATTGAGGGCAATTATCCAAGCCCAGTGCGCCTTGTCTTCGGCGCCCGAGAGTTTGAAGGCCATTGCCTGCTCTTCGAAAAACCTCTCGTAGAG
>Ga0181518_10006144_pt1 | contig 10122 bp, 9 predicted proteins | sample PEATcosm2014_Bin_28_FD_119751 | JGI IMG/M metagenome (GOLD analysis project Ga0181518, IMG submission 119751) | Peatland microbial communities from MTU Mesocosm Facility, Houghton, MI, USA - PEATcosm2014_Bin01_60_metaG | ecosystem: Environmental > Terrestrial > Soil > Wetlands > Peat | place... | reverse complement strand
GGATCGAACGCCTTGTGATGCAGGATGTGCTCGAACAAGAGGGTGTTCACCAGGGCCCAAACGATCATGACGGCGAAGAAGGTGAACACGAAGGGCCACGAGCCCATCATGTTGCGCATCCGATCGGCCGAACGCTCACCCAGGGAGAGCTGGTCGCCAGTTCGCACCCCAGGGTGCTTGTGCCAATGAGTCTGCCAGGGAGTGGTCACGACGGCGATCGTCGCGCACCTCGCCTGTGCAGCGGGGGATCGCCGAGTCCCCTGTCGGCAGGTCCCATCTCCGGTTCGGGACGCTCGTGGCGCGCGCGGGTGGAGGTGGCCGGCCCCCGGTTTGCAGCCCCCGGGGTCAGGGATCAGTTGTCGAAGGCGTATCGGAGTGCTTCGGCGACGGCTCGGTAGCCAAGGGCCTGGTAGACGGAATTCGAGGTCGGGTTGGCGAGGTCGGTGTAGAGCATGCACCGCTGTCCCCTGGATCGCACACCACTGGAGACCCCGGCCACGAGCGCCGACGCGTAGCCAGAGTTCCGCCGTTCGGTGGGCGTGTACACCGGTCCCACCCGCACAACCCCCGAGACGGGCTCGGAGAGCCCCGCCGGCATTGGTGTGATCGTCGCCATGAAGCTCAGAGGAGACTGAAACACCACGCCGGCGGGTTCATCGCCGATATCGACGATCCAGTAACGCCCAGGCTCGGGATCGGCCACGCGTTGGTGCAACAACGTCAAGACCACGTTGTGGTGAATCGGGTCGATGGCGAGGAACCTCGCGGCGTCGCTCAGGACCTGTGCGGGATCCTCTGTCCTTCGAACCGATGTCCTCCGCACCGAGCTGGCCATCGCCAATGATGGCGCACCCGTCGTGTCGAGCGAGCGCTCCAGACCGGGGTTGGGTGCCCGACGGTCAGCCGGCCGCGGCGACCTCCAAGAGGGCGTTCAGGCCGCGCCGCGGCGTCATGATCTCGTCGATCATCCCGTAGGCGAGCGCGTCTTCGGCCGACATGAAGTAGTCGCGATCGATGTCTCTTTCGACCTTCTCGACCGGCTGGCCACAGTGGTGGGCGATGATCTCGGCCATGCGCCGGGTGGTGGCGAGCACCTCGCGCAGCTGGATCTCCATGTCGCTCGGCGCTCCCCGGGTGCCGGCGGAACCCTGGTGGATCATGATGCGCGAGTTGGGGAGGGCGAAGCGCTTTCCCGGTGCCCCCGCGCAGAGGATCATCGCGGCCGCCGACATGCCCATCCCGACGCACGTGGTCGCGACCTGAGGCCGGATGTGCTGGATGACGTCGTAGATGGCCATCCCGGCGTACGCCATCCCGCCCGGCGAGTTGACGTAGAGGGCAATGTCCTTGTCCGGGTCCTGGGCCTCCAGGTACAAGAGCTGGGTGATGATCACGTTGGCGATCTGGTCGTCGATCTCCTGGCCCAGGAACACGATGCGTTCGCGCAGCAGGAGCGAGTAGAGGTCGAACATCCGGTCGCCACGAGTGCCCTCGTCGATCACGGTCGGGATGAGTGTCAGTTGAGAGGCCATCGGTTGCTCCTCGCTCGGCGGGTAATCACGCAAATGGTATCTCACATATGAGATAGTGTTCTCGACGTGAGTGACCGTCGGCATGAGACCGTGTTCCCGGGATTCGCCGAGATGGCGAACGCTCGGCGCGCCCTTGGCCAAGAGCTGGTTGCGCGCCGTCACGAGCTCGGACTTTCCCAGACCCAGGTCGCGGCACGCATGGGCACCTCCCAGTCGGCGGTGGCCCGACTGGAGGCCGGGCAGGCCGACGTCCGCCTGTCCACGCTGGAGCGCTACGCCGCCGCGCTCGGGTCGCTCGTGGTTTGGAGCATGGCCGAACAATGACCCCGGGATCCTTTGTCAGCTTTCCGCCCGAACCGAACGACTGGGACGCGTCGCTGCGGTCGCGGATGTTCGACCAGCGAGTGGTGTCGATCACCGGGCCGCTGAACGACGAGGTGGCCGGGCGGGCGGCCATGGAGCTCATGACACTCGACGCGACCGGCGACACGGCGATCCAGCTCCACCTCGAGAGCCCGAGCGGGGAGCTCGGCGCCGCGCTGGCCGTGATGGACGTCGTCGACACGATGGGTGTGAACGTGACCGGTCTCGCCATGGGCTTGGTTGGAGGGCCGGCGATCGGGGTTCTCGCCGTCTGTCGGCGGCGCATCTCGATGCCCCACGCGCGCTTCCACCTCTGCGAGCCCGAAGCCGCATTCTCGGGCGACGCGCGAACGATCGAGCAATGGCTGAATCACCGCAGACGCCAGTGGCGCCAGTACTGCGAGCGGGTGGCCGGCGCGCTCGGTCGACCGGTCGAGGAGATCGAGTCGGTGCTGGCCGATGGCCCGTACTTCGGGGTCGACGAGGCGTTGGCGATGCGGCTGGTCCAAGAGATCGCCCGGCCGCGGGGCGAGATCTCGGCGTTGAGGCGACCGACGGGGTACGTCAACGAGACCTGATTCGTCGACCGGGTCGCGACCCGACACGCCGGGCTCTTGCGAGCGATCGTTGCTTGCACGACCGCGATTAGCTTGCCAGGGTGCGACTCCTGCTCATCCGACACGGCGAAGCCCGCCGGGTCGAGTCTGAGACCGGCATCGCCGACCCGCCCCTCACCGAGACCGGCCATCAACAGGCCCGCCGCCTCGCCGCATGGCTGAAGGCCGAGCAGATCGACCACGTCGCCGTCAGTCCTCTGCGCCGGGCTGGCCAGACGGCCGCCCCGATGGCCGACCAGTTCGGGCTCGAACCCGAGGTGATCCCCGCACTGGCCGAGTTCGACGCCGGAGCCTCGAGCTACATCCCGATGGAAGAGCTGAGGGCGACACGGGATCCCCGGCTGCACGCCATGATCGAAGGACGTTGGGGCGAGTTGGGGTCCCTGGCCGAACCGGAGGGCTTCCGACGGTCGGTCGTCGCGGCCCTCGACGGCCTGGCCGGGTCACACCCCGGAGCGCAGGTCGCGGTGGTGTGCCACGGCGCCGTCATCAACGCCTACCTCGGAGACGTCATCGGGACGCCCCGGTTTCTCTGGTTCGAGCCCCACTACACCTCGATCAGCCGGGTGTTGGTCTCGCGCACCGGCATTCGGTCCATCGAGTCGGTGAACGAATCCGCGCACCTCCGCACAGACCGGGACCCGAACCGGGTTGGGGCCCCGGGCACCACCACCACCTGACTCCACGGGGGCCGAGGCGAGTGGCTCAGCCGAGGCGCTGCTCCAAGGTGTCGACGGTGCGGGTCAGCTCATCGGGGATCCGGCCCTCGAACTGGGCGTAGTGCTCCCGGATGAGCGGGACCTCGGCGAGCCATTCGTCGTGGTCGATGCGCAGCAGCTCCTCCATGTCCTCCTTGGACACGTCCACGCCCTCGATGTCGATCGCGCCGGGGGCGGGCACCCAACCGATGGGCGTCTCGACGGCCTCCCCGCGGCCGCTCGCACGGTCGAAGACCCATTCGAGGACCCGCGAGTTCTCGCCGTAGCCGGGCCAGAGCCACCGGCCGTCGGCGTCCTTGCGGAACCAGTTGACATAGAAGATCTTGGGCAGCCTGTCGGCGTCGGTTAACGCGCCGATGCGTAGCCAGTGGGCGAAGTAGTCGGCCATGTTGTAGCCGCAGAAGGGCAGCATGGCGAAGGGGTCGCGGCGCAGGTTGCCGACCGCGCCGGCGGCGGCGGCGGTGGTCTCCGACGCCATGATCGAACCGAGGAACACGCCGTGCTCCCAGTCGAAGGATTGGAGCACGAGCGGGACGACCGACGCCCGTCGGCCGCCGAAGAGGATCGCCGAGATCGGGACGCCCGCGGGGTCCTCCCACTCCGGGGCGATCGCCGGGTCTTGGGCGGCCGGGGCGGTGAAACGGGCGTTCGGGTGGGCGGCTGGGGTGCCCTTCTCGGGCGTCCAGTCCTCACCCCGCCAGTCGGTGCAGTGGGCCGGCGGATCGCCCATGCCCTCCCACCAGATGTCGCCGTCGTCGGTGAGGGCGGTGTTGGTGAAGATCGAGTTCGCCGAGATCGTCAGCATGGCGTTGGGATTGGTGTGGCTGTTGGTGCCGGGGGCCACGCCGAAAAAGCCGGCCTCGGGGTTGATCGCCCGAAGGCGGCCCTCGGCGTCGAATTTCATCCAGCAGATGTCGTCGCCGATCGTCTCGACCTTCCAGCCGGGCAGGGTCGGGATGAGCATGGCCAGGTTCGTCTTGCCGCACGCAGAGGGGAAGGCTCCGGTCACATAGCGCGTCTCGCCGTCGGGCGAGGTCAGCTTCACGATCAGCATGTGCTCGGCCAGCCAGCCGTGGTCGCGGGCGATGACCGACGCGATCCGCAGGGCGAAGCACTTCTTGCCCAAGAGGGCGTTGCCGCCGTAGCCAGACCCGTACGAGATGATCTCGCGAGTCTCGGGAAAGTGGACGATGTACTTGTTCTCGGAGTCGCACGGCCACGGGACGTCGGTCGCTCCCGGCTCGAGCGGGGCACCGACCGAGTGCAGGCAGGGCACGAACTCGCCCTCGGCGCCCAGGACCTCGAGGGCGCCCTTTCCCATGCGGGTCATGATCCGCATTGACACCGCCACGTACGCAGAGTCGGTCAGTTGCACCCCGATGTGGGCCTTGTCCGATCCGAGAGGACCCATGGAGAAGGGCACCACGTACATGGTCCGGCCACGCATCGCTCCGTCGAAGAGCTTGTGGAGCGTCGCCCGCATCTCTTCTGGCTCCTGCCAGTTGTTGTTGGGTCCGGCATCGATCTTTTTGGCCGAGCAGATGTAGGTCCGGTCCTCGACCCGGGCCACGTCGCCGGGATCGGAATGGGACCAGTAGCTATTGGGGCGCTTGGCCTCGGAAATCTTGGTGAATGTTCCTGCGTCCACCAGCAGCTGGCACAGCCGGTCGTACTCCTCGGCCGAGCCGTCGCACCACTCCACGCGGTCGGGCTTGGCCAGCGCTGCGATCTCGTCCACCCAGTCGATCAACTTCTTGTTGGCGGTGGGGGTGCTTGTGGTCGGAGGCATCCGGTCACACCTTCCTGTTGGTAATGACTCGATCGGTTGGGGCTGACGACGGCCACTGATTTGTGCGTGGCCGACAATGCTAGGCATGGACGGTGGTCCACCCCAAACAGCCACCCGACGAAGGCGACCGTTCACCAACCGGCGAAGATGCCGCTTTAGAGCGTATCGGAAGGCGCCTCAAGAGCCGATTCGGACCGCCGCCACCCGGGGAGACCTGGAGCGGTGACGACGCCGCAGTGGTGTGGGTGCCCGGCGCAAGGGAGCGATCCTCCCTGGTGTTGAGCACCGACGCGGTGGTGGCGGGCGTCCATGTCGACCTCTCGCTCGTCACGTTGGCCGACGTCGGTTGGAAGGCGCTCACCGTTGCGGTGAGCGACATCGGCGCCATGGGCGCGACCCCGGCCCACGCCCTGGTCGCGCTGGGCGCCGAACCGGGGACCGACCTTGAGGCGGTCGCCGATGGGATCGCCGAGGCCGCCGAGCGCTGGCGCTGCCCGGTGGTCGGCGGGGACCTCACCGCCGCCGGGCAACTGGTGGTGTCGGTGGCGGTGACCGGCACCCTGGCCGGTCCGGGACCGGCCGTCTACCGGAGCGGCGCTCGTCCCGGCGACGTCCTGTTCGTCACCGGGCCGTTGGGCGCGTCGGCGGCCGGACTTCGCCTCTTGCGCGACCCCCGCACCGAGGTCCCGGGCCTCGTCGACGCTGACCGACGCGCCTTGGAGGCCGCCTACCGGCGTCCGGTGGCCCGCCTGGCCGAGGGCCGCGAAGCGCGCGACGCCGGGGCGACGGCGATGATGGACCTCTCCGACGGTCTGGGGCTCGACCTGCACCGGCTGGCGGCCGCCTCAGGCGTGGGGTTCGTCCTCGACCAGGTGCCGGTGGTCAGCGGGGCCACGCTGGAGGAGGCCCTGGGGGGCGGCGAGGACTACGAGCTGCTCATCGCGGCGCCCGACGACGGGTCGCTCGCGGCCGGGTTCGCGGCCCGAGGACTGCGGCCGCCAGTGCGGATCGGGGTGTGCACAAGAGACGCAAGGGAACACCGCCTGGGCGATCAGAGCCTCGAGGCGACCGGGTACCAGCACCGCTTCTGAGGCGTGCCCGCCCGCGTGGGGGAATCTCAGGCGGTCGGAACGCTCCGGCGGGGCGGCTTGACCACGCGGCCGGCCCGGATGCACGAGGTGCAGACGTGGAGGCGGCGCGGCGAGCCGTCGACCAAGGCCCGAACCCGCTGGATGTTGGGGTCCCAGCGTCGCTTCGTGCGCCGGTGGGAGTGGCTCAGGTTCATGCCGAAGGAGGGGTGCTTGCCGCACAGTTCGCACACCGCTGCCATGGCCGATTCCCTTCTCGAGCTGCCCGGACCGGGCGGACGACGACGGACGCTAAGTCGTCGAGAACAGCCCGAAGGTTAGCATCCGTCCCATGGGGGCCCCTGCGGAGCTGACCTCGGCGGCGGTGCGCGAGGCCATGACCCGCTTTCGTGACGTCCTCCGGTCGTATCAAGAGGTCATCAACCGGCTGAACGTCTACCCGGTCCCCGACGGGGACACCGGGACCAACATGATGCTGACCGTCGACTCGGTAGTCCAAGAGTTGGGTGCCCTCGACCCCGATGCTCCGATGGCCGACGTCTGCAAGGCCGTCGCCCACGGGTCGCTAATGGGGGCCAGGGGAAACTCGGGGGTCATCCTCTCCCAGCTGCTGCGGGGGGTGAGCGAGCGGTTCTCGGCCGCTACCACCGTCGGCCCGGCCGAGGTCGCAGCGGCCCTCGTCGAGGCCTCCGCACTGGCCCGTAAGGCGGTTGTGCGGCCCGTCGAGGGCACCATCCTCACCGTTGCCGACGCGGCCGGCCAAGGTGCCGTGGAGGGTCAGGCCAAAGGTTTCGGGCTCTGCCAAACCGTCGAGTCGGCGCACCTGGCGGCCAAGGAGGCCCTGGCCGCGACCCCGACGTTGTTACCGGTGCTGGCGCAGGCCGGGGTGGTCGACGCCGGCGGAGCCGGGTACCTGCTCATGATGGACGCGCTTTTGTCCGCGATCGACGGACGCCCACTGCCCACCCCACCGCCGATCGAGTCGGTGCCGTTTCCGCGGTTGCCGAGCACCGCTCCCGCGTACGGCAACGAGACGGGAGACGGCGAGTCGAGCGGCCCACGCTACGAGGTGATGTATTTCCTCGATGCGCCCGATGACACCATCGCCGACTTCAAGGAGGTGTGGGCCGGCATCGGCGACTCGATCGTCGTGGTGGGGGGCGACGGCACGTGGAATTGCCACATCCATACCGACGACATCGGGGCCGCCATCGAGGCGGCGATCGACTGTGGCCGCCCCCGCAGCATCCGCATCACCGACCTGGCCGATCAGATCGTCGAGGAGCGGTGGGTCCGCGAGCACGCGGGCAATGCCCCGCCCGAGGAGCGGCACGGCCCGACCCCGACCACCGACGTCGTGGCCGTGGTGACCGGCGAGGGCGTCGGCCGGATCTTCCGTTCGCTCGGTGTGCATCACCTTGTCCCGGGGGGCCAATCGATGAACCCGTCGACCGCCGAGATCTTGGAGATCGTCGACCGCGTCGAGGCGGACCAAGTCGTCATCCTCCCCAACAACAAGAACATCCGACCGGTGGCCGAAAGGGTGGACGAGCTGAGCGCGAAGTCGGTTCGGGTGATCCCCACCGATTCGATCGTGGAGGGTTTCGCGGCGCTCTTGTCCTACGACCCGGCGTCGGACGCCGAGGGCAACGCCGAGGCGATGGCGGCCTCGGCCTCTAGGGTCGTCCCGGGCGAGGTGACCAGGGCGGTGCGCGACGCCAGCACCGAAGCCGGCCCGGTGCGGGAGGGGGACTGGATCGGTCTGTCTCGCGACGGGGTCGTGTCGATCGCCGACACTGCCTCGGGCGCGGCGTGCCGGTTGCTCGAACACCTGGTGGACGATCACGAACTGGTCACGATCATCGAGGGTGAGGATGCGTCACCGGCCGAGACGCGCCGCATCACGGTGTGGCTGAACGACGCTCGACCGGAGGTGGCCGTCGAGGTCCACCACGGGGGCCAGCCGCTGTACCCGTATCTGCTCGGCGTCGAGTGAACGAGGTGACCGTGGCGCCCCCACACGACGTGGAGGAGGCTGGCTCCCCCGGACGACGGCTGGCCCAGCTCGCCGACATTCCGGTGTCCACGCTGGCGACGGTCAAACCCCGCAAGGCCGAGGCGCTGGCCGAGTGGGGGGTCACCAGCGTCCTGGACCTCTTGACCACCTACCCGCGCCGCTACATCGACCGGACCCGTGCGGCCGACGTCGCCGACCTCGCCCTCGGCGACGAGGCGGTGGTATTCGCCGAGGTGAAGCGGACCAGGGCCAATCGCAACCCCCGCGGACGCGCCCGCGTTGAGGTGGTGGTCGCCGACTCGAGCGGGGACCTCACGCTCGTGTTCTTCAACCAGCCTTGGCGGGCCGAACAGCTGAGCGTGGGGTCCCAGGTGCTCGTGTGGGGAAAGCTGACCGAGTACCGCGGCAAACGCCAGATGGCCCACCCGATCGTCGACCTGGTGGCCAGGGTGGAAAGCGGCGCCGCCGAGAGCCGCATGCTCCAGGTGATCCCGGTCTACCCGGCCTCGGCCAAGGCCGGACTGACCAGCTGGGAGATCGGCACCTATGTCAAGGAGGCGCTAGTCCGGGCGGGGCCGTTGGCCGATCCGGTGCCGCGCGAGTGGCGGCGGCGCCTCAAGCTGCGCGGGCGCACCGAGGCGATGCGGGCCATCCACCGGCCCGAGACGGCCGCCGAGCCGTGGCCGGCCCGCGACCGGCTGGTCTTCGATGAGCTCCTGCGCCTGCAGTTGATCCTGGTGCTCCGCCGGCGTGCCCTCGAGCGTGCCGCGCGGGCGATCCGCCACCACGTCTCGGTGGACGAGCTCTCGGCGAGCGGGGGGCTCGACGGCGGCGCCACGTTGGTCGAGCGGTTCGTCGGGGCGCTCCCCTTCGACCTCACGGCCGCCCAGCGCCGCGCGCTCGCGCAGATCTTCGGCGACATGGCGGGGCCGCTCCCGATGCACCGCCTGCTCCAAGGAGACGTCGGATCGGGAAAGACCGTGATTGCGGTGGGTGCGATGTTGGCGGCCGTCCAGGGCGGTCATCAGGGCGCGCTGATGGCACCGACCGAGGTCCTGGCCGATCAACACTTCTTGGGGGTGCGCGCCCTGGCCGACGGCCTGGAGGTGGTCGACCCGGGCCGGCTCGGGGGACGCCGGCCGGTCTCCGTGGCGCTCCTCACCAACAAGGTGCCGGCCAAGGAACGGGCCCGCATCGTGGCCGAACTCGCCTCGGGGGAGATGGACATCGTGATCGGCACCCACGCTCTTCTGACCGAGGACGTGCAGTTCCGTTCCCTCGGGGCGGTGGTGGTCGACGAACAGCATCGCTTCGGCGTCGAGCAACGGGCCGAGCTCCGGGCCAAGGGGAGGATCGAGGAGTCGGGCTCGGGGGCCACCGTGGACCCCGACCTGCTGGTGATGACGGCCACCCCCATCCCGCGCACCGCGGCGATGGTGGTGTTCGGCGACCTCGACATGACCGTCGTCGACGAACAGCCGCCCGGCCGAGCGCCTATCACCACCGTCTGGGCGCGCGGCGGCCTGGACGAGGCGGCGGCCTGGGAGCGGGTGCGAACCGAGGTCGTCGCCGGTCATCGCGCGTACGTGGTCTGCCCGTTGGTGGAGGAGTCCGAGCGGGTGGTGGCCCGCTCGGCCGTCGACGAACACCAGCGCCTGTCCGCCGGGGTGCTGGCCGGATTGTCGGTCGGGCTGCTGCACGGCCAGATGCCGACCGCCCAGAAGAAAGAGGTCATGGACCGCTTCCGAGACGGCGAGATCCAGGTGCTGGTGGCCACCACCGTGATCGAGGTGGGCATCGACGTCCCGGAGGCCACCGTCATCGTCGTCGAGGACGCCGACCGGTTCGGCATCGCCCAGCTCCATCAGCTTCGGGGCCGGGTCGGTCGGAGTTCGCTACCCAGTTGGTGCTATCTGTTTGGCGAAGGAGCGACCGAAGACGCCGCGGCTCGCCTGTCGGCGGTCGAGCGGACCACCGACGGGTTCGAGCTGGCCGAG
>Ga0181518_10006137_pt1 | contig 10134 bp, 6 predicted proteins | sample PEATcosm2014_Bin_28_FD_119751 | JGI IMG/M metagenome (GOLD analysis project Ga0181518, IMG submission 119751) | Peatland microbial communities from MTU Mesocosm Facility, Houghton, MI, USA - PEATcosm2014_Bin01_60_metaG | ecosystem: Environmental > Terrestrial > Soil > Wetlands > Peat | place... | reverse complement strand
TACCTGTAGCAACGGATACAGCGGTTAACGGGGTTACCGGCCCGCTATTTACGCTGTAATATAACGATTGCAGGGCCAACTGATTGACCCCGTTCGCCGACCAACTCGTAAAACCGTTTTGCGAGGTGTCGTAGGTCGCGCTGTAAGCAATGCCACTGGAGGTGTAACTGGCGGTATAAATCGTCGCCTCGCTTTGAACGACAAAGCCGGTCAGTAAAAACGCAATCAGGCCGCCTCGGAACAACTTCGTCCTGCGTACGAAGGACTTTTTCAAAATCTTCATAGCGTTGCTTGGGTTCTGAACTTTAATCTGATAACATTATGAGCCTTTTTGGCAAACAAGTCAAGACAAATTTTTGGAAAAGAAGAGGTTGGCGCGCATCTCATTTTTTACGGACATAAACCGGTTGGTTTCATTAACCCGGTTTTAGCGGTGTATGGGCTGAGAGCCGCTAATCCCTACCGTTTCAACGGTTTAGGATGGTTGAAAACTGCATAAGCGGTTCCACGCCTCCCGCTGGCGAGCTTTCAGGAGCCGTGGCCATGCCGATGGTGGGGGAATAATCCAGCCATGTTTGATGGCGTACCTTGCAGGGTTTTCCGCGCTTCGAATTACCCAGCGATATTTTGAAGGAAAAAGTTCTTTCCATGGAATGAGCAAGGGAGCCAAAGAACACGGCGAAACAGCCATTATTCCAAGTTCCGGGTTTATTTATGTTGTTCGCCCGGCCGTTTGGTGTTGTACTGCCAACGAACCGGATTGCTTCTGCATATTGCCGTTTAATCAAATTCGACATTCAAAATGAAGGCGTTCAATTCATGAAAAACAAAAGAAATACAATGGTGATGCTGGCCTGCCTTTGCGCAGGTTTTTGGATAGGTGGACCCCAAGAAGTGGCTGCTACCAATCCGCCGCGGCTGCTCAATGATCCCGTTGACGTCAGCGGCGATTTCCATAATTTCGCCAACCTTTACTATCTGGCCGACACACTTGCCGGTTTTGATCCGGCCTCGGGCAAGGGGGAAATTACCTGGCAACGCGCCGAGTATTTTACGCGACAGGCCTTTGACAACATGCTGGCGATTATTAAACCGGTCGGCCCGAACGAATTCCCGGAGAACGAATACGCGGCCAATCCCACGCTGCCATTTTCCATTGAATTCATTTCACCGGGAACGGTGCGGATCCGCATTCAAACCGGTCCGGAGGTGGCCCCGCCACAACCGGAATTGATGCTGGCCGGGGCGGTACCCCAGGATCATTCCTGGAAATACGAAAAGGTCGAAGGCGGTTACCATTATGCCAGCCAGTTTGGTTCCGTCACCATTCTCGAAAATCCATGGCGCATTGAATTTCGCGACGCGCAAGGCCGGCTGCTCACCGAAACCGACCACGCGTCGGACAACACGACCACCTTCACACCCGTCATGCCTTTTTCCTTTGTGCGGCGGGCGGCGGATTATTCGCGAAGCGTAGACGCTGCGTTTACTCTGTCACCCGGCGAGAAGATTTTCGGTTGTGGCGAATCGTTCACCCGCCTTGACAAACGCGGCCAGAAAATCGTGCTGTGGCCCGACGACGCCAATGGCATTCAAAACCAGGGAATGTACAAACCCGTTCCGTTCTTCATGAGCAGCCGTGGTTACGGAATGTTTATTCATGCTTCGACACCGATCACCTGCGATTTCGGCCATGATTTCAGCGGCGTGAATTCTCTGATGATTGGCGACGACGAACTCGACCTTTTTGTATTTCTGGGCTCGCCGAAGGAAATTCTTGATGAATACACCCGGCTCACCGGTAAATCGCCCCTGCCGCCGCTCTGGTCGTTCGGCCTGTGGATGAGCCGCTGCACCTACAACGCGGAGACACAAGTCCGCGACATCGCCGCCCGGCTGCGCGAAAACAAAATCCCGTGCGACGTACTGCATCTCGACACCGGCTGGTTTGAGACCGACTGGCGCTGCGATTATCAATTTTCCACCTCGCGTTTCACCGACCCGCAAAAAATGATTTCAGACTTAAAGGACGAAGGTTTTCACATTTCGCTCTGGCAGCTGCCCTATTTTGTGCCCAAGAACAAATTGTTTCCTGAACTGGTGGAGAAAAACCTCGTCGTCCGCGATGCCAAAGGCAATCTGCCCTACGAAGACGCCGTGCTGGATTTCTCGAATCCCAAAACGGTCGAATGGTATCAAAGCAAGCTCGCCAACCTTTTGAAGATGGGCGTGGGCGCCATCAAGGTGGATTTTGGCGAGGCGGCGCCGGAGGATGGCCTTTACGCTGACGGTCGCACCGGCTTTTACGAGCACAACCTGTATCCCCTGCGCTACAACAAGGCCGTTGCAGACATCACCAAACAGGTCACCGGCGAGAACATCATCTGGGCGCGCAGCGCGTGGGCCGGCAGCCAGCGTTATCCGATTCACTGGGGCGGCGACGCCGAAAGCACCGATGACGGCATGGCCGCGGAGTTGCGCGGCGGGCTGTCCTTCGGGCTTTCCGGGTTTTCTTTCTGGAGCCACGACGTCGGCGGTTTCACAGCGAATTCCGTGGAAAACATGGACAAAAATCTTTTCGAACGCTGGCTCGCTTTCGGGATGTTGAGTTCGCACAGCCGTTGCCACGGCATTGCGCCCAAGGAACCGTGGAACTACGGCGAGGCGTTCATGGACAAATTCCGCGTGATTGACGAACTCAAATACCGCCTCATGCCTTACGTTTATGCGCAGGCCAAGGACTGCTCCGAGCACGGCCTGCCGATGGTCCGGGCGCTATTCATCGAGTATCCGAACGATCCCGGTTCGTGGCTGGTGGACAATGAATACCTGTTCGGCTCCAGCATCCTGGTCGCACCGCTGTTGCATGAGAACGCCACGGGCCGCGACGTTTATCTGCCGCCGGGAACGTGGATTGATTATCAAACCGGCAAAACCTGTGCCGGCGGCTGGCAATACATCGAAGCCGGGGGAATTCCCGCCGTGCTGCTCGTGCGCGACGGGACGGTCCTGCCGCAAATCAAGCTCGCCCAATCCACGATGCAAATGGACTGGTCGAAGCTTGACCTGGTGGTGTTCGCCAAAAACGCCAGGGCGGCCAAAGGCTTGGTTTGCCTGCCTTCCGACAACGTGTTGCACGAATTGTCCCTGACCAAGGACGGCAACAACACGTTCAAATTGACGGAGGACCCGCTGGCGGGCAAGGTAACTTGGAAAATCACTCAGGCGGAAAACGTCGAGTGATCTGATTGAAAGGTTTTTAATGCGTATTGGAAAACGATTCATGACCGGCACCGTGGCGCTGATGCTGTGGTGCCCACACACAACGACCGGGGCACAGCCACCGTCTTCAAAACCATACCTGTGGCACAACGTGGTCATGGGCGGCGGCGGTTTCGTTGACGGCATTGTGTTTCATCCCACGGAAAAGGATTTGCTGTACGCGCGCACGGATGTCGGCGGCGCATATCGGTGGGACACTAAAGCTGGTGAATGGGTGCCGTTAAACGACTGGCTCGGTCCCGCCCAGAACAATTACACCGGCATCGAAAGCATTGCTCTGGATCCTTCGGACCCGAACCGTGTTTATCTGGCGGCGGGCACCTACATGCAGGGCGAGGCGGCGATCCTGTGCTCGGATGACCAGGGCCGGACCTTCAAGACAACCCCGGTTGCGTTCAGGATGGGCGGCAATGCCGATGGCCGTTCCAATGGCGAACGGCTGGCGGTGGACCCGAACGACGGCGCGATTCTGTTTTTCGGTTCGCGCAACGCCGGGCTGTGGAAAAGCACCGATCGCGGCGCGACGTGGAACGTGGTGGATTCATTCGCGAAGAGCGGCGCGCTGCAAACCCCGCCCCCGTCCGCAACCAACCCCGGTGTTAGCAGGCGAGGCTGGGGCAACACAGATTACGGCATCGTCAGCGTTGTGTTTGACACCGCCAGCGGCGAGCGCGGCGCTCCGACCCGCGTGATTTATGCGGCGGTTTCCACGACCGGCAGCAATTTCTACCGCAGCGACGATGCCGGCGCCAACTGGGAGGCGGTGGCAGGCCAGCCCATCGGCTTGCCGCCGAATCATCTCATTCGTTCCGTGGACGGCTTCTTTTACCTCAGTTACAGCTCGGTGCCGGGTCCGAACAGTGTCAACGATGGCGCGCTTTGGAAATACAATCCCAGGGACGGTTCATGGACCAACATCTCGCCGGAGAAGCCGGCCGAGGGTCAGCGGCTCGGGTGGGGTTATGGCGCGGTATGTGTGGACGCGAAGCATCCCTCGACCATCATGGCTACGACCATTGACCGGTGGGGCCTCAAGGATGAAGTCTTCCGCAGCACCGACGGCGGAGCAACCTGGAAAGGGATTCTGGTGGCCAACGGCAAGCTGGATTACTCCATGGCGCCGTACACCAGTCAGGGCCACACGCCGCACTGGACCGGCACCGTGGCGGTCAATCCGAACAATCCCGACCAGGTGCTCTTTGGGACGGGTTACGGCATCTGGGCATCCTTGGATGCCACCAGGGCGGATGCCGGCGAGCAGGTCACTTGGGTGTTTCTGGACAAGGGTCTCGAAGAAACCGTGCCGCTGGCATTGATCAGCCCGCCGACCGGGGCGCATTTGCTCAGCGGCGTAGGCGACATTGATGGTTTCCGGCATGAGGACGTGAATGTATCGCCGCCGGAAGGCACTTATTCCGGGCCGGGGTTTAATCACACACGAAACCTGACGTATGCCGGCGGCAAGCCGGAAATAATCGTCCGCCTCGGGGATGGCGGCAAATCGAAAGTGCACGTGGCCGTTTCTGAAGACGGCGGCAAAACCTGGAGCGCGCTCCGCAACAACGCGCCCGGTGGAAGCGGGCGGGAGGGCGAAACCGTCGCCGTGGCCGCCGACGGCGGGGCCATCGTCTGGTCGCCTCGCCGAGGCACTCCTTCTGTCACTCTCGATCGCGGAACGACTTGGAACACCTGCCAGGGCCTCACTGGCGATGCCGTGGTGATCGCCGACCCGGTCAACCCTTCGCGCTTCTATGGGTTCGCCGCGCAGACCGGCAAATTGCTGGTCAGCACCAACGGCGCGGTGAGTTTTGAAGAAACAGCGACATTGCTTCCTGCCATGCAGAGATTCGGCGCCCGCGACGGGGGCGTTTTTGCGGCGACCACAGGGATGGAAGCGAATATTTGGGTTGGGTCCCGCGACAGCGCGCTTTATCACTCCGCTGACGGCGGAGTTACGTTTACCAGGCTGGAACAAATCTCCGGCACAGACGCGCTCGGCTTTGGCAAGGCGGCGCCCGGAAAAACGTTTCCCGCCATCTATTTGCTCGGCACCATCAACCAGCTCCACGCCCGCTACCGGTCCGACGATGCCGGCCAGACCTGGATTCGCATTGATGACGATCAACATCAATTTGCCACGGCTGACACGCCAATGATCATCGGCGACCCGCGCATTTATGGCCGGGTGTATATCACGACCGGCGGTCGCGGGGTCATTTACGGAGACCCGGCCGGGAGCACGCCCTGACTTATGAAACAAATCATCCCCCGCCTGCTGTTGGCGTCCAGCCTGGCTATGGCCTGGCTCCTCCCGTGCGCCGCAAGCCAATACACCAACTTTGACGTCGCCATTTACATTCCGGTCGGCGTGGTGCGAAGTTTTGAAGACCCGGAAATTCTGACCAACGACTGGGGCCGCATCAGCAGCCAGTTGAAAGTGGACAAGGTTTATATTGAAGTGCAACGCAACCGGCTGCTGGCCGGCGATCAATTGCTGGAACAGGTTAAAAAATTATTCCTGGACCGCGGCGTGCGCGTGGCCGGGGGCATGGCGCTCTCTGACCAGGGCGGCTCCGGCCAGTTCCGCTCGTTTTGTTACACCGATCCAAAAGATCGCGAGTTCATCCGACACACCGCCGAGCTGGCCGCGCGGCATTTCGACGAAGTCATTCAGGACGATTTCTTTTTCGTCTCAACCAAGAACGATTCGGACATTGCCGCCAAGCGCAAGCGGAGCTGGACCGACTTTCGGCTCGGCTTGATGGATGACGCCGCGCGGAACCTCCTGGTCAAGCCGGCCCGGGCCGTCAATCCCCGGGTCAAAATGATCGTCAAATTCCCCAACTGGTATGAGCATTTCCAGGGTTCCGGTTATGATCTGGACCAGGAACCGAAAATTTTCGACGGCATTTACACCGGCACGGAAACCCGGGACCCGGAGATCACCGATCAGCATTTGCAACAATACGAAAGTTACGAAATCATCCGGTACTTTGAAAATATCGCGCCGGGCCGCAATGGTGGCGGCTGGGTGGACACTTATAGCATCCGTTACATTGACCGCTACGCCGAGCAACTCTGGGACACGATGTTCGCCAAGGCGCGGCAGATGATGCTGTTCGAATGGTCGGCCATGAGCCGGCCCATCCGCCCCGGCAATCGCCAGGGCTGGCAGGACCTGCCCACGAGCTTCGATTACAACCGGTTGCTGGCTTCGTTCAACACCAACAAACCGGCGGGACTGACCGAACCGACCATTGCCCGCGTGGCCGGATGTTCCATGGAACAGGTGGACGCCTTTCTCGGCCAGCTCGGCAACCCGATTGGCATCGCCAGTTACAAACCCTGTCAATCCACCGGCGAAGACTTCCTTCACAATTATCTCGGCATGATCGGCATTCCTATCGAGCTTTATCCGGTGTTCCCGACCAATGCGGACCTGGTTTTGTTGACCGAGTCGGCCAAATTTGACCCCGCCATCGTCGCCAAAATCAAAGGTCAGTTGCGCGCCGGCAAATCCGTGGTCATCACGTCCGGTTTGTTGCGCGCGCTTCAGGGCAAAGGCATCGAAGACATCGTTGAGCTACGATACACCGACCGCAAAATCCTCGCCCACGAATACATCGGCGGTTTCGGCTCCGGCCCCGGCGCCAGCCTTGGCCGCGGGACCAATGCGAACGTCCTTTTACCTGAAATTGATTTTCTTACCAACGATGCCTGGCCGCTCGTGCGCGCCATGGCCAGCGGCAACGGCTACCCGCTTCTGCTCATGGATCGTTACTCCCGGGGCGTCCTTTACGTTTTGACCATTCCCGACAACTTCGCGGATTTGTATCGCCTGCCGCCCGCTGCCACCACCGCCATCAAGAATTATCTGATGCGCGGATTCCCCGTCCGGTTGGAGGGACCGGCCCAGGTCGCCTTGTTCGCGTATGACAACCACACCTTCATTGTTGAATCCTACCTGCCCGCTGAAACCGATGTGAAAGTTTCCGTGCCGACCGGTTTCACCAAACTGAAAAACCTCGTTACTGGCGAAGTCATTGTCGGCCAGGCGCCGGTTTCCGATCAGGAATGGCAAAGGCGGGGAAACGAGGAAGACCGCGTGTCCTTCACCGTGCATTTGCTCCCGCACAGCTACGCGGTTTTTGCAGCGGAATAACCGGTGTCGGAAACCGTGTTTAAAAAGTCGTGAACGCCTGGTAAGAAACGGCGGGCGAATAGCGGTTGACTAACATCGGGTCAAGTGTGACGAGACGACCTGATGGAAGGGACCGTCCTATTGGGGTAGCAGAGCGCGTCGTGTAGTTCGGTCGCGCAGGGAATTCAAGCGAAGAGTGCTCGGATCACAACCTGGCGGACGGGCGCGTATCTCCTGGCGGCAGGTTCCAGGGCGGCGGCGGTTCGAGTTCCACTAATGCTTCCAGGAGCGATTCCCATGTCAGGTCTCTGGCTTCAACCAGGTCTGCCCCCGGGTGTCCACCGATTGGCACCACTTCATTCGATTGCATGGCTCGCTCCCGATCATACACAACATCCAACAGGTTGTTATCGTCCGGATCCGCCAGCAGGTGCTTGGCGAGCAAATCCCGTTGGTCTGGCGGCAGTGTTGCCGGATCTACCTCCAATGACACAAATGAGCTTGGTGCGTTAATCCCTCTGCGGAAAAAGTCCACTTGATTTATTTTGAAGCGTATTTTCATACGTCATGGTCGTTGGCTTATAGAAGCCTTGCACAAAAAATCTTGATTTCAACCTAATTTTTGCGGGGCCGGATGCTGCGGAGCAAATCTTGCGGCAGTCCAGGCATGAACAGCTTCATTACGCGCGCTGGCAATGCGGACAATAAAACGTGCTCCGCGCGGCCTGGATAATGCGTTTGATCGGGTGGCGACAATTCGGGCAGGGCTGTTCCTCACGGTCATAAACCCGCAGGCGTTCCTCGTAAAAATCCGGCGCACCCGGCTCACGGCCAAAATAAAACAGGCCGTCTGTCTTGTTCCCGTTCAAATTCAGCGGGACGGTGCTGCCGCACTCGATGGCTTCAGTCAGCACCGCGCGAATGGCAAGCCGAAGCTGCCGGACTTGTACCATCGTCAGTTTGTTCGCTGCCAGCCCCGGCGAAATCCGCGCGCGGAACAGAGCCTCACTCGCATAAATGTTCCCAATACCGGCGACGAGTCCCTGATCCAGCAATTTGACCTTGATGGGCTGCCGCGAGCGCTTCAGCGATTGCGCGAATGTCTCCGCCTTGAATTCGTCATCTAGTGGTTCCGGCCCCAATCGGGCCACGGCGGAGGTGTCCAGCGTCAACCGGCCAAAATACCGCGTGTCTTCATAGACCAGATTGCTCGCGCCCAAATCGAGCGCCACCGCCGTGTGCTTGGGCAAGCGCCGATTCTTTCGCGCCAGAAAAATTCTACCCGTCATGCCGAGATGCCCGAACAAAGAAATGGACTTGCCGCCGGCCTTGGCGCGAAGTTGAAACAGGAGATATTTGCCACGCCGCGACAGGCCGGTGAATTTTACGCCCAGCAACATCCGGCGAAATGTCCGCGGTGAGGTCGGTAACAGCACCTTTGCGCGGCGCACGTTCACAGCGCGAATGGTTTTGCCATGAATCAACGGACGCAAATGGCGCGCGAGCACTTCAACTTCCGGAAGTTCGGGCATAAAACGGCTTCGTCACGGCGGCGCCTGGTCGCTTTTGGGCTGATGACGCAACAAGGCCAGCACTTCTTCATCGGTCGTCTCCCCAAACTCCTCGTAATACTGGCCCACCGCGCCAAAGTCCGGGTCAACCATCAACGCCACGACATCGTCCGCCAGGGGCGTCAGCCTTGCAAACGCGTTGGTTGAAGCTACCGGCGTGGCGACGATAATTCTCCCTGCCTTCTGCCGTTTGGCCGAGAGCACAGCGGCTTCGGCGGTCGCGCCGGTGGCCAGTCCGTCGTCCACCAGCAAAACGGTTTTCCCTTCCAGGACCGGCGCGGTGGCAGTGTGAAATCGCGAACGGTAGGCTTGCAGGCGCGCGGTTTCCTCCGCAATCACCTCGTCCAGTTGAAAACGAACCACCGGATTTTTCCCCACGGAAGCTTCGTCGAGGACGACGACATCCGGTTCGGCGAGCGCGCCGACGGCGAATTCGCGGTGCCACGGATGTCCGATTTTACGGACAATCAGCGCGTCCAGCGGACGTTTCAAGAGACGTGCCACTTCCGCGGCGACCACCACCCCGCCGCGCGGCAGACCCAGCACGAGATCAACCTCGACCCCTTGTTTCCGCAGGTGTTGTCCGAGTTGCTGCCCCGCATCCTCGCGCGATGCGAATCTCATAAGACAAAAAACCAGTAACGGATTGCCGGATTATTGCATTGTTGGATTAATGAATCGTCATCCACGAATCCATCAATCCACTAATCCACAAACCCCATTTGCCGCCTCATCCCGTCACAAGCGTTCCGACTTTTTCGCCCATGACCACGCGCCGGAGATTGTGCGGTTTGAACATATCGAAGACGATGATGGGCATTTTGTTGTCCATGCAGAGCGAAAACGCCGTCGAGTCCATCACCTTGAGCTGCTTTTGCAACGCTTCGAGATAGGAAATTTGCGCGAACCGTTTTGCCTTGGGATTTTTCTGGGGGTCGCAATCGTAAATGCCGTCCACCTTCGTCGCCTTCAAAATCACTTCCGCGCCGATTTCGTTGGCGCGCAACGCGGCGGCGGTGTCGGTCGAAAAATACGGGTTGCCCGTGCCGCCGCCGAAGATGACCACGCGGCCTTTTTCCAAATGTCGCACCGCGCGGCGGCGAATGAACGGCTCGGCGACCTGCGACATGGCGATGGCGC
>Ga0181518_10006131_pt1 | contig 10139 bp, 6 predicted proteins | sample PEATcosm2014_Bin_28_FD_119751 | JGI IMG/M metagenome (GOLD analysis project Ga0181518, IMG submission 119751) | Peatland microbial communities from MTU Mesocosm Facility, Houghton, MI, USA - PEATcosm2014_Bin01_60_metaG | ecosystem: Environmental > Terrestrial > Soil > Wetlands > Peat | place... | reverse complement strand
CGACGAGGGTCCGCTTGGACCACGCATACCCGTCGCCGCCCGGCCCCATGACCGGGTTGTCGGCGGCACCCGGCATCAGGCCGGCGGTGGATCCGGTCACGATGATGGAGGCCCCCTGAGGTAGGTGCCCAATGGCGACGGCGACGGTGTTCATCACGCCCAGGAGATCGACGTCGGTGGCGTCGACGAAGTCGGAGGCCTCTGGCTCACCCAGAGCCATGGGGAGGATCCCGGCGTTGGCGACCACGATGTCGAGCCGCCCGAGGTCGGTGATGCCGGCCTCGAGCGCGTCGCGTAGTTCCGACCGTTCGCGGACGTCGGCCTGGCGGGCCACGATGCGGCGGCCAAGCTCCTTGACGGCTCGCTCGGTCTCGGCCAGGTCCTCGGGTGAGGAGAGGGGATAGTTGTTCGATTCGATCTGGCGACAGATGTCGACGGCGATGATGTCTGCCCCCTCCTGCGCCATGCGGACGGCATGGGCCCGGCCTTGCCCGCGCGCTGCCCCAGTGATGAAGGCAACTTTCCCGTCTAAGCGTCCAGCCATGTGTCCTCCTTGAGGATCGAGTGTCCGTTATGTTTGTACTTCAGAAACTGCGGCAGTAGACAGTGTCCATCTTCTGCGTCCGGGGGCGGGTGACGACGAAGACGTGCACGTCGCCGACCGCCGACACCTCCTGTCCCCCGTAGCGGCCGAGAGCCTGCGATATGAGTCCGGTCTTGGTCCACAAGTCGATCGCCGCCGCGCCATGCTCGGTGTCCCACTCCCAGTCAGTCGATCCGCCACCAGCCGCGTTGGTCGCGCTTGTCCCCCCCTGGATCACCGTTGTCACTCGGATGTCGTCGTCGCGAACCTCTTGTGCCAGGACGAGCGCAAATGCCTCGAGGGCAGCCTTCGTGGCGACATACATGGAGAGCATGGGAAATGGATGCAGCGTCGATTCGCTGGACGTGTTTACGATGTCGCCCCCACCGGCGGCACGCAGCAACGGGATGGCCGCTCGACAGGTATGCACGGGACCGGCGAAATTGGTCGCGATCTGCTGCTGGATATCGAGATCGCTGAGCAACTCAACCCGGCACGGACGGTAGACGGCGGCGTTGTTGACGAGAACGTCGATTCTGCCGAATCGATCGCCGATCTCGGTGAACGTTTGCCCGACACTGTCAGCATCACCCACGTCCGTAATGAGCGGGACGGCCCTTGGTCCGAGCTCTCGCGCTGTGTGCTCGAGACGCTCGCCACCCCGGGCCAGGAGCACCACCTTCGCACCCTCCTCGAGGAAGCGCCGGGCGATGCCCAGGCCCGACCCACTGGAGGCGCCGGTCACGACCGCGATCTTCCCCTCGAGCACCCCCACCCGCTCCTCCGTCAGCCCCAGCTCGGGTTCTTCATCTCGGTGGGAGCCGAGCAATTGACCCGACCAACGTCGGACATCGCGACACCGGGCACCATCGGCCCGCGCTTCACAGCTGCACCTCGAAATCGAGATTCACCAAGATCTCTCCTGTCAGCACCCAGGTGGGAGAGCATCTGAGCGTGAGGCCCCCGTGCCCGTCCCTGGGGGCCACGTTAATTTGCCATCTGCCAACTGTCAACAGCACTGGTTTGGTCTCGAGGGCCTGATCGAGGCCTCCCGACGACGCTGGCTGGGTGCGATGGTGAGGACCGGGTCTCCTTGATTTCGTCCTGCGGAATCGCGATTTAGAGGACCTTCGCAGAGCCTCACCGCTGTCTCGCCCTGGGTGACGTCGTTGGAGAATCAGTTCACGACGATCTCTAATCCCGGTTCAAGAACTCGTTGCCGAGTCAGCGGGGCAATGCCCGTCCGGCCTTGCCAGCTCGACGGCTTGCGTCCCGGAGCCAAAACGGAATCTTTGCAGCCCACCAACCAATGTCGGCCAATACTCGGATGATTGAAGCTGATTGTCGGAGGGTTCGGGCGGCGGCCCGATGAATTAGGCAGGCGTCTGAGCGCGCAGAACCCGACGGAGGATCTTGCCCGATGCTGACTTGGGGATGGCTTCGACGAAGGTAATCCGCCTCAGTTGTTTGTAGTGGGCAACCTGGCCGCTGACGAAGTCCATGATGTCATGGGCTATGCCGAATATGTGAAAGAAGGGTAGAACCGCGTCGAGCACGTCGTTGCTGTCGAGCTCGTTTATTGCAATCGCCTGGACGATGTTCGCGACCAAATTCCGATGGGTCAGCATCACTCCTTTTGACAGGCCGGTCGTACCCGAGGAGTAGGGAAGTGCTACGACGTGTTCAGCACCGACTGGGACATGCTCGTCGAGGTGAGGGCCGCTCAACTCGGTGAGCGCGTCCCCAGTTCCACCGTTCCCCCCGATCACGTGTATCTCCGCGACGCTCGTACCCACGATGGCGGACTGCGCCTTTTCTAGGAGCGAGAGGCCCGTCACCAAAATCGTTGCGGCGGAGTCCATCAGCTGATGGTGGACCTCTTTCTCGGTGTAGGTCGGGTTCAAGGTGGTGATCGTGCCACCCGCCATGGCCGCACCGTGGAACACCGCGGCATACTCAATGGAGTTAGGTGCCATCAGAGCCAGCACATCGCCCCTGCCGAATCTTCTATTTTTCAAGCCTCCCGCCAGCCTGCGTACGGACTCTTCCAGTGTGCCGTAGGTGAACAAACGACCGGTCAATCCCTCAATGAGGGCCGGCTTGTCAGCGAGGCGCCCGGCATGGCGAAGGACTATTTCGGTGACTGGGACCTCGGGGATCTGGACATCGCCCAGTGGGCTGCGATGGATCAGGGGAGCAGGCATCGGGTTCGATTGAGTTCAGCTTCGGTACAGGATCTGCATTCGGTAAAGAATCGCTGGTTTCTCGGCGCCGACCACACGTATGTCCCACTCGGTTGTGACAAGCGTTCCTCCCGACTTCGATTCAACCTTGGCTGGTCGACAGCGAGCGTGCAACTTTGAACCGGATGGTACGGGTGACAGGAACCGGAGGGACTCCGCACCGTAATTGACGGCTGACGCATGACCGATCACCTTCATGCTGGTCGTTGGCAACAGCCGCGGGAGAAGTGACAAAGTAAGGAAACCGTGGGCGATCGGACCGCCGAACGGGCTTTCCGCCTGAGCCCGTTCGACGTCGACGTGGATCCATTGCCGATCTCCGCTGAGGTCTGCGTATGTATTTATCATTTCTTGGGTTACTTCGATTGTCGGTCCGAAATCACCGAACTCGTCAGAAACCCGAGCACCGAGAGTCTCAAGGTCATCGAAGCGGATGCCGTCCAAGGGGAACCTCCAAAGTGTCAGCCGGCCTGATCGCTGAGGACCAACAGCGTATCCATAAGGCACGCGGGCCAGCCTGTCGTACGTGCTCCCCATAACATCGGACAGACTTCTGACATGTTGTGGTCCCGGGCTGGGCTCTGGGTCCAGTCGACCCTCGCCTCATCAAGGCTAAGAATGCGAAATGTCGTTAGGTAGGATTCATTCATGAGCGAAGAGCCGAAGATCTGGGATCTGTTCGCGGAGAGAGTGGCCGTCAGCCCCGCAGATCTCATGGCGTTGGACGATCGTGGAAGGCAAATGTCGTTCGCAGAACTCCATGACACGACTCTCCGCGTCAGCGCCGGCCTAGCTGAACTCGGCGTCCGTAACGGCTCAGTTGTCTCCTGGCAGTTGCCGACCTGGATCGAGGCGGTGATATTCACCCTTGCTCTCAGCCGTCTGGGTGCAGTTCAGAATCCGCTTGTCCCCATACTGGGTCTCCGAGAAGTCGAGTTCATTTGCCGGCAGGCGGGTACCGATCTACTCGTAGTTCCCGGAACGTGGCGGGGAATTGACTATGCGGAGATGGCGTCCACCATTGCTTCCGCCTCCCGGGGACCTCGCGCACTCGTCGCCGCCCGCAGCCTCCCAGAAGGCAATCCGGAACACCTTCCTGAAAGAGACGCCGCAATATCGCCGACGTGGTACTTCTATACGTCGGGTACCACCGCCGATCCAAAGGGAGCTATTCACTCTGATAGCACAATCATTGCGGCGGCTCGTGGTTTCAGCGGGGAACTAGGCATCACGGAACGGGACCGCCTTTCGATGGTTCTTCCACTGACCCACGTCGGCGGGATCATCCATCTCGTCGCTTCCCTCGTGACGGGCTGCGCGCTGGTATTGGCCGATGTATTCGATCCAGATGGAACCACTCGGCAGCTGAGAAATCAGGGTGCGACAATTTTGCCCGGCTCGGTGCCCTTCCTCCAGGCGTTTTTCGGGTTCCAAGATCGGCATCCAGAGCTTGACCCGCTGTTTCCCGCCGCACGGATGATGCTCCACGGCGGATCATCGAAGCCGCCCAGATCCCATTACCAAGCGAAGGAGCGACTTGGACTTCCTGTCGTCTCTGGATACGGAATGACCGAATGCCCAATGTCCACCTTCGGCTCTCCCGATGACGCAGACGAGGTCGTTGCCATGACGGAAGGGCGGGCGGCTCCCGGTGTCGAGATCACCGTCGTGAGGGCAGACGGTGAGCAAGCGGCGACCGGCGAAGTCGGTGAAGTGCGTGTTCGTGGGGCTCAACTGATGAAGGGGTATGTCGACGCTTCGCTCGAAGAAGATGCTTTCGACGAAATGGGATTCTTTTGCTCAGGGGATTTAGGCAGGCTCGATGAGCGGGGCTACTTGACGATCGATGGGCGCCTGAAGGACATCATCATCCGAAACATGGAGAACATCTCCGCTGTCGAACTCGAGAATCTTCTCTACGCCCATCCAAAGGTCGCAGCTGTAGCGGTGATAGGTATACCCAACGTCCGGACCGGTGAGCACGTCTGCGCGATTATTGAACCTTCGAATCCCGAAGATCCGCCTACTCTGGAGGAGCTGAACGAGCATTTGCTCGCTACCGGATTGAGCAATCGTAAGCTGCCCGAGCAGCTCGAACTTGTCGACGAGCTCCCCCGCAACGCCATGGAAAAGGTGATAAAGGCGGACCTACGGAGACGTTTCCAGCCCGTCGAGAGCAAATAGGTTCCCCTCTGGCGAATACACCGTCGATCGTGCGCCCGGAGGATGTCATCGCCTGCCTGAACGCTTCGCCCGAGAACAAGTGTTCTCTTTGGGGCAATCGGCTGGAACCGCGCCGGATCACGCTAAACCTTCTGAGACGGACACACCAGCGTTAACACAGTCTTCGGTCGCGACGCGAATGAAGGATTGATGCGACCTTCTCGCAGGTGACCGCTGCGAGACTTCCCGCAGCCGAATGCTTCGCAGAGCCGAATAGACCTCGAAACGTTCTCTAAACACCTGACCGCGTTGATGACGCAGCGAAGCCTGGGATTGATCGCGGCACGTGGCGAATAGCTACTGGGGCCCTGGAGCACCAAGTGCGTGATGGAGCTGCCGTGGGTGCACGGATCGACCTCAGAGATGGCCCTGACCTCTCTCGGATCATCCTTCCTTGTACCCTCCGACTCCCACAGGCTCGATTGGAGGGTCTGTTGACAGTTAGCAAACAGCAGTTTACACTGCGCCACAACAACAACAGGGCGATCACGCCAGCAGAATGCAAAATCGGGGGAGGAATCGATGAAGGCACGACTTCGGCTATCTGGGTTGCTTGTTTCGGCCATGCTTTGCGCCGCCAGCCTGGGGGTTGTCTCCGGCAGTGCAAGTGCCGCAAGCGCGAAGCCGATCGCCAGCGCCGCAGCGGCGACCCTGGCCGCCAGCTCCTGCAACGGCCCGACGGTGAAGCTCGGAATGATCGGGGCGATCAACACCCCAGAAGAGGACGTCACGCCCGCCGTAGAATCCGCCGAGGCGGCCGCGGCCGCCGTCACCCGGAGCTGTGAACTGGGTGGTCCCGTAAAGATCATTTCGTGCAACGACCAGTTCAACCCCAACGTCGCGGCGCAGTGTGGACGCACGTTGGTCTCCGATGGCGTCGTAGCCATTGTGGGCTCGCAAGGTGTCAACGGCGATTCCTACACACCCATCACGTCCGCCGCGGGTATCCCGGAGGTCGGCAGTCTCGCCGCATCCTCCTTGCAGATAACAAACTCCCTTTCGTATCCGATGGTCAACGCTGTTGCCGCGCTGATCAGCGAAGCGAGTGTGGCCAAGAGCCTGGGTGCGACGAAGCTCGCGGTCGTGGGCCCAGACGTCAGCTCGGTACAGCAAATAGTTACAATCTTGCAGAGCAACCTCAAGGCCGAAGGACTCACCTACGCGGGAGGCGTGTTCGTGCCTGCCGACGTGACCGACTTAACCCAATATGCCGCGCAGGTTGTCGCCACCGGGGCGAACGCCATTCTCCCGATCTTTACTACAGCCGACAACATCTCATTCATGAAGGATCTCGCCCAGCAGGGCACCAGCCTCGCCACGACTCGCGTGATCATCAATGGGGCGACCGTATCGCTGCATGACATCAAGCAGATGGGCTCGGCCGGCAATGGCCTCTATCTCGTGTCACAAGTGTGGCCGACCGACAAAACGTCGAACTCTGGAATCAAGCAATACGTCTCCGAGCTGAAGGCGGCCGGCTTCCACTCGGTGGACGAGGACGATATGGCGGTGATCGCCTGGTCCGACGTCCACATCGTTGCCAACCTCTTGAAGAATTCCAAGACGAAGACGGCGGCTGCCTTGGTGGCCCAGATCAAGACCGCGGGTCCGATCTCGCTTCCGCAGCTCGCTCCGTTCAACTGGTCGCAGGACCCCTTCACCGGCAATCCAGTGCTCTCAGCCGTGCGGGCGTTCTCAGAATATGGTCTGGTCGACCACATGGAGAAGGGCGAGGAAGTGCCGATCACGAACGGCTTCGTCAACCTCTTCAGCACCTTCAAAACGAAGGGCTAGTGATCGGCCTGCCGACGGCAGAGTGGAGTCGATGGTGACTCTCGCAGTCGCGATCTTCAGCCAACGCACGGCCCAGTTCGCCATCTTGGGCCTCGCCTCGGGGGCCATGTTCGGCCTGGTGGCCCTGGGGATCGTGGTGGCCTATCGATCCTCGCAGGTCCTGAACTTCTCGTCCGCTGCCTTTGGGGCGGTGGCGGCCTTCTTGTTCTACGACCTCTGGGGCCACATGCCATGGCCGCTGGCGCTGGCGATATCGCTCGTTCTCGGCGGTGCCCTCGGGGCACTGACGGCGCTGGTCCTGCGCATGCTCGCCGGGGCCTCCCAGCTGGCCCGCCTCATCGCGACCCTTGGGCTGCTCTCGCTGGCCGAGGGCTTCATGGATGTGGTGTGGTCGGGAAGAAACGGCGGACAGCCCAACTCGTTCTTGCCTTCGAACGAGTTCCATCTCAGTGCCACCGTGGCCGTGCCGTGGGATCAGGTGATCATCTTCGCAATCGCCATGGTGCTGGCCTTGGCCTTGTGGTGGTTGTACGCGAAGACCCTCTTCGGTCTGGCGACATCGGCGGTGGCAGAGAGCCGCCACGTCACCTCGGCCTATGGATGGTCGCCCCTGGCGCTCGAACTGGTCAACTTCACGGTCGCAGGCGTGTTGTCGGCCCTGGCCGCCATCTTGCTCGCCCCCATCTTCGGGCTCGAGGCGAGCGTCCTCGCGCTGACGGTCATCCCGGCTCTCGCCGCTGCCCTCGTCGGTCGGTTCTCCTCCTTCCCCCTCACCGTTGGCGCGGCACTCCTGATTGGGGTGATCGAGGCCGAGCTGTCGTGGTTCTTGCCCAACATCGCCAATGTGATTCATGTCCAAGAGATCTCGATCGGCTCGCTGCCCGAGGTCGTCCCGCTGGTCATCATCATCGTGGTCGTCGTGGCCAGGGGACGCACGCGACCCCAGCGGGGCGAGGTGTTGGCCAAGCTACCCCTCCCGGGCAGCGGCATCGTGCGGCCCGCCCTCCTCGTCCTCGGAGTGGGTGCCGGGGCAGCCCTCCTCTTTGGACTGTCGGCCTCGTGGGCCGATGCCTTCATCGTCACCTTCGGGACCGGCATCATCGTGATCTCCGTCGTGGCGGTGACCGGCTACACGGGGCAGCTCTCCTTGTGCCAGCTCGGGCTGGCGGGCTTCGGCTGTTGGATCGCGGCCAAGCTGACGTCGAGTGTGCCGTTCGGGGTCGCCGTCGTGGGCGGCGTCGCCGCCACCATCGCGCTCGGACTCGTCGTCGCCCTCATCGCTCTTCGTTCGCGGGGGGTGAACTTTGCCATCGTGACGATGGGATTGACGGTGGTGCTCAGTGACCTGATCCTCACGAACCCGGCGGTGACGGGTGGGATCTCAGGGTTGAGCGTCCCGACACCGAACCTCTTCGGCATCAAGCTCGATCCGATCAATACGCCCGACCGCTACGGCGCCTTCGTCCTCATCGTCTTCGTCTTGTGTGGTCTGGCCGTGGCCAACGTTCGTCGGGGGCGAAGCGGCAGACGCATGCTGGCGGTGCGCAGCAACGAGCGTGCCGCCGCGGCACTCGGCGTCGGGGTGTTCGGCACCAAGATGTACTCCTTCGCGCTGGCCAGCGCCATCGCTGCTCTCGGTGGCATCCTCCTCGGCTTTCAGAACTCCAACGTGGAGCTCGCCCCCTTCGACGTCTTCAGCTCGATCCAAGCCGTCCTCTTCGCCGTCATCGGCGGGGTCGGCTGGGTCTCGGGGGCCATCGCCGGCGCGATGCTGGCCAACGGCGGCGTTGCCTCGCAGTTGATCAACAACTGGTTCCCCAACCTGTCGACGATCCCGTACTGGTTGTTGATCTTCGCCGGGGTCAACGTCATCGTCATCTTGCGCTTCGCCCCCAACGGCATCGCAGCCTTGAATTCGGCGATGCTCCAGCCGTTACGGGTCCGTGTGGCCTCGAGCCGGCAAGGCCGTCGGCAGGCGGGTCGAGTCCTCGTCGTCCCTGCCCCGGCCGCCCCCCGGAGACAACCTGTCGGTCTCGAGGTCAAGGACCTCACCGTCACCTTCGGTGGGTTGGTCGCTGTTGACTCGGTGAGCTTTTCGGTGCGTCCCGGCGAGGTCGTCGGCCTCATGGGCCCCAACGGGGCCGGCAAGACCACCATCCTCGACGTCGTGACCGGGTTCACGGCCGCCACCAGCGGTTCGGTCGCCCTCGCCGGCGAGTCCATCAACAGTTGGTCACCAGAACGCCGAGCCCGGGCCGGGATGGCGCGCTCGTGGCAAGCCGTTGAGCTCTTCGACGGGATGACGGTGCGTGAGAACCTGCTCGTCGGCGCGGACGAGCATTCGCCCGTTCACTACCTCTCCGACCTGATCCGTCCGAACCGTCGTCAGTCGACCGCCTTGCTCGACGAGGTCACCGCCGAGCTCGGCATCACCGAGCACCTCGACGCCAGGCCCTCGGCGCTCTCGCATGGCACCGCACGCCTGGTGGGCATCGCCCGCGCCATGGTCGGCAATCCTGCCATCGTGCTCCTCGACGAGCCCGCAGCCGGACTCGATGCGACAGAGACCGCTGAGCTGGGAGCGGTGATCCGGGAACTGGCCGCCAATCGGGGGATCGGCGTCCTGCTGATCGAGCACGACGTCCCCCTCTTGCTGTCGAGCTGCTCGCGCATCGTCGTCCTCGATTTCGGGAAGAAGATCGCCGAGGGAGGGCCCGAGGAGATCTCCCAGAACCCCGACGTCATCAAGGCCTATCTCGGGGGAGACGACCAGCCCGGTGACGTCGGAACCGAGGCGATCGGGGCCGCCGAACGGGCGACACTGTGAGACGGACCCGGTGAGCCCCGCCCTCGAGACCCGCGGCCTGCGGGCCGGCTATGGGAAGTCGGCGATCGTCCGCGACCTCGACCTTTGGGTCGAACCGGGCGAAATTGTCGCACTGCTGGGCGCCAACGGGGCGGGCAAGACCACTACCATCTTGACCCTCGCCGGTGAGCTGGCCCCGCTCGGTGGGGAGATCCTGTTCCGGGACGTGGTGGTGAGCGAGCCATTGCACAAGCGCGTCCAACACGGCCTCGGGCTCATCGGGGAGGAGCGGACGGTCCTCATGAAGCTGAGCGTCGCGGAGAACCTGCGTCTTGGGCGAGGAGACATCGACTACGCAATGGAGCTCTTCCCCGAGCTCCAAGTGCACCGCAACCGCCAGGTCGGGCTCCTCTCGGGCGGCCAGCAACAGATGCTCGCCCTAGCCCGCGCCATGTCGCTGCACCCGTCGATCATCCTGGCCGACGAGCTG
>Ga0181518_10006129_pt1 | contig 10141 bp, 6 predicted proteins | sample PEATcosm2014_Bin_28_FD_119751 | JGI IMG/M metagenome (GOLD analysis project Ga0181518, IMG submission 119751) | Peatland microbial communities from MTU Mesocosm Facility, Houghton, MI, USA - PEATcosm2014_Bin01_60_metaG | ecosystem: Environmental > Terrestrial > Soil > Wetlands > Peat | place... | reverse complement strand
GTTTTGCTGCTCGTAGAAGAGCAACCCAGCGGCGTTGATGACAGGGCCCACGCTCAGTCCCGATAATCCGCCTAAAGAGTGGAACCTGCTATCGCCGAAAGTCAGTACGGTGATCGCCTGTCCCCCGAACAGGTGTCCGCACGGCATCATCGTGAAACCGCCGGTCTTATTGTCGGATCCCGACGTCAGCAACGATTGGAAGGTCCCAAGCACGTTTCGCTGCCGCAGAAAGACCGCTTGAGCGGCGAGCGTTGCGGGCGTGGTGCTCGTGCCCGCGGTCAGAGTGCCGTACACGGCCACGTCCTCCGCGAGTCCAAGCGTCTGCGGTCCGAACTGAAGAGAGTTACGATTCCAATGGCGCCAGTTCGCCCAGTAATGGGTCGAGTTCGAGACGGTCACCACCAGGGAGGAATGCAACGGCACCTCGCTGGTCATGTCCATGGTTTCGTGTCCGACCAGCAGATTCAATCCGGTCGCGTTGCCGGAATTGTCGCGCGTGACCGCGATAACTCTGCCTAAGAAACCACCAGACTGACCGGTTGTCACCGACTGGGCTTCTGAATCTACTTCCTGGGCGATAATGTTGCCGCTGGTGTCAACAATGGCATCGACCTCGACGAAAGTTCCCTGCGCAAGGGCCTGGAGGGCTGCATCGCCGGAGAGGCCGCTTGCGCCGTCACCTTGGAATTCTGTCGTGCTGGTGACTTGGATCGTCAGAATCTGCCCCACTCCACCTTGCACCTGAAGCGGGAAGCTGCCCACGAAGCTCGGATTACTGCTCGTCGTGGAGGGCGCGCTTTGAACCACGCCATAAACCGAATCCGCCTCACCCAAGGTGGTTCCGGACGCAACAGACGGCGTGACGGTAATTTGAGGGTCAACGACTCCCGTAATCATGCCCGTGGTTCCGGTCTGCACCGAATCCCGCATGTCGAAGTCCAGCACTAACCCCGCCGCGCCGGTGGTCGTGATCGAGAGGGGGGGGCTGAACATCAGGTTAAGCGTGTCCGTAGCTGTTCCGTTCGAAAACGAAGTGCAATTAGAGGCACTGCCTACAGCGCAGGGCGGCATCGTAACTGGCACGGGCGGGCTAACCGAGGTGTTGAGATAAGTCAACTGAGGACTGGTCAGCGTAAGTGTAAGCTGGCTGTAAGTTCCTGTGTTGACGCTGCCAAAACTAAGAATGTTGGTGAAATCCACCAAGCTGGCAAAATCCACTGGCTGGCTCGGAGCCGTGATCGTGACCGGCGCGCCACCGGATTCTTGAACGAGCGAAGCCGACTGGATCGTTACCAAGAACGACTCCACATCGCAGCTAGGCTGGTCCGTTCCAAAAGTGACCAGCATCCCTGTCGGCGTGGCGGGCTGGGTCGGCGTACTCACTTGCGTGCCATTCCCGTTGCAACCCACCATCACGACTGTCGCAATGCCTGCGACCAGTGCCAGAAAGAATACACATCCACTCTTAAGCATGCCGGGCCTCCTTGAATCCCACAAAATGTCAGTAAGATCCGCGCTTTTCGAGTCTCAGCCGCCACTCCTCAAGGTCTGAGGAGTTTCGGACTACCGTTTACCTAACGATGCGACGCGCGATGAACGCTACCGCGGGACTGGGAGCACGTCGCCTTCCAAATACTAGTTCCGAAAAGTATTGAAAGTACGAGTAATACTTATAAGCGAACAACATCTGTAGGTGGCTGGTTCGGAAGGATTTACCTGACTGCGTAGATTGTATACGATACGATGCTCGATGGCTGCGGCGCCAGTCGGTCGCGCATGCGAACAGCTCCGGCCGTGGCCGATTTGCGCCATGACGGTGGCCATTTTGAGCCACTTGGCTTGCCGACAAAGGCAGTGTGTGGACAACAGTGCAAGTGTCACGGTGCCGACTGGGCGAGTCACACAACAAGCGGAAAGAATTCGATCTTCCCCTGCGGCTTCCCGTCCCAGGCCGCGAAATAGAGTTCGAGCTGGAGCTGAGGAAAATCCTTTCGAAGGGTCTTACCTACTTTGCGCAAGTCTTCTTCCTGGCGCTCGCGTGGCTCAGAGGAAGTGTGGAGATGCACTGGCAGGCTCTTGTACCAGGCGCAGTCCTCGTGCTGGATGAGGATAAGCCGGTCGATTTCATGGTTATCGACGAAGAAGCGGAACCACCTCCAACTCGCCCAGGAGAACTTGGGCAGGTACTCGGCGAGGGTCAGACTCTGGGGACCGCCAGGAACGACGAACAAGTCGTAGTTGCCACCCAACCCCAGGACGCGATTCAAAAACTCTTGGAAGGCCGCTTGAAACCGATGGTCACCGCAGTGCACCACCAAGGCGCGAGGAGCGTCGCTCTGGAGTTTGGATTCGACCTGATAAGAAGGCATAGCTACCCCCGGGTAGGGGCGGCCTTTGTGGCCGCCCGCGGGCGCCCACAAGGGGCGCCCCTACAGCACGCGCCTCTAACTCTTGTTCTGCGCGGCGGTCTCGTGAACTTCCTGTGCGAGGACCTTGGGCTCGGCGCCCTGATGTTCTTTGGCCGCCTCATGCCTGCCCGCGGGCTCATGCGACACGCCCAACTGCGACAGGACACTGGGCACGTCAAGGCCCAAGGCTTGCAACTGCTGGAGCAGGCTAAACACCAAGGCAGGCCCGGTTTGAGCGATGCGGCCGATGCCTCCCGTTCCGTCACCAGCCGCGCTGTTACCTTGTTCGATGACCACCACTCGATCGATGTTACCGAGCGGAGCAGCAACCGCCCCGAAAACGCTCGCTGAGGCTTGCAGCACAGCAGGCAACTTTTCGAGTATGGTCTGGAGCTTGGCGGCCTCGTTAAATTGCTTCCACGCTTCCGCCTTCTTCAGGATGGCCTGTGCCTCGGCAACACCCTGCGCCTCGATGGCACGCGCCTGGGCTAGACCCACTGCTTCCACCTTGGAGGCCTCGGCGCGGCCCTGCGCCTCGGTGGCCGCAGCTTGGCCCAGACCTTCCTGCCGGAATCTCTCCTGCGCGGCTTCAGCCATGGCGATCTGGGCGGCCTTATTGCCCTCCGCCTCGAGGATGGCCGCCTGCTTCTTCGCTTCCGCACGCAAAATGGCCGCCTGCCGGTCAGCCTCGGCGGCCTTGATCACCGTGGCCTCCAGCTCTTTCTGCTTGCGTTGTACCTCCTGTTCTTGGACGGCTATCTGCTCCTGGGTGCGCACCCTCTCAACACGCACCTCTTCCATGACCACTGCCTGCTTGGCTTTGGCCTGCGACAGCGGACCGGCTTGCGCCGCCGTGGCCTTTTGCGTTTCCACTTCGGCCAGGAACTGGGCCTGCCTGACCTGAAAGTCACGCTGCGCCGCAGCAATGTTGGCGTCCGCGTCGAACTTCGCCTTCTCGCCTTCCTGCATGGCCAGCGCGGACTTGATCTTAGCATCTCGCGTGGCCTCGGCCTCACCAATGGTTCCGTCGCGTTTCACCTCCGCCGTTCGCTTCTTGCCGAGGGCGTCGAGGTAACCTTCTTCGTCGGATATGTCCTGGATGGTGAGTACGTCCACGCCAATGCCCATTCTCTCCAAGTCCACGGCGGCTTCCGAGGTCAGCTTCTGGGCGAAGCTCGCGCGGTCGCTGTTGACCTCTTCCACGGTCAGCGTACCGAGGATCGATCGCAGGTGCCCCTCGAGCGTCTGGAAGATCACTCGTTGGATCTCTTCGTGCGACATGCCGAGGAAGCGCTCGGCAGCAGCACTGAGAGACATGTCGTCGCTCTTGATCTTGACGTTGGCCACCGCTTTCACGGAGATGGGTACGCCTTGCTTGGTGTAAGCCCGCTTGATCTCGAGCGGAATCGTGAAAACGTTCAGCGAAAGGTAGTCCACCTGCTCGAGGAGCGGGTAGCGAAAGGCCGCTCCGCCCTTGATCATGCGGTAGCCCACGATTTTCCCGTCGCTCAACTTGCGTTTGCGACCGCTGAACACCGCCACCGCGTTGGGCGGCACTTTCAGGTAGTTCCGGCTGAAAAGCGCCATGGCCACAATCAGGGCCAAAAGCACACACATCACAATGATGGGAACAAAAAACTGCGTAATCATGCTCATGACATCTCCCCCAGGCTTCAAAACTCGAAAATCGAAATTCGGAAGTCGTCACTGCGGCCTAGAAGTGGCGAATCGCCACACCACCGCTCGCCGCGAGTCTAGCCAGCTTCAACCTTCCAGTTTCCAATGGCGATTTTCGATTTCCGATTACTACTCTGCTCGCCGGACGATCGCGGTCTCACCCACCACGGCTTCGATCTTCACCAGGGTATTGGCGGGAATAGGTTCCCCGTCCTGCGACCGGGCAATCTTGTCCACCACGCTCTCGCCCAGCCTGCAGCGGACTTGTCCGACGCCGGCTTTTGGAATGCTCACGCTGACTTGCGCCGTATTCCCAGCCAGATCGCTTATCCGCACTTCGCTGGACGCCTGTTGGCTGTAAAGGAAACTCGCGAAAAGGTAAATAATGGTGCCGAAAACCAGGCCGCCGACCACGCCCCAAGCCGTGCTGACCTCGGTGCTGTGGCCCAAATGGATACCAATCGCCCCAAAGCCGCCAAAAGCCGTCACGAAAACACTGAGAATGCGAGAGCTAAAGATGCTGACGCCTGCGCCCCCGTGCACGTCGCCGTGGAAGTCGGCATCGTGCCCTGCCAGGTCGCCGTGGTCGAATAATTCACCGGAGAGAAAACTCACGACGAGGACAAGGAATCCGATGGACGCAATGCCCAGAAATACGGCGAACGCTGAAAACCCGGCAAAGAGCAACATGAGCCAGCCTCGCGGTCTCGAGGGAGTTCAGAACCGTCTGCGCACTCCCAGGACAGGTACCATCAAATCAGTCACGCCTACTCTAGAACCCAGCCCTGTCGAAGTCAAGCGAGACAGCCCGCTCCTTCTTGCCGCGTACTCTTAGCGACAGCCCCGCCCCGCTGACCTTGCAGAGTGGGTCAGCGCTGTGGCTAGATCAGGCACTAAGTAGGCAAGGTTAGCGTACTAAAAGTGTGCCGCAGAAAATGAGCAAAAGTGAGCAAAAGGGCACAGACAAACTGTCTGCACGATTGTTAGATGTTTCTCATTCGCAGCTAGTCTTGCCAGTTAGCCCAAATACGGGGCCCCATTCTCGGGGCCCCCTTTCCAGAGAGTGCGGCCTTTTTGCCTGAGGGTTGAGGATTAGAACAGCTTCCTACCTCGTGTTCGCTATACCCTTTGAATAGTGTGTTCAGCGCCATTCGAGCTAAATGTTGGGCGACATTTACCAACACAGATTTAGGAGAGTACCTAGCGATCTCTTGACACAGCCCTTGAAAAGTGATGGGATAAGAGCCCTCGCACAAGGACCCGAAGCCGAGAGGCAGAAGCCCAATGTCGTGTCACGCACCGTCCGTTCGGTAAGCGCCTCGACTCCGTCCCCTTGACGGGGCCAGAAACTTGGCAGCATGCAAGCCACTCACAACCGCACAGTCCGTCATTCAACTCAAGGAGCCAATAAGCCATGAAGGGCAAACCCGAGGTACTGGAAGTCCTAGCCGGAGCGCTGACCGAAGAACTGGGCGCCGCCGTTCAATACATCCTGCACGCCGAAATGTGCGATAACTGGGGCTACAAGCCGCTGGGCGCCTTCACGAAGAAGCGCGCCATCGAAGAGATGCAACATGCCGAAAAGTTGATTGAACGCATTCTCTTCCTGGAAGGCACGCCGGACGTACAGACATTTCCCAAAATCGAAGCGGGCAAGGATGTCAGCGATCAGTTCACGATTGACCTCAAAGGCGAGCACACGGCCATCGTCAGCTACAACAAGGGATACGCCGTCTGCACCAAGGCCGGAGACCAGGGCAGTGCTGACCTGCTGCTGGCGAATTTACGCGACGAAGAACGCCACGTGGACTACCTCGAAACCCAACTGGGCCTGATCAAAGAGCTCAGCCTGACGGATTATCTGGCCCGGCAACTGGGCGAGTGAGGCTACGCCTCTTTCGCCCCGCTCTTCGCTGTCATTCCGAGCGCAGACTTCATGATCCTTGGGCTCACCACTGTGCATGAAAATGGCCTCGTAGGAGCTAAGTCACGTGTTTTCAATAAAAGCTCCGGCGATTTTCATGGCAGCGAGAAATCCTGCTCTGGACTTTACTATTCGGTTTGCGCGAGGCAGTGCGAGATTCCTCGCTGCACTCGGAATGACACTAGATGCGGCGCATTGACGCAGGCCGGAGGTTCCGGATGGCTATTCCGGTGAAATGGGTACGGCTGTTATCTATCTCATTCCTAGGAGTCGGCATCGCTGGGATCTGGCCCCTCAGACCCGCTCCGAACCCGCAAAACCAGGACGTCCCGGAGATCAAAAGCGAGGAGACGACACCCACGTTTACCGTCCGGGCGCAGCGGAACGAAGTTCTGGTGCGCGTGGTGGTGCGCGACAAGGACGGCAAGGCCGTCGGGGGACTTACGAAGGATGATTTCCGCCTCTCCGACAACGGCAAGCCTCAGAGCCTGACCGTCTTCCGAGTTGAGACCTTCGCGGCCGCTCCAGCCGCGGCTCCTTCGCCGCCTTCCGCAACTGCCAAGCCCCCCGCACCATCGGAAGCCGCACCAGCGCTGGAGTTGCCCCAGCGCTACGTGGCTTTCTACTTCGACGACCTGGTAGTGACATTCGAGGACATGTACCGCACCCGTGCGGCAGCGGAGAAATACCTTAACTCCTCGCTACAGCCAGCGGACCGCGCAGGCATCTTCACCTCGTCTGGCCTTGGAATTCTCGATTTCACGGATGACCGCGCCAAGCTGCACGAGGCCCTGGCAAATCTCCGGCCACGTCCGCGAACTGTCCGTGCCGAGAACGACTGCCCGCCCCTTACGCCTTACGAGTCTTACCTGATCGATGAGCAGCACGATTCGATAATGCTCAATATCGCCACGTGGGAATACATCGGTTGTGCCTGTGGCAGCGACCCGCAGCATTGTGCAGATGCACAGAACCAGGCTCAGCAGGCGGCCCGTATTGCCTGGCAAGACGATCAGGTGCAATCCAGGCAGTGTCTGCACGTGCTTGAGAATCTGGTGCGGCGCCTGGGTGCGCTACCTGGCCAGCGAAGCATTTTATGGCTCTCGCAAGGGTTTCTGGCCCTCGATCTGCAGCCGGACCTCGGCCAGCTTATCGACCGCGCCCTGCGGGAACACGTGGTGATCAGCGCGCTGGACGCACGCGGCCTGTGGGTGGATATCCCGGGCGGCGACGCCTCTGAGGGCACCGTCTTGCCGTTTCATGCTTCCGGCGGGACCAGCGGCCTTGGTGGCACCGACCCCTCCATGCTCGCGAGGCAGGCCATGTACCGTAGGACAGGCAAGGAGATGAACGACGATGTGATGGCCTACGTCTCGCACGACACGGGTGGCATATTCGTTCACAACACCAATGACTATGACGGGGGATTCCGCAGGGCCGGGGCGCTTCCCGAAATCACCTATCTGCTCACCTTCTCGCCGCAGAACTTGAAGTACGATGGGAAGTTTCACAAGCTGAAGGTCGAACTGGTGAACGCGAAGGGATTGAGCGTGCAGGCGCGCAACGGGTACTTCGCTCCCAACCAGGAACTCCGGCCGCAGGAACGGGCAAAGCAGGAGATTGACGACGCCGTCTTCGCCCGCGACGAGTACCTGGAATTCCCCGTTGATGTCCACACCCAGTTCTTCAAGCTGAGCGACAACAAAGTTCAGCTATCCGTAACGGCGCGAATCGACGCGCACGCACTGCGTTTCCACAAGGAAGGCGACCGCAACCGGCTGAATTTGAAAATGGTCTGCGTCGCCTTTGATCGCGACGGCAACCTGGTCGATGGGACGCAGAAAGAAGTGGACCTGATGCTGCGCGACGCAACCCTCGCCCATCTTCTAAGCTCCGGGCTGTCCATCCGCGACCAACTCAAAGTCAACGTAGGAAACTACGCCCTCCGCGTGGTCGTTTACGAAATCGATTCCGCCCGGATGACGGCGCTGAATCGCACCGTCGAAATTCCCTACTAGCAAAGTAGCGCGGACACCCGGTTTTGGGGTCCGCGCTATCCAGTTGCAAGGGAATGAATGACGGTCAGTCTGTTGGCGAGAGCTTGCGGTTGGGATCAACCCACAGCCAGGCCAGCGCTCCGGTGGCGCAGAGTAAGCCGGCCACTCCGAATGACGCTTCCCAGCCAAGACGCGACGCGATCAGGGGTGTGAGCGTGGCGGTAACCGTACTTCCGAGCTGGGCGCCCATATTCATGACGCCGGATACGGCGCCGGCAGACTCCCCCGCGATATCCGCTGTGACCGACCAAAATGTGCTCTGGGATATATAAAGGGCGCCTGCTCCGCCCGCCAGTACAATGCTGGCCAGCCTGGGACTAGCGACGTAAGCGCCTGATGCCACGAACACGGCGGAAAGCCCGATTCCAACCACGGAAACGCCACACCTTCCCCAACGCTTGCCGTAGAGGCGCGTAATCCGATCGCTTATGACTCCGCCCAGCGGCGAACACACTGCCATGGCAATGAATGGAAGGGTTGTAAAGTACGAACTCTCCCGCAGATTCAGCCCGCGCACGGTGGACAGGTAACGAAAGAACCAAGTGAAGAAAATATAGGCCACATAGCCGTAACAGAAATAGCTGTACGTGACCAGCAGGAAATCCTTGCAACCCAGGATGCATCTCCAGGGCAGCATCCCTTTTGGTTGATCCTCCGCATTGGGCAAACCGGAGCGAATGACGCCCATCTCACGCTCGCCCACCCAGGGGTGATCTTCCGGATTGTCTCGCGCCAGCCACAGCCACACCATGCCGGCGGCGACGCCGATCAGAGCGCTCACCCAGAAAGAGAGCCTCCAACCGCCCCGTAGCATAATGTAAGTAATCAACGGAGGCGTGACCGCAGCGCCTGCACCCACCCCCGCAAAGATCACGCCGTTGGCCCTGCCGCGTTCATGAGTGGGAATCCACTTGGCCACCACGCGATTCGAAGCTGGATAGATCACCGACTCGCCGACGCCTAACATGAATCGCACGGCGATAAAGGCCGCGGCCACGTGGGCGATGTCCCTGGGAATGGCCGTCGCCAGGCTCGTGAACACCGCCCACCATAAAGTGGCGAGGGTGATCACCCGCCGCGCCCCGTACCGATCGCTGACGCGCCCGCCCGGAGCTTGACACAACGCATATCCGAAGACAAAGGCGCTGAAAATATAGCCAAGCTGGATATTCGTAAGGTGATATTCCCTGACAATATAATCGCTGGCGATGGAAATGTTAACGCGGTCGAGGAATCCCACTGAGCTCATCACAAAAATCCAAACGATCAAGAGCCAGCGAACTCGACCTTCGAAAGGAGAAATCATTCTCGGTTTCGCCTCACTTCAGGAGACAGGAGTCAGAAGTCAGGAGTCAGAATCGAGAAACTTAACACAGGTGATGCACCGGGCGAAAGGCGCAAATAGATGCGATCGCGATTTTCTTGCTTTGCGGTCTTTGCGTGCTTGGCGCCTTTGCGTGAAACCGTTTCTTCGTGCGTCGATCGATTCGCAGACCCCGTTCGAAAGAGCCCGACGTCTCGCCTCCGGATAAGGAGGGCAGCAGACACTTGCCATGCTTTCAAACTTAAGTCAGACTGTATCCAACCATGCGCGACCGCCTCTACCTCTTGGTTTTCCTTGTGGGAGCAGGGCTGCTGCTCTACGTCGGCCGTGGCTACATCGCCATGTCCGCCTATGCGACGTTCGGCCTGACGTTCGCGGGAACTACGGCTGCCGCGGTTCTGGGGATGGTGCTTTATCGCGTGCAACTCGAATTGCGCGCCAGTCGCCACGAACTGGCGCGCAAGGAAGCGGAACTGACCTTCGCTCTCGAGGTACAGCAGGCGCTTTTTCCGCAGCAATATCCAGCCGACGGCGGGCTCGAGTTCTCCGCCGTTTGTGTTCCCGCCCGGGGAATTGGCGGAGATTACTATGACGTCCTGCAACGGTCCGGCGGCCGCCTGGCTTTCGCCATCGCCGACATCAGCGGCAAAGGAATCTCGGCGGCCATCCTGATGTCCAACGTCCACGCCGTGCTTCGAACCCTCTACGACGCCGGCCACCCGGCTGGGGAGCTCTGTTCCCAGCTCAACCG
>Ga0181518_10006122_pt1 | contig 10155 bp, 5 predicted proteins | sample PEATcosm2014_Bin_28_FD_119751 | JGI IMG/M metagenome (GOLD analysis project Ga0181518, IMG submission 119751) | Peatland microbial communities from MTU Mesocosm Facility, Houghton, MI, USA - PEATcosm2014_Bin01_60_metaG | ecosystem: Environmental > Terrestrial > Soil > Wetlands > Peat | place... | reverse complement strand
GTGTCGAAAGCTTGAAGAGTTTCATTGTGCATTTCCTCCAAATAGGCTACTCGCAGTAACCGGTCTGGCAGCGCGTGCCAACCACCGCGGCGCAATCGGCGTCGCTGGTGCAATGTGTGGTGCAGGTTCCCGCCGCCGACTGTACTGACTTCGCCGCCTCGAAGGCGCAGGTGCAGGAGACCGGCGGGTGGTAGGGCGAAAACTGGCCACCGTCCTTGTCGATCTTGACCTTCATGGCGCACTGGGGGACGTCACCTCCCACCGCGACCGTACTGACGTAGTTCATGTTGGATGTGTCGGCGGGGTCGATGGGCACGGCGCCTGTCAGCCAGTTTAGAACCAATTGCGCATTGGGCGCCGGTTGGCCGGCAGTCAGCGGGCTGAAAAAGTGTAGGGGCCCCTGGATCATGTAGTGGCCGTCACGCACGTTCTTCAGGTCAGTGGCCGTGGCGCTAGAGTCGGCGTAGTAGGCCTTGGTCTGCCCGATTCCACGAAAAGCAACCGCGTTGAGTTTGGATCTTTGGGTCGCGTAGTAGTCGGCGGCGATGAATCCGATGGCGGTTTGCGGATCGGGTACTGCGATTAAAGACGTCAGCATCGCGCTGCTTGAGCTGTTGGCGTTGCCGAAGAACTCGCTTTCGGGAACATTGATGTTTCTGGCGATCATGATCTGGGTGCCGGAGGTCTGGCTGCGCTGCTGGATGGCGATGGGGTTGGTGAAGTTGCCGACGCCGCTGTTGGCGCCGCAGCCCCAGATGGCAGCCGCCTGTTGAGAGGACATCGCCGTCGTGGTGTAGTTGGCCTTGGGCACGACGATGAGCATGGACTGCTCCGGGCCGTGCCACTCGCCAATGCCGGCGGGCGTGTCAATGTTCTGGCAGGAATAGAAGGCGACGTCGGAGACGCCGATGGTCGCCATGGTATTGCCAGCGAGGGTGCAGGAATTGATGACGGCATTGGAGGGATTGGTGGGGTCCGGCGTGTAGTAGTGGGCAGTGCCAGTCAACGGCTGCGGCACCGGGTTGTCCACCGGGGGAGAAACCGCAGCCACGCCGAGACAGGAGGAAATGGGGTCATAGATGATGGATACCCCCCGTTTGGCCGCGATCTGCACGGCGAGCTGGCTGAGGATGGGCTCGAACGCGCTGCTGCCCGCCATATAGATGGGGTTGGGCAACACGGAGGTGTCGCTGCAAGCCACTGTTGTGGCCTGGGCCAAAGCCGTGGATGCGCCGAGCAGCACTCCTGCTGCGCTGGCCAAAGCTACGATCTGTTTGCTAAAGGTCATGGCAATCCTGCCTCCATTTCAGGCCCGGCAAGCCCGGACCGCAGCGGGACCATAGCGAGACATGGGGTGAGCGACTGCGACGGATTTGCTGCGGATTAGTTACAGGAGTGCAACAGGGTTTTGATGGCTGGGCATGGCGACAATCCGGCGCATCACGGCGCTCGACAGCCCGCAGGCGCCTCAAGAGCGTGTGGCAGTCGTTTCGCGGCCGGGTCGCTGAACAAGTTGCGGCCTGGCTCGCGACTTTTTGGCTGTCACACGCCGGTAACTAAGTTGTTGCAAAGCCATCACCCGATCTCCGCGACGAAACCGCGTAGAAGGCGACCGTGCGGAACGTGCTAGTTCGACCGGCTCGGTTCTCTCCTGGCAGAAGCCCCATGGACCCCATCAACTCCCTATTCTCAGGGGTGTGCGTGGCATTCGTGATGGTCGCCGGCGCAACTCTTTTCAGCCTGGTGGGCTGCGGCAGCAGCACGAGATTGGCCAAGGTCGATGCGGCTGCCGACACCAGTACGCGCGGCATCGACAGTACGCCCGGTATCGACGCGGCTGGCGACATGGCCGCGATCGACGCCCCGGTTTGCCCGGCATCCTGCGACGACGGCAACGACTGCACGACGGATAGCTGCGATCCAAGCACGCACCAGTGTGTGCACACGCCGGTGGCCGACGGCACGAGTTGCCAGGGCAAGCCCTGCACGACCAACAGCCTGTGCCAGGCTGGGCTGTGTCTCGATGGACCTTTCAAGAAATGCACGGCCAGCGACCAATGCCACGCGGCCGGCACGTGCAGCCCCGCGACCGGCGAGTGCACCAACCCCCCAATCGATGGAATCCAGTGCGACGACGGCAACAAGTGCACCTACGGCGACCAGTGCAACGCTGGCGTGTGCGCCGGAACGCCCATTGTATGCGGCGGGGCGGGGATCTGCGACCCGGACGCTGGAACCTGCCCCAATGGCTTCCCCACGGCGCTGGCGGGCTGGTCGTTCGACAACGCGACATGGCCGACCAATGGCAGCGGGCTCATCAGTTCGCCCGACGGACAGATCTTCGCCGCCGGCAGCTACTTCACGCAGATCGATCTCGGAACCGGGCCTCTTATCCAAGATGCAGCCAACAAACCGGGCATCTTGAACATCTTTCTGGCCAGGCTGGATCCGGATACGCTGAAGGCCAAGTGGGCCGTGACGTTCCCCGATCCCAACAATCAGTCGGTGACCTCCTTCGCGGTGAATGGGGCCGGTCAACTCGCCGTGGTGGGTCCTCTCCAGGGTTCCATCACCGTCGCTGGCAATGAGGTGGACGCGCTTTACATCGGCGACCAGTACATGCTGGTCGCGAGCACAACCGACGGCACGGGATCGTGGGCGCGGCGACTGAACTTGCAGAGTGGACAGGCCGATGGCCGAACCCTGGGCCTTCGTGCGATAGTTGGCGATCCACAGGGGAGTTCATTCGTGGTGTGTGGGACCGTGGCGTGTGCGACCGGACCCATGCGGGGCGACGCGGGTCCAAATCCAAACCCGGCCAAGGATCTTTCGTCTACGCTTCTCTGTCAGGGCGGTACCGATCTGGTGGTCGCCCGCATCGATGGTAGCAACGGCAATGTCGACGGCGGCAGCGAGAGTGGTAATCAGGCTGTCGTTTGGGCGGGTGAGGTCGGCGGCATCAATGACGAGAACTGTGGGACGCTGACGATGGATGCTGGATCGAATACCTACGTGGTCGGCAACTATCGATTTGGAAGCGAAGTGACCTTCGGAACCACAACCCTGCCGATGGTAAACCAGGCGGGCACGACGGCATGGATGTACCTGGCCAAGCTGGATCCCTCGAACAACTGGGTGTGGGCGCAGAGCATCGGCACGGGCAACCAGATCATCACACCCACGACCATGCTCGCGGTCGATAGCGACGTACTGGTGACGGGAACGATTAGTGCGGGGCCGCTCTCGCTGCAAGGTATGGCTCTGAACTCGCCCACCTTTATTGCCCGGTTCGACGGTTCGACGGGGAATCTCGTTTGGGCCACAGGGATCGGGAGCGGGACTGGCTTGGACGTGAGCAGCATGACGTTGGGGGGCGGGCATGTCCTCCTTGCCGGCAGCTACGGCGTGGGCTGCGGGACGGCCTGCGCGCTGGGGGCGATTCCCCTGGCCCTGCCCTTGGACAGTGGAGCGTTCGTCGCGCAAGTTGATGGCAGCACTGGTGCCGTCGTGGGGGCGAAGGGGTTCGGGGGACCGCAGTACACCAACAGCGCCGCGGGCATCGTCGGGCTCACCGGAGCGGCTGGGACGGATCAGAGCGGCAGCCTCTTGCTGCTCTCCTACAGTTCACAATTGGATTTGGGCCCTCCCATCGGCGTCTTGCAAACCGACGCGACGGCGACCTCTGCGAGTTGCCTGGCGAGGCTTGGGCCATAGGCCATAGGATAAGGGGAGCGATGGCGGGAATGTGGCAATTGTGAAACGGGAAATTCACAGATACTTCACCCACGGGGGGTCACGACAACGGTATCGAAGGGCGACAAACATCCCCCTTGCGGGGACTTGACCAATTGCGAGGAAAACATGATTCGACATGCACGAGGGAATCTCACCGTTAGCAGCAGGCTACTTGGCATTCTTGCTTTGACCGGCGCGGCCTCTGTGCTCGCGTTGGCTGGATGCAGTAGCAGTAGCTCATCGAACCCAGACAGCAGCGCGGCCAAGCCTGACACGGCGACGGCTTTGCCGGACCTGGGCCCGGATCTTCCCGTGGTCACGGGCGGTGCTGGCGGCGCGGCTGGCGTAGGGGGTGCGGGCGGTGCAGGCGGTACCATGGGAATGGATGCCTCGGTGGATCGGACGTCGGTCGGCGGAACCGGCGGTAGTCCTGATGCCGCCCCTGATCTGGCTCCCGCAAAGGTCGATGGCCCGGCGGTCGAAGCTGGCGCGACTGACGTTCCGGTCGACGGTCCCTCCGCTGATCGGCCCTTGCCGAACCTGGACGTTCCCGCTGGCGAGGCGGGCGGAAACCAGTCGGATGGTGGCGGCGAGGAGGCAGGCACGGGTGCATGTCCGAGCCCGGTTTATGCCTGGAGCTACGGAGTTTCAGGAATCCCGACCGTCGCGTGGGACACGGATGACACCCTAGTTACCGGGGGTGCGTTCTTCTCCACCACCACGAGCTTTGGTGGCGAAGCGATCACGAATGCTGGCAGTGCCGACATGCTGGTGGCCAAGCTCGACCCTGCGACGGGCAACGCGAAGTGGGTGTTCACGGCTGGTGACAGCAACGATCAGTACACAAATAATGTGGCCGTAACTAGCGGTAACCTGGCCGTGGTTGGAAATTTCACCGGCACCCTGGACATCGATCCGATTAACGGCGTCATTCCGCCCATCGTCAACACGGGGACCACGTTCATCGACTTCATCGTGGGGCTGAAGGACAGCGACGGCACAGGGGTTTGGTCCAAGAAGGTTAACCTGGGCGGTGGCCACCTGAATGCGCTGGCGGGCAACCCGGGCCTAGACTACTTCCTGGTGTGCGGCGCTGCGATGAACAGCGCGGCCAATCTTGCCGCCACGGGAACGGCTGGGGGCGGGAAGGATGTGGTTGTGGCTGCTGTCAAGGCCAGCGACGGTACCGTGATGTGGGCCAAGCTGTTTGGCGGCGCGATGGATCAGGCCTGCACGTCTGCGGCCCTGGATGACAGCGGCAACGCCTACTTCGCCGGCACCTATGCCGGGACTCTCGATTTCGGCTTGGGCCCCCTAACGCCGGCCCCGACCGGCGCCTATGACCAGATCGCCTGGGTGGCCAAGCTCAACGGCGCGGACGGGACCACCCTCGCGGCCAAGGCCTTCGGCACCTCGGGCATCGTTGATCCTATTGCGATGGCGATTGATCCGCAAGGTGCCGTGGTTCTGGCTGGACAGATCCAGACAGCGGTGGTCTTCGGTTCTCAAACCCTGACCCCGGTGGGAAGCGCCGACGCCTTCGTGGTCAAACTCGATCCGGCCACCCTGGCTCCCACGTGGGCCCGCAACATGGGCGGCAAGAGCGCCGGTTGTACAGGCGTGGCGGCGGATTCCGCAGGTGGCATCACGGTCGTGGGCAGCTACTCGAAGTCCCTCAGCGTGGGGCCGGGCGGCACGACTCTGCAGGCCGTCGCCCTGACGAACGAGACCTTCGTGGTCACGCTCGACGGCAGCAGCGGGCAGACCCTGTGCGCCCATCGTTACGGGGATGCGGCGGGGTCCAATGGGGCGCTTTGGATTGCAATCAACCGTGGGGCAACCGGGGTCAACAAGGATCGTGCGGCCATCGGCGGTACCTTCAGCGAGGTTATCGACTTCGGTCCTCCCACGACGGCACTGAGCTCAGTGGTGCCGCAGGGGACGACCAACGGGTCGACCAACGGGTATCTACTCGAGATGTAGGGCGATTTGGGCCAGGCGGGCGCTCGGCGGAAGTGACAATCGAAGGTGATCGGCCGAACTGCGCACCGATAGCGAGAGGGAAATCGCCATGGCGTCGAGCAAGTCGCCCCTTCACCGGGGCCCCTCCTGGCCTTTCACCATCCTGCTCTTGGGGCTGGCTGCTTCCTGCAAGAGCAACTCTACCGCTGACAAGGTCGATGCCGGCCAGCGCAAGTACTGCAATGGCACGCCGGTGGACGGGGGATTTGACACCGCTGGCAAGGATGGCGGAACAGCCGACGTTCTCGCCAATTCGGCCGATCTTGGGTCGGGCAGCGAGGCCGGCACTCGGGATTCTCTTGCCGTCGTGGTCGACGGTCCCGCTGTGGCCCTGAGGGGTGTGTCGGGTGAGGTCGGCGTCGTCGATAGCGGCGGTGGATTGGATCTGACGTCTTCTGATGCGCCCAATGGCGCGAATGACGCGGGCGGCACGGGTGGCGGTGGCGGTGGCGGTGGCAGCATTGGCAATGGTGATGCGCGCGGGTTTGACGGCACCTCGGAGAGTCGGGGCGATGGCGGCATCGGCGCTTCGGCGGATCGCGGTCCGCCCGACCTGCTTGCGGATGTGCAGGCTGATGCGCACGCAGATGCACAGACCGGCGTCTATTCGGACGCACAGGCCGACGCGCCCGCGGCACCAGATGCGACCGTCCTGGTGGATGTCGTCGCTGCCGACGGCAGCAAGGACATTTCCGCCGTCGTTGACCTCGCGCCCGACGCTCCTGCTGGGACGTGCAGTATCAACGGCGCGACTTGGGCCAAGGCATGGGACAGCCACGCGACTTTGGTGGGCTTGGCGGTTTCGCCCGACGGAACCCGGTGGGCCAACGGAAACCTCTACGGCGCGGTCGACTTCGGGACGGGAACGCCGCTTCCGCATGCTTCTGACACGAGTTCTGATGTCTTCTTGGTCAAGCTGGACCCCTCGTCGGGGCTGGCCACGCAGGCCTTCAGCTTCAACGATTCTGCCGGCAATGACCAGATCGCGACCAACCTGGCGGTCGCCCAGTCGGGTGACGTGGTTGTCGTCGGTTCCTATCGGGGCGAAATCGACTTCACGGCGGCCGGAAGCGACACCGGCAGCGACGGTCTCGACTACCTTTCAAGATCGTCTGTTGTCGCCGGAGCCGAGATGAGCTTCTACGTCGTGGCCGCCGCTGCGTCGTCCGGTCAGTACATCACGCCGGTCAAGGCGCACAACGTAGATGTCGGCACAGGCACCCTGCTGGCCGCGGCCTCGAATCCCAACGTGGATGCGTTCGCGATTTGCGGCAAGACCAGCCGGCTGCTCGCTGCCTCGACCGCGGCCACCGGGTTGCTCACCGTCACGGGTGCCACTTACGGCGGCAGCATGGACATCGTGGTGGCCAAGATCAATGCTAGCGATGGCTCGATCATCTGGGGTGACCAGTTCGGCGGGACGGGCGACCAGGTCTGCGAGTCCCTGACCATGGACAGCTCCGGCAATGTGATCATGGGCGGTACATATAACGGGGCTCTGGACTTCGGTAATGGGCACACCCTGCCCACGGTAGCTACCAGCGGCCTCAGCCTGCCATTCGTGGCGATATTGAACGGGAGCGGCGTGGTCACGGCGGCCGCGACCTGGGGTACGAGTGGGATCTCGGATATTTATGGGATAGCGGTTGACATCAATTCCAACGTCATCATCGGCGGCGCCATCGGTGCCAACATCGACTTCGGCGGCAGCCCTGACATCGCCATCACCGACCGTGGCAAGACAGACGGCTTCGTGGCCAAGCTGAACTCCAGCCTGGTTCCGCAGTGGGCGTTCTCTTTCGGCGACGCCAGCTACGACCAGGCCGTCAATACCGTGGCCGTGTCGTCGACTGGAGACGTCTTCATCGGCGGCGCATTTGAGGGCACCCTCAACGGGTTAAATGGTCTGGTTGACTCCAGCAACAGCAACGACGACGCCTTTACCGCTCATCTCTCCGGGGCTGACGGCTCGGTACTTTGTGCGCAGTCGTACGGCGACGCCGCCGGGACGCAGCTCGTCACTTCAGTCACGGTGGCGAGTGCCGCTACCGGGGCACTGGCCGACTCCGTGATGATCGGCGGCAGCTTCCAGAACACCATCACGCTGGGCTCCACCACCCTGCTCAGCCCGGGCACCTTCGCATGCAGTGTAGACGCGGACTGCCAGCAACAGGTGGCGGGCTCGAGCTGCAGCCACGGGTACTGTGTAAACGGGAGTGCCATCAGGAGCTTCATCTCCCGGCTGAGCGCGAGCCCGTAGGCAGGGCGACGACACCTTCCACTCGACCTTTCTTCAGTTCGATGCCGGAGAGATGGCTCATAGCCGCCCTCGCGGGCTTGCTGCTGCTGACCGTGGTGGTCTATGGGCCAGGGCTTCACGGCGAATTCCAATTCGATGACCTGCGTACTGTGCAGTTCAACCAGAGCATTCGCCGCCTCGACAACGTCAGCCTCGCACAGGCACTCGCGGAAATGGTTCGGGGCAAGCGGATCCTCACCAATTTGACTTTTGCCATCGATTACCGCATCGCGGGCAACGATTCCTTACTTTTTCACGCGACGAATATGGGCATTCACCTCGCCGTGATCCTGCTGGTGTTCTTCTTCACGCGGAAGGTGCTCGCGCTCACCGGTCCCAGAGACCGCGATCTTCTGGCCTTGGCGGTGACCGCGGTATTCGCGTTGCACCCGCTGCAGACGCAGGCGGTTGCCTATATCTCGCAACGTGCGGAGTCGCTGGCTTCCGGTTTCTATCTTGGCTCGCTTCTGTTGCTGTTGGCGGCCGAGCGGCGCGGGCGGTGCACGGTCGGCGCCGGGTTCTACGCCGCCTCGTTTGCGCTGTTCATGTTCGGGCTCGGCGCTAAAGTGATCGTGGTCACGCTTCCGGTCGCCTATCTGTTGATGGGGCTGCTGCCGGGCCCGCATGGCCTGCTTGCCCGCCCATTGAAACGGCTTGCGCTGGCAGCGCCCTTCCTTGCATACGCACTGTTGACGACGGTTTTGACAGTGGGGGATCTGAAAGGGGAGGATGCGGGCTTCTTCATCCCATTCTTGCCGCCCGGCCGCTATTTTTTGACCCAGTGGCACGTGTTGGTGACGTACTTGCGCCTCCTCTTCTGGCCCGCTGGTCAAAATGTGGACTGGGACTTTCCGCTGGCGCGCGGCCTTGCCGATCCGGCGGTGATCGGCTCCGGGTTGCTTCTTGGCGGCTTGCTGGCCGGCGCGGGAATTCTCTTTTTTCGATGCCGCTCGCGCGCCGACCGAGCCGGAGCGGCGGGCCGCGCGGCCGCGTTCGGCGTGGTCTGGTTCTTTCTCCTCTTGGCCCCAACCTCTGGCGTGGTGCCGCTGGCCGACGTCTTGATGGAACATCGGCTGTATCTCGCATCCTGGGGCGTGTTCTTCGCAACCGCGGTCCTGGCCGACGCCCTCCTCGGGCGCCTGCACGCCCGGAGCCTCTCGCGTTTCGGGACTATCGCGCTGCTGGGGCTGTGTGCGGCTCTCGCCGCTTGCACCTACCTGCGGGTCGGTCTGTGGAAATCCAAGCTTCTGCTCTGGTCGGACGCCGTCGCGAAGTCACCACACAAGGCGCGCGCACATCTTGGATTGGGGAACGCCTATCACCTGGCGGGTCGGATCCAACCAGCCATCGATGAATACAGAAATGCGCTGAACCTGGCTGCCAACGACCCGACCTGGATTCGCACCCGCATTCACGAGAAGCTCGCCCTTGCCCTGCTGGCGCAGGAGCGTGCCGAGGATGCCATCGCGGCTGCACAGGACGGCCTGGCTGAGGATCCGAACCACACGGCCTTGCTTGAAACCCTCGCCATGGCCCACCTGCAGCGACGCGATTTGCCGGAGGCCGCGGCGGCTGCAGAGCAATCTGTGCGCACGGCTTCCCAGCCCGCGTCCTCGCTTGTGGTATTGGGTGCAGTTCGCCTGCAGATGGGTGATCGGGCGGGGGCGACGCAGGCCTTTGAACGAGCGGTGAAACTGGAACCGGAGGAATTGCAGGGTCAACTCTGGCTCGCCAGGGCGTATCGCGCGCAGGGGCGCGAGCAGGATGCCTGCGATGTTCTGCGCGCCTTCCGCGCGCCAGACCCGCAACAGCACGATGTGCTGGAGCAGGCGCTGGCAGGCTGCCCGCCTCGCTGAACCACCCTGCCGCCGGCCTGGCCTCGGCTGTGTCCGTCAAATCGCGGCCTATTGAGAGACTGGGTTTCAGCGTCGGATAACCGACAACGGCGGGTGTCGGTTTTCCGTCGGCGGTTGGGACCGGCGTCGGTTTTCCGTCGCCGCGCGAGGTGTTGCCACAGGGGATTTCGGCGGGAGAGGAGCACACAAGCATGTGCAACCCAATGCAGGCCGCGTGCTTGCCAACCACATTCTAGCGTCGGC
>Ga0181518_10006121_pt1 | contig 10155 bp, 13 predicted proteins | sample PEATcosm2014_Bin_28_FD_119751 | JGI IMG/M metagenome (GOLD analysis project Ga0181518, IMG submission 119751) | Peatland microbial communities from MTU Mesocosm Facility, Houghton, MI, USA - PEATcosm2014_Bin01_60_metaG | ecosystem: Environmental > Terrestrial > Soil > Wetlands > Peat | place... | reverse complement strand
GCCGCCTCCATGAGCCGCCGGGTCCGTTCCAGGCGCTCGGCGGGGATGTCCGGAGACCGGCGCTTGATGCTCGTGAAGGTCTCGTCGAGGATGCGGGCGGTACAGAAGGCGGCCAGCAGACCAGCCTCGGTCAGGCACAGCAGCGTGTCGCGCAGCGTGGCGGGATGCAGGACGTTGGCGTCCAGGACCGCCGCCGGCGGCAGCAGCAGCGCCGCCACCGGGTCAGTCAGTCCTCGTCGTCGTAGAGGCCGAGGTCTTCGGAGTCGGCGACCAGGTCGTCCAGCGCCCCGGCGCGGCGGGCGGCCAGCGCTTCGCGGTAGGTGAGCACGTCGGCCAGCCTGACCGTCGGGCTGCGCAGAAAGTCGGTGTTGAGAATCATCGGGCTGTTGTCGGGCAGGTCGGCGGGCGCCATCTGCTCGACTAGGTGAGATGGCGTGACGCCCAGCAGCCGCGCCGCCGCAGCGGCATCCAATTGCGCGTCGGCGCTCACCAGTTGAACGACGTGGCCCGCGCCGAGCTCGCGCAGGGCGGCGAGCATCAACGCCAACACCCGGGCGGGCACCTCGGTTACGGTGTCGTCGCCGAGGCGGACCGGCACGGTTCCGGCGCAGGGGTGGGTCTTGAGATAGGCAGCAAGGGTCTCGTGGGCGAACGTCGCAGCCTCGCGGTCGGGCGACCCCGGCGGGTCGGTGCCGAGCAGCGGCGAACTCGGCGTCCACTTCGCCGCGAACTTCTCGGGGTGCTCGGAACCGCCCGCACCCGATCGCCGGTCCAGGGAGCGTCTTTCTCTGCGAGGGCTCATGTCACGTCCAACTGTAGGAGACGCCCGCCTCGCCGGCAACCGTGGCCAGCCCCCGATATCATCAGCTCAGCGACCACGACCCGTGGCCGCTCGCGTGCTCTCAGCGTCGCTGAACGCGAGGGCGCTGGCGCTGCGCTGCGGCGGGCCGGTGGGAGCGTTGAGCCACGGCCATGCGGAGCGCCGCGCTGGCTGGTCCCACGGGCGCTGTTGGCATGGTTCCCGCTCCCGCGGGGCGCGCAAGCCCACCCCCTCGTTTTGGGGGTGTGGACTTGGGTTGTGAAGCTCGGCTCTGAGAGAGCACCTGCAACTATGACGGTTCGGCGGTTCGGGCTGTGTCCTGCTGGTCTGCGAGGTGCGGTCGGTCCGTAGACAGCGTCATGAGGGCTGCTGGTAGCCAGCTCGGCTGGCCGCGCGGCCGGCAAATCTCTGGGTTGCGGGACGCTGGGTCGACTGCTCTCTCGACGGCGCGGTCTCGGGCGCGAGCCGTTTAGCTTTAGCGTCGCGCTTGACTCATGGCCTCCGGTCCGACGAACTGCGAGCGGCCCGGGCAAGGCCGCTTCCGGCGGTTAGGACTGATGCTCGCACGTCCCGTGATGGCCGCTCAACCGACAGGACTAGGACTCAAAACATGCCACGTCGTGGGAGTGGAAGCGCGACCGCGCCTCAGCCTCAGTGAGGCCCGCGAACGAACCTTCGGTGAAGCTGTGCTCATCCGGGCGCAGTGCCCCCAGCGGGCCAGGCATGTAGAGGGCTTCGATTTGCTCGTGCGGTTCGCCGATAAACAGACGGACAAACGAGTTCAGCCCGGGCGAGCTCGACATTCTGGGTCGCCCGGGAGCTCGTCGTCTAGGCGGACTCGGCGTCCGTGCTGAGGCGGTCGGTCGTTGTGGGCTCGATGGACGGGCTTGGCTGCTGCTCGGTGTTGGCGGGGAGCAGGATGGCAGCCACGAGGCCGATCAGCGCGAGCGCGGCGAGGGCGGCCATCGCCAGCACGTAGGACTTATTGCCGGTGGCGAGCTCGGAGACGAGAATGGTGCCGGCGATCGCGGTGCCCAGGGATGACCCGAGGTTGGAGACGCTGCGCGACAGGCCTGAGATCTCGCCCTGTTTTTGCTCGGGGAAGCTGGACTGCACGATGTTGACCGAGGGGGTCAGCATCGTGCCGACGCCGAGGCCGATGAGTAGAAGCCCGGGGACGAACGCCCAGATGTGCGACGAGGCTCCGACCAGGCCGAGCAAGACTCCGACGCCGGCGATCGTGACCACGAACCCCGTGCGGATCAGAGTCCGTTGTGGGTACTGCTTGGCCAGTCGCGCTGCGGCGAGCGATGAGGCCAGGATCCCGATGGTCGCCGCGGTGAAGATCACACCCGTCTTGATGGCGCTGAATCCGCGAACGGTCTGGAGAAAGACCGAGACGGTGAACGTGATGCCCATCAGCACCATCCACTGGACGCTCTGGGTGACGAGCCCGAGGTTGGAGGTGCGGTTGCGAAACAGGCCAGTGGACAGCAACGGCTCCTTGCCCGCTCGCTCCCAGGACCGGACGTGGACAAAGAACCAGAGCACGAAGCCGGCTCCGGCCGCGAGGAACACCGCCAGCAGCAGGCCGTTGCTGCCGGCCTGCAGGACCCCGATGACCACGAAGAACATGCCCGCCGCCGACAGGATCGCTCCGGCGATGTCAAACGACCGGGTCGGGTCTGGCGCTACCGGGTCGGTGATCTGACGGGCCAGGACGATGATCACCGCGACGATCGCCGCCTGGAGCAGGAACGAGGCTCGCCAGCTGACCGTGGTGGTGATCAGACCCCCGATCAGCGGTCCCGCGGCGGCGCCGATCCCGCCCGCGCCGCTGATCACCCCAAACGCGCGGGCGCGCGACGGAACGTCTCCGAACGCCATCGTCGCGAGAATGTAGACCGGGGGGATCATCAGCGCCGAGCCGACGCCTTCAAACGCCGAGTAGCCGAGGATCAGGACTCCCAAGCCCGGCGCCAGCGCGGCGATCACGGCCCCGGTTCCGTACACACCGAGCCCTCCGATCAGGCATCGTTTGCGGCCCCAGATGTCGGTCAGCTTGCTGCCCGGGATCATCAGCGCCGCCATGCACAGCAAGAAAAGCGTGATGGCTGTCTGCACGCCGTGGACGGTCGTGTCCAGGTCCTTGCTGATGCTCGTGATCGCGACGTTCATGTTCGAGCCAGCGAAGCTGGCGACGAACTGGGTCAGGGCGAGCGGAACCAGAATCCGCTGCGGCGAACCGGCCGGCCTGCCCGCTGTCGTGTTCTGACTCGCCATTTGCGTGATTTCCGCTCAACCGCGTCGGGTCACGCGGCGGCCTGCTCGGTGTCGGCCTCGGCCGCCGCGATCGCCAGACGCCCCGCGTAGGGGTGGCGCGGCCGGCACGCGTCACCCGACCGCCTGAGACACTACACGGTTCGCAGCACGACCGATCATGTCGACGCTACTAATCGCGCGCCCTGGCCGAGGTCTGACTAGCAGATGCTGGGTTCGTTTTGCGAACCGTCGACTAAATTCTCGTGTCAAACCGCGACTACGGCGAGCAGGACTGCTCCCTGGCGAGGGCGCTTGAAGCGATCGGCGAGCGCTGGGTGCTGCTGATCATCCGCGACGCGTTCTACAACGTGCGCAACTTCAACGACTTCCGGTGACTTCCGGATGCATCTCGGCATTCCCAAGGCCGTCCCGTCAGAGCGGCTCACCGGCCTCGTCGACGAGGGGATCCTGCGGCGCGAGCCCGACCCGGCCCACGCCAGCCGACATCCGTATGAACTCACTCAAACCGGCCGAACCGACTGGCCTTCAAGCACTAAGCACGTCGCCTGCGGCACCGAGCTGACCGGCCGTGGTGACTGTCCCACCTGCCAGGTCGCGCCGCCCCCCGACAACATCATGCTCGAGCCACGCCCCGGGGCCAAAAGCCGCCGCCAAGATCCCGTCGCAATCGCACTGGGCGGCCCCCATCGCCTGCTGGAGCCGCTGCTCCCCCGAGACGCACCGCCCGCCCATTAGATTAGCCACCGCCACTGATCCGCGTGGGATGGCGACTGAGTCGTGGGCCACGCTCCGCCGACGCCGCGACTGCGGACATGCCGCGCGTGCGCCGAAGCGGGTCTGACGTCGCTCCTTGTCGCGCTGCTCGATGCGTGCCTGCACGTCCCCGAGTCTCCGCGCTAGGTGGCTCGGTGACGTCGCGCTCCCGTCTCAGCTGACCGCGTGCTTGACGAGCGCCGCGATTTGCGCTTCCTCGGTGGCAGTCAGCTCCTTCAGCGCGAACGCGGTCGGCCACATCGAGCCTTGGTCGAGGTTTGCCGTGTCGCTGAAGCCGAGCGTCGCGTACCTGGTCTTGAACTTCTGCGCGGGTTGGAAGTGGCAGATAACGTTTCCGTCCTTGGCGTAGGCGGGCATCCCATACCAGGTTCTCGCCGAAAGACTGGGCGCGCTGTCTTTGATGATGGCGTGGAGCCGATTGGCCATCGCCCGATCTGGCGGCTGCATCTCGGCGATCTTTGCCAGCACATCGCTTTCGGTGTCCGCGTTGCTCTTGTTCGCGCGCGCTTCCTTGGCGCGCTCCTTCATCGCGGCGCGTTCCTCGTCGGTGAATCCCTTGGCTGCCTTGCTGGTGGTACGCGTGGGGGACTTCTGGGTGTCTTTGGCGGGGCTCATGGGAGATCTCCTCGTGGTGTGCTGATCGTGTGTGCGGTCGCTGGATGGCTGAGGACAGCTGCTGGATGCGGATCAGGTTGGCTGTGGGATCGCCGACGCGGGGCTCGCGACCGCCGTGCGCCGCTCGCCTGCTCTGGCGGCTTCCAAGGTGAACCCGTCCGGATCGGAGAAGGGGCCGGCATCGCTGCCAATCGCGATCCGGTGCGATCCGCCGCTCTCCGGGGAGACGCCGGCGTCCTTGGCGAGGGCACGGTGCCCGTGCTGACCGGCTTGAGCGGCGTCGCGCCGGAGTCGAGGGCGGCGCCGATGAGTCCGTCGACCGTGGCTGGCCGCGACACCACGAGCGACAGCGTGAACCCACGAAAGCCGGCCATCGGCTCCTCCGACGCCCGCTGGCGCACCTGTGTGCCCAGGCCGAAGGCGGCGGCGTGGAAGCGGTTGGTGGCGGTGGGGTCGGCCACTTCGAGGGTCACGGATTCGATCGTGGTCATGGCAGGTCCTTTCGTGAGGTGACTGTTCGTGCGGTGCCACCACGCACCGGATGCAGGGGGGATCGTGCCGGCATAGATCAGGTCCGGGGTTGAGTCGGTCAGTATCTGCGCTGGCCGGACAGCTCGGCGCCGCTCGTTGATGCGAACCAGGGTTGCCCGCTGGATTGCGAGGCGCGACCGCGGGCTCGCGAGCGAGGGGCCGCCCTGCGGTCCACCGCCGGCACCAGCCCGATGTGCTGACCGTCGGCCTCGAAGCCAACGTAGTGAGAAGAGTCGGTCTGCGGCGCAACGCCGAGCAGCGCGGTGTACGCCGCCTTGGCCGTATCAAGGTCGGACACAGGATGCAGCATGGTCTTGATTCCCTGGGTGGGACAGCCGGTCATCGTCACTCCCTTTGACGTGGGTCGCGTCGACCCGATGTGTGGTTGGCATCACCTGGATCGCGGCCATCATGGTGGCGTCGAAGCTGGTCCGGCCGATGACGAGAACCGCGCCGCGGTTCTCGATCAACTCGGGATGGCCATGCGACCGGCCGGGGACAAAGACAGGCATCGACCGCGACGCGGGACGAGTGTCTGCGGTCGCGACGAGGCCGTTGACGCTCACACCGGTGTGCGTGCGGATCTGCGTGTGTCTCGCTGGGGGGTCCGATCGACTTGGGTGCCGCGACGCGCGCGGGGCTCGAGGCTCGGGTCCCATGTTCGGACTCGAGGGCTCAAAGCTCGGTGATCGCAGGATCGCAGTCAGCACCGCAACTGCCCCCGCTGCGCCGGCCAACGCAAACGCTGCCGTGGCGCCTGCGCTCTGCGCCACCGCGCCTGCGCCGGCCGCGCCAAGCGCGGAACCGGTCAAAGACGCGGTCAGAGCCCAGGAGAACGCCTCGGTGCGCGTTCCAGCCGGAGCGGCCGCGTCGACCATCGCGTAGATGCTCGAGACGGTCGGCGCGATCGTCGCCCCGGCCAGCACAATCACCGCTCCGATCGCGACCATGCTGCCGGTGGTCAGAATCAGCGCTGCGTGGGCGAGGGCGAGCGCCGCGAGCAGGAGCGTCAGGCCCTTCGCCCCTTGTGCACCGCCAAGGCGAGTGGCTGCGATGCCGCCGAGTAGTGATCCGACTCCCCAGTTGCCAAGGACCGGCCCGGCCGCGGCGGCGCTCCCGAGCGCAGGGGCCGCCGCGGTCACACCGACCTCGGTCGCGCCGAACGCCACGCCGGTCCCGAATAGGATCAGAGCCAGCGCCGCATCGTCGCCGAGTTCAGCGATCCACCACGCGGCCGCCGGGAGGCGGCTGCTGGCCGCCAGCGTCGTGACGCCGGCTGCAGCACGCAGGCCGGCCAGCGGCGGTGTGAAGAGTCCGGTTGCCGCGGCGAGCGCGATCAGGAGCAACGGTGGAGCGCTTGATGGCAGCAGCCCGTCCGTGACCGCGGCCGCTGCGGTTACCGTTGCACCGGAGACGAGCACCCGGGTCTGGTCTGGCCGCAACGATCGACAACCCATCCCAGCAACGGCGCCGAGAGTGCGCTAGAGATCGCGCACGATCCGCTGACTGCGCCGGCGACGGCAAACGATCCCGTCAGCCGTTGAGCATGCACCAGCAGCGCGATGCTGAACATCGCCAGCGGCAGCCGCGCGATGATCGAGCACCCCAACAACGACGGCGCTCCCGGGGCCGAGAGGATCGAGATCTTCTTGTGGCCGCTGGTCATCGCCGGTCAAGGTAAGCTGCAAGTGGCTCCGTGAGAAGGGCCAATGTGGCGCCGAAATAGTGAGCCGCTTTCCGCGGGCGCCACCGACGACCGGGAGGACCTCGTCAGGTCAGCTCACAGGAGATCGCTGATCGCGCTGATACCGCGGTCGATCGCCGCGTCGGCGACGTTGCCAAAGCCCAGCACGAGCTGTGGCGGCCCGCGGCGCCCGCTCGGTCGGTACGAGCCCATGCCGTAGAGGCCGACCGAGCGGAGCCGGGCCTCCTCAACGATCGCCTGCTCGTCAGCGTCTGCCGTCAGCGGTGCCACCGCATGAAAACCGGCAGCCAGCCCACGCGGCACGACCTGCGGCGCATACTTGGCGAGCGCGCCGATCAGCGTGTCGCGGCGCGTGCCGTACGAGCCGCGCATCCGCCGCAGGTGCCGGTCATAGCGACCTGACTCGATCAGCGCCGCGAGCGCGAGCTGCTCGAGAGCCGGCGACCCGCGGTCGCAGAGCCGCTTGTCCTCGATCACCGCCTCGAGCAGCGCGCCGGGACAGACGACCCATCCGAGCCGCAGCCCAGGCGCCAGCGACTAGCTGACCGTCCCGAGCAGCGCGACGCGGTCGGGAGCCAGGCCCTGCAGCGCGCTGATTGGGTCGCGGTCATAGCGAAACTCGGCGTCATAGTCATCCTCGATGATCGTGCCGTCGCAGGCCTTCGCCCACCTGGTGAGCGCCTCGCGTCGCTCGGGCCCGAGCGCGGTTCCGGTGGGGAACTGGTGGGTTGGGGTGAGGATCACCGCGCGCACCTGGGAGGCGGCGAGGACATCGACATCGATTCCGCGCTCATCGATCGGCACCGGGACCGCGTCCACGCCGAGGCGTGCGGCGATCGCGTGGTAGTCGTTGTCTCCGGGGTCCTCGATCCCCACCCGCCGCACCCCGTTCTGTGCGAGTGAACGCAGAACCAGGTTGATGCCCTGTCCAAAGCCGACGCAGACCACGATCTGGTCCGCGTCGGCGACTGCCCCGCGCACGCGGCGCAGATACGCGGCGAGCACTTCGCGCAGCGCCACCACCCCCCGCGGATCGCCGTAGCCAAGTTCGGCGGGAGTCGCGTTGCGACACGCCTCCCGCAGCGCCCAGGCCCAATCCCGTCGCGGGAAGCTCGTCAGGTATGGAACGCCGGGACGGAAGTCGACCGCCAGACGCGGTGGCGGCCGCGGTCCGACCGGCAGCCGCGACGGCGCCAGCGCCCCGGCCGCCATCGCGCGCGACGACGGCAGCCGCTCGCCGCCTGCGAGCCTAGCCTGCCCGACCGGATCGCATCGCGCAGTCCTCGCTCGAGCTGGGAACCAAGCGGCTCAGCCACACTCCGGTCAATTGAAGCCAACACCCCAGGACCCAAGCCGGCCCATTCAATCGGCATCGATTCGCATCCTAATCGCGAACCGCTTACCAGGCACGCCCACGTAACCACAGGATTGCGCCAAAGGACAGCGCTCTGCGATCTCCCGGTTTGCTTCGACGCTCGACGGACTTCGCCAAGGCGCGATCTACCCCCAACTTTCGAGAGGATGCACCTAATGGCAATTGCCGCCAAGTGCTGAAGCACGCTCAACCGTCGAGCCGTGCTGCCAGCAGGACGCCCGTGAGCTGAGCAAAGCAGGACTCGTGCGATGCGCGGCGGTGCAGCACTTGCCATATGGTGTAAGAGCCTGTCTCAGCAACGCTCGCCCGTCTCACGCCGCCGGCAGATGCTCACGCGCCCAGGCGACGATCACCTCGGCGAGCTCGCGTCCCGCGTCGGAGACGAGGTCGTTGTGCCCGACTCCGGCGAACACGTGCAGCGCCTTCGGTTCGGGTGCCGCCTCAAACAGCTCGTGCGCGTGCGCGATCGGGACGATCTCGTCCTGATCGCCGTGCAGGAGGAGCAACGGTGCGGCGAGGCGGGGGATGCGCTGTAGGCTCGGGTAGGCGTCGGGCAGGACCCCGGCAGGGACGAGCGGGTAGTGGATGCGGGCGAGCGCGCGCACGGACGTGAACGTCGAGAGCAAGACCAGGCCCGCCGGCGGCGAGCACAGCGCCAGCTCGAGCGCGATTGCGCCGCCGAGCGACTCGCCGAGGTAGACGACGCGGCGGGGGTCGACCTCCGGTTGCTCAAGCAGGCATCGCAGCGCGGCGCGAGCATCGCGGTAGGTGCCCTCCTCGCTTGGCGTGCCGGTGCTGGCACCGTAGCCGCGGTAGTCGAACAGGAGGACGTCGAAGCCCGCTGCAGACAGCAATGCGGCGTGCAGGAGACGGTCGGCGATGTTCCCGGCGTTCCCGTGGCAGAGCAGCAGATGTCCGATCGTTGCAGTTCGGCTCTCAATCCACCAGCCATGGAGCCGCTCGCCGTCGTCGGTGCGAGGCACGAGCTCACGGTGGCGCAGCCCGATCCGCTCGGGCGTTGCCAGCAACGTGCGCTCGGGAAAGTAGATGAGCTGGTTGAGCGCGGCGCGGAGCATCTTGGCAGGCGGCCCGCCTCACGTCGACGACGTCGAGCTCACGTCCGATGGCGCGCGCAGGCGCCGCAGCGCCCGCGTGCGAAGGACGCCGAGCGAGATGACCAGCCAGGCGATGCCGGCGAGGACGAGCAGGACCTGCAGCCACGCACTCGCGGACGTAAGCGCCCGCCCGAAGAAGTAGTACTCCAGCCCGTTGACGAGCGCCCACGTCAGCGCCGCAGCGGCGCTGATCGCAACAAACCGTGCGAGCGGCATGCCGCTGGCGCCAGCGACAAGACCGCTGACGTTGCGCAAGCCGGTGACGAACCGCGCGACGAACAGCCATCCCGCCCCGGACGCCGCGAGTTCGCGCCGCACCCGCTGAACACGCTCGGGGCTCTGCCGCAGGCGACGCCCGATCGCGTGCAGCAGCGGCTCGCCGCCCCGGCGGCCGAGCGCGAAGCCGGCGATCGTCCCGCACAGCGCGCCAAGTGCGCCGGCAGCGATCACTCCCGCGATCGGCAGGCCGTGCGCCGTCGAGGCGTAGAGCGCCGCGGCGACAAGCGCCGTCGTCCCCGGCAGCGGGCAGCCGACGGCCTGCAGCGCGACGACGGTGAAGACCGTCACGCACCCGTACTCGTGCAGCAGTTGCGTGATCTCGTGCGAGCCCACGCTTGACAGTCTGCCGCACCCGCTATCCCCGTAGGATGAAGAGATCGCGCAGGACTCGCGCGCGGCCGACATCGAGACCGCGCTGTGCGCAGCCAGCGACGATCAGCCACGCAGATATCTCTACCTAGATAGAGATATCTAGGTCAACTGAATCCAAGAGGGGCGAGGGAAGGAGGCGGAGCACCCCCAGCGCGCGGAGAGTCCGTCGGTAGTTGTGGCGGATGTCCTCTGGGTAGTCCTGCCGCTTGCGGCCCGTGCGGTCTGTGCGTCCAGGCGGCACGGTGATATGTTCGGCTGGCGCGCGACGTAGACTAGGACGGTGAGG
>Ga0181518_10006110_pt1 | contig 10170 bp, 10 predicted proteins | sample PEATcosm2014_Bin_28_FD_119751 | JGI IMG/M metagenome (GOLD analysis project Ga0181518, IMG submission 119751) | Peatland microbial communities from MTU Mesocosm Facility, Houghton, MI, USA - PEATcosm2014_Bin01_60_metaG | ecosystem: Environmental > Terrestrial > Soil > Wetlands > Peat | place... | reverse complement strand
GGTCAAGTCGGCGCCTACGCCTCGGATACAACTTTGACCTATCGTCCGGACTGGGAAGTTCCAACCCGATACGCGGTTGATTACGTCCTGTCCCGCAAAGATGTTGATCCCGAGAGACTGGCGCTGTCGGGGCACAGCTTTGGCGGATATTTCGCGCCACGCGCCGCTGCTTACGAGAAACGCATCAAAGCCGTGATCGCCAATTCGCTGATACCGGAATGCAAGCCCATGCTGATGGCCATGCTCAAACTCGACCCGAGCAAGGCCTATGGCGAGGACCTTGAAAGCAAGATTGACCTCTCCGAGCCGCTCAACAAGCTCTTTGTCACGGACTTCAAGGACCGCTGCGGTATGGCAGGAAAGTCGCTTGCCGCCCTGTATGAAAACCTCGGCGGTTACAGCCTGGCCGGGCTCGAGGGAAAGATCACATGCCCGCTGCTGTACATATCCTGCGATGGCGAAGGGCCATTAGCGGCAACCGCGGGCCACATGTTCTACGAGAAGCTGACCTGCCCGAAGACGGAACGTGTGGTTCACTTTGTTGATGGCGGCGAGGTTCACTGCGCACTCAATGACCCGAGCCTGAAGCATCAGATCGAGTTTGACTGGTTGGACGACGTCTTTAAATAGCAGCGAAGATCAGATCGGCGAACGCGGACTGAGAATTTTTCGTCGAAGCACTGCATGCCGCTGCATTTTCTGGCATGTATGTGCGTTACTTATGGTATTCATTGACGCGAAGGTCGCTTGATTAACGTCGATGTGTTGCGGGGACTATTGCCCATGTCGGGACTCTGGACCAGCGCGTTCGAATCCGCGGGGTCGCATCTTAGCGCCGGATGGTTCTGGCTTTTCCCACTTTTGTTCGCCATCCACGACACCGAAGAGGCTGCTTATGTTTGGAAGGAAGGGAGCTTCCACAACTCCATATCCTACACAACGTTGAATGTAACCCAGACACTCGTGGCTATCTCATTCGAGTTGACCATCTTTATGGCGGCCGCGGCATGGGCGGCGGAGCCGGGCGCGCCGTATCTGGCGATCTTCACATTTGCGGTGTTGTTGGGCGGATATACGGCCCACGGTTTTGTCCATCTTTATCTCGGGTGGCGCGCCCACCAGTACACTCATGGTGTCGCAACAGCGCTGCCGCTCGTTGTGTTCGGCGGCTTGTTCATCTACGCCAAACTCATCGAAACCGGGACCCTGAGCTGGACGCTGGCCGCAGCCAGTTTTGTTCTCGGCACTCTTGTCATGTTGCCATTGATCCGTGCTGCTCGCCGGGTCGGTTTGACCTTCGCTTGAGGAGCGCGGTCCTGCGACGTGCGGAGACGGCTGCTTCTTGTAGGGTAGGCGCTTGTATTCGCCGGCGGCCGAGAGGGACGGCCCTGTCGCATAGGAAAACGGCTCTGACCTGGGTCGCCCCGCGGTCAGAGCCGCTGCAGAATGTCGGGCTCAGACGTTTTCGGACGAAGGCTTTGATAATTCATAGTCGTAACCAGTTCATTAGGGCGGTTCCTTGAAAGTCGAGATGCCGCCAAAAAGGAAGCCCCGAACCCGGAGCCTCGCTAAGGGGGACTTCGCTTGCCGACGAGGTGATCGAATAAGACGCTAAGTGTCCGCTAACGGGTTGGTCCGGCCGTGCTCCTGCCCCGCCAGTCAGAAGTTCAACGCTTCTACATCAAGGGCGAATAAGCCGGTTCAGGAAGCTCCGATGTCCCGCTATCGGCGGCTCAAGATCGAAGGTGGAGCGTTTTTCTACGCGCTTGCGCTCGCCGACCGCGGCAGCGATCCGTTGATTTGCTTCGGCAAATGAGCGCGTGGGCACGGCATCACAAGCCGCCCTCAAAGATAGAACCCGTGCGGCAAAGCCATTATTGGTCCTGGCTCCATACTTTCCGCCACAGGTCGAGCCTCGACTTGAGCGGGTCCGGTCCGACGACGACGCCGTTGTTGGTGAAATCGAGCAGTTTATCGACGGCCGGGTCATGACGCGGCCATTGCGGCCGGTTGCCGCCGTTCGGATCGCCGGTCCTGGCGAATGAGACCCAATAGGCGCTCGCCAATTCGGCCATCTTCTTGTCGTCGCCGGTCACTTTATCGCCGAAAACTTCCGCCGGGATATCGAAGGTGTAGGGAAGGTCAGAATCGTGCAGCGCGCCCTTCACTTGGCCGCGCATCGATTCAGCCACGTAGGAAAAACGGTACAGATAGGCGGGACGGCCGGCGCGAGCGACCTCGTCGGCAAGATAACGCGCCGGTTCGATGTGTATCTTGTCGCAAAATACCTGCTGCTTCAATTCGTCGAGCGTCTGATCGCCTTGCGGGTCGTAGAGCTTTCGCGCCTCGCCCGCATTAGCGCCGAAGATTGCAAACAGTTCGTCCTTGCTATCCGCCGAACCCTGAGCGTGGTCGCGGTCGGTAGCCCCGATCATGACCGGCACCTTCGCCTCGCGGCCGGCGGCGAGCGCTATTTCCGGCGCCTCAACGAGAAGCTTGCCGTCGAGCATCGGTCCAGCCACGCCGATGATGGGCTTGCCCGCCGCAAGCGCTGCTTCTTCGGCCTCGTGGTCTGTGCCCTCAACCAGCTTCTCCGCCGGCAGCGCGCGCAGGGCTGCCAAGGCTTCCGGGCCTTCTCCCGTGATCCCGAGTGAGCGCGCATAATCGACCGCCATGTTCTCAGCATCGGAAAGTTCGGTGAGCGGGCCCGCCTTGGCCCGCGGAGCCGGAAATCCGGGCGATTGCATGATCGCGCGCTGGAACAGGCCGCGTGACAGTGGCGAAGTGAGGTGGACCACGACGGCGCCGCCGCCGGACGACTGGCCGAAAATCGTCACCGCCTTCGGGTTGCCGCCGAAGGCTGAGATGTTGCGCTGAACCCATTGCAGGGCGCTGCGCTGATCCATGTAGCCGTAATTGCCGTGAACTTCATCGGGCGTCTCGGCGAGCAACGCCGGATGGGCAAAGAAACCGAGCCGGCCCATCCGATAGTTCATGCTGACGAAGACGACGCCAAGCTTCGCCAGTGCGTCGCCCTGGGGGTAAAGCGAAGTTTGTCCGCGCACATTCGCGCCGCCGTAAATCCAGACCATGACGGGCAGTTGCCTGGCCGAGGTGGCGGGCCGCAAGACGTTGAGCGTGAGGCAATCCTCGGATTTGCGCACTTCGTCCGTCGTCTGCATGCATTCCGGGCCGAATTTCGTCGCATCGCGCACGCCGCTCCAATGTTGGGCCGGCTGCGGCGCTCGCCAGCGCAGCTTGCCGACCGGCGGCGCGGCATAAGGAATACCTTTGAAGCTGATGACGCCGTCCGCCTCCACGCCGCGAACCTGTCCGCTTTCGACCCGGACAACGGGTGCCTTGGCAGGGGTCGCAAGTGCTTTGGTATGGGCCGAATATGCGAACGCCGCGCCATCGATCGCGGCAGCCGCCAGTAGAACGGCAAAAAGGTATTTCGAATTCCTATGCACGCGTGAGCCTTCTCAATGGAGGCATGAGAACGATCCGCCCTCAATATTCGCGCGAAGTCATCGGCCTGTCGATGGGGCAAATGTCCGATGCGCGCCTTTGGCCGCCCTACGCTTGCGTCCACGCGCCCAGGAAATTAGCGTAGCTTTGGGTGCAGAGCGGCCAGCGGGGTAGGCCAACTGTCTCGGGAAATTAAAGGTAGCGACCGCGTGATGGAAAACTCAAAATGGCGATTCCCGCTGGAATAGGCAGACACTTAGCTATCGTGCTTTACGTGGTGGCGATGGCGGCCGTCATAGTCGGTGTAGATTTCGCGTTCTTCAGAAATCGATTCTGGGAACGGCTGACAGTGAATATTGGCATTGTCTTGGTGTTCGCAGCTTTCTACTTGAGCTTGCTCAGGCGTCCATGAACAGGCGAGCGGGTTTGTTCCGATTTCGCCGCTCTACAAGAAGTCCGGCGTCGGCCAACGCGGGCGCCAGCTGCGGCGTCACAAGCAGTGATTCCCGGCGCGGGATTTTCGCGGAAGCGATGACGTTGCGCTCGGCGGCATCAAGGAGCGCGTCCGGATCGTGGTGGAACCGAACCAAACGAGCCAGCGGATGAATCCGGCACGGTGTATCCGGACCCGGAGCGGGCAAGGTTTTAACTTCGCGCAGCAACTGCTTGCGCGGGGCGGACCTGAGAGAGTTGAGCTTGAGCTCGAACTCCAGCAGTTCGGCCGTAAACGGGCTCGACACGATACCGTCGGCGATGCGCTTGCGCAGGAAAGCGGCGAATCGCTCCACCTCGCTCGAAAATTGACCGTCCCGATAAATCTTGGCGTCCCAGAATTCATCGAGCAGGGACCGAAACTGATCGCCCAGAGAGCGGCACGTGTAGGTGAGGAGCATGTAGAGGGGAGTGACGCGGTTTGCGCGATACAGCGAGCAATTCGTCGACATACCGCGCTGCCACACCACGTCGCACAACCGCGCTCGTTCCCGCGCGGAGAGCTCATAGTTCGCCAGCACCTCTTCGGGGGCGGCGCGGAGCGCACGACAGAGGCGAGGGGATGCGATCAAATCGCAAAGCGCCTGCTGAAAAGACGTCACGCTCATCGCGGCCGGTGCCGGTGCCAGATGGCGCGGGCACGGTCGAGCTGGGCGCGGACGTCTTTGGCGCCGAAGATCGAAAAATAGGAGTCATGAAACTCGAAGGTGATTCCCTTCAGATTCGGCGTACACGGCATGATCTCTTCGAGCAGCGACCAGACCGCCTCGGGACAGGGGCCCGAATGGGCATCGGTGTATATGCCGTCCTCTTCGGTTCCTCCCGCGACATGGACCTCGACCACCGCGTCCAGATCGAGTTGTCGCAGGAAGGCGGAGGCATCGAACTTATGGTTGCGCGCATTGGTGTAGAGATTGTGCAGGTCAAGCAGCACCCGACAGCCGCTGTCGCGGACCAGAGAATTGAGGAACGCCGGTTCGCTCATCTCCTCATCGGAGAAGGTCACATAAGCGACGGCGTTCTCGACCAGAAATGGCGTGGGCAAGCGCGGGCGCAGCGCTTGAATTCTCGCGGTCAGCAGTCGCAGCACTTCGAAATCGAGCGGCAAGGGCACTGCCATGCCGGCGTGCTGCTCCTGACCGGAGGCCGACCGGACTTGTGCGAAGGACAGGTGATCGCTGTGCCAGAGGAAGCGATAGCGCCGATGCCAATCGGCAAGCTGCTCGACATAGGCATCGTCGGAAAACACCGCACTGCCGAGCGAAAGTCCGATGCTGTGCGCAACGAGCGGATATCGACCGCACGCCCAGTCGATAAACTCCATCCATGGCTCCGACTCGGAAAAGCGCGGATTCGCACCCGGTCCGCCGTCGGCCCAGAACAGATCGGGCATGATGGAGACGTAATCCACCATGCCCGGATCCGATTTGAGCAAGTCCGGGACGACAGGATTATGCAGAATACCGACGCCCAGCGCCGACGCGGAATCGCGCATCGATCCGCCACCATGCGGCCATGGCCGCCCCGTGGGAGAAAAGCGACGTTATCAGCCGATATCGACCTGCGTAACCGCGGGAAGTTCTTCCACGATCTGCAACACGCGGCCGGAAATGCACGTGTTACAAAAACGCGGAGGCCCGAAGACTTTCGTCGTGCACAATTCGACGATCTTGCCGACCTCGGTCCATTTGGTTCCGGGCGGCACCACGACTTTAACTATGTTCGTGTCTTCATCAACACTCACTGTCGCTTTAGCCATTGTACGCCTCCACTGGTTTGTCGACCTTAAAGCACAGGTGAAGTTCTAACCGGCAGAAAGAAGCAACGTGACATTGCATATTAGCACAATACATCGTGTGCGGCAATCGCCTGTACCCGCGGCGACCGACCGCTTGTGTCGCTTTTGCGACGGCGGCGGATTCGCCGGATTCGCACCGCGCCAAAATCCGACAAATCCGCGATCCATCGATGTTTCGGGTGAAAGTCGCCAGCAAGCGTAGGCATGATCTTTTTCGGAAAAGCGGTTTCCATCCCCGGATCAAGTCCGAGGACAGGCTTTTTCCGGATCATGCTCTAGCAAGCTGCCGCCGCTCACATATTGCCGTGGCCGCGCTTGATGGACTGGCGGATCACTGGTGCGGTGACCTTGTCGGAGATCTGGATGTTCCAGATTTCGCTTTCGTCCTGCGCGGTGAAGTCGGCGAACAGCTTTGGGATGACCGACACATCGCGTATCTCGTGGCCGCGCAGGCCGAAGCCGCGTGCGATGTTTTCGAACGCGGGCCGGCCGAACACCGCCAGGCTGTCGTCGAGGCCGTCGGCGCGCAGCTTGTGAAACTCCGAGCCGTAGCCGCCGTCGTTCATCGCGCAGATCAGGATGCGATATCCTTGACGCTTGAGCGTCTCGAGTTCCTGGATATGGAACAGGAGCCCGCCGTCGCCTTCAAACAGCACGATCTTGCCCTCGCGGCCCTGCCGGCGCGCGGCCGCGACGCCTAGAGCATACGACAGGCCGTTGCCGACCGCGCCGAATTCACGCACCGTGGTGTAGCGCTCCGCCGGCCGGCCGCGCATCTGGGTGTTGAAATAGGCCTGGTGGCCGCCGCCGACGACGCAGTCCCAATCCTTCGGCACGACCGCGTCGATGGCCCGTATCACCTCGCGTGGATCGAGCACCCCGGGCTCAATGTCGAACGGCATCGAGTCCGCCGGCTCGGTCGCGATGCGATGCGCGAGCTCTTTCGAGCGTATCGTCGCCGCCGTCGGTTTGCCGACGCCCAACGTCTTGTCGAGGCCGGCAAGGATGGCCTCGACGCCGACCAGCGCATCCGATCTGACATAGATGTCGGCGGCCTTCTGTCCATCGCGCAAGCCGCGCGGCGCATCGTCCAACTGGATCTTGACGGCCTTTCCCCAGTAGTGCCCGCCACCGACGTAGTAGGACAGGCTGGTACCGACCGCGAGCACGACGTCCGCGGACTCGTACATCTCTCTGCCCAACGACGTGAAGTAGCTGCCGGTGGTGCCGAGCCCGAACGGATGGTCGTGGAAAAGACCGCGCGCCGGCAGCGTGTTGGAGAGCAAGGCGCCGCAGCGATCGGCGAGCTTGACCACCGCATCGCGCGCGCCGGACCACAGCACGCCACGGCCGCCGAGGATGATCGGCCGCTTTGCCGCGGAGAGCCGCGCGACGGCCTCGGCCACGAGCTGCGGATCGGGCTGCATGCGCCCGACCTTGGGCTGGTACATCGCCGAGGTCTCGTAGGGCTGGTTCGACATGTGTTCGACCTTCTGCAGGTCGTAGGGAATGCCCAAGACCACCGGGCACCGCTCATACTTGGCAATGTGGAAGGCCTCGCGCACGTAGTCCATCATGCGCGGCACACTGTGCGCGGCGACGTAACGCGCTCCCGTAGCCGTCACCAGCGGCGCCTGGTCGATGTACTGGTTGTAGAATTTTGCGTTGATCGGCGACTCGCCGGCGAACACCACCATCGGCAGGCGGGCGCGAACCGCGGCCGGCAGCGCCGTCATCAACTGGGTCACGCCGGGGCCGCAGGTGACCGAGGCAACGGCGACCTTGCCGGTTGCTATGTTGTAGGCTGTCGCCGCCGCTACGGTGACGTGCTCGTGCCTGACGTGGACGGTATGCACGCCCGGCAGTCTGGCAAAGGCGGTGGACCAGTGCATGTTGCCGTCGCCCATCAGGACGAACTGGGTGTCGACTCCCTCCGCAAGAAACGCTTCTGCGAGGGCTTCGTAGAGTTTGGGCATGAGCGGCACCATTTGGATTACGAGGTCATCTGATACGCAACAAGCATGCCCGGCGACGCCCAGTCAATTCAATCCGGTGAGATTGCGCGCAGCAGCGGCGTGCCCGCCAAGCTACCCCGAAAGTGACCGGATTGCTGTGTTGCAGCAGGTAGCCAAGCAGCCGTGACGTCCTACACCGGCTTTTCGCCGAGGATGGTCACGCGCCGCAACAAGCGCCGCTCGCCCGCGGAGAAATCACTGCGGGCGTGCAGCGTGCAACGGTTGTCCCACATCAAGATGTCGCCGGGGCGCCAGACATGCTCGTAGACGAACCTTGGCTGCTCCTGGTGATCGAAAAGCTTCTGCAGGATCTCATCACTCTCCTTGCGTGGCAGGCCTTCGATTTCTCGTGTCATCAGACGGTTGACATAGAGAGCTTTGCGTCCCGTTGCCGGATGTGTGCGCACAACGGGATGCCAATACGACGACTTGGCCTCATCATAATTCGCGGTGCGCATCATCGTATCGGATGTGTAAGCGTTCAGCGCGCGCCGGCCCGCAATGCGCCGCCTGATTTCCTCAGGCAAAGTCTCATACGCTGTGTAAGCGTTCGAGAACAACGTGTTGCCGCCCATCCTCGGAATCTCGATTGCGTAGAGCAACGTAGCCTTCGCGGGAGTTTCCTGGTGGCATTGGTCGGTGTGAAAATGCATTTCGCCGTCGGGCAGCGCACCGATCGGCTTGCCGTCCTCGCGGATGTTCGAGACCAGCATGACAGATGGATGCTTCACGCTGAACGCACGGCCCGAGGTGGTTTTCGCCAGCGTGCCGAAGGTCTCGGCAAAGCGCACCTGGGCATCTTCGTCCAGCGACTGGTTGCGCAGCAGCAGAACGAGATGCTGGTGCCAAGCATCGAGGAATTTCTGCTTGAGCGCGTCGTCAATTGGATCGCGCAAGTCAATGCCCAGGATTTCGGCCCCGAGCGCCGGAGAGAGCTGCCGCAGACTGAAGCTTTGGAGTTTCTTCCGTAAGGTGGTCGTTTCCATGAATTGTTCTCCCGACGCCTGTTGACGCCAAATGTGTCAGGCCGCTTATGTCCAATTGCCCCTGTGATGGCCGATCGTCTCACAGCGAACTTTTCAGCGCATTCGCTCGACCCATTGCGCGCGCGATGCCCCCGGCTCGAAGGGATCGCCGAAGTACTGGGTCTCATGGGCAACCTTGCCATCCCTGAACTCCATGATACTCACCGTGTAAGACGGCACGCCGTCGTATGTAAGGACGAATTCAGTGACCCAAAGGTCGGCAGCACCGAGCACGCGCTGCACACTAAAGCGCTTCTTGTTCGGCTGCGCAGAACGAGACGCTTGAATATTGCGCCGCCCGCGGATCCGCTCCCCGGACTGCGGGTACTCAAGCACTGCATCATCGTGGTAAATGTCGTGCTCGGTCTCGAAATCATTGGCGTCCGAGGCCGCCCAGTGGCGATCCAAAGCCGCGCGGATGTTCGGGTCTTCATTCATTGTCATTAGGCGTGGGCCGAACCAAAGAGCCGCCCTCTATTCGTGAAGCAGCGTTTTCCATTTTGCCGGCACCCGTTCGGCAGGTCCGGGTGCCGGTTGATCCAACGGATGCGCGTGAGGAGCGGGAAGCTTCGGGCCGGCGAAGAATTCCTCTGTCCGATAGTCGTAAAACCACCGCTCGCCCGGCTCGAAGCTCGTGATAATCGGGTGACCCGTGGCGGCGTGATGTTTCGATGCATGCTGATTTGGTGAACTATCACAGCAGCCGATGTGACCGCATTCGGCGCATCTGCGAAGATGCAACCACCATCCGCCCGCGCCTGAGCATTCGACGCAACCTGTTCCGCTTGGCTTGGCCGCCGGGTTGATACCATCCCTTTCGGACTTCATAGACTGCTCTCTGACTTCCGTTTGCTTGAGTTGCTCCTCATCGACGGGCGGATGCTTTCAGCCGTAAGTGACGCCCGGGTTGCTTTGCCCAACTTCTATAATGTAACCATCCGGATCGCGGATGTAGCAGCGCGTCTCGCCGTACTTGGGTTTTGGCTCCGTGATGAACTCGGCTCCTCGCTTTCGCCATAGCTCATAGCAGGCTTGAATATCGGCAACGCGGATATTCATAAAGCTGTTGACCAAATCGGGGTTGGCGGGGACGCTGAGCGTTACCGATGGTTTGTCGGGTGTCGGGCCGCCCCCGACGTTGACAATGAGCCACGTGTTCGCGATCTGGAGGTAACCTGGCGCGCCCTTGCTATCGCCTCTGCTCAGAATGCGACTACCGAAGACCGTTTCGTAAAATCGAAGCGATCGCTCGATGTCGGCGACGGTGATAAAGTGTGCGACGGTAATGCCGTCCTGCGGCGGCATCTGATAGGTTTTCTGCTCGACTTGTACCTGGCTCATAGCCGACTCCAATTCGGATATGGTATTTCGC
>Ga0181518_10006108_pt1 | contig 10172 bp, 7 predicted proteins | sample PEATcosm2014_Bin_28_FD_119751 | JGI IMG/M metagenome (GOLD analysis project Ga0181518, IMG submission 119751) | Peatland microbial communities from MTU Mesocosm Facility, Houghton, MI, USA - PEATcosm2014_Bin01_60_metaG | ecosystem: Environmental > Terrestrial > Soil > Wetlands > Peat | place... | reverse complement strand
GCCTTCGCCCTGATCGCGAAATACCACCCCGTGGTCACGGGGTCGGTCCGCGCCGTGCGGGCGTCGGTCCACGGAGCCGTGATCGAATGGCGCAAGGCGCTCGCCTACGGGGCCAGGCCGACCTCCGGCGTTCGCGACCCGACACACTGAGGTTCGCTGCCGATGCCGGTCGCCGTCCACATCACGTGACCAGCGAGCACGGGGTTGCCCGGCAACTCGAGAGCTTTCGCGAGGTGCGCCGCAGCGCCGAAGAAGCGGTGCTGCCACTCGCGACCTCGGTCGATGGACGCCGGTTCTCGTTGCAGGCTTCGCTGTTCGGCTTGGAGCTGCAGGCCGGCGGCTATGTCGTGCTGGAGGACGGCGGCGCGAGGCGACTTGGTCAGGTGCTCACGCTCGAGCTCGATCGACGGCTGGCCGGCGAGCTTGCGCTGCCGGGGGATGCCGGGACCCCGGCCGCTCGAACGCAGATCGAGGTCCGATACGCCCGCGGCGAGGGCGAGGTGCTCGAAGGCGCCGCCTCGCCGTTTCACGACGCGCTGGTGCGGACCGCGACCGCGGAGGAGGTGCGGGCGTGGCTGGCGCGCAGCGCGCGGCGACGGGCGCAGCTGCGCCTCGGCGAGCTTGCGCTGATCGCCGGTGTGCCCTGCTGTGCCGACGCGGCCGGCTTTGACCGCCACACCTTCCTCTGCGGTCAGTCGGGGTCGGGTAAGACCTACTCGCTGGGGGTGATCCTGGAGCGGCTGCTGATCGAAACCGACTTGCGGGTTGTCGTGCTCGATCCGAACTCGGACTTCGTGCGCCTGGGCGAGGTGCGTGCCGGCGCCGACCCTGGGCTGGCCGGGCGCTATGAACGGGTCAGGGGCGGGGTCGCCGTCCACTCCCTCAATGCGTCAGGACCGGGCCGGCTGCGGCTGCGAGCGGCTGAGCTCGATTCCGCGGCGCAGGCCGCGCTGCTGCGCCTGGATCCGATCGACGACCGCGAGGAGTACGCGGCGCTGTCGGATCTGCTCGCCGGCGAGGGCGCACCCACGCTCGAGTCCCTGATTGACAGCGAGCTTCCCGACGCCCACCGCCTCGGGCTGCGCGTCCGCAGCCTCGGCGTCGACCGGTTTGCGGTCTGGGCGCGCGGCGAGGCCGGCTCGGTCCTTGACGCGGTCCGCGATCAGGGCGTCCGCTGCGTGGTCGTCGATCTCGGCTCGCTGCCGACGCGCGAGGAGCAGTCGCTCGTTGCCGAGGCGGTGCTGAGCGATCTGTGGCGACAACGCCACGAGCGCCACCCGATCCTGATCGTGATCGACGAGGCCCACAACATCTGTCCGGCCCAGCCGCTAGACCAGCTGACCGCGATCGCCGCCGACCATGCCGTGCGGATCGCCGCCGAGGGCCGCAAGTTCGGGCTCTACCTGCTGGTGTCGACCCAGCGCCCGCAGAAGATTCCCGAGAACGTCCTCTCCCAGGCCGACAACCTCGTGCTGATGCGACTGAACTCGCTCGCCGACGCAGCGTTCGCCCAAGCCGCGTTCTCGTTCGTTCCACCGAGCCTGATCGAGCGCTCGGTCACCTTCCGCCAGGGAGAGGCCCTGCTCGCCGGAAAGATCTCACCCCGGCCGGCACTGCTCAGATTCGCCGCACGCATCACCGAGGAAGGGGGCGCCGACGTGCCGGCGACGTGGGCCGCGCCCCGCTGACTGATCTCTGAGCCCGGCGGCACTTTGACCTCACCGGCACACCGCCACGATGTCAGGCGGTCTTCTCGGTGCTGACCGTGATGCGGGTGGGACGCTTGTGACCGAAGCCCGCCCAGGTCCAGTCGACGACGGCTTTGGCTCGATCCTCGCCGGTCGACAGAAGCGCGAGGTGGACGGCTCCCCACGCCAGGAAGGCCAGCTTGCCCTGCATCGTTCGCCCGCCTTCGAACTGGACCACGGCGGCGCCGCGGCCGATCGTCGCCATCGTGCCCTTGTCGTTGTACTCGAACGGCTTCGTCGTCTCTCCGGCGACTTCGCGGGCGATGTTCGCGCCCGCCCACTCCCCGGACTGGAGCGCGACCGAGCCGAGCTGGGGGAGCACCTTGTTCGTCTCCGGGTCGGTGATCCAGGCAATGTCGCCGACGACATAGACCTCGGGATGCTGCGCGAGGGTGAGGTCGGAGCCCACCGCTACGCGGTTGCCTCTTTGCAGCTGCACTCCGAGCGAGTGGACGATCGGGTGGGCCTGAAGGCCGGCTCCCCAGATGAGCGTGTGCGCCGGGAGCACCGTTCCCGACTTCAGCGTCACGCGCGTCGGCGCGATCGAGGCGACCGCCTCGCCGGTGAGAACCTCGACGCTGAGCTTCCCGAGCGCGTTCTTGGCATAGCCACGCAGCTTGGCCTTGAACATCGTGAACAGCTCGGGCGACGCTTCGACGAGGATGATCCGCGCCTGCTCTTGCGGCAGGTTGCGGTAATCCTCGCAGAACACGTTGCGGTAGAGCTCGGCCAGCGCGCCGGCGCTCTCCACGCCGGTCGGGCCGCCACCGACGACGACGACGTTCAGCGCCCCGTCCTCGAGCAGGCTGTGATCGTTGTCGGCCGCCTCCCACTTGCGCAGCACGTGCTCTCGGACGCGCACGGCATCGGCGAGCGTGTACATCGGGAACGCGTGCTCCTCCGCGCCCTCGGTGCCGAAGAAGTTGACCTGCGCGCCGAGCGCGATGATGAGGTAGTCGTACGGCACCGGGTCGAGGTCGCTCAATAGGACCTCGCGCTTGTCGAGGTCCACGGCCGTCGCCGTCGCTTTGTGGACGGTGGCGTTCGGTTGATCGTGGAAGAGATCCCGCAGGGGGTGTCCGACCGCCGTGGTCTCGAGCAGGTCGGTCGCGACCTGGTAAAGCAGGGGCTGGAAGGTGTGGTAGTCGTGCTGATCGATCACCACGACGTCCACATCGGCGTCCTTGAGCGCCCGTGCGGCGCCCACGCCGCCGAACCCTCCGCCCAGGACCACGACGCGGGGGCGACTGGCCGGGTTGTCTGTCGTCACTTCGAGCTCCTCGCGTTCGAATCGGTGTGCCTTCGATGCTGCGTTTGGCTCGCGGGGGTCATGCGTCGACCGCGGGAGGCGGCTGTGCGAGACCGCCGCCTGGAGGCTTAGGCGCCCCCGGGGACGGCGATGGAGGGGCCTTCACGCGAGCGCGGAAGACGTAGAACGACCACCCCTGGTAACCGAGCACCAGAGGCAGGAAGATGGCGGTGACGATTGTCATCACCTTCAGCGCATAGGAGCCGGAGGCCGAGTTGTTGACGGTCAGGCTGTAGGCCGCGCTGGTGCTGGAGATCATCACGTTGGGGTAGAGGTCGATGAACATCGACCCGACGGTGGCCGCGATCGCGATTGCCGACGCCGCGAACGCCGACCCGTCGTGCGCCTCGCCGCGGGCGAGGATCGCTGCGAAGATGACGGCGATGATGGCGAGGACCTGTACCGGCCCCGGGACCACGGTGGTGCCGAGCGCAAGTGTCCAGATGACGAACCCCACGACGAGTGCGACGGCAGCCCAGCCGAGCGGCCGCGCCGCGGCCTGTGCGCGCGCCCGCACCTCGTCGGTGGTCTTCAGCTTCAGGAATGTTGCTCCGTGCAGAAGGCTGAGTCCGAGCAGGGTCAGGCCGGTCCAGAGACCGTAGGGGGTGAGCAGATTGAAGAAGTTGCCTGTGTACTCGTGACTCTGGTTGATCGGCAGGCCGTTGAGGAGGTCGCCGAGCCCGACGCCGAGGAGCAGCGGGATCAGCAGGCTCCCGATCGTCGTGCACCAACCCCAGCCGGCGCGCCAGCGCGGGTCGTCGCTCTTGCCACGCCATTCGAACGCGACCCCGCGGATCATCAGCGCGACGAGCACGAGCAGGAGCGCGAGGTACAGGGCCGAGAACATCGTCGCGTACCAGTTCGGGAACGCGGCGAATGTGCCGGCGCCGGCGACGATCAGCCAGACTTCGTTGCCGTCCCAGAACGGGCCGATCGAATTGATCGCCACGCGCCGTTCGGTCTCGGTCCTGCCGACGATCCTGTGCAGGACGCCGACCCCGAAGTCGAACCCCTCGAGCACGAAGAAACCGACCCACAGGACCGCAAGGATGATGAACCAGAGGGTGTGGAGGTGCATCAGTGGCTCATCAGTAGGTCAGTGCCGGGACGGGGGTGGATTCCGGCCGGTCGCCGGCGGCCCGATCGGCGGGTGGTTCCTCGTCACCCAGCCCCTTACGCGAGTAGCGGAGCATCAGGCTGACGTCCGCTGCCCCCAGGGCGACGTAGATCAGGACGAACACGATCAGGCTGATCCAGATCTCAGCCGACGTGACCGACGGCGAGTTGGCGTCGATCGTTTTCATCAATCCCTGCACGATCCACGGCTGCCGGCCGCTCTCGGTCAGCAGCCAGCCCGCGGTGTTCATCAAAAACGGCGTCACGACCGCCCAGATCGAGAGCCGCAGGAACCATTTCGAGCGCGGAAGCGTGCCGCGATGCAGGAGCCAGGCGCCCCAGAGGGCGAGCAGCATCACGAGCGCTCCGAGGTAGGCCATCACGCGCATCGACCAATACTGGATGAACACGTCCGGTATGTAGTTCCCGGGCCCGTACTGCTTCTGATACTGGGCTTGGAGCTCGTTCAGGCCGACGACCTGGCCGTTCCAGGAGAGGGTCGCGAGCAGCGAGAGGAGATGCGGTACGGCGAGGATCTGCGTCGGGGTCTTGTCGTTGTTGCCGCCGCCGACCTGAAACAGGGAGAACGAGCACGGCTTGCACGTGTTCCACTGCGCCTCAGCGGCGGCGATCTTCGCCGGCTGATACTTCGTCTCGATAACGCCGAGCTCGCTGCCCACGAACAGCTGGATCACGATCGTCGGAATCAGCACGACGAGCGCCAGCGACGTGGTGCGGCGAAATGCGTCGACCTCACGGCCCGCGCGCAGATGCCAAGCCGACACGGCCAGCATCACGAGCGAGCCGGTGACCAGTGCGGCCAGGATCACGTGGACGTAGCCCCATAGGAACGTCGGATTCGTGAACAGCGCGCCGATGTTGTTCAACACCGGTTGGCCGTGGCTGTTGAGCGCGTACCCGACCGGATGCTGCATCCACGAGTTGGCGGCCATGATGAAGGCCGCCGACAGCATCGTTCCGGCCGCCACCATCCAGATGCATGCCAGATGCACACGCTTGGGCAGCCGATCCCAGCCGAACAGCCACAAGCCCAGGAACGTCGACTCCAAAAAGAACGCCGCCAGGCCCTCCATTGCCAGCGGCCCGCCGAACACATCGCCCACGAAGCGCGAGTACGTGGACCAGTTCATCCCGAACTCGAACTCCTGCACGAGCCCCGTGACGACCCCGACCGCAACGTTGATCAGCAGCAACGTCCCGAAGAACCGCGTCAGGCGCCTGTACTCGGGCTTGCCGTTGCGGTGCCACGCCGTCTGCAGGATCGCCACCAGGAACGCCAGCCCGATCGTCACCGGGACGAACAGAAAGTGGTAGATCGACGTCGTCGCGAACTGCCACCGAGCGAGGTCGTTGGTCACGAGGCGACATACAAGCCCAGCCGCAGCTGGGGCGCATCACCTCGAACGGGTGATCCAGGGCACGGCCGTCGACCCGCGTCACGACGCCGAGGACGTTTCCTGCTCTCTAGCCCACATGCGCGTATAGCGGCCGCCGGCGCCGACCAGCTCGGCGTGTGTCCCGCGCTCGATCACCCGGCCGCCATCGAGCACGAGCACCTCGTCGATCTGCTCCAGGCCGGCCAGCCGGTGCGTGATCAGCAGCGTCGTCCGGCCTCGGGTGACGTCGAGCAGGTCGGCGACGATGGCGTCGGCGGTCGGCGTGTCCAGGTGCTCGCCGGGCTCGTCGAGCACCAGCACGGGAAAGTCTGCGAGCAGGGCGCGAGCGACGGCGAGGCGCTGTCGCTGACCGCCGGACATGCGGGCGCCACGCTCACCGACCTCGGTCGCCAGACCCGCCGGCAGCTCCAGCGCCCAGTCGAGCAGCCGGACCTGGTCAAGGGCCGCGCGGAGCTGGTCCTCGGTGGCATCGCGGCGGGCGAGACGGAGGTTCTCCTCCAGCGTGCTGTCGAAGATGTGGGCGTCCTGCGCCACCAGCCCGATGACCCGGCGGTACTCGTCGCCGCCGAGCGCGGCGATCTCGACCCCGTTGAGCGTCACCGAGCCTTCCTGGTAGGACAGAAACCGGAGCAGCACGCCCGCCAGCGTGGACTTCCCGCCGCCGCTGGGGCCGACGACGGCGATCCGCCGGCCCGGCGTCAGATCGACGTCGACTCCGTCGAGCGCCCAGGCCTTGCGGTCGGGATAGCGCGTGCTCAGGCCGCGAACGAGCAGGGTATGAGGCGCCGGTCCCGGTATGACCGGGTGAGGCGGCTCGGGCACGATCGGGGGTGAGTCGATCACCTCCAGCACCCGCGCGGCCGACCGTCGGACGCGCTGGAGCGTCTGCGTGGCGCCCGGCAGGCCGGCCACGAGCTCGAACGCCGCCAGCGGGACCAGCGCGATGACCGCCAGCAGGACGCCGTTGAGGTGCCCTGCGCGCTCGGCCGAGATGCCGGCGACGACGGCGCCCCACATCGCCAGCCCCGAGCATAGGATGGTGAGCCCCTGACCGATCCCGGCCGTGCGCGCGGCGGCCGCCGCAACCTGCGTGAGCTCGGCATCGGCGGCTGCGGTCCGCGCGAGCGCAGCCTCGGCGGCGCCGTTGACGATCAGCTCCTGGGCGCCGTCGACGAGGTCCACGACCGCCGCGGACAGCTCTCCGCGCACGGAGGACTGTCGAGCTTCGGTACGGGCCGCGAGGATTCCGGTCAGCCAGGGCACGAGCGTACCGGCGAGCACCAGCGCAGCCAGCAGGATCAGACCCGCCGCGGGCAGTATCCACGACACGAGTGCGACCGTCGCCGCACCGACCACGACCGCGATCACAAACGGCGGCACGACCCGCAGCAGCAGGTCCTGGAGCGAGTCGACGTCGCCGACGAGCCGGGCGAGCAGGTCGCCGCTGCGGAAGGCGGGCAGGCCCAGCGGAGCCAGGCGCTCGAGCCGCTCGTAGACCCTCACCCTGAGAACAGCCAGCATGCCGAACGCAGCGTCGTGTCCGACCAGTCGCTCGGCGTAGCGAAACAGGCCTCGGGACAGCGCGAAGAACTGCACGCCGACGATGGCGACGGCGATCGCCGACTCGGGCGGGCGCTGTGCTGAGCGCGAGATCAGCCACGCCGAGGTCGCGATCAGGCCGATCCCGGCCCCGACCGCGCAGGCGCCGAAGAGTGTGGCGAGGACGAGCCGGCCGGCCGCGGGCCGCGCAAGCTCGACTATGCGCCCAAGCGACGCCTCCGGCTCCTTCACCGGGCGAGATGTCACCACGCTGCGACGCCCACGTCGGCGAGCTCCACGACGCGGTCGGCCAGCGCCAGCAGTGCCGGACGGTGCGCGACCAGCACGACCGTACGACCGTGCGAGAGCCGGCGAACGGCGTCGAGCACCTCGCGCTCCGTCTGCCCGTCGAGGTTGGCCGTCGGCTCGTCGAGCAGCAGCAGCGGCGCGTCGCGCAGAAACGCGCGCGCGAGCGCGATCCGCTGTTGCTCGCCCGCCGACAGTCCGGCCCCACGGTCGCCGAGGATCGTGTCAAGGCCCTGGGGGAGTCGTTGTACGACATCGGCGAGTCCGGCCGCGGTGATCGCCTGCCGGACCTGATCGCCGGAAGCGTCGGGGCAGCCCAGGCGGATGTTCTCGGCGACCGAGGCGGCGAACATGTACGGTCGTTGTGGCACCCACGCCAGACGGGTCCGCCAGGCAGCGAGGTCGAGATCGGCGAAGTCCACACCCCCGACCCGAACCGATCCCGCTTCGGCCTCCACCAGGCCAAGCAACACGGCGAGCAGCGTCGACTTGCCACATCCGCTGGATCCCGTCACCGCCAGCACCTCACCCGGCTCCACCGTCAGCGACACGCCGTCCAACACCGGGCGGTCGCGGTCTGGGTAGGCGACCCTGAGCCGGTCGACAGTGATCCCGGCGACAGCCGGATCGGGGACGTCGCCACGGGTGCCGTGGGACTGCAGCGGCTTCTCCAGGACGGCGAACGCCTGCTCCGCCGCGGCCATGCCCTCCGCGCTCGCGTGATAATTGGCTCCGAGCTGACGCAACGGGAGGTATGCCTCGGGGGCCAGCACGAGCACGAACAGGGCCGTGCGCAGGTCGAGACTGCCGCTCATCAGCCGCAATCCGATCGTGACGGCGACCAGCGCCACCGAGACCGTCGCGACCAACTCGAGGATCAGCGACGACAGAAACGTCACACGCAGCGTCGCCAGCGCCGTCACCCGATAGCGCTCGCTGATCTCGCGGACCGCCGCGGCCTGAGCCTTCGCGCGTCCGAAGACCTTCAGCGTCGGCAATCCCGCGACAACGTCGAGGAAGTGCCCGGCGAGCCGCTGCAGGGTGCGCACCTGGCGATCCATGCGGTCCCTGGTCGCCGCGCCGATGAGCGCCATGAACAGCGGAATCAGCGGCAGCGTGCCCGCGATGATCAGCGCCGAGATCCAGTCGCGCCAGACCACGACCACGAGCACGACCACCGGGACGATCACCGCGAGAAACAGCTAGGGCAGATACAGCGAGGAGTAGCCGTCGAGGACATCGATCCCGCGGGTCGCGAGGGTCGCCAGCGCGCCGGTGCGCTCCTCCCTGGAGCTGTCAGCGCCGAGCAGCGCGACCCGCTCGAGCAAGGCTTGGCGCAGCTGGGACTTCGCACGGGCGCTGGCACGGCTCGCCGCCACCTCGGCGCCCCACGCGACGGCCGCGCGTGTGAAAACGACGAGCAGCAGCGCGACGAGTGGGAGCCGCAACTGCGCCAACCCCCTGCCGCCGACGAACGCGCCGGCGATGACGTCCGCCAGCAGCCATGCCCGAGCGACGATCAACACCGCGGCGATCGCGCCGAGAACGATCGAGACGACGAGGAATGACCGCGTCGCGCGCGCGTAGCAAAGCAGCCTCGGGTCGAGCGCCCTCACCGCCCAAGCATGAACGATCGCCATCCGCCTAGGTCACCCGAACCGGGTGACGACCGACGGATGATCGGATCGTAGGCTCTGATCGACTCGATCCAGATTCATCGAGCTGGCACCAGACGGGCGGCGAACGAGGGAGATCACATGGCAGTCGCTGTTGGCGATCAGACGGCAGGCAGCGCCAAGGCGGGCGAGTTCAACGCGCCGGCGGACGTCTTCGTCGCGTTCGGGATCACCGGCGATCTCGCCAAGGTGATGACGTTCCGGTCCCTGTATCGCCTCGAGCGGCGCGGGGCGCTAAACTGTCCGATCGTCGGCGTGTCCGTGGACGACTGGACCGTCGACCATCTGCGTGAGCACGCACGCTCGGCGATCGAGGGCACCGGGGAGCCGGTCGATGACAAGGTCTTCGCCCGCTTCGCGTCTCGGCTCTCCTACGTTCAGGGCGACTTCGGCGAGCCCGCCACCTACGAGCGCCTGGGCCAGGCGATCGGATCGGCGCACACGCCCGTGTTCTACCTGGAGATCCCGCCGTTTCTGTTCGGCACGGTGATCAAGGGCCTGTCAGCGGCGGGCTTGACGACGAGCGCGCGTGTGGTCGTCGAAAAGCCGTTCGGGCACGACCTCGCCTCCGCGCGGGCGCTCGCGGCCGACATCCACCAGTACATCGACGAGTCCCAGCTCTATCGGATCGACCATTACCTCGGGAAGATGGGCCTGGAGGAGATCCTGTACCTGCGCTTCGCGAACACGATGCTCGAGCCCGTGTGGAATCGCCACCACGTCTCCAGCGTCCAGATCACGATGGCCGAGGCGTTCGGCGTCGAGGATCGCGGCCATTTCTACGATCGGGTGGGAGCACTCCAGGACGTGGTCGTCAATCACCTCATGCAGGTCGTGGCGATGGCGGCGATGGAGGCTCCCGCCGGGGCGGACGCGGCCACGCTCAAGGACGCGAAGTACGCCGTCTTCCGGTCGATGGCCGACGCCGACCCGCGCCGCTACGTCCGCGGGCAGTACGACGGCTACCGCGACGAGCCAGGCGTGGCGGCCGACTCGCAGACCGAGACGTTCGTGGCGCTGCGCGCGGAGGTCGACAACTGGCGGTGGGCCGGAGTGCCGT
>Ga0181518_10006107_pt1 | contig 10173 bp, 10 predicted proteins | sample PEATcosm2014_Bin_28_FD_119751 | JGI IMG/M metagenome (GOLD analysis project Ga0181518, IMG submission 119751) | Peatland microbial communities from MTU Mesocosm Facility, Houghton, MI, USA - PEATcosm2014_Bin01_60_metaG | ecosystem: Environmental > Terrestrial > Soil > Wetlands > Peat | place... | reverse complement strand
TGTCCCGCCTCAGCTGGAAATGGAAAGGGCGCTCAACCGTTAAGATAGCGGAGAGAGCGCGTGACGAAACCACGAAAGCATTACAGCGGAGAAGAGAAGGTCGCCATTTTGAGGCGGCATTTGCTGGAACAGGAGCCGGTTTCCAAGCTCTGTGACGAGTTTGGACTGCGGCCGACGGTGTTCTACCGTTGGCAGAAGGAATTCTTCGAGAACGGGGCGGCCGCCTTCCAGGCCAAAGCCCGCTCTGATCACCAGGCCGAACAGGAACGCATCCAGTACCTGGAGAAGAAGATCCAGCGCAAGGACGAGGTCCTGGCCGAGCTGATGGGGGAGCACATCGCCCTAAAAAAAAGTCTTGGGGAACTCTGAACGGGGTCTGGGTGCCGCACGACGTGCGGGACCAGATCGTGGATTTCGTACGGCGCTGGTCGGAGGCCACCGAGATCGGCGCCGGACGATTCGTAGGCTGGTTGGGGGTGACGGCGAGCAAGTTCTACGATTGGCGAGAACGCTACGGCCGCGTCAACGAGCACAACGGTTGGGTTCCCCGGGACTTTTGGCTGGAGGATTGGGAAAAACAGGCGATCATCGCCTTCCACTTGAAGAACCCGTTGGAGGGTTATCGCCGGCTTACGTTCATGATGCTGGACGCCGATATCGTGGCAGTGAGCCCGTCCAGCGTGTGGCGGGTGCTGGGTCAGGCGGGGCTGCTGAGTAAGTGGAAAGGTAAGCCATCGAAGAAAGGCACCGGCTTCGAGCAACCGCCCCAGGCGCATCAACATTGGCATATCGACGTGAGTTACATCAACATTTCGGGCACGTTTTACTATCTGTGCAGCGTGCTGGACGGCTATAGCCGGTCGATCGTCCATTGGGACCTGCGCGAGGCGATGACCGAAGCCGATATCGAGATCATTCTGGAAGCAGCCAAGGAGAAACACCCCGCGGCGAGGCCGCGGATCATCTCCGACAACGGTCCTCAATTCATCGCGCGAGACTTCAAAGAATTCATCCGTATTTCCGGGATGACGCACGTGCGCACCTCGCCATACTACCCGCAATCCAACGGGAAGTTGGAGCGCTGGCACAAATCGCTCAAATCAGAATGCATCCGGCCGGGAACACCGCTGACGTCGGAGGACGCGCGACGCCTGATTCAGCAGTACGTGGACCACTACAACACCGTGCGGCTGCACAGCGCCATCGGCTTCATCACGCCGGCGGACATGCTGGCGGGAAGGCAGGCCGAGATCCACGCGGCGAGAGATCGCAAGCTGGAGGAAGCGCGCCGGTTGCGTCAGCAACGCCGGCAGCGGGTGGCGTGAGGACGGAGTTACAATGACCTTGCCAGGTGAAACGGAAGCGGGCTCTGCGGGGACGCAACCATGCCGAGGGATAGCTTGGTGGGCTCATCGAGACGATGTTGGGCGCGGAAGCTCGCCTTTCGCGCTCTTCCTGAAAACACATCGGATCGGTAGACCCCGATGCCTTGAAAATCCCCGCCCCGAAGGGGCGGAATACTCACTAACCGAGAGCGCTCCCGCTCCATTTCACGCTGAACCGGAACAAGAGAACCTGCCTTATCGTTGACGACGAGCCAGCTATCCGTGCCTATCTGCAGGCGATTCTTCGGAAGGAACAGTACCTGACGCTTGAAGCCGAAAATGTCGCTCAAGCTTTCAAGCTTGTTCAAAAGCTCAATGGTGGTCTGCATTTGATCGTCAGCGATATCAATATGCCAGGAGACATGGATGGGGTCGACCTGGCCTATGCCGTCCGAAATGCGTTCCCAACGATCCCTGTTGTCCTGGTCTCGGGCTTCGCAGACGCGGAATCGGCCGGGCAGAATCTCGGGGACTTTGCGTTCATCAAAAAACCCTTCACGCCGGCGGCGATCTTGGGTGCGGTAAACAGGGCCACCGCCAGTTCAAGCAGAGCTTGCCGCGGCTTCTCGTAACCGGGAGCTTTCTGCGGCGGTTCGCCAGCCGCTCGGCGCATTTCGTCGGCGTTATTCATGGGTGACGGAATTCATCTCGCCAAGGTCCAGGCGCTCGCCACTTTTCCGTGCGGCGAAAGCGTATGCCAGGAGGGAGCGCCGTGCCCTTGCGGACCGATGTAGTCCAGGCACTCGGGATTCCTGCAACTGACGCAGTTCACCTGCTTACAACGGCGATCTTCTTCATGCGCACTGAGACCGATAATGACAGCCGTGCAAACGCCGCCGAGATACTCGGGCGCGTCCTGTGGACATGGAATCCACACGTCCGCGGCGCCTTTGCAATCCGCCAGGATGGCGCTGCCCCTGGTCACGAACGCCGCTCTCGGCAAAATGTACAAGGTTTTTTCTCTGCCTCTCTGCGCATAGAAGCGATCATCGGCCATTCCGACGACATGCACCTCAATCGGTGGACGAAAGACCTCTCCCGGGAAGCATACAACCTTGTGTTCACACGAGGGCATCGAAGAGGCCCTGCGGACGGAATCATCAGCTACCCTGTGAAGATGGATGCCGCAGTGTTCGATCGGTGAGAGCTCGGTACTGTGCATGGCAGAAGCGCCAGCAATGCACTGGCCATTGGATTTACAGGGTTCAATAGCTGAAGACATCAATACTTAGGCAAGCGGCAAGACAAGTGTCGCATCGCTGGGTGGTGCTGAAAAACAGAGCACGCTGTCGAAGAATGTGCCAACGTCCCAACGGCGACCCAGAGCGGGATGGCTGCTGGGTCACCGTCATTTGCCTAAACGCACAATCACGTTTGAGGCGTAACCGACTCAACGCGTCGCCAGAACGATCTCTGTCTGCATTTGCCGCGCGGCAGCGAGGGTTGTCTTCTTCGCCTCGCGTTCCCTGGCCGACGTCGGGATATCGCGGCTAGTCTCAGTAGTCCCAATCCGGGACAAGAAGTACTGATTCCCGTAACGATGGAAAACCAGTTCCGGTTTCTGCGTGCCCGTGCACCTGTCCGGGTTGGTCACGAGAAAGCGACTGCCAGTGCCCAGTAGCTGCATGCGCACTACGCCCTCAGCTTGAAACGAAAAAACATACGTCCCGGCTGGCGCCGTGGTCTTCCCAACGGCGAATTCAAATGGGATGTTCGCGCGAATCGTGTTCGTTACCTGCGCGTCAAGCGGTAGCGTCAAAGCAGCCGCTGCCAAAATCGTAAACCACAGTTTCTTCATTGTGTCAGATCCCCTCTGTGTCCTCAGACACCTGTGTTGCTATTGCCGGGGCAGAAAACACCCCGAATGTCAGCGCCAGGCCGCTGGCGCCATTTTCTGGGCTCGTCAGATCTTCCAGCCGCAGCGGTTGGCTGTCACGATGAATCTCGTCTATCCCTCCATATCTAAGTAGGCGCAGAGGGCGCCAGGAAACTATCATGCAAGGAGCAGTGATTTGAGGGGACCGGGCGCGGCGACCATGCTAAGGTTCTGTGCATAAATAAACGTTTCATTTAGGCGCGGAGCGATATGGTGTAGTTCCAGTCACCGTGGGTGGCGGGTGAGGTTGAGGGCGTCGAATGTGGCGTCGGAAACTTTGACGCCCTTGGGATATCTGCCCCATGGTCAGCCACCACCGGCTTATCGCATGGACAGCGAAGCTGGCGGTATCGTGATCGGTACCAACACAGTTATGCCGTTTGGATACGCCGAGGAAACCATGACAGTAAGACCAAAACGCCTCATCCCTTCCTGGCAAATATGAGGCTTGCTGCCACCGCCGCGGCTAAGCGGCTCATTTCGATAAATCACCAGGGCGCTTTCATGCACTTCGGGCGCCGGAACGAAGAACCACTCACCTTGCCGGATTGCGTTCCGGCCTTCGACCTCGGTGGGGCGAAGACTCGCAATCGCTGTCCGTACATCGTGAACGCCGTCACCGGGCACCGCAGCGGCGAACCAGTAACGCTCATCACGGCCGAGCAGGAACTTATTCTTGTCATCGCCATCCCGAACCATCAACACAAGATGGCGCGAAGCCGGCCGCACATCAGGAATCTCGGGAACAGCCCCGTCCCGACAGCGAACCCCGATAAACTCGCCATCACGATCCCTGCCCGCATCAATTCGGACTTTTTCTCCCTGCCGCACACCTGGTTCTTGGATTTTCAGGCGCGCGCCCATGCGGGAGAAATGCCAACACAGATACTCTCTGGTCGTCATAAACTCCTCTGTCTTTTGGGTTGAGTTAACGTTAGACGCGCGCGAAGGAGACAGAAGACGAGTCGTCTTGCGCCGCGCCGAATCCGTCGCGAGAAAGTGTCGGTAAATTCGATGTCGTTTGACGCACGATGACTCCTTTCTTCGAAAAGACTACCACCTGCCAGTGGGGCTGTCAATGGCTGATTGTTTATTTATCTTTAACGTTGATCTATTAGTCTGTCGTGCACGCTGCTCGGAAGGCAGGGTCATAGGAGCATGCTTCTGACAACTCTAAACGATGGACTAAGGCCGGACCATGGCACGACGGTCCTCACTTGGCGCGTTTCGCCACGAAGTCTTCTGTCGCGATGTCGCCCACCTTGCGCGTGAACTTGATCTCCTCACCGGAGACCTTACCCGTGTATGTGATGCGCACCGGCTGGCCTTGGAAGTCCAAATTCTCCACGAAGGAGATCTCTTCGCCCTTCACCGTCCCTTCGGTGATCGAAGTGTCGCCGAATTGCGACGTCGCCCGGCCCGTCAGCTTATCGCCGTCCACCTTGAAGTCGTAGGTGTAGTTCTGGATGCCGATCTGCGTGTCAATCGCAGCGGTCCATTTGCCTGTCACGTCGGCCAATGCCGGAACCAGCAGAAGGACCGCCAGTGCGGCCCCACGCAGCAGTCTGCAACTGTTCATCGTCAACCTCCCCATGTTCGATGATTTCAGCCACATACTGTATCGCATCGCGAGTCCCGGCGGCGACGGCTGACCGAAATCTTCGCCGGCCGGCGCCCCGTCGGAGCGGCGTTTGGGGCCATGCGCTACGATGAAAGTTGAGGCCGGCCATGCTGTCTGGAAGAGTGTCTTCAACTTTCGCGGTGCTGTGTCTGTTGACTGCGGGCAGCGCGCGGGCAAGCGCCCAGGTCGTCAGCGTCTGGCTGACCACCGACGATGGGCAAACGCCGATGGCGCCGCAGCCGCCGGTCGAGTTCACACCCGGCACTTCCAGCCAGCTTCCATCCATCTACATTTCCGAATCCCAAGCTGAGCAGACCATCGAAGGCTTCGGCGCTTCCATGACCGATTCCGCGGCTTACCTGCTGAGGGAAATTGTCCCTAAAGCCGCGCTTGACGGCGTCATGCAATCGCTCTTCAGCCACACCCAGGGAATCGGCGTCAGTTTCCTTCGCAATCCGATGGGCGCCTCCGACATCGCGCGGTCCATATATTCATACGATGACAAACCGGAGGATAGCACGAACTCGAGTCTGCCGGACTTTTCCGTCTCTCACGACCAGGCGGACATCCTGCCTTTGCTCGTGCAGGCTCAGGCCATCAACCCGCAAATCAAAATGCTCGGCACTCCCTGGAGCCCGCCGGGCTGGATGAAGGGCAACAATTCCATGCTTGGTGGCACGTCGGCCACCACCGCCCAGTTGCTCCCGGCTCAATACACCGCCTTCGCCAACTATCTGGTCAAGTATGTGCAAGCTTACCAGGCCGCCGGCGTGACGGTCGACTATCTCACCATCCAGAACGAACCGCTGAACGTGCCCGAGTACTATCCGGGCGAATCCATGCCCGCCACCAGCCAGCTCACCATATTGAAGAACGACGTGCTGCCGGCGCTGGCCGCGGCTAACATCACTACGAAGATCCTGGTTTACGACCATAACTGGGACACGCCTTCTTACCCGGAGACGGTGCTTGCGGATACGTCGCTGGCCGACTCGGCGCAAATTGCCGGCGTCGCCTGGCATTGGTACGGCGGCCCTCCCGGTGCCATGACCACCCTGCACAACCTCTATCCGCAGTTCGAGCAGTATGTCACTGAAGCCTCGGGCGGAACGTGGATCGTCGACGAAGTGAAGACGGATTTCGAAATGATCATCCATTCTATGCGGAACTGGAGCCGGTCCTATGTGAAGTGGAGCTTGGCGCTGGACCAGAATCGGGGACCATACATCCCAGGCGGCTGCGGCACCTGCACCGGACTGATTACGGTCAATAACCCCGGCGGCGCGGTCTCTTATAACATCGACTATTACACCCTGGGACATTTCAGTAAGTTCGTGCTGCCCAGGGCGGAGCGCGTGTGGTCGAACAACGCACCGGGCATCATCAGCGCGGCATTTATCAACCCGCTTCGACCCACTGGCATTGCCAAAGCCGATCGCTCCGAGGCCCGCGGCCGGTCGCGCGTGCTGGTGGTCTACAACGATTCCGCATTACCCCAGACTTTCCAGGTGGTGTGGTACGGAACATCGTTCCAGTATTCCCTGCCCTCTTATGCCGGCGCTACGTTTCAATGGGACGCCGGCCTGGAGTACTCCTGCCGTCCCGAGTGTTGGACTCCGGCGATACCCGCAACTACCGTGATCCAGGCTTCCAGCTACAACCAACTTCGCGGACTGCAAACCGAACCCTGTACCGACTCTAATGGCGGATTTGACCTGGGATACTCCAGCCCGGGTTCTTGGGCGGAATACCGGAACATCGATTTCGGATCCGGCGTTCAATCGGCCGCGGTGCGGGTGGCAAACGGCAGCGGGGGCACCGGAACGCTGGAATTCCATTCCGGCAGCCCCACCGGACCGCTGCTGGCACAGGCGACGATCCCCAACACCGGCGGATGGCAGACGTGGCAGACAGTTACCGCCGCCGTTGCCGGCGCCTCTGGAGTGCAGAATCTTTTCGTCGTCTTCCAGAACGGCATTTCCAGCGGCCTGGGCAATTTGAACTGGTTCCAGTTCCAGTGAAGTTCTGGGGTGGTGCATACGGTGTTGGCAGGCGATAGCGCCTGCCCCACATCGGCGGCAAGGACCGCCGGCGCTACTGCACCTCGCACGAGGATGTAGAAACTCCAGTGTCAGCGTCACCCTTTGGCAGCGCGTGACAGACCACGAAGGGCGATGGTCTGTCCTACCCTCAGCTCACTTATATCTTCTTGCCGACGATGGCGTAATCCAGGCCGCCAAAGAAAACCTCGCGGAACTCTGCGGGCAGGTCCGCTAAAGCCGGCAGCGCGTCGACGGCTTGCTCCATGCGCCGCACCTGCAGGTCGCCGATGCCAAACTCGCTCAGATAGAACGCGAGTAACTTGGCGGGCACCGGGCGGTAGTGAGTCGGGTCCAGGTAAAAGTAAGTGGTGAAGATAGCGAGGCACTCGGGGTTGGGCGTCTCGATGACCATGATGCCGTTGCGATCGAGCCGGCTGGCGGCGAGGCGGATCATCTCCGGCAAGCGCTCGGGCGGAAGGTGCTCGACCACCTGGGCACAGAAGATGCCATCGAGCTCGCCTTCGTCGAGGCCGCGCAGGTAATCGAACAGGTCCGCGGTTTCGGCCTCGAGCCCCTTTTCGCGGCAGACGGCGATCGACTCGAGGCTGGAATCGATGCCGCGCGCCTGCACGCCGGCTTCGCGCATGAGCTCGAGGAATTCGCCGCGCCCGCAGCCGATGTCGAGCACGTTGCCGCAGCCTTTGAAATCGGCCACGTAGATGCGCTGGGCCTCCTTCACGCGCTCTTCGCTGCCGCGGAAGGACTCGGCAAACCGGGCATAGTCGAAGGCCAGCGGAGCGGCGGGTTGGGATGGCACGACGGCCACGCCGGTCGCAGGCGCCGCGAGCGATTGGAACACCGTGCCGGTTCGCTGGCGGATGAGGCGCAGCTCAACGTGGATCATCTTGTCGAACTCGGCGCGCACGCGTTCCAGGTCGGCCCACAGGTGCTTCTGGATCTCGATCCCGCGCTGGTCCAGCCGGACGGTGAAGTCGTTGTGCTGGGCGCGCACGGACTCGCGATAGTTGCTGTCCATCAACGTGAGGCGGTACTGGAACGCCCCGTCGAGGTCGGCCACACTGCGCAGGAACTGGATCTCGTTGGTGGCCAGCTTCTGTTCCCAGCCCGGGCGCCATTGGGCCCAGTGGTCGCGAATGTCGGACAACTGCTGGCTTTGTTCACGCTCGCGTCTTTCCAATTCTTCGAGGCGGCCCCATTCGGCGTCGAGGCGGGCCCGCTCGATGGCAATTTGATCGCCTAGTCCCTGGTCGGTTACCCGGCGAAGTTGTTTTTCCAGTTCCTCACGGTAGGCCCACTCGGCTTCGAGGCGGGCCCGCTCGGCGGCAATCTGTTCGCCGAGTTGTTGGTCGGTTACCTGGCGGAACTGCCTTTCCAGTTCCTCACGGTGGGCCGACTCGGCGTCGAGGCGGACCCGCTCGGCGGCAATTTGTTCGCCGAGTTGTTGGTCGGTTACCTGACGGAGCTGTCCTTCCAGTTCTACTCGGCGGGCCCGCTCGGCGCCAAGTTCTTCGCGGAGTTGTTTGTCCAGGTCTTCCCGGTGGGCCCGCTCGGCGCCGATTCGCTCGCCGACTCGTCTCTCCAGTTCCTCGAGGCGAGTCCGTTCGGCGGCGATTTGTTCGCGAAGCTGTTTGTCCAGTTCTTCGCGGTGGCCCCGCTCGGCCTCCAGGCGGCCCCACTCGGCTTCGCGGCGCGCCCACTCGGCGGCAATCTGTTCGCGGAGTTGTCCGTCCAGTTCTTCACGGCGCGTCCGCTCGGCTTCCAGTCGCGCCCATTCGGCGGCCGTTTCTTCGCGAAGTTGCTTGTCCAGTTCTTCGCGGTGGCCCCGCTCGACGGCAATCCGTTCACCGAGCCGCTTGTCGAGTTCTTCGCGAAGCGCCCGCTCGGCGGCAATTTGATCGCCGAGGTGTTGATCGGTTTCCCGGCGGAGTTGTTTCTCCAGGTCTTCGCGGCGGGCCCGCTCGGCGCTGATTCGTTCGCGGAGTTGCCTTTCCAGATCCTCGCGAAGGCCCCGCTCGGCGGCAATCCGTTCGCCGAGCCGTTTGTCGAGTTCTTCGCGGCGGCCCCGCTCGGCGGCCAAGCGATTGCCCAACTCGACCAGCGTGCGGTTGAATTCGTTGAGCGCCTCGAGATCCGCGTCCACGCAGGCGACGGCTCTGCGGTTGAATTCCACTTGCTCCCGCACGTGCCAGTCGAGGACCCGCGCCAGCAGACGCTTCCAGGACTGAATCAGCCAATTGAGCGGGCCACCGGAGCGCGGGTTGACGGTTCCGATGGCCGCCACCTTTCCCAGCGCGGCGTCGCGCGCGTGCAGCAGCCCGAGCAGGTCGGGCAACGCGATATCCGTGCCGCCAGCCGCGGTCTCCGGGTTGCCGGCGCGCACCCGGTCGCGCACCTCACGCAAAATGGCAATCAACTCAGCGCTTTCCACTTTTCCGCCTCCAGACGGCTGTTACGACGGTGCCGAGGCCGCCGCGCGGGGCGAATTCGCCAATCACGGTGGCCGATAGCGGCTCGGCCGATCGCACCACGTCGCGCAGCACCCGGTTCACCACGTTCTCCTGAAAGATTCCCACCTCGCGATACGCCAACAGGTACATCTTGTACGATTTCAGTTCCAGACAGCGCCGCAGCGGCACGTAGCGCAAAACGATCTTGCCGAAATCGGGCAGTCCGGTCTTGGGACACACGGAAGTGAATTCGGGCATCACGATTTCGATTTCATACGGCTCGCGGTACTGATTGGGCCAGGTCTCGATCTCCGGCAGCGGAGCGCGCGTGCCTGCCTCGGCGTGCTGATCGGTGTATTGGCGCTTCATGCGAGAGCCCTCGAAAGCAGGTCGAGAAACAGGCCGACATCGGCCACCACACCCACCGCCTGTCCGGTGCCGCGGTCGCTGACCTTGGTGGCGACGGCGGGATTGATATCCACGCAGACGATTCTGACCCAGCTCGGCAGCATGTTACCAGTGGCAATCGAGTGCAGCATGGAACCGAGACAGAGCACCAGTCCCGCGCCCACGAGTTCGGCCGCGTAAGCGTCCTGCGCCCTGTTCATATCGGTGATGGTGTCGGGCAAGGGGCCATCGTCGCGCAGGCTACCAGCCAGCACGAAAGGCACACCCGCCTTCACGCATTCGTACAGAACGCCAGAGCGCAGGCGGCCGCTTTCCACGGCCAGGCCCACCGAGCCGGCGCGGGAGATGGCGTTGATGGCGCGCATGTGGTTGC
>Ga0181518_10006105_pt1 | contig 10174 bp, 8 predicted proteins | sample PEATcosm2014_Bin_28_FD_119751 | JGI IMG/M metagenome (GOLD analysis project Ga0181518, IMG submission 119751) | Peatland microbial communities from MTU Mesocosm Facility, Houghton, MI, USA - PEATcosm2014_Bin01_60_metaG | ecosystem: Environmental > Terrestrial > Soil > Wetlands > Peat | place... | reverse complement strand
TCAACGAAGCGCCCCGAATCACCGAGAGCACGAGCAAAAACGCGCCATCGGTCATCGATCAATGGGCTGTAAAGATGGGCTTCGGAATGTTGTGTGTTGCCGAGAAACTGTCCGCTGGACCATTCGTACCCCCACGATATATCCGCCTGCCAGCCACGTTCGATAGCGCAGTCGGTGAGGAACTGGTCGACAGGGGGGCTGTTTCCCTCGCTTTTCAGTAGGGACCCGAGCAGTGCATCCACCTCTTGACGCCTGCCGGCGCCCTCCAGAATCTCTGCATCTTGCAAAACTGGAAGCTCACCCTTCTGTTCGAAGCTGTCCGCTATGCGCTCCTCTCTCATCGCCAGCAGCGGCCATCCGCGCGCCAAGTAGGTCATGGCCATAGCGCGGCCCAACGCGGGATTTGCTGGTGCCATGCCCAACAGGTCCCCCAGTCGGAACTGCTCCTCCGCAAGCATGCCTGCATATCCCCGCATCTGTGCGGCTTGCATGGCGAGGCTGGCGTGAAAACCATTGAAGTGGGGGACCTTCAACCCCGAGCTCTGGAGCCACGCAGGTGCGTTGCGATCAGCCTTATCGATCGTTTGGAAGGCTTCCCGGATATCTTCACTCTCGAACTCCGCATACGCTAGGCCGCTCCACAAATCGCCATCATCGGGCGAACGCAGGACTAGACCGCGATAAAGATTCTCCGCCTCGCGAGGCCGGCGCAGTGCCAGATAAGCTCCGGCGACCTTGACAAGCGCGTAGTCTGGAACGTCAATCCGCTGTCCGCGCAGATATTCAAAAGACTGCACCACATCGCGCATTCGATAGAGATCGTAGAGCGCTAGCAGACGATCGTACTGGGCTTGCCTCCATGCGGCGTCCGCAGGGTGAAACGCAGCGATCACACCGTTCAGCATCGCCAGCGCCTGCTCGTCGACGGATTTTCGCTGCGCCCAGTCGTGATCGATGGTTTCAGCCCATCTGACCCGTTCAGCCCCAGTTGCCGCATTCAAGCGCAGGCGTCCGTCGGCATCAGCAGAATCGCACATGTTTTGCGCCTGTGTGTCTCCACCAAGCTGGGAGAGTGCGTTTGCCAACTGGCACTGGAGCTCCGTCCTCTCCTTCGGGGCTTGCTCGAGGAGCTTCTGGTACATACCAATGGCGCAGGCAAAGTCCTGTTGCCGCAAACACAAATAAGCCTCTCCTCTCTCAACGTCCGGCTCACCGCCGTCGTTTCTCAGTAGAGGCATCATCAAAGCAGCAGCGGCGCTATATTGGCCCTGATCGGTCAGAACCATGGCGTACCCCAAATGGGGCTGCCAGCGATTCGGCGCCAGCCCCTCTTCGAGGCGAAACAGCTGAAGCGCCAGATCGTATTCGTGGAGGTTGCGCGCCGATCGCGCCGCCGCCTCCGTCACGCCGGAGTCGTCTTTCGGTGTCTGCTTGCGTTCATAAAGCTCCAACGCATAACTATCATCGCCGGCCCAGTTGGCAACGATTGTGGTATCTGCCAGAAGGCGGGGATCGTCCGGATAATTCCGTACTAGTTTCTGCAGAATGAGGAGCGCGCCCTTCGGATCGCCTAACCTCGCCTGCTGCACGGCGGATTCTCTCACCGCATTTGGAGCAGACGCTGGTTCAGCCATTGAAGCTGCAGTCCAAAGGAGTACCAGGATCAAAAGAAGTCCGAATTGCCTGGTCGTGAAGGTGAACGCGCGCAGCCGTGGATTTTGGCGCGCAATCAAGGGCACGGTCTCGTTGGCGGCAATTCTACGACTCATACGCGGGCTCTCTGAATGCGCCACGTCTGTACCTTCGGAGGTTTACGAAAGAAAGCAGGCAAAGTGTAGATGAAAGTGATGATGGCCATCATCATCCAGTAGATGATCGGATAGAAGACGGCATCCAGTGTTGACCGCATAATGTGAGGATCGTAGCGGCGGTCTACCCACGCGCCGATCACCAGCTGCGCTATGCAGGTCGTTGCGATTGCCATGCCCCAGAAATTCGGGAACGGAGAGGCTCCGCGTGGAGAAAAGCCCGCAATCTTGCAGGCAGCCCAGAAGGCAGTCATCAGGACGAAGACCCAGGACCACAGGATCGAGGCGCAGGACTCGTAATAGATCGGCCACATTCGCCGCATCTTCCATCGGAAGGGAATTTCGCGATGCCGCGCGAGTGCCTGCGCCAAGCCTTGCGCCCAGCGCCTGCGCTGCTTCCATAACTCGCGAATGCTGAGGGGGACCTGCATCCAGACAACCGCACGGGGTTCGTAGCGGATATCCCAGAACTTCATCTGTAGGCGCCAAGCCAGATCCATGTCCTCTGTGGCCATTTGCGGCGAGAATCCGCCAACGTCGAGCAGAGCGGTGCGGCGAACAGCGAACACAGCTCCTGACACGGTAAGGATTCGGCCGAGCACCCGTTGCGCCCGGCGCTGCATGGAAACGATCGAGGAGAACTCTATCGCCTGTAGGTGCTGCAGCAGAGAATTTCGATTACGAACTCTCGGATTGCCAGTCACCGCCGCAACACGGGTGCCCTGAAAATGGGGAACAACATTCCGCAACAGTTGAGGTGAAACGATGATGTCGGCATCGATGATAAGAAGGATTTCGCCGCGGCACAGGGGGAGGGCATCGTTCAGGCCCATTGCTTTCCCCTCGTTCACTGTCTTGTTAAGCAGTCTCACGCGGGCATCGTGCAGGAACTTTCTCACCTCTACGACCGTGTTGTCCGGCGAGCAGTCGTTGACGACGATGATCTCGAAGTTTGGATAGTCGAGTGCCAGCAGAGCCTCGATCGTCCCGTTGATCGTATCTTCCTCAGCAAAGCACGGCACAAGGATGGAAACCAGCGGATACGGCGCCTGCATCTGCATCTGCGCGTCTTCCTGGTTTCGCCGGAAAAACAGCGACAACGAGATCCAGAGCCAACTCATCGCGATCGGATAGAGACCGTAAAACTGGAGCGCCGCCGCATAAAGTATGGAATGATCGATGGTTTGAAAGAACGGCCAGAGCGATTTCAGAGCCGCCATCATTGAAACAACTACCCCCCCACTTCAGCCCGTGGAGTGTAACACTTGGAATCCCCATCGATGGAGACGACAATCTCGCTGCACGAGAGCCAGCCGCTCTCCATAATCAGCTGTCGCCCGAGATGGTCTCGCGAAAACGCAGGGGAAATGTAGCGGCTGACAAGGCCGCGCTTCCCGTTTGCCGCAAGACGTTTGTTGTGCGCAATCCAGAGGCTCACTCCAGCGTGAATCAGGAGCAGCGATGGAACCAGCACGAAGACGATCGTGATTTGGTCCTTTCCCGGTGTCTCGTGCGAAACCCGTATCCATTCATAGATAAACATGAGCCAGCCACATTCGGCAAGGAAGTAGCGGAGAACTCTGTAAAGCTGCAGTTTGTGAGCTCTCGACATGAGAAGGGGGACTCCTAGTCTCGAGGAGCGAGGAACTGGGCGGCCTCTGCGACCGCGGATGCTCGTCTCTGATCGGAAACATATCAATTATAGCGATTTGCCCGCTCCATTAACAGTAACCATGCGCTCCTACCGCGATCCCACCAAAGTACTACACCGACGGCCCGCCCTGTTTCAGCAGGTCGATGCGGGCGATGACCTTGTCTCGAATGTCCTCCGGGAGGCCCTCCATCCAATTCCTGACGGGGAGCGATCTATCGTCCTCCCGATAAAGTTCGACCTTCTGAGCGACCCCGGTGCCGCATCGTCGCATCACCATTACTGCCTTGACTCAGGATCGGCGTACGCCCGGCATACTATGGTTGGAGCGAGGAACGCTTGATGAAGGAATTGCTCGTAACGGGTTCGTCTGGCTTAATCGGCTCCGAGGTGTGTCTGTATTTCGCGGCGGAAGGCTGGGAGATTCACGGAATCGACAATAATCAGCGCGCGGTCTTCTTTGGCCCCCTGGGCGATACGCGATGGAATCAACACAGGCTAGAGGGTGCGATCAAGGGATTCGTTCATCACGAGCTCGACATCCGCGACCGGCAGGGAGTGGTCGACCTGCTGAAGCAGCTGAAGCCGGCCGCTGTTATACATACCGCCGCCCAGCCGAGCCACGACCTGGCCGCGTCCATTCCGTTTGCCGATTTCGACATCAACGCCGTGGGCACGCTCAACCTGCTTGAGGCCGTGCGTCAGCACGCCCCCGAAGCCCCGTTCGCATCCATGTCCACCAACAAGGTCTACGGCGATGCGCCCAACGAACTCCCCCTGAAGGAGCTTGAGACACGCTGGGAGTATGCGGATGAGGCGTACTGGAATGGAATCCCTGAAAGCTTCCGCATCGACCAATCAAAACATTCCATCTTCGGCGCTTCAAAGGTTGCATCGGATGTGATGGTGCAGGAGTATGGCCGCTATTTCAATATGCCTACGTGTGCGCTTCGCGGTGGCTGCCTAACCGGACCAAGCCATTCGGGTGTCGAGTTACACGGCTTTCTAAGTTACCTGATCAAATGCAATCTTACCGGCAAGAAATACAACATCTACGGATACAAAGGGAAACAGGTGCGGGATAACATCCACTCCCATGACGTGGCTGCATTTATTGCCGCATTTATTGCCAACCCGCGAGCTGGAGAAGTCTATAACATTGGCGGCGGACGCGCGAATAGCTGTTCAATCCTGGAGGCATTTCACATGGTTGCCGGGATTTCAGGCAAGAAGATGGTCTCAGAATATGTGGATCAATCCCGTTCCGGCGACCACATCTGCTATATCAGCGATCTGCGAAAGATGAAAACGCACTATCCGGGCTGGGGAATTACGGAACCCCTCTCCAGTATTTTCCAGGAGATCCACGATTCCTGGGCGGGGCGCGCCAAGCCGGCAGAGTAACTCGCAAGGTGCCCTGACAAGCCAAGAGAAGAATAAAAGCTATCCCCGAAGTCAATGCGGCACCAAAAGCAATGAGGCTGGCCGGTTGGTTCACCGGTCAGCCTCAATTTCGTGCAACAGAAGTCGTCTCAGGTTGCGCGAACCCGTCTTGCTAAGCAGGGCTCGCAAATCGTTCGAAGAAGACCGCTCGGCTTACTGCGCAGCCTTCTTCTGCGGGTGACGCTCAGCCAGCGGCTTGCGCACCTGCGGTTTCACGGCCGATTCGTCCACCGGGGTTGTGCCCGTAACATCGTTGCTGAAGGTCGCACCCGAGGGCACAAGGTAGTTCTCTTCCGTCTGCCCGTCAGTGGTGCCCGTGGCTACGCTGATCCGCGAACCATCGATTCCCTGCTCCGTCACCAAATAGTCCTTGGCATTCACGGCGCGCTGCGCCGCGAACTCATCCACCGTGGCATGCTTGTGTTTGGCCGCGTACTTCTGTTCCTTGGCTGTCTTGGCGTTCTCGTCCGCCGTCGACTCGCCCACCACGACCGCCTTGGCATCAGCCTGCTGCTTCAGATCCAGAGCCACCTGGTCCAGGCAGGCTTTGGCTTCATTGTCCACGCGCGTCGGACGCTTGGGATCGTTGCTAAAGCTGGTCGAGCAAAGCGCCTGCGTCTTCGGTGGCGGCGGCACATAGGGTGCGGTAATTGTCAGGCTCGTCGAAGAGCTCACCGAATGTCCCTTGTCGTCAGAGACATTACAGGTAATCCCAACAGTGCCTGTCGGCGCACCCGCCGAGGAGTACTCAGCAGTCGTCCCGCTACCCGTGACAGTACCCGCTGACGCCGTGTAGCTGTACGATAAAGGACGGTTTTGCGGACTCACACCGACCGCTGTAACGGTCGCCGAATCTCCGGGCTTGATGGTGCTGGGACTGGCGGAACAAGTGATTGTCGGCGGGTCGAAAGCCTTCACCGAATAGTCGGAGGAACATTCCGCGGACTGGCCCGGCTTTAAACCTTCTTTGCCCTTCTTGCCTTCCTTGACGTCGGCTTTGACAGTGTATGAACCCGGAGCCAGAGGCGCCGTATTGACCGTGGCTGAGGTGCCATTGCCAATTACGCCTTCTCCGCTCCAGCTGTAGATCACATTAGTGTTCTTGTTTGTGTCCACCGACCCAACCGTAGCCGTAACTGACAACGGATCGCCCGGATAGACGGTCGGCGCGCTGGCGTTGCAGGATAACGTGATCGGCGGAGCCTTCTTGCATCCCATGGGCAAAAAGGCAAAAATCGCCGCGCCGAGAATCGGCAAAATAGACTTCAGATTTTGCGAAACCATTTGGCTCCTTCACCAATGTGCTGAAAAAGCATGGCTCCCCCTTTTTGAGGGGGAGCCATGCGGGTTGCCTACTGACCTTACTTTGTCTTCTTCTCCGCTGCCTTCTTGCTGGGCGTAGGAGCCTTCGTACTGATTAGAGTCAGTGCATCGGTAGCATTGAACGGGTACAGTTGCACCGATTGCTGGCCCGTGGAGTTCAGAGAAACGTCCACACGCCGGTTTTGAGCCAGCACGATGACGTTCAGGTTGCGAAGAACTCTTGTCCGGTCCGCAGCAGTCAGGTCAGGATTCTGTGCGACCAGAGCTTTCACCTGATCTACGCTGAGTTCCTGCTCTTTGCCAAGGCCGCGTGTTTCAATGCTGGATTCGGGAACACCCAAGCTAATCAAGAACTGCTTTGTGGTCGCGACACGGCGCTCGGAAAGGGCCTGGTTGTACTCGACCGATCCGCGCACGTCCGTGTGTCCGCTCAGAGTCAGGCGGGCACCCGGTTTGAGTTCAAGGTATCTCTTGAAGTCCGTCGCCAGAATCGTCAGAGTTCCCTTCTGGCTGGCTACAAGGCCGCCCTCGGGATTGTCGATCCTTGGCCGATCGGTCGGGAAGAAGATACTGTGCAGAGCCAGGCGAGCCTCAAGCTGTATCTGTTCCGGTGTGGGTGCCGGAGGCGGCGGTGGAGGCGGCGCGACGATGGTAACCATGGCGCTTGCAGTTGCGCTGTGGGCCTTGTCGTCAGAGACGTTGCAGGCGATTGATACTTCGCCGGGCGAAGCTCCCGTGGAATCATACGTAGCCGACGTGCCGGTACCGCTGATGGTACCGGATGGCGCCGAGTAGCTGTAAGTGAGTGGGCGGTTCTGCGGACTCACGCCTTGTGCCGTGATGACGCTCTTGTCCCCGGGGTTGATGGTGCTGGGGCTGGCCGAGCAACTGATGGTCGGCGGCTCGAAGGCCTTCACCGTAATCCCGGCCGAGCATGTGGCCGTCTCCCACGGCTTCAGCCCTTCCTTGCCGGCTTTGCCTTCTTTCACCGTCCCTGTCACGGTGTATTCGCCGGGCGGCAGCGCGCTGGTGTCGATCTTGGGGTTTGTGTCGTTGCCGGTCACGCCGGTGCCGGACCAGGTATAGATCACGTGATCCTTGGGGTCCAAGCCGCCCGGCGAAACAGTCAAGGTAACCGGGTCCCCGGGGAAGATCGTCTCCGGACTCGCCGTGCAGGCCAGCGTAATTGGCGCTGGCGGAGCAATCGATCCGGCATGGAACACGACTCCCGCGCTCAACCGAGCGGCGTTGATATTGGCGCGCCCGCCGTTCAGGACCGGACCCCAATCGGCATGCATGTACTCGTAGTCTGCCTGGAAAAGTCGGATCGCGAGGTGATGGTTGAACAACGGGGTCTCATAATCCATCCCGCCGCCCGCCGTCAAACCGGGCCCCCACTTGTAGGCCTCATGGTCGGGCCCATCCACCAATGCACCTCCCACCAATGCGTGCACGAATGGAGTGATGTTTCCATCCGGGAAACGTAGGATCAAGCCTCCGCCCACCGTCGTGAAGCCGTCGTCGTTCCCCTTGGTGCCGATGTTGCTGCCGTTTGCGCTTTGCTCTCCCCACTCGTGGACGGTAAACTCCGCCTGGACACCGACAAAGCGATTGAAGTAATAGGCTCCGCTCAGTATCCCGCCCACGTTCACGGCATCGTAATTAAAGGGAGCAGTTGTGCCATTCAATTGAGGAACCTGGACAGTTCCCTTGGGAGCGAGGTAGCTGTAGCCGAGAAAAATGTCCGACCGCGAAGGGCTATCGTTGCTGCTCGACCCTCGCGCTGCTGGTGCCGCCTGGCTGAACATCGCAGCCGGCAACATGATTCCTGATGAAATCAAGGCGAGAATACGGCCCACAATTTTCACAACACGAGTTTCCATGCGTTTCATCCTCCGCAGTTCGTCTAAGGGATCCAAAATGAAAGAGAAGCTCTCACCGACTAAAATTGCTCAGCGCGGTTCATCGTTCGGAACCCGGCGCTTCCGCGCAGCTTGCAGAGCGGTGGAGGCTTCCCCACAGCATCATTAAACATATCACGGGAGTTGCGGCGACAGCACATTTCTTTCAATGAGATGCTGCGTTAAAGCGTGGTCAAGGAACGGGGGTTACCGGCATGAATTACCTTGGTAACAATGCCCCAATACTGCGCTGATTTAGCGATTTTCTCCGCGAGTTGGCGCAGGACTCCGCGGGCATTTGAGCTCGAAGCGTAATCGCCTTGCCGCGTTACTCCGGTAGCCTGTCCCGTTCGTCTGCTTTCAAATTGAGGTGAGGAGAAATCAACTTAATGGTTCTGACAAGTTCTGATGTGAAAGGTGGAGCGTGAAACAAATGCTCCATGGTAGATCGCCGATTATTAATATGAGCAATTCGCTCTCCGAAGACCTTTTGGGCCGTTTTCCGTGCCAATTTGCGTAGAGCTGGCATGATGACGATGAGCTGACTGATCGTTTGTTTCAGCGAGATAGTTAGTTTAACGCGGCGGTGAGGGGCCCAGTCTTTTCGCACCACTTAGGCAAAATCCCCACGGGCCAACAGGGTGTGCGTTCTTGCAACCTGCAAAGGCCGGAAGTGTGTATAGAAGAACCCTGGCCTATGTTCTGGCCGTTTCGGTGGCTGAATCACACTCTCGGCGAAGAAGATTCGATGACCACAGGCGTTAGGTTCCAGTTTCCGAACTTCCCCACAAGGCGGAAACCACCGCAATGGGCAGGAATATTCCTCTCCTCGATAAAGCCGTTGCCCCTATCGATGGAACAGGCGGTCGGGCGGGTCGGTCCTAATTTCGCTCGGGCGCCCAAGGTCTGAAATCATAAGAGGCGCCGATGGTAAACCCGGTGGGGGTAAGGTCGTTATTTCCGAAGGTATGGTGCCAGAACTGGTAGTCATAATCGCCGCGGATCCAGATGTGTCGCCAAGCCCGGTACTCCACCCCTCCGCCAGGTGAAAAGACGGAAAACGTGTCATGCGAGTATGTTCCCGCGGGTGGAAAATCGATGCTTCCTACGCCTGCCAGATACTTGACGTAGGGACGGACGTTGAGATAGCGATTCCAAGTGTAGATTAACCCGCCCAGACCCGTGTCCTGACGCACCTTGGTTACTCCCGCGGGACGGCCAAAGTCGATGTCACGTCCTTCTGCTTCAACGCCCAAACCGTTCAGAACCGCCGGCAGCCGGTTGGGGAACCAGTCGGCCCAAGCGGAGATGCCTTCCATTCTTTTACCAGGCCCCCAATCGATGCTGAAATCGGAGAAACCGGCGCCAACGACGATCGGCACGCCACCTTGGATCGCCGCCGGGGAGGCTTGAGAATGGATGGGCAGGACCGCAGTTAGAATCAGCACCGCGAAAATGAGCTTAGAAGTGAGCTTCAAATGCATATTCTCTCCTTGAGAATCGACAAACGAACTCTCACCGAGATTCCCCCTCTCAGGGGAGATAAGCGAGAGCTATTCATCTCATTTCAGGATTCGCAAGGCAGAAGCCCAGCAGTATTGCCGCGAATTGCGGGTTGATTCTTGGGGCCGGCTTCCGTCCCTTTGGGCGCGTCATCCGGAACTCCCATTTTCTCCTGCAGATCTATGTATACGTTTCGACTAGCCTGTTGCTCTCTAATGTACACGTTCCACTCCAACGAATCGGCCTCAGTGCCATTAAAAGTCGACCTTCCTTTCCGGAAACCACGTGAGCTGAATCATGGTCGTGGTCACAGTTTGCTGGCCGGGTAGATAGACGGGTGCCTTCCAGTGCTCGTATGCGAAGTTCCCTTTAATCTCAAAGTCTCTGCCAACACGTTTAACTGCCTGGAAGTTGATATCGTTTAGAGTTGTCCCGCCGGGAATGAAATCCTTTGCCGCTTTTTGATCGCGCAGCCCAATCTGAATCCACTCATTTCCGCTCAGATGGTAAGTGATCCAGCCTTGGCCGCCCTTGTCCTCCCGGCC
>Ga0181518_10006102_pt1 | contig 10179 bp, 8 predicted proteins | sample PEATcosm2014_Bin_28_FD_119751 | JGI IMG/M metagenome (GOLD analysis project Ga0181518, IMG submission 119751) | Peatland microbial communities from MTU Mesocosm Facility, Houghton, MI, USA - PEATcosm2014_Bin01_60_metaG | ecosystem: Environmental > Terrestrial > Soil > Wetlands > Peat | place... | reverse complement strand
CTACCTTGCCGTTGGCCAAGCACTCGACAACCTGGTCCGGGAAATCGGTCTCGAAGTGGCGGCCTGAGGTTCCATGAAGGTAACGAGAACATAATTCTCGTTTCAAGGCCTCTTTCATGCTAGCGGGTCCAGTTCTTCGTCTTATGTTCGCCATGACCCTAGTACCCGTAACCATCCGGCCACCAATCGCATCAGATGAAGTAGTGCTGGTGTGATGCGTCCGGAGTGTGACCAGGAAAACTTTTTCATGCCAATATGCTTCCGCCGCCCACGGCGCACTATTCTGTACGGCCTCTTTGTTTTAGCTCTGGCCGCGCTGATGCCCGCGTGGGCGCAATCCCAGGACGGCTCCGGTAATTCGGCTAGCGCGGACGGCGGCGTACCGCCAGTGCTTCCCGCCCAGAATCCGCCGGATGCTACCAACCCCCTGCAACCGGAGAAGCAAGACAAGCGCGTCTTCGGCGTGTTTCCCAACTACCGGACCACGGACGGCAGCGTGCCGTTTCAGACGATCACCAGCAAGCAGAAGCTCACCATTGGCTTGAAGGACTCGTTCGATTGGCCCGTCTATCTAACGGGAGGTGCCTTCGCGCTCCTCTACCAGATCGAAAACCAAAACCCGTCGTTCGGACAGGGCATGAAGGGTTACGCGCGGCGATATGGCACGGCCTTGGCCGACCAAGTCATCGGCAATATGATGACGGAGAGCTTTATGCCGATTCTGCTGCACCAGGATCCGCGCTATTTCCGGATCGGCAAGCGCCGTAGTGGAAAGCTGTACCGGGCGGCTTATGCGGCGTCGCGTATTTTCATCAGCCGGACCGATAGCGGCGGCCAGCAATTCAATTACTCGGAATGGTTGGGGAATGCCGCGGCGGTCGCGATATCAAACGCCTACTATCCGGATACCCGCACCGTGGGAGACAACATCGAAAGGCTCGGGATTGCCTGCGCTACGGACGCTTTCTCGCAGGAGATGAAGGAATTCTGGCCGGATGTGAAACACTTTCTCTTCCACCGGCACGATCCCGATCCACCGCTACTGAGCACGCAGAGCGAATCGCATCCGGTCACTCACTGAGATTTGAATCCGCGCTGTAGCGCACGCTTCAGCGTTCAGCGGCGAACTTCAGTTCGCCGTTCTGTCGGCTGAAGCCGACAGCGGCACGCTGAAGCGCGCGCCACAACAGCAGCAAATTACGATTCGAGGGCGGCGTTCAAGGTAATCTTCGTGTTGAAGAGTCTGGAAACGGGGCAGCCGGCCTTGGCGTTGCCTGCCGCCGTTTCGAAGGCGGCCTGACTGGCGCCCGGGACCTTTGCCTTCAATTCGAGGTGGCTTTCGGCGATGGCGAAGCCGCTTTCGGTCTTCTCCAGCGAGATGGTGGCGGTGACGTCGATGCGCGCGGCGGTCAGGCCGGCGGCGCCCAGTTGCCCGGACAACGCCATGGCGAAGCAGCCCGCGTGCGCGGCGGCCAGCAGTTCCTCCGGATTGGTTCCGACGCCGTTTTCAAAGCGCGTCGCGAACGAGTATTGCGTGTTGGAAAGCACGCCGCTGGCGGTGGATACGGCTCCCTTGCCTTGCTTGAGATCGCCTTGCCAGACGGCCGATGCATTGCGTTTCATGAATCCTCCAAATGATATGATGCAGGAAACGGGGGACAGGAGTCAGAAGTCAGCCCAGCCACCGGCGACCGATTCCGCTACGAATTGTGGGGCGGGCAATTGTGCCCGCAGCCGGTTTTTCAGCCGGCTTGGCCGCCTGAAAGGCGTCCCCAGAGGGGACCCCAGGCCAACATTGGCCGCCCCACAACCAGCCTCCCGTGGAATCAGCGGGGGTTAGCGGGGAGTCACAGATCAGAAGTCAGAAGACAGAATAGCGCCGCTTCGGTCTTCCGAAGCCAGAATAACGCCGGCATCGGCCTTCTGCATTCCGACTTCTGTCTTCTGACTCCTGTCTTCTGCGTTTATCAGGGACCAGGCGGTGTCCCAGTCCGTGGGCTTGCCGAAGTAGTAGCCTTGCGCATACTCGCAACCGAGAACCTTTAGTTGGGCGAGCTGTGGCGCCGTCTCCACGCCCTCCGCAATTATGTCCATGCCCAGATTGTGGGCCAGCGCCACAATCGTGCGGATGATCTCCAGACTATCCGCGTCCAGGCCGATCCGGCTGACAAAGGCGCGGTCGATCTTGAGGGTCTGGACCGGCAAGTGTTGCAACTGGCTCAGCGAGGAGTAGCCGGTGCCAAAATCGTCGATATCCAGGCCGATGTGCATGTCTCGCAGGCGCGCCAACAGGGTTGCGACGGTGTCGGAGTTCCGCATCATGGTGCCTTCGGTGATCTCGAAGCTGAGACCGAATCCGCGGCCACCCGGCCAACACCGCCGCAGGATGCGCTCGATTTCGTCGATCGCACTCAATTCCGCCAATTGCACAGGGGAGAAATTCAAGTGCAGGGTCAGGGGGCCACCGGCGGGCAATGGCGCGGACCCCGGCGCCGTCTCCAGCCAGCGCTGCGTGTCCCGGCAGGCTTGCTCGAGGACCCAATACCCCAGCGGAACGATCAGCCCGGTCTCCTCGGCTACGGGGATGAATTCCAAAGGAAAGATCAGGCCGCGCAATGGATGCAGCCAGCGCACCAGGGCTTCAAATCCCGCAATGGCGCCGGTGCGAAGGTTCACAATCGGCTGGTAGTGCAGCCGTAGTTCGTTACGTTCCAAAGCCCGGCGCAAGTCGGTTTCCACCTGCAGGCGGCTGATGGCGCGGCGGCGCATGTTCGGTTCGAAGATCGCGAAGCGGGCTCTCCCTGCCGTTTTGGCGCAGTGCAGGGCCGTATCGGCGTCGCGCATTATGTCCTCCGCGCGTTCGTAGCCGCTGGCGCTGCCGGCGATCCCAATGCTGGCAGTGACGAAAACCTCCTGCCCATGCAGCAAGAAAGGCGCGCGGACCGCCGCGCCGATGCGTTCGGCCACCAGCACGGTATCGGCGGCTTGCCGGATATCATCCAGCAGCACAGCGAACTCATCGCCGGCCAGGCGCGCGACGCCGCAGTCTCCCTGCAGTCGCGCGACGGTGTCCGTGGCGCGCAGCCCGTCCCGCAGCCGTGCGGCAAGGGCCTTGAGCAACTGGTCCCCAGCCAGATGTCCGAGGCTGTCGTTGACATTTTTAAAGCGGTCCACCCCCAACAGGAGGACTGCGAACTCGCCCGCCGGGCGCCGTTTGGAGAGCTCGATCCGGCGCTCCAGCCGGTCCATGAAGAGCAACCGGTTAGGTAGACCTGTCAGCGGATCGGCAACCTTCGCCGCGGTAATGTCGGTCTGCGAGCCGGCCATGCGGATGGCCTCGCCGCTTTCATTCCACACCGCCAACCCGCGGCTCAGCATCCAGCGATAGGTGCCGTCCTTGCAGTGGACGCGGTGTTCGCAATCGAGTTGCGGGGTCTCCCGCCGGCAGTGCGCCCCCACGGCCGCCTGCCAGCGCGGGAAGTCGTCCGGATGCACGCGGCACAGCCATTCGTCGGGCCGGTGGCCGATTTCGCCGTCCTGGTAACCTAGCATCTCTTTCCATCGCGGCGAGAGATAGATCTCACTTTTCTCCAGGTCCCAGTCCCACAAGCCGTCGTTGGCGCCCCGCGCCGCACGGGCGTAGCGCTCCTCGCTCTCGCGCAAGGCCGCCGATAGTGCCTTCTGGGATAGAAGCGTCCGAATGCGCGCCAGCGCCACCGGCATGTCCACCGGCTTGGTGATATAGTCGTTGGCGCCCATTTGCAGGGCTTCCACAATGTTGGCGCTCCGACCTTCCGCGGTCACCATGATCACCGGAAGCTGGGTGGGGGAATACCGCTGGCGTATCTCTTGCAGCACTTCGATGCCGCTCATGCCCGGCATGCGGACATCCAGCAGCACCAAGTCCGGCGTTTGGTTCCGGATGGAGGCCAGCGCCTGGTTTCCATCTTCGGCCAGCGTCACCTCGAATCCCTGGCGCTGGAAGCAGCAGGACAGCATGTCCCGGTTGCTTTCTTCATCGTCCACGATCAGCAGCGCCATTTGTCTTCCCGTTAATAGATCGGCAATCTGGCGGGCCAACTCCACACCGTGGAGAAATTGAGACCGCTCCCTGACGGACCCAGAGGGTACCCCGGCTCGGTAAGCCTTGCGAAATCAGCGCGACTGGTACCGAGCCGCGACCGTCAGGGAGCGGTTTCCCAAAGGCCAACTCGCGGGATTCTACAATAGGATGAAGAACCCAGCAACCTCACGTGCCCGACACGCATCGCTCCTTCGTCTTCCACGATCCCAGCGGCAAGCGCTGGCGGCGCTTCCGCCGCGGCCTGCAGACCGGCGCCATCTTCTTCGGTATCCTGCTTGTGCTGTTCGCACTGAGTATGGCGATCAACCCGCAAATCCCGGCGCTGGGTCTGCCGCCGGTCGAGCATATTCCCGACCTGGGCGAAGTCCGCGCCATCATCCGCGGCGAGCGGCCCATGCGCAACGTTCCCTTCAAGCTGCGAAAGGCCGCGCGCAACATCAAGTACGTGCGGTCCGCCTCGCCGGTGCTGCACCCCAAGACCGCCGCGCGCGTCGAGACCAACAGCCCCATCGTGTTCGGCTTCTATGTGAACTGGGACCCGGGCAGCATGGTCTCGTTGCGCATACACCTCTCGCACCTGACGCACCTGGTTCCGGAATGGCTGATCCTGCGCAATGCCAAGGGCGATCTGGACGACCAGAGCGATCCCACCGCGATAGCCATCGCCGCGCAAGCCAAGCTGCCCATCCTCGCCCTGGTCACCAACTACCGCGATGGCTGGCAACCCGGCGATGTCCGCAAAATCCTGCACGACGCCGATGCCCGCGCCGACCTCGTCGATAACATTTACGGCAACCTCACCGAGCACCACTTTGCCGGCGTCAACATCGACTTCGAGGAACTCACGCCGCGCGACCGCCAGCCGCTGGTGGCCTTCATGCGCCAGCTCCGCGCGAAGCTGCAGCCCGCCGGTCTGCTGCTCACCGAAAGTGTCCCGATCGAAGACCCGGCATACGACCTCAAGCTACTGGCCGAGATCGACGATTATCTCGTGCCCATGGTCTATGACGAGCACTATCAGTCCGGCGAACCGGGACCGGTTGCGTCGGAAGCCTGGTTCCAAAAGCAAATCGATCGCCTGGGCCAGATCGCGCCGGCCGAGAAGATGGTGATCGGCGTGGGGAATTATGGTTACGACTGGACGATCGGCGGCACAGGGTCCGCCGAGACTAAATTCGGCGAGGTCATGTCCCAGGCGGCGGCCAACCACTCGGCCGTCGAGTGGAATGCCAGTATGGCCAATCCGGTGTACCGCTACCAGGCCGGCGGGCGGCAGCACGAAGTGTGGTTCCTGGACGCGGTCACCGCCTTGAACCAGGTGCGCGGCGCGGCGGCCGGCGGCTTCCGCGGCGTCGCGCTGTGGCGATTGGGAGCCGAAGATCCGGACCTGTGGAAGGTGCTCCAAACCAATACCTGGCCCGCCGCGGACTACGATTCCCGGCAGCTATCGGTGCTCAGCGCGCAAAAATCGGTGAACCAGTATGGCAATGGCGATGTCCTGCGGATCGTCGAGACGCCGCATGATGGCAGCCGCCGGATCTGGCGCGATGCCGGTGGCCGCTATGCCGAGCAGTACGGGCAGTTGCCGTCATACTACGTGATCGAATCGAGCGGCGGCACGCATGCCAAAGGGCCAGCCGGCAAAGTCCTGTGCCTCACTTTCGACGATGGCCCGGATCCCCGGTACACGCCCGCGATCCTCGACATTCTGCGCAGCCACGGCGTGCGCGCGACATTCTTCATCATCGGCGCCAATGCCGACCAGAACATCGGTTTGGTCAAGCGCGAATATGCCGAAGGCCACGACATCGGCAACCACACTTACACGCATCCCAACATCGCGCTGGTTTCCGAGGAGCGCGCCGCGCTGGAGCTGTCGACCACCCAGCGCATTATCGAAAAACGCGCTGGGCGTTTCGACCGTGCTGTTCCGGCCGCCCTACAACGCCGACAGCGAGCCGCAGACGCCCGAGGAGATCCTGCCGGTGCTGCGCGCGCAGAAGGCCGGCTACGTGACGGTGGGGGAGCGCATCGATCCGCGCGATTGGGTGAAAGGAGTTTCAGCGGATGAGATCGTGTCCGACATCCGGGACGAACTGCAGTCCCCCGAGAACCCCGGCCACGTCATCCTGTTGCACGATGCCGGCGGCGACCGCTCAGCCACCGTGGCCGCCCTGCCGCGCATCCTCGACAGCCTGCAGTCGCAAGGGTACCGATTCGTGCCGCTGAGTGAACTGCTGGGCCAAACCCGCGCGCAACTCATGCCTGCGCCTTCGGTCGAGGAGATGCGCTGGGCGCGCATCGAGGGCGGCGCCTTCGACTCTCAGGGAACGTTCAAGAAGATGGTGGGCATGTTGTTCCTATGGGCCATTTACCTGACGCTGGGCCGCTCGCTGTTTTTCGGCGGTCTCGCGGTGGCGCAAAAGTGGCGCGCGCGGCATGCCCGCTTCGACGCCGCTTTCCATCCGCCAGTCTCGGTGGTCATCGCCGCGTATAACGAGGAGAAGGTGATTGCGCGCACGGTCGACTCGATTCTGCACAATGGCTATGACGATCTGGAACTGGTGATCGTCGACGATGGCTCTACGGACGCCACGCTGGAAGTGCTGCGGCGGAACTTCGGCGATCGGGCCAACGTCCGCATCCTCTCGCAGCCCAACGGCGGCAAATCGGTGGCGCTCAACAACGCCATCGCCCACGCCCGTCACGATATCCTGATCGCGCTGGATGCGGACACCATCTTCCGCGCGGGCACGATTGGGAAGCTGGTACGGCACTTCGCCGATCCGGCTGTGGGCGCGGTCTCCGGCAACGCGCGCGTGGGCAACCGCAACCGCTGGATCACGCGCTTCCAGTCGATCGAGTACATCTACGGTTTCAACCTGGATCGCCGCGCGTTGGACATGCTGAACGCCATCACGGTGGTGCCCGGCGCGGTGGGCGCCTGGCGCAAAGAGTTGATCCTGAGGCTGGGCGGATTCGGCGGCGACACGCTGGCCGAAGATACCGACCTGACCCTGAAGATTCGCCGCGCGGGCTACCAGATACGCTACGAAGAGCAAGCCGTGGCCTTCACCGAGGCGCCCGAAGACACGCGCGGGCTGGCCAAGCAGCGCTTCCGCTGGGCGTTTGGGACCTTGCAGGCCGCCTGGAAACACCGCGACGCGCTGTTCGTTCCCAAATACGGAACGCTCGGTTTCGTGGCGCTGCCCAGCATCTGGATTTTTCAGGTGCTGCTTGCGGCGCTCTCGCCTTTCGCCGAGCTGGCCATGATTATCGCGCTGTTCGCGGGCAACTGGCGCATCGTGCTCGTGTTCTATCTCGGCTTCTTCGTGCTGGAGCTTCTTACCGGCCTGCTGGCCTATGGGCTGGAAGGCGAAAAGCCCTGGGACCTGGCGCTGTTGTTCTTTCAGCGCGTCTATTACCGCGAGCTGATGTACTATGTGGTGGCCAAGTCGCTGATCTATGCGGTGCGCGGGCGCGTGGTGGGCTGGGGTAAGCTGGAGCGGCGCGCGACGGTCGCGGGAGTTTAGCGTAGAATCTCAGATAAGACCGTCGAGGAGTTCGTGGAACTGCCGGAGATAGAGGGCGAAAAGAAGGAGCTGATTCACGGAGAAGTGGCTGATGTGCCGCTCGGCGACGAACCCGCTCACGAACACGCGAAAGCGAACCTGATTGCAATCCTGGTGGTCTGTCTGCATGAACACCGCGACGGACAAGTATTCGCTGGCTCCCCGTACATTCTGGACGATTACAACTGCTTGGCACCTGACATAAGCGTGCTGAACAGCGAGCGCCTGAAGCGGGGGATCGACGATCTGTTTTGCGGTGCGCCGGACCTCGCCATCGAGGTGGTGTCCTCCGACTTGGCCGAACGCCTGCACACCAAAATCCGGCTGTATCTCAAGCAAGGTAGCAAGGCCGTTTGGGTCGTCTATCCGGAACAGCGCATCATCCAAATTCACAGCCCAAACGGCGATGGTGTGACGCTCGAACAAGATCAAGTCCTGGAAGGGCGCAATGCCTTGCCCGGCTTCAGCACTCCCGTCAGCGCCCTTTTTGAGGGGCTGTAGGAACAGCGTATAATCTCAGGTATGAGCACCACGACGGCGCCGATGACGGCCGAGGAGTTCCTGACGTTGCCCGATATTGAGGACCAGCGGGTCGAACTGATGGAAGGAGAGGTGGTTGACATGCCGAGTGGCGGGCCCGCTCACGAACGCGCGAAAGCGAATCTTAATCGAATCCTGGACCGTTGGCTCGATCGGCACGGGGCTGGGCTACTCTATAACGAGTCGGGGTTCCGGCTGGATGAACGTATCGTTCTCGTGCCGGACCTGAGCGTGCTAGGCAACGAGCGCCTCAAGTGTCGCCTCGATGAGCAGCTTCGCGGTGCCCCGGACCTTGCCATTGAGGTGGCGTCTTCCGAAACAGCGGACCGCCTGCATTCCAAGATCCAGATGTATCTTAAGCACGGCAGCAAGAGTGTTTGGTCGATCTTTCTGGGGGCTCGAACGATTCAGATCAACCATCCCAACGACACCATTACGCTGGAATTTGACCAGACTCTCGAAGATCCCGACGTGCTGCCCGGTTTCAGCACTCCCGTCAGCGCGATCTTTGAGGGGCTATAGGCGCAGCCTCAACCGGCGGGACCACCGGTGGGACCGGCATCTCCGGCGGCTTGCAAACGCCGATCGACACCGAAAATGCCGCAATGCCGCGCCACCCGCTGCCCGCGCGCCGCTCGATGCGGTACGACTTGGTGGCGGCATCCGCCCGCAGGCGCCAGTCCGCATCCGCGCTCCCGCCCGCGCGCTTCATCTGGATGGGCTGCTGGTTGGTCTGGCGCAGCATCCAGGTCTCGCCAGCATTGGGCGTTTCATACAACTCGTAGCGGCCGGATTCGCCCGTCCGCCCGCGATCGATCACCATGCCGCCGTTGGTGCGCGAGCCGAACCAGAATTGCAGGATGGAGCCGAACTGCGGCTCCGCGAAGATAGGGTGCGCATGCCATGTCTTGCCGCCGTCGGCAGTGGACAGCAGGAACGGATCGCGCGGCAACGGATGCTGCACCTCGCCGGCGACCCAGCCGTTCTCGAAATCGATGAATTGGATGCGATCGAGGCCCGCCAGGCGGAGGCGCTCGTACGGCTCGCGCCAGGTCTTGCCGGCATCGTCGCTGGCCAGCAGCACCGAAGAGAGCGTCGTCGTAGACGAGTGGATGTTGCCCGTTGCAAAGATCCGATTCCCCACCGCCTGCACGGACGCAAGCTCCAGAAATACGGGGCAGGGATCGTCGATCGTGCAGCTCAAACCGGCCAATCGGATGTCTTCCTCCGCGCAATGGTAGTCCACGATCATGGGCTTGCCGGTATTCTGCAGAGGCGGGTTTTCCGCGGCTTGTTCAGTCTGCGCCGCCGCGGCGCCCGCGACACACAGGAAGACCGCTCCCAATGCGATCAAGAGCCTCATGCTTCCCGATTGTATCTCTTCGTAAATGTGCGAAAAGCTACAATCCAGATATTATTCCCCTGTAACCCTGCTTGAGAGGCCGTCGCCTTCTCGACAAATCCCCGTTACGATAAGCGGGCGCACTCACCCCTTTCACCCAAACGCGCCCGCTTTTTATTGAGCCTCGCAAAGTGCCGTGACAGCCTTGGTGGGGCAGGCTCCCAATGAGGTTTCCCTTTCCGACGAAACTGCGCTGCAAAGTGGGGCAGGGCGCCGGTCCTGCGGCCGACGTCCACGTCGGCCTGCGGGTGCTGGAGTACCCTGCGCAGACCCGGAGGTCGCGTAGCGGCAAGCCGCAAACGGGCGGCGGAAGGGGGCGGCCTGAGCGGCCGCCGCAGGCTGGGAGCGTGGCTGAAGCCCGCGCCACAAACTGCTTTCGTTTAGTGGTCGCGCTCGGTGACCAGCTCCGTCACGCTGTACAAGGCGCGTTGATAGGGTGAGTCCGGGAATTCGCCGATGATGATGCCGCGCGCCTTCTCCGTGAATGCCTGGGCGCGCTCCTTCACGCGCGCGATGCCCTGGTAGCGTTCGACCATTGCCAGAATCTGCGGGAACGGCACGCGATCGTAGTTCCGGTCGCG
>Ga0181518_10006096_pt1 | contig 10186 bp, 8 predicted proteins | sample PEATcosm2014_Bin_28_FD_119751 | JGI IMG/M metagenome (GOLD analysis project Ga0181518, IMG submission 119751) | Peatland microbial communities from MTU Mesocosm Facility, Houghton, MI, USA - PEATcosm2014_Bin01_60_metaG | ecosystem: Environmental > Terrestrial > Soil > Wetlands > Peat | place... | reverse complement strand
CCAACCTGATAAAGACGGCCACCGGAGACTATTACGTGTGGGTCAACGATGAAAGCGACCACGGCCCGCAACGCTGGCATCTTGTGAACGGAAGAAACATCCGCGAACAGATCGGCAGCGGCCCCTTGGGCGGCACGATCACGCTAACCAACCAGAATTATGGCTTTCCCGCCGGAGTTGCCGGCAAAGGGGGCAATCAAACGGCGGAATTGTGGTGGCTGCCTGTGCCGGGCGCGGCTTTCTACAACATTTACTACTCACTGATGAACGGCGGGCCTTACAGCATTCCCGCCGGAAGCACCACAAACCTGGATTATGTTATCGGCGGATTGACAAACGGACAAACCTATTACTTTGCCGTCACGGCGATACAGGCGGTGGAAGGGATTCCCTCCGGGCAGGTGGCCATCACTCCATTTGACACCAGCCAGTCCGTGCTGTGCGCGGGTTCGATGTCTGAAGGCGGACAACTTACGCCGATTGTGGAGGTAAGCACCAACCCCCCGACAGCCGGACAGCCCGGCTACATTGGCGAACTGCATCTTTCCGGGTTGTTGGATCCGCGCGAACTGGACTATTACGGCTTTGGCAACCTGGAGAATGAAAGTGTGGGCTGCGACGGCTACCTTCTTTATGACTGGGAAGGCTACGGAACGCGACTGACGAATATGGCCGCCTCAATCACAGTTGAGGCAGGTCCCGGCTGGCATGGGGTTACCAACCTGACGCGACAATATGAAGTGGGCACGGTATTGGGAGTCAATTGCGGATGGGCGGCGTCCAACGCGCTTGCCTCACTCAACATTTTGGTGAGCGACACCAACTTTCATTTCCTGACGGTTGTCAGCCCGGCCCAGTACAATAATCCGAGACAGTTCAGTTTGCAGCTCACCTCAACCAACGGAGCGTCCGCGGTGTATAACGTGAATGAAAGCATTGGTTACTCGCATGTCTTTCAATATCTATTCAGCGGCAACGCTACGTTATACGCGGATGCCGGCGAGGGTGGAACCAATGCGATTGTCCAATCTGTGTTTCTGGATGATGCGCCGGTGACCTCTCTCCCGGCATCGCTTCCGTCCAGCATGTTGCCGGCCCTGACCGGGGCGGCGATGCCGGGCAACGGCGCTTTTCAGTTTTCCTTCAGCAACATGGTTTCCCAGTCCATCACTGTGTTGAGCACGACCAACCTGTTGTTGGCGCCGGCCAACTGGACGGTGGTCTGGGGGCCGTCCAATGTCGCTCCCGGGCTGTTCCAGTTCACGGCACAACCGGCGGCCGGCGGTGTGCCGGGCTTCTACATGCTACGCTCGCCATAGGACCGATGGCCGGGGCAGGGACGCGGATGGGCGGGATGGGACAGATAGTACGTATGGGAAGTATAGGACGCCAATTCGGGCTTGTTTGGCGGTGGAGCAACCGCTCTATTGCTAATCATTGCAGGCGGCTGAAAGTGTCTTGGAGGATCTGCCAGTCTTTTTTGCCGGCGACTTTTTTTTGCGCGGCGGCGATGAGGCCGGCTTCAAGCCGGTTCTTGGTCGGCCGGCCGGATTTGTAGAAGATGCCGAAGTAGCCCGGAAACGGGGCGTCGGCCAGTTTGTAGGCGGCCACTTCGTCGGTGACATCGTGGCCCGCGGGAACGGGATTGAAAGCGCCGCCTTTGCGGGGGTTGGAGGGGTCGAAGGCGCCTTCGTAAAACTCCACGCATTCGCTGAGGCATTCGATGACGCTGAAGCCCTCGTGGTCCAGGGCGGCTTCCATCATTTGCAGGAGATGATTGGGATTGGTGTGGGTGGCGCGGGCGACAAAGGTCGCGCCGGCGGAAATCAACTGCTTCATGGGGTTGACCGGCTGGTCCACCGCGCCCGTGGTGTCGGTCTTGCTCTGGAATCCTATGGGGGAGGTGGGGGAGGTCTGTTTCTTGGTCAGGCCGTACACCCAGTTGTCCATCACGACGCAAGTCAGGTTGATGTTCTTGCGGGCGGCGTGGTTGAGGTGGTTGCCGCCGATGGAAAAGAGGTCGCCATCGCCGCCGAAGACAAAGGGGTGCAGGTCGGGGCGGCTGAGGGAAATGCCGCTGGCAAAGGGGAGGGAGCGCCCGTGAATGAAATGGGCGCCGTAGGCCTGGACGAAATAGGGAAAGCGGCTGGAGCAGCCAATGCCGGCGATGGAGACGATTTTCTCGTGCGGGATGTTGCGCTTTTCCAGCAGCTTGAGATAGAGGGCCAGAACGGAAAAGTCGCCGCAGCCGGGGCACCAGGTGGGGTGGTCGCCGGACAGGTCCTTTTTGGTGAGGGGCTTGCGTCCGGGTTCGGTCGCGGGCGCGGCGGGAGCGGGGCCGGGTGGGGCGGCTGGCGCGGGCGGCGCCGGGGGCGCTTCGAGGGTGATCTGGCTCATAAATGGCGTGTCGTTGTTTAACTTATACTTGACTCTGTTGAAATTGCGGATTGCGCGCGCCGCCGGCGGCGGCGCTCCCGGCCCGCTGGAGAATTTCCCGCACGCGCCAGGTCAGGCCGTCGGTCTTGTTGAGGCCCTGGATTTTGGGATCGCAAAAACGGGCGCGCAACAGGCCGGCCAACTGCCCGTATCCGTAAAGGCCCTCGTCGTTGAGTTCGACGACGGAAACGCGGTTGAAGCCGGAAAAAATGTTCTCCAACCCCGGCGGCAGCGGGTTGATGTGGCGGATGCTGACGGCGGAAACGCTGTCGCCGGCGGCGCGCGCGCGGTCCACGGCTTCGCGCAACGGCCCCTGGGTGGAACCCCAGCCGACCAGGAGGAGGCTGCCTTCGGGCGCGCCATAGACTTGGGGCGCGGGCAGTTCGGCGGCGAGGTCCTGGAGTTTGCGGCGGCGTTTGGCGGTCATTTCCGCATGGAGCTTGGGCGACGCGGTGGGATGCCCCATTTCATCGTGTTCCAGACCGCTGGCGACCGGGTATCGGCCGCTCAAAATGCGGGTTCCGGCGACCGCGCGGGGCGTGACGCCGCCGGGGACGTCAAGGTCGTAAGGGGTGTATTCGGCGACGGCGCCGAGGTTGGGCGAAATGTCCTGGCAAATTTTTTCCAGGTCCGGCTCCGCGAAGGCTTCAATGCGGGTGGCAATGGCCTGGTCGCTCAAGAGGACGACGGGGACGTTGTATTTGCGGGCGATGTTGACCGCCTCGATGGCGGTGTAGAAACAATCTTCGACGCCGGCGGGGGCGAGGACGACGCGGGGGGCGTCGCCGTGGCTGCCCATGCAGGCGATGTTCAAGTCGGATTGCTCGACACTTGTAGGCATGCCGGTGGAAGGCCCGCCGCGCTGGACATCAATGACCACGAGGGGGATTTCCGCCATGACGGCCCAGCCGAGGGCCTCCTGTTTGAGGGAGATGCCCGGGCCGCTGGAGCCGGTGACGGCGACGCGGCCGGCCCAACTGGCGCCGATGGCCATGGAAATGGAGGCGATTTCATCTTCGCACTGGACAAACGTGCCGCCGTACTTGGGGAGTTCGCGCCGGAGCAATTCCATGACTTCCGACCAGGGCGTGATGGGATAGGCTGCGCCGAAGCGGACGCCGGCGGCGATCAAGCCGTAAGCCAGGGCCTCGTTGCCGGTCATCACCACCTGCGGGACGGTCCGGTTGCAGGATTGGACGAACTGGAAGGTCTCGAGGATGTTGCCGGGGGAATAGCCGCAGCCGGCGTGGAAAGCCATCATGGCATTCTTGACAACGCTCTCGTCCTTGCCGCCGAAACGCTCGGAGATGAGGCGTTCGAGCTTGGGGGCGTTCAACTCAAAAATCCGGGCCACCAGGCCCAGGGCGAACAGGTTCTTGCCCTTGTCCTTGCCCGAGCCGCCGATGGCTTCGATGGTGCGGCTGGAGATGGGCACGGCCAGATGGCGGTATTGTTGTTCCCACTCCGGGTTGGGCTGGACGTGGTCGGAGTCGTAAATAATGATGCCCCCCTTGCGCACCGAATGCGCGTGGCTTTCGTAGGAATGCTGATAAAAGGCCATCAGGACATCCGCCTCGTCGCCGGCGCTGAGGACTTCGCCCGAACCGATGCGCACCTGGAAAATGGAGGGGCCGCCGGAAATGGTGGAAGGGATGGTCATGAAGGTCATTACCTCCTGGGCGCTGCGGCCGGCCAGGCGGGCCAGGAACCCGCCGATGGCTTGGATGCCGTCCTGCGAATTGCCCGCAAAGCGGATGACCACCTCCGAGATTTTCGTCACTTTGGGCGCGTCCGGCGGCGGGCCGGCCGTTGCGATGGCATCACTCATGTTGATCAGCAGTTAAAGTTCAGTCAAATCAGCTTCGCCGCGAGGAGAAGGACAACTTTTCAAACCGCCGGCTGCGAGGCGGGCGGTCATTTATGAAATAAGATAACATGGCGATATAAGGATGTCAAATGATGCGGTTTTTGCGTAAGTGCCTAAAGGCCAACGACTTGCGATGGAAACGGCGCGCTGCCGGGTGGTTATTATCAAAAGTATTAGTGCCGTTAATTGAAGTGGCGGGGCATGATAAGCGCGCCGTCCGCCCCGGGCCGGGCTGTGGACTGGAGTGATGGAGTAGTGGAGTGGCGGAGTCCTATTCTTCCTATTCTTCCCAGTAAAAGCGGACGCACTGGATCTGGCTGCTGTTTTGAGTGGCACGGCTGACGATGCCGATGAAAGTGCGTTTGACGTTGTTGACTTCGGCAACCACATGGACCTCGAAGACGTAACTGCGCACGTCGCAGTAAGTGGCCATTCGGGCGGCCGCGCCGCCGGCCATGGGCGCGCCTGGAACGCCGCCGGGCATGGCCCCGCCCGGAGGCTGCGCGCCCCCAGGCACAATGCCCCCGCGCGGCATCATCCCGGGCGGCACAGGCCCGGGCGCCGGGCCGCCGGGCAGGCCGCTGTTGAGTTCCATGACGGAATGGAAAGGGACGTCGTCTTCCGTGCCATCCATGCCGTCCGGCCCGGCGCGCTGTTCGATGATGCGCTGGGCGGTGTTGGCGTCCATGCCGGGCAGGAGTTGGAGGGTTTTGGCGGAGGCGGTGTTGATGTTGAGCCTGAGGCCAAAGGGGGAAAAAAGTTCGACGAGGCCGACCGGGTTGGGGACATTGTCGGCTTCGTTGGCGAAGCGGCTCTTGGTGGAGCCGGGGGTGTGATCGAACGCCTTTTTTTGGTAGGCTGCCGGGGGATGGTTGGTGGAGTTGGAGCCCCAGTAGATTTCCGGGGTGATGCCCCGGATGAGCAGCAGTTCGGAGATGTCGTCTATCGGCCCCCTCTTGCAATAGTAAGGTGGATTCAACCGGCCGTACCATTCGTCTTTGGCGCCGTTGATCCGGGCGTCCGGGGCGGGACTGACCCAGTCTATCATCGAATCAATGATCGTGCCAGCTTGGGTGGGATCGGTGACGCCGGCTTCGGCGAGGGCCTTTTGCAAGATTTCCATTTGGGGCGCGGCTGGATTGAGCAGGAGGTTGATGTCAAATTTGCGCTCCATGTCGGTGATGGTGACGGAGATTTTTCCGCTGCCGAGGGGATAATCGGTGAGCGAGAATTGAGGGACGTCGTTGCTGCACGGAGAACTGCCGCCGGCCCAGAACTGGTTCAGCGCGTCAATGTCCTGCTGGTCCGGGCACTTCATGGCCAGGGCGTAGCGGGCCAGTTCGACGCCGGAACGGCCCATCCATTCCAGTTCCACGTCATAATCGGTGATCTGCGCCAGGCGCATCTCCACCGACATGGAGTAGGCAAAGGCGGCGACAATGACGGAGAGGGCGAAAATGACCAGCATCACCAGCATCAAAGCGATGGCGTGCGGGGGCGGGGGATGGGGGTGTTGTGTTTTCAATGGGCCAGAGTGTTTGGCACGACCACCCGGGAAATGATCTCCACCGGCATCCTCGTGTCGCGCGCCGAATGGCCGGTCCCGATCGTGATGCGGATCATGGGCGGGACTTCATTGGTCTTGAGGAACTCGGTCATCCAGTCATCGTCTTTGGGCGACCAGAACTCCAGAACAAAGGCGCTGACATCCCGGGCGAGGACGATGGACTTGGGCGGAAAATCATCGTTGGGGATGGCCAGCAGCGGGTACTGGGTCATGACCAGGTTCAATTGGTTTTGGTTGATGGCGTCCTTTTCCACATCGAAAGTCACGCGCCGCATGACCGCGTCGCCGAAATAATCCGAGCCGAGAAAGGAAGCGGGCAGGCGGGCTGCGAAGCTGACGGAGGCGAACTGAGGCTCCGAGGTGTCGGCGATGAAAGCATAATAGCGGATGTTCTTGGCGGAGATTTCCAGGTTGTTGAGCGAGTCTTCAACGGCGCGCATGCTCGTGCGGGCGCGCTGGGCGGCGGCGGCCGCGGCCTCGCCGACCCGCGCGCCGCTGAGGATGGACTTCCAGCAGGCCATGATGCTGCCCATCATCAACATGAACAGGGTGATGGCCACCATGATCTCCACCAGCGTAAAAGCGCGGCGGCACGGCGCGAAAGGGGGATTGGGCGGTTTCATGGGCGGGTTCAGAACCTTTTCGCTGAATCGGGCCGGAAAAGGAGGATGCTCATGGTGGAATATACCTTGTCCTTCTGATAAACAATCACGTCCACTTGAAACAGGCCATTGGTCAGGATCTCACGGGGAGTGAGTTCCCACCGGTAATCGGGATAAATTTCGCCGAAATCGCCGGTTTGGGTCGCCTCCTCCAGCTTGTTGGTGAGAGTCAACTTGGCGACGGCCATGCCGGCGGTGGGGGCGTTTTTCTGCAAAATGGCCGCAGCGTGGATGCAGTTGCTCACGACGCCCAAGAGGGAAAACATCGCCAGGAAGAAGATCGCCGAGGCGATCATCACTTCCAGCAGCGTGAATGCCGCCATCCGAAACCGGCCGTTCTTTGCGCGCGCTTTCATTTTGATGTCGTCAGATCCGCCAGCGCCGTCACCGGGTCAAGCCAGAGGGTGCAGAGCGAGCCGTCCTTGTCGTTGCGGATGACAATGGTGAAGTCGTCGCTGGTGCCTTTGGGAAAAAAGCGAACGACGACCCTGTCGTCCTGGTCCCGGTCCATGTCATTGACGGAGATGGCCTGGAAGCTCACATCCGCGGGAAGGGCGGTGAGGGGAAAGGCGCCCGGGGCTTCAAAGGTGCCGTCCATCGGCCGGATGATGAGTTCCTGCGGCTTGGCATTGATAATGGCGCCGCCGCGGGCTTTCTGGCAGGCTTCGAGCAGATCGGACTGAGCCTTGCGCATGCCTTCCTTATGCACGGCTTTCACAAACGCCGGGACGCCCATTGTTAAAGTCAGCCCGATGATGGCCAGCACGATCAGGATTTCAATCAAGGTGAATGCGCCGCCGCGCGCGGGGCTGGAGCGGGCTGAGAATGGAGGCATGGCGTTCATCGGACTTGGATGCTGGCGGTGATGGAGAAAAGGGCGGAAAGAATGGCGATGAGCAGGAAGCCGACGCCAACAGCCATGACACAGATGATGATGGGCTCGATCATGTTGGTCATCACGCGCAGGCCGATGGTGAGCTGGCTCTCGTAGGTGTCGGCCAGGTTGCCCAGCGCGCCCGGCACATCGCCCGTCTCCTCGCCGATCTTGATCAAATCCACCATCAGTTGCGGAAACACTTTGCTGCGGGCCAGCGGTTGGGCGATGGTTTTGCCGTCGGTCACTTCCTGCCGGGTCTTGGCGATGGCCTGCTTGAGGATGCGGTTGGGGACAATTTGCTCGGTAATCTCCAGGGCGTTCAAGACCGGGACGCCGTTCTGGAGGAGGGTGGAGAGGGTGCGGGAGAACTGGCCGAAGAGATGAAGCCGCACGACCTTGCCCACAATCGGCACGTTCATTTTCCACTGGTCAATCTTGACCTTGCCCTCTTCGGAGGCGCGGAAGCGATTGAAGAGGATGAACGCGGCAAAGAGGAGCAAACCCATCAGCCACGCCCAATGCTTGATGAAATCGTTCAGGCCGATCAAAATCCGGGTGGCCAGCGGGAGCGGGACATTCAGCCCCTCAAACAGCTTCAAGAAAGCGGGCAGCATGACGGTCATGAAAAAAATGGAGATGCCAATGCCGACACAGCAGACAAACGCCGGATAAATGAGGGCGGAAGTGAACTTGGCCTGGACCTCGGAGAAACGCTCGAAATGGTCCCCCATGCGGCGCAACACCTCGACCAGCGCGCCGCTTTGCTCGCCGGCGCGGACCATGTTGATGTAAAGATCGGAGAAGACGACCTTCTGTTTGGCCATGGCCTCGGAGAGGCCCTTGCCTTCCATCACATCCTGCTTGAGCTGGCGGCTGACCTCCGACGGGATGCCCTTGGTTTCCAGGTGCGTCATGCTTTCCAGGGCCACCGTGAGGGGCATGCCGCACTTGAGCAAATTGGCGAGTTGATTGGTGAAGGTCGCCAATTCCTGCAACTTGGGTTTCCGCTGCTTTTGCAAATGCTGGCGCAGCGTGGGCGGCAGAAACTCCGTCCAGGACGCGCTGGCGATGCCCGGTTTCCCAGCGGCCCCGGCGGCGGCGGCGGCCCCTTTGGGCATGTCCACCGCGATGGGGAACAACCCCAGACGCTCGATTTGCGTCAACGCAGCCCCCCGGTCGGCCACTTCCAGGATTCCCGTGACCACTTCACCCGAACGTTTTCGGGCCTTGTAATTGAATTGCGCCATAGCTGTGCGGCCAACGCCGCCGGTTCACCTCTATTAACCCGCCGAATCGGGAAAGTTGCAAGCTGTTTTCAGGCCCAAGCGGCAGGCCCGATTCGTGAAGGCCCGGAGGTGCAACCCGCAATCCGCAATCCGCAATGCGAAAAGGCAGTTGTGAATGAGCGAATCAGTGAATCAGCGAGTGGAAATGCAGAACTCACCGGCTCACTGACTCCAGACTCACTGACTGCTCCCGCCAATTCGCAATCCGCAATCCGCAATGGGTGGTCAGTTCCGCCGCCCGGCCAGGGTCAGATAGACCTGCTCCGGCGGCGCGGGGGGGATGGAGGGCCAGCCCACGGCCCGATCCACCACCCGCCGCATCTGCGCGAACCACCATTGCGCCCGTTGCGCGCGGCGGCGCCGGAGCGATCCCCGGTTCCGCCTCCCGGCAAAGCCGAGTTCCAGTTGGTTGACTTGACGGTCTTCGATCTCATTAGTATTGCGCATAACTATTTTTCCTTTCGTTATGCGCGCCACTTTACCCGAGGCGGTTGGACAAAGGCTGTCCAACCAAAAATATTTTCCAAATTATTTTTGATCAGTCTGATATTCTCCCCCCTCCGCGACAGCGGAAAACAATGTTGACACCCCAAATGCGGCCTTTGCCTTTCCTGAATGCCTTTAACTCTCCTGGTGGTGAGGGCGGCGGATTCCATGTTGCGAAGGGCAAAACGGGCGCAAGCTGGAAACCGGCGGCTTTACGACCAGGCTGACTATGGGGCTTCGGCGAGTCTGGGCCGTTTGAGGCGTAGCTCTTGAAAAGGGGAATCAAACGGCTCAGTCTCGGCGAAGGGGGAGCGGCTAAAAACCGGGAAAAGTATCATTTGAAAGGACTGACGCCGGCACGAGGGAGCGCCACCGGGGGGAGCCGAGTCTGAGACGTTTGAGGCGTCGTCTTTTAAGGGGAATCAAACGGCTCAGTCTCCGCGAAGGGGGAATGTATTACCTTCTGTGTTTCTGGTTGCTATCTGGCGCTATCGGACTGGAACATCGGCACCCTGACTCCCCTCATTGCTCTTTCGCAGCCTCCAACGAAAGAACATTCCGCACAAGCCACCCAAAACACTCGGCAGCAAGAAAAAAACAAAATAAGGAATGGCCCAGTATATACAAGCTTGAGCATAATAAACCATTGGGTGCCCAAATGCCGGTTTCTCAGCGACAGAACCAAAAAATAGGCACAGAAGCAACACGATTGAGACACCCAAGCACATGGTCAGGCCAATAAAGACACCACAGGAAGTTGGTTTTGTGAACCAACCAATAATTCCGCAGAGAACAAAAATTGGTGCGCTGAGGATTAAGAGCTGTCTCAATACAAAGATGTAGTTAATATCGACCATGGGGCTTTACCACGTAAAAGTAGCAAGTGCCGGGCGTGGATCAAGATCCAACAGGCCCGAAATGACACCCTGCTGAGAATCCCAAACTGTGCTTCCGTTTACAGTTACGTTATACGACGGATATGTTTCATTCTTGCCATCCAGGCTT
>Ga0181518_10006095_pt1 | contig 10186 bp, 7 predicted proteins | sample PEATcosm2014_Bin_28_FD_119751 | JGI IMG/M metagenome (GOLD analysis project Ga0181518, IMG submission 119751) | Peatland microbial communities from MTU Mesocosm Facility, Houghton, MI, USA - PEATcosm2014_Bin01_60_metaG | ecosystem: Environmental > Terrestrial > Soil > Wetlands > Peat | place... | reverse complement strand
CGAGGTAGATTTCAAGGGCGCTGGTCATGACTGCCGGGAATGATTGTGAAAATTCGGGCGCGTGTCCAAGCAAAATTTTGTGTTTGTGTGCAAGCCCCGGATGCCACACTTTAACGGCGTGCCAAAACCGGTCATGGGTCGAAAACTGGGTGCGCTGATGGGCAAACCCAACGGTGCCGGCGCGGCGGCGCGCCTGCCCTGTCCTGATGTCCCGCCTTCCGGCCCGGGGATGCGTTCCCTCTTTCGCGGCGATCCGCCCGCTTCCCGTCCGCAGCAGAAGCGCCTTCCCAAGTGGTATCTCTTTGGGGCCGACCTGCTGCTGATGGCGACAGCCCTGCTGGTGATGTTCAAAAGCCCCGCGCCGCTTTCGGGCAACGAGAAGTTTTTCGGCGCGGTGGCGGTGGGGCTGGGGGCCGGTTTGGCGCTCATTGCCATTAGCGTGAAGGACAGCGCGGACAAGGATAAGTGAATCGAGTTCTTAAATGGATTCTCATTCTCGTCCTGGCCCTCGCCGCCCACGCCCGCGCGGCGGACGGTGGCGCGCCCACTGGGAACATCGAAGGCAGGGTGATTGTCGCCGGTTCTGACCAGCCTTTGTCCGGCGTGGAATTGCGCTGGCTGGGCACAAACGGCGCGCCCGAGCCGGTTTTCAGCGGCACGGATGGTTCGTTCCGCATGACTGGCATCCCCCCGGGAAAGGCTGCCATTGCCGCTGTGTTTCCCGTCGAGCCGGCAGGGGATTGGGTGACGCAACATGTCTTCGCAACGGCGGGTCTTGATGACTTGGCATGTCCTGAGCGGCCGGTCGCGGATTGGGTGGCGGAAGAGGTTCCGGTGACTGTGGTGTCCGGGGAAACCCGGAAGGACGTGCTGGTCCGCGCCTTGAAAGGCGGCGTGGCGCTGGTCCGCGTCTTGTCGCGGAACAGCCTCAGACCTTTGGCCAATGTGCCGGTTTCCTTTTCCAGCCAATTGTCCCCGTCCAACATCCTCGCGGCCAGCGGCGCGGACGGTGTGGTTCGGGTGCGCCTTTTGCCCGACAGATGGCAAATTGCCGCCATCCACGGTGATGAGGCCGAAGGGCAGCCCAATATCACCATTGCGACCGGCCAGACGAGCCAGACGGAGATCGAGGTGGACCCGGCCTTGAAAACCACCGGGACGGTGCGGGATCCCGGCGGCGCGCCGGCGGCGGGCGCCGTGGTCTCACTTGATAATCGCTACGAAACCAGGACGGACACCAACGGGCGGTACGAAATAACATGGTGGAATGGTGACTTGTTCCCGGATGACATGGGGGTGGTCTTGGTCGGCGAGGACTCCTTCTTCTTGACCGCGCGCAGCGCGGACGGGAACTTGGTGGCCATCCGCGATATTGCCGAGACTACCACCGAGCAGGATTTGACCCTGCAACCGGGCGTCACCATTTCAACAACCGTGAAGGACCCGTCGGGCCAGCCCGTTACCAACGCCCTGGCAACCATGTATCTTCTGAACGGCGACCGCAACGATGGGACGGCGGGAGGCAAACCCTCCGCCCCCGATGCCCAGGGCCAGATCGTGTTCACCAACGTCCCGCGGATGCAGACCTACCATCTCACTGTGACCGCCAAAGCCCACAGCCCGATGACCGCGGAGATACAAATGCCGGCGCGCCAAACCAACCGCCTTCGATTTCCAACCGTGGTGCTTCCGCTCGCCAATCAGCAGCTCGGCGGGAAAATCCTGGACGCCGACGGCAAGCCGCTCGCCGGGGTGGTGCTGCAAGCCTGGGCGATTTCAAGCGCAGTCCGCCCGGTGCGCGGCAAGCCGGACGATTGGGAGGTGGCGGTTGTGCGCAACCGATACCTGGACAACAGGCAGACGGACAGCGAGGGCTGTTTCTTCTTCGACGAAGTCTGCGAAGGCTCCATCGAACTCGATATCTCTTATCAAGGCTCCTCCGTCACCGCGCAAACCGCCGGGGGAACCACCAATATCCTCCTGCGCCTCAAGCTCAACAGGGTCCGCAATATCAATCCCGCCGTCGCCGCCGCCAATCAGCTCGTCAAAATCACCGGGACCGTGCGCGATCCTTCCGGCGCGCCGGCCGCCGGAGAGGTGATAGGGGTGTTGGGGAATTACGCGAACACGGCCGTATTCAAAACAGATTCGGGCGGGCATTACACGATTAACTTGTCAAGGCAGGCAACCAACCTCGTCATGATTGCGCGCGACCTGGAGCGCAATTTGGCGGCAAGCCACGGCTTTGACGGCACGATTACCAACATTGACCTGACCCTCCAACCGGGGCTGACGCTTGCGGTCAAGGCGCTCGATGCCAACGGCGCGCCGATTCCATCGGCGACGGAAATCCTGAGTGTGATGGTGGGAAGAACGGCCTGGACTCTGAGCCGGGTTCCCGCCAGGGCCGACGAACAGGGCCTGATCGAGATCACCGCCTTGCCGCGGGGCCTGCCTTACCGTGCCAGCATCACCTCCAGAGGCTTTAACGTCGTCACAGCCCAGGCGACAGCCGAACAGACGCAGACCAACCGCTTCGATTTCCCCCCCGCCGTCGTCCGCGTGGCGGAAGCCAAACCCGTCCCGACAAACGCCCCCGGCCCCACTCCGCCCCTTCGATAGCGCGACCCTGCCAAGGCGGAGTGTAGCGGCGGTCTATGACCGCCTCACTAGTGTCAACAATAATTCGTGGCGCGCAATTACTCTTTGACCCAGCGTGCCCGCAAAACTATGTTACAACAATGGACGAGAGGAACCCGGACACGCCCGACATGTCTCCCGCGCGCGCTTTGCTGGCGGCGCCGCCGTCGTTGTCGTACGCGGCGGCTGTGGGCCGCGCCCTGTTCGGCTTTTGGGCCACGGTGCGCGGGCTGGGCGCGTTCGCGCTCATTACTTTCGGGGTGATCGCTGCCAAGTTCGGCGTGGCGCGCGATGTCACCTTTCCGGCCATTCGCAAGGAACAGGCGCGCACGGGAACGCAGGTGCTCCCCATGTTTCTTTTTATCTCGGCCGCGCTGGGCTTTGTCGTCATCGGGCAGACGATCTCGCGGCTGACGCAACTGGGCGCCACGACTTATCTGGGGCCGGTCATGGTGGCGGTGGTGGTGCGCGAATTGGGGCCCCTGTTGACGGCGATGCTGGTGCTGGCGCGATCCGGCGCGCGCAACGTCATCGAACTGGGCACGGCCCGCGCCCTCGGCGAAGTCGAAGCCCTCGAAGCGTTGCGCATAGACCCCTTTCATTACCTGGTCATGCCGCGCGTGGTTGGCATGGCGATGGCGGTGCCGGCCCTGGCCGTTTATTTCATCCTCGGCACGCTGGCCAGCGGCTACCTCTTTGCCTTTGTCAACAATATCCCATTGAAGCCGGGCGAATACGTCCAACAATTGACAGACGCCTTGAGCGGCCTGGATTTCGTCATCCTCGCTTTGAAGTCGTGTCTCTTTGGCGTCATCATCGCCGTCATATCCTGTTACCACGGCTTGGCGCAGCCGTTGCGATTGGAGCAGGTGCCGGGGGCGGCCATTCATGCCATCGCCCAAACCGTCGTGGCTTGCGTGCTGCTGGACGCCGCCTTCACCCTCATTTACCTGCTGGCCTGATTATGGACGACGCGGCCATCCATCCGAAAACTCCCGCCCTGGAAATGACCGCCCTCGCTGTGGAATCCCGCCAGGAACCCGGCTCGGCCATTTTGGAAGATGTGAACTGGTCGGTCGGGGCAGGGGAGTATTGGGTGCTGGGCGGCATGCACGGCGCGGGAAAAAGCGATTTCCTGGCCATGATGGCCGGCCTGGCGCCGCCGCTCCGGGGCGGCTTCCGGCTGTTCGGACGGGAAATGCCGGCCGCCGGCGGCCAATTTCTTTCCGAACGGCTGCGCATCGGCCTGGTTTTTGACGGCGGCCAATTGTTCCAGCAACTGACCATCGAGGAAAATGTCGCGCTGCCATTGCGGTATCATCGCGGCCTGGCGCGCGGGGACATCGGCAACAGCGTCAAGACTATGTTGGAGGCTGCCGGCCTGTCGCCCTTCGCCGGCCGCCTTCCGGGAACCGTGGGGCGCGCCTGGCAAAAACGGGCCGGGCTGGCGCGGGCCCTGGTGTTGCGGCCGGAAATCCTGCTGCTGGATAATCCCCTGGGCGGACTGGATTCCCGCCACCTCCAGTGGTGGCTCGGCGCGCTGGACCAATTGTCCGCGGGCCGGGGCTTCCTGGAGGGAGGCGCCATGACGCTGGTGGTGGCGGCGGACGATTTGCGGCCGTGGCGAAACCGGGCCGCCCATTTTGCGCTTTTGCAAAAGCGCCGTTTTACTCCGCTGGGCCGCCAGCCGCAACTGGCCGGCCTGGCCGATCCGCTTGTCAAAGAAATGTTGGCGGAGCCGCCCGCCGCCGTTTGATCCAAAGGAAACCACCATGCCACTCCAAGACTTGACCCCCCAACTTCGCACCCGGCTCAACCCGCTGGAAAAAATCGTCGGCTGGTTCATCCTCGCCGCCACGGCCCTCATGTTTTTGGCCCTGGGCTATTATCTCTATCGCACGGCCGAGCAAAGGGGATGGTTTGAAATCAGGGCCGCCTATTCCACCTATTCGGACACCGGCGCCGGCCTGGCTGTGGGCGACCCGGTGCTATTGATGGGCTTTCCCATCGGGCGCATCACGGAGGTGTCCCCGATGCCGCCGCGTGGAAAAGGTTCGGACCATGATGTGCTGATCCAGTTTGTCGTGGTAGGCACGAATTACAGCTACATCTGGACCGGGGATTCGCGAGCCAAGTTTGTGGACTCGGGCTTTCTTGGAAAACGGCAGTTGGACGTGACCAAAGGAACCGTCGGATACAACACATACCTGAATTTTCCCGCCGCGCAAATGGCGCTGGCGGACATCAAGTCCTCGCCGCGCCTGGAGAAATTACGGCTGGGCGAGGAGGTTCGCGCGGGGACCAATGTGGAAATCAAAGCCTGGACCGGCTTGTCCGCCAACCTGGACAAACTCGCCGGCCTGGGATTGTCCAGGGTCTGGGTCCTTGACGCCACTTCCCGGAGCAAGAAGATCACTGCCGTGTGGAACGACCTGGAACACCACTACGAACCTTTCGCCGGAACCAATATCTACGTCCTGCCGCCGGACGAGCCGCCCGCCCTCATGGATCGCGTGCAAGGCATAGTGGCGCAGGTCGAGGAGGCCCTGCCGAACTTCCTCTCCCTCACCAACCAGATCGCCGCCACCCTTTCCAACAGCGTCCAACTGACCTCCAACCTCAACGCCATCGCCGCCGGCATCCGTCCGGCCGCCGCCGACGTCGCCGCCATCACCGCCAACCTGCGCGATCCCAAAGGTTCGCTGGGCGAATGGCTCATCCCCACCAACCTGAACCGGGACCTGGCCGCCACCCTGCTCAACGCCAACGCCGCCATCACCAACGCCAACGGCGCCCTCACCAATGTCAACACCAACCTTCTCATGGTTTTCGACGGCGTGGGGCGTTCGCTTGACAACTTAGCGGACATCACCGGCAACTTAAGCCGCCAAGTCCAGGCCAACACCAACGTCCTCAGCGACATTTCCCAAATCATCACCAACGCCGACGATTTCATTCAGGGCCTCAAGCGCCACTGGTTCCTTCGCTCCGCCTTCAAGACCAACACTCCCCCTCCCGCGCCTCCCCCCAAGACTCCGCCTTCCCCGTCGCGCAAGTGACATGGAATTTTGCCATTGACATATAAGCCTTAAAGTCTAATCTTAGCTAAGTATGAGCATGGCGCATTTGAATTGCGGGAGGCGGCGCCCGTTGTTGAATCGGGGACCGTTTGCCGGCAGCAAAGGCATGTCCCGCCACTGGATTTGCGGCGGCGGCGGCTTATGGTTTCGAGACGATGGGGGCTTGCCGCTCCGAACAGCCAGAGCATCCCATCCATGCTGTCTCAAAACAGGACACGCAATTCGGGGAAATTCAATTGAATTCAATCTGGAAAACGATGGTCAATTAAGGCCAAGATTAAGGCTAATTAAGGCTAATTAAGCCTAATTAAGGTTAATTAAGGTTTAAAAAAGAGTTTATTCTTATGATTCGAAATCGCACTCAGTCTCCCAGTTTCAAACTGTCCAAGACACTCTTCATGAAATCCAAACACACCTTGATTTTTACGCTGGCCGGGTTCCTCGGCGCCTGCTCCATCGGCCAGCATAATGACGATCCTGTTCCCCATCCCGAACCCACGACCGCAAAAACTCTGGCCGATTACCAGCGGGAGGCGGCGGCGTTCAATTCGGTCATCAGCCTGCCCGTGTTTGAAACGACGACCAATGCCATCGCGCAATCGGTGGAAATGACCATCGCGCTGGGAAATCAGGCCCTGGACCAGATCGGCAAATTGCCGCCCGCCCAAGTCACTTTCACCAATACGGTGCGCGCGCTCGACGACGCCACTTATCAGGCCAGCCTCACCGCCAACCGCCTCGAAATCATCCGCCAGACCAGCACCAACGCCGCCCTTCGCGACGCCGCCGAGGAGCAAACCAAGACTTTGGACCAATGGCTCGTCAGCCTGGATTATCGCCAGGATGTCTTCCATGCCATCAAGGCTTACGCCGACACCAAGCCAAAACTGACCGGAGAGGACGCCAAATTGCTGGAGGAAACCATGCGCGACTACCGCCGCGCCGGCCTGGCCCTTCCCAAGAGCCAGCAGGACGAGGTGGAAAACCTCCGCAAAAAGCTCTCCGCGCTGGAAACGGATTTCGGGGCGAACATAGACAAGGCGCAGCAGAAGCTCCTCTTCACCGGGGCGGAACTGGAGGGCGTGCCGGAGGATTTTCTGAGCCGGGCCGACGTCAAGAATAGCGACGGCTCTTATTCCGTCATGGCCAACATCACCTGGCATTATCTGACGGTGATGGAGAACGCGAAATCCGAAGCCACGCGGCTGAAGCTGGAAACCGCGCGGGAGAACCTGGCCCGCGCCGCCAATGTTCCCATTCTCCAGCAAGTCCTCGTCCTGCGCGACACCATTGCGCACAAACTGGGCTACACCAACTGGGCCGATTTCCAGACCGAAATCAAGATGGCCAAAACCGGCGCCCGCGCGGAGGACTTCTTGGAGCAGTTGAAGACGGGGCTTCAGCCGAAGTTCGACGCCGAGACGGCCGAATTCCGCGCGATGAAGGCGAAGGAGACCGGCGACACCAACGCCCAAATTCAGTTGTGGGACTGGCGCTATTACGCCAATCAACTCAAGAAGGAAAAATACACCGTGGACGAGGAGGCGCTGCGGGTTTATTTCCCCTACCAAAACGTCCTGGAGGGGATGTTCAAGATTTACCAGCGCATTTTCGGCCTGCAATTCCAGCAGATCGAAGCGCCCTACAAGTGGGTTTCCGATTTGCAGCTCTACGCTGTCTCCGATGCCGCCACGGGCGAACCGATGGGGCTGTTCTATCTGGACATGTTCCCGCGCGAAGGCAAATTCAATCACTTCGCCGAATTCAGCCTCATTGACGGCAAATTGCTGCCCGACGGCAAATATCAGCGGCCCACCGCGGCCTTGATCTGCAACTTCCCTTCGCCGGAAAACGGCAAGCCCTCCCTCATGGCCCATGAGGATGTCGTCACTATTTTCCACGAATTCGGCCACGCCATGCACAGCATTCTAACCCGCGCCAAATACGGGCGCTTCGCCGGCACCAGCGTGCCGGGCGATTTCGTCGAGGCCCCCTCCCAAATGCTGGAAAATTGGGCCTGGGACAAATCAGTCCTGGACAGCTTCGCGGCCGATTACCGCGATTCGTCCAAGAAAATCCCCGCCGAAATTCTCGGCAAATTAAAGGAGGCCAAACTGGCGACTGAGGGGAATTACTATCGGCGGCAGCTTTCCTTCGGCCTGGCGGATTTGGCGTTGCACACGCAAATCCACGCCGGCAACGAGCAGGAAACCGTCCCGCTCGCCAACAAAATTGCCGGCCAGACCTTCTATCCCGAACCGCCGGACACTGCCTTTGTCGCCTACTTCGGGCATCTCATGGGATACGACGCCGGCTACTACGGCTACGCGTGGGCGGACGCCATCGCGGCGGACATGGCGACGGTCTTTCAAAGCGCGCCCGACGGTTTTTTTGATCGCGGCGCCGGCGGGCGTTTGCGGCGGGAGATTTACGAGCAGGGCGGCTCGCGCGACGTGCAAATCTCCATCGAGAAATTCCTCGGCCGCCCGCAATCCATTGACCCGTTCCTGAAGAAAATCGGCATCACCAACGGGCTGCCGGGGAAGCCTTGAAGATTTCTCACGCATGAATTGTCCGTCGGCATCAAACATCACTATGAAAGAGACCGGCTTGATGCCCCATAAAGTAGTATTGACACGCATCGGAACCGCCGCAATCGCGCTCTGCCTTATTGCCGTTGCCGCCGGCTGCGGACGCCGCGAGACGCTGGCGCAAATCGGCGACCGCGAAGGGATGCTGCGCATCGGCAATGGCGCCGAACCGGCCGGCTTGGACCCGCAGGTGGAGATCGGGGAGCCGGAACATGATATTATGATCACTTTGTTCGAGGGCCTGGTGGACCCCGACCCCAGGGACTCCTCGCCCGTGCCGGGGGTGGCGGAACGATGGGACATTTCGGCGGATGGAAAAGTCTATACCTTTCACCTGCGCAAGAACGCCCGATGGTCCAATGGCGACCCGGTCACGGCCCGCGACTTTTTGGAATCCTATCATCGCGTTTTGCTGCCGTCGCTGGGAGCGCAGTACTCCTATATGTTTTACCCGGTCACCAATGCGCAGGCCTTCAATGAGGGAAAAATCACCAACTATGACGAGGTCGGATTCAAGGCCCCGGATGATTACACTTTCGTGGTCACTCTCAGCGCCCCGACGCCCTGGCTGCTCGCCATGATGGTCCATAACACCTGGTATCCTGTCCCCATTGCCACTGTCAAGAAATATGGCGCTTTGGACGATCCCACCAATCCCTGGATCAAGCCGGGTCATATTGTCGGCAACGGCCCCTTCATGCTTAAGGAATGGAAAATGAATTCGCATATCCTGGTGGTGCGAAACCCGTTTTACTGGGGCGCCAAAGATGTGCGGCTCAACTCGATCTACTTTGATCCCGAGGAGAATTACGACACCGCCGAACGCATGTTCCGCTCCGGCCAGCTTCATACCGACCAGCAGGCGCCTCCGTCAAAAGTCGCCTTCTATCGCAAATACAAGCCGGGCCTCCTCAACGACTATCCCCTCCTGTCCACCTACTACTATCGCTTCAACGTGACCAAGCCGCCCCTCAACGACAAGCGGGTCCGCAAGGCCCTCGCCATGTCCATTGACCGCCGCGCCATTTGCGAGACGGTGGCCCGGGCCGGCGAGCAGCCCATCTTCTGCCTCACCCCTCCCAACACCGCCGGCTACACCGCAAAAGCGCAACTGAAGGAAGACCCGGCCGCCGCCCGCCAACTGCTGGCTGAGGCCGGATTCCCGGACGGCAAAAATTTTCCGACAATTGAAGTCCTCTTCAACACCGGCGCGAGCCACAAGCCGATCGCCGAAGCCTTGCAACAAATGTGGAAGAAAAACCTCAACATCAACATTGTCTTGCACAATGAGGAATGGAAAGTCTATTTGGATTCCACGCAAAACATGGACTATTCCATCGCCCGCGCCGGATGGGGCGCCGATTACGACGACCCCAGTTCCTTTCTGGAATTGAGCATCACCGGCGGCGGCAACAACCAAACCGGCTGGGGCAACCCGGAATACGACCGGCTGGTCGAAGTCGTGGCCCACACTCAGGACCAAGCCGCGCGATACGACGCCTACCAAAAAGCCGAAGCCATTCTCATGGACGAAATGCCCATCATGCCGATTTACGTCTATACCCGCCCGCGCCTCATCGTGCCCGACGTGAAGAACTGGGCGCCCAATCCCCTCGACATTTACGATTTCAAGGCCGTCTGGCTCGAGCCTCAAAAATAAACCCCCATGTTCCGCTTCATCGCACGACGCCTGCTGGAAACCGTTCCGGTGATGTTCATCATCGCCACCGCCACTTTCTTCATGATGCGCCTGGCCCCGGGCGGCCCCTTCGACTCCGAAAAAAATGTCCCCCCGGAAATCAAGGCCCGCATGGCCGCCCATTACGGCTTGGACAAGCCGCTCTTCCAGCAATACCTCCTCCAGATGAAACACCT
>Ga0181518_10006091_pt1 | contig 10191 bp, 11 predicted proteins | sample PEATcosm2014_Bin_28_FD_119751 | JGI IMG/M metagenome (GOLD analysis project Ga0181518, IMG submission 119751) | Peatland microbial communities from MTU Mesocosm Facility, Houghton, MI, USA - PEATcosm2014_Bin01_60_metaG | ecosystem: Environmental > Terrestrial > Soil > Wetlands > Peat | place... | reverse complement strand
TGAGATCCGCGGCCCTTCCTGGTGAGATCCGCGGCCCTTCCTGGTGAGATCCGCGGCCCTCCCTGGCGCGATCCCCGGCCCTTCCTGGCGCGATCCGCGGCCCTTCCTGGTGAGATCCGCGGCCCTTCCTGGCGCAAGACCGCGGACCGCGCACGTCCTGACGCTTTGTCCACCCTCGCCCGCACTGCAAAGGCGGCCCGCCGCTGATGCAGATGACCGCAATGAAGCTCTGGAGCGGGAACCGAGTGGTCGCGTCTTCCGCGACGACCGCCGGCTGGAGACGCGGCGCCAGACCGAAGCTCTCCCTCCCCCTCCGGCCTGGGGGAACTTCGGGCTGGACAGGCTGCTGGAGGCCGTTCCAGATGAAATCGGTGTAATGCTCGAGCGCTCGTTCGCGCGGGATCCCCGGGTGTTGGAGTCACCAGCGGCCGAGTTGCTCCCCGACTCCGGAGATGGCATGTGCGCGACCTCCGCGCCGGCAACAGCGCGCTGCAGTGGGTCGTCGACGCCAACGCTCTCGTGTTGGGTGGCCTGATGCTCGTTTCGGGGAGCCTGGCCGACCGCGTCGGGCGTAAGCGCACGTTCTGCTGGCGCGCCGTGAGACCTCAGTTAGCAAAGCGGAATTTTGAAGCGAGTGATGAAGGGCTCCTCGCGCCTGCGTCGAACACGAAGCGCGGACGCTGTTCGGCATGCATGTGGAAGACCACGTTTCGTCGATTGGAGGATGTGAATGACCGAGAAGCACGCCAAGCCCGCCGCCAAGCCCGCCGCCAAGCGCGTCACGGCGCGCAAGCCCAGGACCAACCCGCGAACGCCTGATCATCGCGAGATCTCCGAGCGCGCGTACTTCATCTATCTCGAAGAGGGTGGATGCGATGAGTACCGCAATTGGCTGCGTGCGGAGCGCGAGCTGGCGGCCGCCTGAAGCCTGTCGCGCCGTGGCGGCAGGCCGCAAACCTGCCGCCACGGCAAGACCGCCGGCGCGCCGGCCGTCGCTGCGGCGCGCCGCGCGTGATCGCTGCCTCAACACCTCCATCCACCTGGACAACAACAACGCGGCCAACGACCCCGGACCGCAACGGCTGGGTCGTGCAACTCTGGCTGGAGCCGAACGAGGATGATTCCAGAGCCCTGGTCTGGAGCCGCGACCAGTTCGACAAGAGCATCGAGGTTCAGATCGCGCTACCGCGCTACCAACAGGCCGTGGTCGACTCGGAGGTCCTCTACCGCCACGGTGGCTACCATCACGGTCCCGGTACGCGCTACGCGCTGATCACCAGCTGCGAAACGGGCCGGCGCTCGAGCGGTGGATCGAGTCGCAGCTCGCCTGAGCCGGCCAGCCCTGGGAGCCACTCTCCCGCGGGTGCGGCAAACGTCCACCCGTGGTGTGCGCGGTGGCAGCACTGGACGTTGACGCCCATAACGGATGCAAACGTCCCACCGCTGGTTTCTGCCCGAGGACGGGTGGACGTTGACGCCCATAATGGCCGCAAACGTCCAACGCGCCCCAACAGGGCGATCGAACCGGGCGTTTTGCCGCTCGCATGGTCGCCCCGGCGTGTTCGGGGCCGGCTCGCTCTCGATCGATCAACGCCCAGTCGCGCTCGTCGAAGTGAATGAACCGCTCCATCGACGATCTCCGCGGTCGTGCGCCCGCTCTCGCAAGTGCCTGGCCCACTCGACGTTCGCCGGGTCGACCAGCACTGGTCGTCCGACTCGGCGGCCGTTCGTCGTCGCGACCGATGTGGACGAGCGGCACTCGCGCTGTCAGAATCCAAGGCAGAGAGCGACGTGGGACGCGATCAGCATGCGAGGATCGGCCGCTCAGATGTCGCGGTCACCGATGAGGACACAGCGCAACACCTACACGACGTACAGCATCGGGTGCGCCGGCGTGTGGGGCGTCATCCTCCTCCTCGCGCGGCGCCGGTTGGACGCTCAGACCTTGAACACGCTTCGGCTCGTGTGTAGCGGGTGGTGGATTGGATGGACGTCGGCCACAATCGCCCGGATCGGCTATCCACCGCCCAAGCAGCTCACGCCTGCGGGCGAGAAGAGGCTGCGTATCATCTCGATCGCGCTGATCGCGCTGGGCCTCACCAGCACCTTCCGCATGTTTGCCGCCGGCAAGCGACGGCGCGGAGGCACGCCCGGCGCTTGAGCTGAGACGGTGGGCTCAGGTACGCGTCGGCGGGCCATACCTATTCCGAGCGTATGCACGGCGCCAACGACGCGCCCGCTCGGGAACGGTTGCGCTCAGTGGCGACGCCACTGAGGACCGTCGACGGGTACTTGCGGATGGCCAGAGAGCACGGGTTGGCGCCGGACTCGTGGATCAGGGCGCTATCTATCGCATTGCTCCGATGATGCAGCCGCCGACGCCGGCGATCAAGATGCCGGTTAGCGCGGTTCGCGCTGCGCGTGAGCCTGGCTGTGGCGCTTTGAAGACCCAGATGCCGATGCTGGCGTTGACGAGGAGGCTGAGCTGGGCGATGGTGAAGCCGACGCCGGTACCCACTCGTGGGATCAGGCCGAGCAGCGCGAGGTTGCCGATGCCGAATAGAACGCCGGCTGCGATCTGGAGGGCCGTCACTCGCAAGCTCAGCCGGTTAAGTTCGCGCTTGGACAGCGCCAGCACCGAGCCGGCCGCGAAGATACCGAGGGCGAGTGGAAGGTTGCTGATTCGTGCGGGGACCTTGGCCCATTGTGCCGGCACGAAGTAGCTTCCCCACAGGACTCCTGCTGCGCCCGCCCAGAGCCAGCCGGTGCGGGATGTGATGGTGTCTGCAGAGATCGGGGATTTGGGCCGCGCGAGCATGGAGTTGGATGACGGGGTGTTCCGGGCTGCTGCGACGGCTGGGGCGGGCGTGTTGGCGGCCGGTGCGTTGTGCGAGCCCACGATCAGCAGCATTCCGATCAGGACGAGCATCAGCGCTGCGGCCAACAGGGCGAAGCGGGCGGCGCTGAAGTTGTCTAGCTCGGCGAACAGCAGGGCTCCCCATACGAACGCGACGATGACGTTGAGCGGAGTCCACGTTCCGGCGGCTCGCGCGAGCCCGATCGCTTCCGTGGCCCGGAACGCGGAGAAGTTGCCTGCCGTCCACAGGACCCCACCGGCGACTGGGAGCCAGAAGGTTCTCCAGCCGAAACCGAGATGGCCGCCGCCGATGAGGAGCGCAACCATCGCAAAGGCGAGGTTCCCGACCGTCACGTAGAACGTCCGTGAGCGCTGAGGTACGCCCGGGACGATCTGCGCCATCGGGATCCAGACACCCCACGTCGCAACCGTGACGAGCGCAAGCAGAGCAGTCATCGGCGGCTCTGCCCTGTCTGCGATGGCAGACCGTGAGCGGCGTGTCGTGGAATTCGTCGAATATACTCGGCGAACGAGCAAATGGGTAAGGTGATCGGTATCCGCGAGGCGTCGGCCCACCGGGCTCGGTTCCCGCTTGCCATTGAAGTGTTGTGCGCGGTGCATGCAGAGCCGAAGATCACGCGGACAGGGCTTGCTCGCAGGCTCGGAATGTCCTCCGGGGTCGCTGCTGACACGGTCAGGCGCCTGGTGGACTCGGAGCTGCTGATCGAAGGACCGGCGATAGCCACGGGAGCGAGGGGAAGGCCGACTCGCGCGCTAGGCCCGCACCCGCAGGGTCCGCTGGTGGCGGTTGCTGCGGTCGCTCACGAGTCCTGGAAGGTCGCAGCCGTCGAGGTGGGTGGCGGTGTGCTCGAGCATCGCGAGCGCCCGCACGATCGTGACCGCGCGAGGGTCTTGGGCGAGCTGGCGCTCGCCCTACGCGCGGTCTGCGAGCGTTACCGTGGGCGTGTCCGCGCGATTGCGGTTTCCGTACCCGGGACCGTCAGCGGCACACGGCTCGTTCAGGCATCGAACCTGGGATGGCGCGACGTCGACCTCCTCGCCCTGCGACCGCCGAAGGCGGCGGCAGTGCCTCTGCTGGCCGGTAACGATGCGACCTTCTCAGCCGTTGCCGAGGCCCGACGCGGCGCGGCCGTTGGGGCGACCAGCTTGGTGCACCTGTACATGGACTCGGGCGTCGGCGGCGCGATCATCGACGCCGGCCGGGTTGTGCTCGGCGCCACCGGCCGCGCGGGCGAGTTCGGTCACATGCCGTTCGGGCGACGGGACGCGCTGTGTCGATGCGGCGCGCGGGGATGTTGGAACACGATCCTCGATGGCTCGGCGTGGGCGCGGGCGCTCGGCCGCCCGTTCCCGGTGGACGAGGTGAGCTTCAGTCGCGACGTGCTGAGCGCCGCACGCGCCGGCTGCGGTGCGGAATCGCGGATCGTCGAGCACGCTGCAGCTGGCTTGGGGCGCGGGATCGCCGGACTCGTGAACGCGCTCGATCCCGAGATCGTGACCGTCGGCGGCATTGCCCGTGAGCTCGCGCAGATCGCCGGCGACCGCGTCGACCGCGCCTACCGAAAAGGACTGATGGCCGCAATCGCCGCACATCCACCGACGATTGTCTTGGGCGCTCTCGGAGCGCGAGCGTCGCTGCTCGGGGCCGCCGAGCACGCCTTTGACGCCATCCTTCAGGACCTCGCGCTGGCGACTTGGAACGCTGCCTGAGCATGGCCACCGCCGACCACCCGCGCGTGCGGGCCACGGCGCCGCTCGCTGATCCCGTGATCGAGCAGTACGTCAGGCGGGTTGGCTTGGCCTGTGGCGGTCGTTGCGGCGGTGGCGTGCCGCCAGCTGGGATCCGGGAGCGCTGCTAGCCCGGCCACTCGCCGGATTCCCTCACTGATTCCTGCGGGAGCCCTTAGGTCATTAGGTCCGCAGGGGTAGAGTTTTCGCCCTTCCACCGCTCTGAACGCCGCCCGTTCCGCCGTCCGGGGGGCCGTTCGAAAAGAGCTGCCGAAACGCACGAGCGCGAAACCTGGAGAACCACGCTCCAGCGGGCTGGTCACACGCCCGCGTTTACCCTAGACTCACCGACCATTGTGCGAGCCGCGCCGCCGGACTCGTGCGCGCACCCAGATGGATGGTACGGAGGCTGAATTGGGTGGGCGGCCAGGAGCGGCAGAACACGACACGTGGTGCACCACCACACTATGGGGGTCTAAATGGCAACCACCGAAGACCGGTCCGGCACCGTCGGCCAAGCCCGTTACTGCTCCAGCTGCGGACATCCCGTCGACGGCAACAACTTCTGCCCCGAATGCGGGGCGATGGTCGCGACCACCATGACCACGCCGACCGTATCCGCCGGCGCGACGTCAGGCGCCGGAGCCCCCCCGACCGGCGCCACGTCCACCCCGACCTCCGGCGGTCCCGGCCGGTCGCGCACCACGCTCATCGTCGCCGCCGCCGCGCTCGGTCTAGTGTGCATCGCCGTCGCGGCCATCATCATCGCCACGTCGGGCGGCTCCAACAGCCCGGCGGCATCCTCCGGCTCGTCCGCGGGCGCCTACCAGACCAAGCTGTCCGTGGCGCTCGCTCCGGTCGTCGCCGCCAACCAGAAGCTGTCCACGGCATTGCAGGGCATCGACGGCTCCCAGTCCTCCCTGACCGCCGCCGGCAACGCCGCGTCCGACGCTCAGCAGGCGGTCACCGCCGCCCGCGGCGCCGTCGGCGTCCTGACCGCGCCCGCGTCGGACTTGTCGCTGTCCCAGCAGGCCGACCAGGCCCTCACGCAGGACTCAAGCTACGTGCAGGCCGTGTCCTCGACGCTGTCTGACCCGACCGGGAACGGGTCTTCGAACCTGCAGACCCTGGCGGCGAACACGCAGTCGGCGATGATTCCGCTCAACAACGTCGCGGCCGGCGCCTCGTCAAGCGTGTCCGGGTCCAGCAACCTGCTCTCGTGGGTGACCGGCGCGCAGAAGGTCACCCCCAGCGCGACGAGCAAGCCGACGCCGCAGGTGACGACCGTGACGAGTACCGCGGTGGTCGGCGGCGGCAGCGCGCCGGCGGCCAGCGGCAGCAGCGCCGAGGCGTCCGACTCGACCGCGTGCGGCTCCAGCGGCGTGTCCGTGGACGCCAGCAACACATCGTGCGGGTTCGCGGAGAACGTGGCGAGCAACTACATCTCCGACGGCAACTCCGGCGGGTCGGCGAGCGTCGTCGCGTTCTCCCCGGCGACCGACAAGACCTACACGATGGACTGCCAGCCTGACGGTGACGGGAACGTGACCTGCACCGGCGCCGTCAACGCGTCGCTGACGTTCAGCGGGTGACCGAACCCCAGGACCGGCGCAGCCGTGTGAAACGCCAGCGACTGCGCCGGCTCATCGCCGGCGTCGTCGTCATCGACCTCGTCGGCGCGGTCGCGCTTGCCTATGCGCTCGGCGTCCACAACTCCCAGGCACCGTCGCCCCAAACGGGGCGACGGTCCGCTGACGGGTACTCCATCACCTACCCCGGCGGGCGGACCGTCACCAGTTCCCCGACGCCGACGACCGCCACGACGGCGGCGAGCGCCACCGTGACCTCCTCCGCCGGCCTGCAGCAGTCCACGACCCTGCCGACCACCACCACGCGGGGCGGAGCGCCTGTCATCGCCCCGGCGCCCATCCGTCACCGCAGGAAGCCCAGGCCCAAGCCTCAATCGTCGACGTCCGGGGGGTCGCTGGCGGGCGCCCAGTCGAGCTTTGCGTCGCTCGCCGCCGGGCAGCCCGGCGGGGTCGGATTGGCCATCGGCCCGCTCGGCGCCGGCCCCATCGTCACCTACGGCACCGTGCAGACCGGGCACGCGTGGTCCACGATGAAAGTCCCGGTGCTCACCACCCTGCTGCGCCAGCTGGAGCAGACCGGCGGGCAGCTGACCGCGTCGGAGAACACGGACGCGACCCTGGCGCTCACCGAGTCAGACAACGCCGCCGCCGAAGCCCTGTTCTCCGTCCTGGAAGCGTCCGACGGCGGCCTGGACGGCGCCAGCAGCGCGGTGCAGAACACACTCCGGGCCGCCGGGGACCCCAGCACGCTCATCAACACGCTGCCCAACGACCAGGGGTTCACGACCTGGGGGCAGTCGGACTGGCCGGCGACCGGCGAAGTGGACTTCTACCGGTCCCTGGCTCGCGGCTGCCTGCTGGCCGGCGCCGACACTCGGTACGCGCTCGGCCTGATGAGCCAGGTCGAATCGGACCAGCGGTGGGGAGGAGGGTCCGCCGGGTTCCCGCAGCCGCTCGCGTTCAAGGGTGGATGGGGGCCGGACCTGGTGACCGGCCGCTACCTGGTCCGCCAGTCGGTGATCGTCGGGTCGGGCAACCGCGGCTACGTGTTCGACATGATTGCTCTGCCGTCCGACGGCACGTTCGCCACCGGGACCGAGATGCTGACCGCCATCGCCTCCTGGGTGGAGCGCACGTTCCCCGCGTCGCTCACCGCTCCCGCCGCCAGCTGCAGCTGATCCGCGACGTTTAGGGCTTCCGGCGCAGTTGGGACAAATCGCCCAGCCTCCCCGCCGGCCATGGCCTATCCTCGCCGCCGTGCCGCCAGCCGCGGGCGCCGGTCCTCCTTGGGTGAGGGCGGCGCTCAAGGTCAAGGGCGCAGCGTCCGACATGACCCTCATGAACTCCATCGCCCCCGATACCGTGGCCGTCCTGACGCTCGCCGGCGGCGGCGTCGGCGCCGCTGCGCTGGTCACCGTCCCGCTCGGCCCGCCGGTCCGGGTGCTTGCCCGCTGGCTGGCCGCCGCCGTCCTGGCGCTCGCCGCCGGCGCCGTCCTCACGCTCGCCGCCCCGGCCGGAGCTGTCGCCGTCGCGGCCGCCGGTGTCGGATTCATGCTCGCGCTCGCCGGCGTGGTGCATGTCCGCCGCGTCAGCGCCCGGTCCTACGCCGCCCGGTTCGGCCCGCCGGCAGCCCGGGGCGTGCGCGCCGTCGTGTACTACGCCGAGATGCAGGCCGTCCCGGTGGGCGCGGCCGCAGCGGCCGGCGCGTTGCGCGCCCCTATGCTGGTCATGGTGCCCGACGGCGGCGGCGTCGGCATCGAGCTCTGCCAGAACTAACCGGGCGCCCTGCTTCCCGCGCCTACTGGAACTCCGCGCGCGCCTTGGGCATAGCGGCACGTCCCCGAGGTTCACCGCAGCCGACAGGGGGAGGTTCCACGTTGACGCTCCCGCACGCGGCCAGCAGCGAACACCAGGCAGCTGGGCCCACCGTCCGGTTTCGTGAGCATGGGCGCCCTGCAAGATGAAAACCGGGGGGTGATAGCCCCGACGGGTGATAGCCGTAAGCTCGCCCGTCACGCCTGGCAAATTCCCGCTGCAGTCCGACCGCCCCGGAAACCCAAACGGCGAGCTCGTGCCTGCTGCGCCATGCGACGCGCTCTCGTTGTTCCGACCATCGCCGCCGTCCTGGCGAGCGCGGCGCCTGCGGGCGCGGTCGTTCCCGGTGGCGCGGGCGGGGTCATCACCGACAGAGCTCCACGCGCCCTCGCCCAACGGCGCGGCCGTGCTTGCTGGCGCGCCGGCGAGGCGGCTCAAAGCGAGCGCTCGACCACTCCTCGCCGCGCATCGGGCGTCCGCGACATGACCCCAGCCTCTAAGCTGGAGCGCGAGCCATGCGGCCCGCCTATCGCTTCTGCGCCCTCCGTCTGTTGGCCGCTGGCGTCGTCGCGCAGGCGGTGTCGGCGTGCGCGGCGCAGATTCCATCCACGAGTACCACCCGGGCTGACGCGACACCCCCTGTTTCGGTCAGTGTCGCCGCGCCCGAAAGCCGGTCCGGCAGCGTGCTCCGCCGCTCGGCCGCACCGGCGGTCACGCCCGGACAGCTCGCGGCCGCCGCGCCCACAACGACGACCTTCGCTGCGGCCACGAGCGCGCCCGATGCCGCCGTCCCGAGCTCGTCCGGCTCGCGCCGGGCGCCGACGCGCGGGCTGCCGCTCGCGGGCAAGACCGTCGGCATCGACCCGGGCCACAACGGCGGCAACTTCAACGACCCGTCCTACATCGACCGGCTGGTCTGGAACGGCCGAGAGATGGAAACCTGCAACACGACTGGGACCGCGACCGACTCGGGCTACACCGAAGCGCAATTCAATTTCAACGTTGCCACGTTCCTGGCCGCCGACCTGCGAGCCCAAGGTACGCGCGTCGTCCTCACCCGGCACACCAACACCGGCGTGGGTCCGTGCGTCAACGTTCGCGCGCACATCATCGACTCATCCGGCGCGCAGGTCGCCATCGACATCCACGCCGACGGCGGGCCGCCGACCGGGCGCGGCGTCGCTATTTTGGAACCGGTCGCCGACGGCATCAACAACCGCATCATCGGCGCTTCTGAGCGGTTCGGACAGGAACTGCTGCACCAGATGGAGACAGTGGCCGGCATGCCGCCGAGCACGTATGACGGGACAGGAGGCATCGTGTTCAGAGACGACCTCGCCGGACTGAACCTGACCACCGTCCCCGAAGTCCTCATCGAATCCGGGAACATGCGCAACGCGACCGACGCCGCCCTGCTCATCACTCCCGGTTTTCAGCGGCTGGAGGCGCACGCCTTGGACCTCGCCATCGTGCAGTTCCTCGCCGGCGCGCCGTGACCCCGGCCTTTACGCGCTACCGCCCTGGGGGGTTCTCGTGATCAGATGTGAGGAGAAAACGGTGATCGCGGACACCGCCACCCCGAAACCACGCGAACCCGCGGCAGAGGATGCGGATAGCGCCAGGGTGAGCGCCACAACCCTCAAGCAAGCACGACTGGCCGCGGGAGCCGTCACGCTCGCGAGATGCAGCCGCACCGTCCACGGTTCGCCACACGCCACAACGCGTTCAACGGCACCCACCCCGTGGGCGCCGCCAAGCGGGCGGCGAAGCGGTCGGCGGTCCGGACGTTCGCGGCTGATAACAGCCGCGCATCGCACCGCCGACGCAGCGCTTGTCCCTGGACCGACCAACGCGTTCGTGGTCGTCGAGGGCCAACGCGGGGACGAGGACATCGCGTCCGCGCGTCGCGGGCGACCGGGTCCCTGCCCAGCCCGGGAGCCCGGGAGAAGCCGCTGGGCGTGTTCCCGCCGAGGAGATCGGAGAAGAGCGGCCAGCAGCCGGACGCCGGCGGCTCGATCACCGTTACGCGATGTCGCCGCTCGATATTCCACGACGATCCGGACATCCTCTTGCCGCCTATCGGCAGAGCGACAGCGAACATGACCCCGGCGGAGTGCGGAGACTCGTCGAGACGGAAAGTATGCTTTACGACGGGTCCGGCATTTGCTAACTAGCTAACTA